>Ga0068855_100004577_pt1 | contig 16892 bp, 16 predicted proteins | sample KBSCornC52_FD_66592 | JGI IMG/M metagenome (GOLD analysis project Ga0068855, IMG submission 66592) | Corn rhizosphere microbial communities from Kellogg Biological Station, Michigan, USA - KBS Corn C5-2 | ecosystem: Host-associated > Plants > Roots > Rhizosphere > Soil ...
CAGCGGCGTCAGCAACTCCATCTGCCGTTTGCCGATGACGTTGTCGATCAGGTAGCGGGTGGAGAGCGGTAGCACTAGGCCGCTGAGCCGGTTCACGATCATCAGCAGGAAGCCCACCGCGAGGATCTTGCGCCGCGGCAGAACCAGTTCCCGAAGCTGCGGCCACACGTCGCGCAGCCCCGGCTGGCGCTTCTTACCAGGCTTGCCATCCGCCGCGCCCGGGCCGCCGGAATCAGTCGATCGCCGCGGACGGTCGCCGTGTCCCATCCCAGGCATTCCCATTCCTCTTGCTGCCATTCATTTCAGTGTAGCCTGCGATAGATGGCTACTTTATTTACAGGCACTTCGGGGTTCGCCTACCCGAGTTGGAAACCGGACTTCTATCCGCCCAAAATGGCTGCCAAAGACTTCCTAAAACACTACGCAACGCGGTTGAATGCGGTGGAAATAAACTACACATTTCGCCAGTTGCCGAAGCTGTCCACTCTGGAGAATTGGATTAACGCCACGCCCGAAGGATTCAGCTTCGCCTGCAAGGCGCACCAGCGGATCACGCACATCTTTCGGCTGCGCGAGTCCGAGTTCACTGACGTGTTCTTCAAGGCGATTGATCCCCTGCGGTCGAGTCGCCGCCTGGGGCCGGTGCTGTTTCAACTGGCGCCGAACCTCAAAGCGGACTTGCCGACGCTAACGGCCTTCGTTGAGAAGCTGCCGCGCGATATCCGCTGCGCTTTCGAGTTCCGCAACGCATCGTGGCTCATCGACGAGGTGTATCGACTGTTTGAAAAACACGGGATCGGATTGTGCCTGGCGGAGTCAGAGAAATTCGAAGTGCCGGAAGTGGTTACGGCCGGGTTCGTATATGTCCGCTTGAGGAAGGAAGACTACTCACCGGAGGAGCGTGCCGAGATCGCCAACCGGGTCAGGGGTATGCTTTCCGGCGGGCGGGATGTGTATGTGTTTTTCAAGCACGAGGATACTCCGGCCGGGGCGGTGTACGCGGAGGAGTTACTAAAAAGTGCTGTGTAACTTTAGCCTCTCGCCCGCTTTCGCGCTGGGCGAGCTTCTTCAGCCGCGGGCTCTGCGGTCTTGGCCGATGCAGCGGGCTTCTTAGCTGCCGCCAGGCTCGCTTTGAGCGCTTCCATGATATCCACGACCTTGGATTCTTTTGGCTCGGGCGTAGCGACCACTTCCTGACCTTGCTTCTTGGCCTCGATTAGCTTCAGAAGATTGTCGCGATAGTCGTCGGTGTACTTTTCGGGTTGGAAATCGTCCGCCAGCGCCTGGATCAGGCTGATCGCCAACGCCAGCTCCTTCTCTTTCACCAGGCTGACGTCGGTACGGAACTCGTCCACTTTGCGGATCTCGTGCGCGTAATACATGGTGTGCAGCATTACGCCACTTTGGCCAGGCCGCAGAATCACCACGTGCTCGCGGTTGTGCATGGCGATTTTCGCCACTCCCACGAATCCGGTTTCTTTTAGCGCCTCAAACAGGAGGGCATACGGTTTTTCGCCGGCTTCGTCCGGAGCCATGTAGTAGGAAGTCTCCAGGTAGATCGGGTCCACCTGGTCGGACTTGACGAACTCCTGGATCTCCATGACCTTAGCGGTCGCGGGCGCAACTTTCTTGATGTCCTCGTCTTCGATCACCACGTAGTGGTCTTTTTCGTACTCGTAGCCCTTGACGATTTCGCTGCGCGGAATCGGTTTATCCTCGGCGGCGCAGTAGATCATCTGCTTGATCCGCGAGTTGTCGGCCTTGTGGAGCTGATTGAAACTGATGCTTTCGCCCCGGGCGGCGCTGTACAATCTGACAGGGAACGAAACCAGCCCGAAGGTGAGATGCCCTTTCCAAACCGTGGAAGCCATACGCTATAGATACCTCGCGTGAGAGATTCGTTTTTTTACTATACCGCAAACATTCCAGGGTAGTTTTGTTATGTCCCTCAAGCGCTACGCCGAGAAACGGAGCTTCGACAAGACGCCGGAACCGGCGCCGTCGGAGGGGTCCAAGTCTGGCGCGGCGCTCCAGTATTGCGTCCAGCGGCATCATGCGACCCATTTGCACTATGACTTGCGACTGGAAGCCGGGGGTGCGCTCAAGTCCTGGGCGGTTCCCAAGGGTCCGACGCTCGACCCGGGCGAAAAGCGGCTCGCGATGATGGTCGAGGACCATCCTATCGAGTATGGGAGCTTCGAAGGGGTCATTCCCAAGGGAAACTACGGCGCGGGGAGCGTCATGTTGTGGGATCGGGGAACGTATGAGTTGCTCGGCGACGCCTCAGCAGAAGAACAACTTGCACGTGGCGACTTCAAGTTTCGCTTGCACGGCGTAAAGGTCAATGGAGAGTTCGCCCTGGTCCGCATGAAGCGCGGCAAGGGGAATGAATGGCTACTGCTCAAAAAAAAGGATGCGTCAGCGCAGCCGGGATGGAACACGGAAGAGCACGCCGTTAGCGTTCTGACCGGACGCACGCAGGAGGAGATTGCCCGAGGGTTGCAGAAACTCGATGGCAAGAAGGCCAGCGGGAAGCTGCCGGAGATAGGAACGCCGATGCTCGCTGAGATCGGCAAGGGGAACCCGCCCAGCTCGGACAACTGGATCTACGAGGTGAAGTGGGACGGCGTCCGGGCCCTCTGCTATATCCAGAACGGCCAGGTCCGCATGGTTTCACGCAACGGCAACGTCATCGATCGCCAGTACCCCGAACTATCGATCCTGCCGCATCAGGTCAAGGCTCAGACCGCCATCATCGATGGCGAGATCGCAGCCTTGAACGAACGCGGCGTCCCCAGTTTCGAGTTGCTGCAGCGCCGCATCAACGTAGCCGACGAAAGTTCGGTCGCGACGCTGGCGCGGCATCATCCCGTCGTGTTCTACGCATTCGATCTGCTGTATCTGGATGGGCGGGATCTGCGCGGAGAGAAACTACTGGAACGCAAGCGGCTGCTCAAGGAAGTGCTCCAGCCAACAGACGTGATTCGTTATTCCGAGCATTTTGCCGACGGGGCCGCGCTTTTCGAAGCAGCGAAGCAGCAGGGCGTGGAAGGAATCGTAGGCAAGAAGGCCTCTAGTTTCTATGAATCACGGCGTTCGGGTGATTGGGTGAAGTATAAGGTCCATTCGACGGATTCGTTCCTCTTGTGCGGGTTTACCGAAGGCGAGCGCGATCACTTTGGCGCCCTAATTCTAGGCGTTCAGGACGGCGGCAAGCTGAAGTGGGCGGGCAACGTCGGCACTGGGTTCGATCGCAAGACCATGAAGGCGATTCACGACAGGCTGCTGCCCCTGGTGACCGAAAAGTGCCCGTTGGAGCCTGAGAAGAATCTGCCGAAGAAAGACGTCACGTGGGTGCGGCCGGAACTGGTCGGCGAAGTGCAATTCGCGAACAGGACTGCAGACGGGAAGCTGCGGGCTCCCGTGTGGCTCGGTTTCCGCACGGACATCGGTCCTCTGTTGACGCGGCCTTCATTGCTCGATCCATCCTTGCCCGAAGCCAGCCTCACGGTCGACGGGCATCCACTGAAGTTCACGAATCTAAACAAGATCTTCTATCCCAAGGACGGGTATCGCAAACGTGATCTGTTGAATTACTACGATGGGGTTGCGCCCTTAATCGTGCCGCATCTCAAGGACCGCCCCCTTTCGCTCAAACGCTATCCGAACGGAATCGAGAAACCGTTCTTCTTCCAGAAAGCCGTCGCGCCGAGTTTTCCCAAGTGGCTGCGGACTGAAATAGCCGACGATATTCGTTATGTGATCGGCGCGGACCGCGCGACGCTGCTGTTCCTGGTAAACCTGGGCTGCATCGATCACAACCCGTGGATGAGCCGCATGGATTCGCTGGAGAATCCGGATTATATGCTGATCGATCTGGACCCGCAGGAGTGTAGCTACGAGAAGATCGTCGAGGCCGCGCTGCTGGTCCGCAAAAAACTGGATCGGGCCGAGCTGGAAAGTTTTCCCAAAACCACCGGGGGCGATGGGATGCACATCTTCGTGCCGTTAGAACCGCGCTACACCTATGACCAGGTCCGAGCATTGGCCGAAGTGCTGGCGACGATGGTGGCGCATGAGCGGCCGGACCTATTCACCACGCCGCGCGCTGTTTCCAAGCGCGAAAAGGGGAAAGTATATTTCGACTGGATGCAGATAGGCGGCGGCAAGACGATTTCGGCTCCTTACGCCGTGCGGGCATACCAGGGAGCACCCGTATCGACGCCTCTGGCCTGGCACGAGGTCACGCCGCAGCTCAGGCCCGAGCAATTCCACATCGGCAATGCGCTGGCGCGATTCGATCGAGTTGGAGACCTGTTTTCAGGCGTCCTGAATCGCCCGCAGAAGATGGAAGACGCCGTCGACAAACTGAGCTCCGCCAAACGACGATAATCGTTCCATGTGGAATGATATGTTCGTCATAGGCTTACCTATCCTTGAGAAAATACTCCGCCCCATCCTGGTCTACCTCGCGCTGGTTGTGCTTTTGCGGATCTTCGGAAAGCGCGAGCTCGCGCAGCTCAATCCGTTCGATCTGGTAGTGCTCTTGTCCCTGTCGAACACGGTGCAGAATGCGATCATCGGCAACGACAATTCTGTGACCGGCGGCATCATTGGCGCGATTACTCTTCTAGCGACCAACTACCTGGTGGTGCGATTTCTGTTCAAGCACCGCCGGCTCGACCAGCTGGTCGAGGGGAAATCGACAACGCTGATCGATCGGGGCAAGGTCCAGCAAAAGAATCTCGCGAAGGAACTTCTATCGCATTCCGAGCTGTTGACGGTATTACATCGGCAGGGATTTGACGACGTGAGTGAGGTGGAGCAGTGCGTCCTGGAGCCCAGCGGGACGTTCGCGATCAAGAGAAAGATACCCGCGCAGGATGATATTCAGTATGCCGAGCTGATCCGTCGGCTCGAAATCATTGACACTCGGCTCACGGCGCTGACGCCCTCCAAAGGATGACAAGCGATAATTGAATTACGAATGGCATCTGAAGAGATACGAACCCGCCTGCAAGAGGTCGCCCGCAATTTGGGCATCGGCCAGATTCAGCGGCATATTTTCCTGTGTTCGGAACAGACCAAACCCAAATGTGCTCCCGTCGAGATCACGGGCGCATCGTGGGATCACCTTAAGAAGCGTCTCAATGAACTGAAGCTCACCGGCGCTCAGGGTTGTATTTATCGAACGAAGGCAAACTGCCTGCGCGTCTGCGAGCATGGGCCGATTGCCGTGGTCTATCCGGACGGCGTGTGGTATCACTCAGCCACCCCCGATGTCATTGAGCGCATCCTGCAAGAGCATTTGATCGGAGGGAAGCCGGTGGAGGAATTCGTCTTCGCGGTCAATCCGCTGCCGTGCGACTGATCCTAAGGTAGCCCGGCGCACGCTTCTTCCACGGTCTTGTAGAAAGAAAAAACCGTGTCCAGCCGCGTCAGGCGGAAGGCGTCCCGCACGGTGCCCTCGGCTCCGGCCATGCGCATCTGCCCGCCGGATTGCCGGAGGCGGCCGTACGTATCGATGAATCTGCCGATCCCGGTCGAATCGATGCGCGTCATCTTGCTCAGATCGAACACCAGGTTCCGCGCTCCGTCGGCCATGAGCTGCGGTACCAGGGCTTCGAGCTCCAGGCATCCCGGGCCCAGCAGCAGGTTGCCGCTGATGGCGACCACGCGCGTAGCGGGAGCAATCTGTTTGTGTTCGATGGACAGATCCATGAGACCGAGAGTCTTACGGTCGCTTCCCAGGCGTGGCAGGCTGCTCTTTGAGCTGATCTTCCGGTATGGGTTCAGGCGTGTCGAAAGTGATGGTCGCTTCGGAGCTGAACTTGCGGTACAGACTGAACTGCATCACGTTCTTGCCCAGCATCTTGCCTTCGCGCGATCGTACCTCGGCCGCCATGGGGAGCACGAAATCCTGTTCCGAGATCTTGGTGGGCGCATAATCCATGGTGACCGTGACCTGGTTAATCGGAAAAGCCTCCAAGCCTTCGCAATCCATCCGGATCCGCATGACTTGTTTGGTTTCCGCATCGGCGTAAATCAAGCCGTGATACCCGGCGACGATGGTGCGGCCAGATGGCTGGTGGTGAATGCTGTAATCCGAGTTAGGTTGGGCCACTCGAAAACTATACACGAACATGCGCTTCCCGCGCAGCGTGGCCCATCGTTCCCATTCGAACTGCGTTTGCGTCTCAGGCGCGAAAATCGCATGCAGCATGCTGCCGAATTCGCCCGATGACGTGATGCCGCCCAGCTGCTCGTGCTTCATGTTGTTGACGGGCAGATTATTCACCAGGGTGACTTTGTAGTCTTCTTTGCCGTCGACATAGCTGAGCTGCTCCTGGACCTTGTCGGAGACATGCCAGGCTTCGGTCCCCGAAGGATCGTAGCTTCGTGTGGTGACCTGCGCGCAGATGAAATTGGGCAGGCTCTTGGTGTAGTCCAGAGCTTTCTGGGTGATCTCGGCGAGGATTTGCTTCAGCTCAGCCGGGCTCGGCGGCGGGATCACGGCCTGCGGCGGAGGCGGCTCGACTTTAGGTGCAATCGGAAGTGTCGAACTTGCTGTAATCAGTTCCCGTAGCGCCGCGACGGTTCGCGGGCCGGCTCCCATGCCTTGCAGGTCCTCGACGGTGGACGCATCCAGGCGATTGGTTAGCTTGATGCGCCGGACAGTGTCGGCCACCGCGCGGTCGTCATTCTTCAACTGAACCGAAGACTTGATGAACGTAACCAGGTCCGGGACACTCATCTGCCGCTGCCCATAAGCGAGCAGACCCATCGCGACGAAGGCCCAGCCTATTCGGCCCATAAAACTATTTTAGCAGCGGGTTTGGGTAGGACAGGCGATCTTGTCGCCTGTCTCTTGTCGCCGTTCAGGGATGCTCTTCTTTTTCCAGGTCCAGAGTCACGGTACCCAGGGGGAAATTCATTCGCAAGAGGATCCGTACGGGCACCCGGCGATCGTCATCCGTCAGCCAGATGAAGGCGCGGCCTTTCCGCGTATAGATGACCCCGTTAAGGAGGTTGGCCTCGTATCGGACGGTGTTAAACGTGCCCGCGGGCGTCTTAATACGCTCGCGTTCCTGCGCGTCTACCTTGACCTGAGCGAATTTCCGGCCGTCGCTCATAGGAATCTGCGTCGATTGGCCCACCTCGACTTTAGTGCGTCGCAAGCGCAGCAGGGCGGCTGCCACCTCTTGCACACAATTCGGAATTTGCACCTCGGTCCTGCTGACTACCGAATTCTTGATCAGGTCCTTTTCGGTAAGCGATGCCCGGTTGCGGGTTCGATCAAACGTCACCACGGTCTCGCGGCGGCGCGAACCTTCCATCGAATTCATGACGCTGGAGGTCGCGCAGAACGGCGCGTCGAATTGAACCTGATACGCGTCCTGAACTTTGTAGAGCGTCGAAACCAGCCCAGCCGACTCCAGCTTGACGGAGGCCGAAGAAGCTCCGTATTCCAGAACCGCCTGGCCGGCATGGATCAGCCGCCACTCGATGCTGTAAGTCAGTCTATCTTTCGGAGGGTCTGCGGCGGCCAGGCCGAGCGTGATGGCGAAGAACAGGGCCAGCAACGACATTCTTTCGAGTCTACAATACGTTGCTACACTCAAATTCGTGGTACGCATTCCAGGACGGCATTTTCTGCGCAATCTGGTCGAACGCCGGGCGCTGGTCGCGCAACTGGTCCGCCGTGACTTCAGGGCACGCTATGTAGGCTCCTCTGCCGGATGGCTGTGGGGCGTGGTCCATCCCATCGTGCAGCTGCTGATCTGGATCATTGTGTTCAAGTACTGGATCGGCGCGACGCTGGGGCCGGACGAAGTCACCACCAACTACCCGCTGTTCCTGTTCTGTGGCATTCTGCCGTGGTGGCTTTTCCAAGAAACGGTGACGCGCTCGGCGGGATCGCTGGTGGAACAGTCCAACCTGATTACCCGCACGGTGTTTCCATCCGAAGTGGTGGCGGTATCGATCTTTCTTTCGTCGATGATTCACCACTTGATCGCAGTCGGACTTGCGATCATGACCGTTGCGGTGTGGCAGAAGACCTTGAGCCCGATGATTCTTCTGCTGCCGGTGTACATGCTGTTCGTGGGCCTGTTCGCGGTGGGCGTTGGTTGGGTCGCGTCCAGCCTGCATGTCTACCTTCGGGATACGGCTCAGGCCTTTCTAGTCATCGTCAATCTATGGTTTTGGATCACGCCGATCATGCTCAGTGAAGCCAGCATCAAGGGGCCGTTGCACGCCTTGGTTCGCTGGAATCCGATGTCGTGGATGGTGAATGCCTACCGACACCGGCTACTTTCGAATCAATGGCCGGATTGGCGCGAGCTGGCGGTGCTCGCCGCGTATTCGATCACGATGTTTATTCTCGGCGGGCTGTTTTTCCGTCATCTAAAGCGCGGTTTCGCGGACGTGTTATAGCTGGCGCCTAGCTTCCGCCACCAGCTGCCCGACCGCGCGTGTGACGGGGAACGCGTCGCGACTTAAAACAATAGAATCGCTGCAAGCAACTATCGCATCGGTACGGATGGAGCAAGCCCAGGCGCGCAAAGCCGTCCAGAAAGCGGTGCGAGTGCGATCGGCGAACGGTGTGTAATCCGCAGTTCGAACAGGTTGGAAGGCTGCGGGTACGCAGCACCAGCAGACCCACCGCAGCCAGGATTAAAAGACTTACGATACCTCCGAGTACTTTGCCTTCAAATACCAGAGTGGGAACATCCAGACCCTTCATTTTGTATCCAAGTCGAGTAGATGTAACTGGTGTCATCACCGTTTCCGGTTCGTTCGCCAATCGTATTCGCCAAATGAACTATGACCAGGGTCATCTCTTCAAGAGCCTGCGCCGCCGCCTCGCGTAGAGACCTGCGCGTCAAATAGAACCAGGTGCTCATGGTGCGGTAATGGATTTTAAGCATCGCCAGCTCCCTGCGGTCATCGGCGAAGAATCCAGGCGTGCGTCGTAGCAGATCTGTAATGATCGCGTAATCTTTTTCCAGGCGGCGATGCAGAGTGTCAAGATCGGCGCCCGCGGAGCGTAGTTTCGCTTGGACGTCAGGGAATCCCAAGCGGTTCGCGGCGGCAATCTCACTGCTGTAATCGCGAGAAGTCCTTGCGCTAAGAATCAGGAGACAGACATATTGAAACCAGTAGAAGAATAGTACGAACGATGTGGCGGAGATTAGGAAATCGGTAATGCCCATGGGGTTTTTCTGCGCTGACAGCAAAGGTTAACATCGCGCTTTGCGTAGGGGCAATGGATTAGGATGATTTTTCAGACGGCGTATACAGTGGACGTATGCCAGGAATCGCGCCGCTTGCGTTCGGTGATAAACTGGTGCCAGTAAGTTCCGATCATGCGCCCGTAGCTCAGCTGGATAGAGCGTCTGCCTCCGGAGCAGAAGGTCAGAGGTTCGAATCCTCTCGGGCGTACCACTCCTTCAACAACTTAAGATACCCTCCCTTCAGGTACAGAAAGGCCTTGGGCGCATCGCCAATCGGCCGACTGTTCTTCAGTCGCAGGAGTTACAACATCCCGGAGAAGAAGAATCTATAAGGGGACGGACGAGACTGTCCCGAAAGAGTCGAAAGTGTAATCCTGCAACGGGACAGACGAGAGCTCGGTCCGTTTCACGCGTCCATCACGCGGGGATTCTGAAGGCGCAACACTCCTTAACAGCTGACCGCCGGAAGTCATTTGACGTTATGCAGTCGCTATTGGCGCTGGAAGATCAGATTGATCGGCTTGCCCGCCGGCGTTACGACGCTGACCATCATGGTTCCATCCTTGGACAGGGAGTAGCTCTCAAGCGTCACTGCGCCGGAGTGCGTGGTGGTCACTTTCAGGACGTCGTGATCCCACTTTGTCTTGGTTTTGAGATTACCGGCCTTAATTGTGGGGCTGTTCTTGCTGTTTGCGGTGCTGTCGTTGTAAAAGATCGTCTCCGTAGCGCCGTCATACACGAAACTGCGTGTGACGACGATAACACCCCGGTCATCGTTGATGCGCACGGTGCCGGTCTGAACCACGGGCTGCCCGGCGAAATCGCTCTTGGCCGGAACCAGCTTCCAAGTCCCGTTTAGGACCTGGTGCTCGCCTGCGAAGGCGGAGAAGGAGACGAGGAGCGTCGATAGGACGCCTGTGATGGTAGAAAGTCGATTGATTCTCATGCCAAGTGTTAAGGCACGCGGAGTGCCCTTTGCAGGCGAGAACTATCGTGCCGCCTTCGCTTGCACCGAAACGGGATTCTTCGGATCCCGAACGAACTCGAAGCGCAGGATCCATTGGCTTGGACCGGGCGTGAATTTCCATCTTCGGGCGGCCTGCAATGCGAGATTTCCAAAGAATCGGCTCGATTCCCGGGATTCGTTTTTCACATCTACGACATTGCCGTTAGCGTCTACATCGGCCCGGATCCGGACGGTCACCTTCCCGCGAATCGTGTTGCGCGCCTTCGCCGGCACATCCGGCAAGACCTCATTCACTACTGCTCGAGGCACAGGGTTTTGGCGCGCCGGCGCTTCGACCGCCGATCTTACAGGTACCGCCACCGGCTGCTCTGGCGCTGAACTATTACGCAAGAAGCGGGGCAAGATCGCTGCGGATGCAACCAACAATCCGATGGCGCCTGCCACCAGAAGATTTCGGGGCGTCGCGCTCTTCGTACTGGATGGAGGGGGCTGAAAAACCGGCCGCGCACCGGCGTTCCGTCGCAGAAACGCCTCAAGTTCTTCTACCGTCCATCGTTGTCCAGGATCCTTGCGCAGGCAGCTCGATACAGGAGCGCGAAGCGCCGCGGGTAGGTTTTCGGGCAACTTCGGATTGGCCGCTCCAGGATCCCAGGAAGGGGCCTGCATGGTGGCTGCATTCACCAATGTGACTCCCAGGGACCAGACATCGCCTGCGGGGATGGCTCCGCTGGTGGCGATCTCCGGCGGGTCTACTAGCTCCCGGGTGTCGAGATCCTTGCGCCACTCCCCTGCTGGCCGGATCGTATCGCTGGACAGCTTGAGCTGATCGGCGACGGCCAGGATATTGGAAGTCTTCAAATGGCCATGAGCAAGTCCCTGTTCATGAAGGTAAGAGAGACCCTTCAACGTCGCATCTAGCATTTCTGTCACTTCCGCGGCTGCTAGCGGACGACCCACTTGCGAAAGATCCTCATCTGCGTACTCCATAACGACGTATGCGCATGAGACGTTTCCAAGCGTCGTAGAACCCATCTCAAACAACTGGATCAGATGCGGATGAAAGAGGGAAGCTGACTCGCTCCACCGGGATAAGTATGCCTCGGCAGTATTGGGATCGGCCGGAATGATCTTAATGGCGGCTTTTCGCGGCTCAGCTCCCGGGCGCTCTGTAAGAAACACGGCGCTGCGTTCGCTGCCGCCCAGGTGCTTCAGAAGCGGAAACTTGCCGTCGACGCAGTGATTTTCCCACTCTTGCCAGGTCCAAGCACGCTTAGCTCCGGTCGCCATGTCTATGTCCCCTTTCTTGTTTGGATTCAAACGGACCTTAGAAAGGGAGGTGGGAGCGAGCGGTTTCGTTACAGGTTTTGAGTCACGCGACGGAGGTTTCTTTTTGCGTGAGGTATTCGGCGTAAGGACCCTTGAAGTCCTCAATCTGCCCGTTTTCGAAATGCCAGATGCGAGTCGCCACTTCATCCACCAAATCGTGATCGTGGGTGACCAAGAGCACCGTTCCGTCGAACTTCTGCAGCGCGATGTTCAGGGCGTTGATGGATTCCAGGTCCAAGTGGTTGGTGGGCTCGTCCAGCATCAGGATATTGGGCTTTTGCAGCATCAGCCGGCAGAAGATCAGACGCGCGGCCTCTCCGCCCGACAGAACCTCGGTGCGCTTGGTGGCGTCGTCTCCGCTGAACAGCATCTGTCCGAGAAGACCGCGCAACTCCTGCTGGGAGGCGCTGGGGTCGAACTCGCTCAGCCATTCGACGATTGTTGAGCCCGGACGAATCGATTCCTTGTGATCCTGCGAGAAATATCCTACCGCAGCTTCGTGGCCCCACATGACTGTGCCGCCGTCCACCGGGAACTCGCGGTCGGGAGCATCCACGAATCCCGTCGCGTTGCGCAGCAGCGATCTGAGCATGGTGGTCTTGCCAGCGCCGTTGCGTCCCAGGAGTCCGATCTTTTCGCCGCGTGCGATGGACGCGCTGAAGTTCTGAATCGCCTTCAGATCGCCGTACGACTTCGAGAGTCCCTTGATTTCCAGAGGATGCCGTCCCGAAGGACGCAGATTATCAAAACGAATATAGGGGCGTTGGATGTTGGAACGAGCCAGCTCGGAAGTCTGCAGCCGCTCTACTTCTTTTTTCCGCGACGTGGTTTGCGCGGAACGCGTGCCAGCTGAGAACCGCGCGATAAACTCGTTCAACTGCGCGATTTTCTTTTCGCGCTGCGCGTTGCCGGCTTCCACGCGCGCGCGGATCTGGGTCTTCGCCAGCACCATTTCGTCATACGCGCCGGTGTAGGTGATGATGCTTTGATAATCGATGTCCGCGGTGTGCGTGCAGACTTCGTTCAGGAAGTGGCGATCGTGCGAAATCACCAGCAGACAGCCTTGATAATTTAGCAGGTAATTCTGGAGCCAGTGGACCGAGTCCAGATCCAGGTTGTTGGTGGGCTCGTCCAGCAGCAGCACGCTCGCATGGCTGAACAGCGCTTGGGCGAGAAGCACGCGAACCTTCTGGCCGCTCTGCAGTTCCGACATTTTGCGTTCGTGCAGGTGTTCGGGAATATCCAGACCACGCAGCAGCGTCGCCGCGTCGGCTTCCGCCGTGTAGCCGCCCTCATCTCCGACGATGCCTTCCAGCTCGCCCAGACGCATGCCGTCTTCGTCCGTCCAGTCGGCCGACCGTTCGTAGAACGATTCACGCTCCTGCAATGCGTCCCACAGCGGAGCATTTCCCATGATCACCGTATCCAGAACGCGATATTCGTCGAACGCGAACTGATCCTGGCGCAGAATGCCGATCTTCTTCGGTCGCGTCACGGAACCCTTGGACGATTCGATCTCGCCCGTGAGAATCTTCATGAAGGTCGATTTACCGGAGCCGTTCGGCCCGGTAATTGCGTAGCGCCGACCTTGCAGAAAGGTGACGTTCACGTCTTCGAACAAAATGCGCGCGCCGAAGCGCATGGAGAGGTCGTTTACAGAGATCAAGTTATTAGGTATTTCCGAGATTTGCCGATCCAGCCAGCGGCAGAGCAGGCGATCCAGCTTTGTAGCTTCATTATACCGCGTATCGGAAATGCGGGGTCATCTGGTAATTTGGTGTTCTGATCTCTCTTTCGAATATTAATAAACAGTACGGTAAGCAGTTGATCTTCATCGACGCTTCCTTCCAGCTGAACCCCGGCGAAAAAGTTGGTCTCGTGGGCCCCAACGGCTCCGGCAAAACCACGCTTTTCCGCATGGTAGTTGGCGAAGAAGCTCCCGACGATGGCGAGGTTTCGGTTCCGCGGAAGCTCAGCGTCGGCTATTTCCGCCAGGACGTCGAGGAGATGAAGGGTCGCTCCGTCCTTGACGAAGCCATCGCCGGAAGCGGCCGCGCCGGTGATCTGCATCATGAGCTCGAAGACCTGCAGCGCGCCATGGAAGATCCCGAGCGTGCCGATGACATGGATCGCATTCTGGCGCACTTCGGCGAAGTGCAGGAGGAGTACGATCATCTCGGCGGCTACGCGCTCGAGGCGCAGGCTCGCGAAGTGCTCCACGGCCTTGGCTTCGCAGACGATCAGATCGATGGCGACGTCGGCGATCTGTCGGGTGGCTGGAAGATGCGAGTCGCGCTGGCCCGCGTGTTGCTCGGGCGTCCCGACGTGCTGCTAATGGACGAGCCCACCAATCACCTGGACCTGGAGTCCATCATCTGGCTGGAGCAATTTCTAAAGTCTTATCCTGGCGCGCTTCTGATGACGTCGCACGATCGCGAGTTCATGAACCGCCTGGTTACCAAGATCGCCGAGATCGATGGCGGCGAGATCATCGCCTACTCGGGCAATTACGATTTCTACGAGCGTGAGCGCGCCATTCGCGAAACCAACCAGCAGGCGGCTTTCGCGCGGCAGCAGTCCATGCTGGCCAAGGAACAGCGCTTCATCGATCGCTTCCGCACGCACGCAGCCAAAGCCGCGCAGGTCCAGAGCCGCATCAAGGCGCTCGACAAGATCGAGAAAATTGAGCTTCCCAAGCGGCGGCAGGTGGTGAAATTCGAGTTTCGCGTCCCTCCGCGATCGGGCGAGCAGGTGGTGGTGATCGAGGATCTACATAAGAGTTTTGGGCCGCGTGTGATCTACCAAGGATTCAATTTCACCATCCGCCGCGGCGAGCGCTGGGCCGTCATGGGCAGGAATGGAGCAGGGAAGTCCACGCTGTTGAAGATGATCGCGGGCGCTAGCACGCCCGATAGCGGCACCGTCCAGTTGGGCGCCAGCCTTAGCTCAGGATACTTCGCGCAGCAGGCACTGGACGTTCTGAATCCCGAGCTAACCATCATTGAGCAGCTTCAGCAGGATTTCCCGCAGGACGGCATCGGATCGCTCAGAACTCTGGCTGGAGCGTTCCAATTCTCCGGCGACGATGTTGAAAAGAAGATTGCCGCACTTTCCGGCGGCGAAAAGTCCCGGCTGGCGATGGCGCGGATGCTGTACAACCCGCCTAACTTTCTGGTTCTGGACGAGCCGACCAATCACCTCGACTTGGCCACCAAGGAAATGCTGGTGGACGCCCTCAAAGGGTTCGAAGGCACCATGATCTTCGTATCGCACGACCGCATGTTTCTACGAGGACTCGCCTCACGTGTTCTGGAGCTGGGCGGCGAAAGCGGCAAGGATCGCAACCCCCGCCTCTATCCGGGATCATATATCGAATACGTTCAGGCTCTAGGCCATGAAGCGCCGGGGATCTACGCTTAATGCGACGCCTAGAGCCAATCGGACCAATTGCTGCGGTACGCCACCCACCAGCAAAGAGCGAAGATCGGGATGGTCGCTCCCAGCGCCCACCACATCGGCAGAACGAAATCGGCGATGACGCCCAGCGTCGTAAATAGCAGCCAGAAAATCTTTCGTTCCAAACTCCGAGTCTACATCTAGACCAGCAGTGTCAGAATTCTGCCAGCCGTTCAACGAGGCCGGCAGGCAACTCGTTGAAATCGCGTCTCCTCGAATTGGAGACTTGATTGCCTCGGATCTTGCAGTGTCGTCGCCTTCCACTGCTGCACGAACCGACCTAGCGATTGTCGCTAGTGAACCCGCCCGCCGGGCTCCCTTGGATTTCTGGGTCCTCGCCGGGATCGTCATCGCCGTGATCACGACGGTCGCCGGGATCGCCTCAACCGGCGTCAGCTTGCGTTACTTCCTGCAGCCGACGGCAGCGTGGATCGTACTGGGCGGAACTCTGGGAGTCATGCTGATTACCACGCCGCGGCATTCCCTCTTGCACGCCATTCGAACCGTAGGCCGGCTCTTTCGCCCGACCTCGACCAATCGCGAAGCGCTGATGGACGAGATCATTTCTTTTGTCAGGACTGCCAGGGTGCAGGGCTTGCTCGCCGCGGAATCCAGGATCGAGAAAGCCAGTCATGCTTTCCTTCGGGAGATGCTGTGGCTGGCATTGGATGTCAAAACCCGCGCCGAGTTCCAGTCGGCACTCGAAACCAAAGTGCGTTTGCGAGAGCGGCAGGGCGATGCGGACGCCAAAGTCTTAGAGGTCGCAGGCGGATTCGCCCCGGCGATCGGCGTGATCGGCACCGTGGTCGGCTTGGTCGAAGTGCTGCGGCAATTTTCGAATTTGAACGCGGTCGCGGTGGGCATCGGAACTGCCTTCGTCTCCACCATGTACGGTCTGGCTTTGGCGAACCTGATCTTGCTTCCGGCGGCGCACCGCATTCGCGCCAGCGTGGCTGAAAATTTCGAGATCGAAGAAATGATCGTCGAAGGCGGCCTTTGTCTCGTTGACGGTACTCATCCTTCGCTGGTCCGTGAACGCTTGACGTACTTCCTGCGCCAAAAGCCTCGCCCATGAAACCCGCGTATTTCCAGAAGGACACCAGCGGCCGTGATCGCTGGATGGTCAGCTATTTGGATGTCTTAACGATCCTGCTGATACTCTTTGTCGCCATTGCCGCACAGGCTTTGCAGACCCCTCCGCCGAAACCTCCCGAACACGTTGTTAACACCGCACCACCGCCCATCTCTCCGATGATCGCGATCCAGAAAGAGCTTGAGCAAAGTAATCTCGACGTGACGCGCGACCCTCGCGGAGTAGTCATCAGCCTGCCTCAGGCATTGTTGTTTGCTCCTGGCGAAGATCACATCAGTGCGGACGCGCTCGAAACGGTAGGCGTCATTGGCGACGTCCTACGCAAGGTTCCCAACAACGTGAGCCTGGTCGGACACTCGGATGCGATTCCGATTCATAACCGGCGCTTCAGCAGCAATTGGGAGCTGGCCTCGGCGCGCGGATTGCGACTTCTGGAGCTGCTCAGCAGCCGCTATGGAATCGACGAGTCGCGACTCTCGGTGCAAAGCTACGGCTCTTTCGCCCCCAAGAGCACGGACGACACCCCGGACGGACGCGCCAGCAATCGCCGCGTCGAAATCGTCATCCTCGAAAAGCCATAACACCGCCCCGCGCGATAATAGAGCGGTGAAGCCGGTTTCCGACGACATAGAAGTTGATTTTGAGCAGCGCCTGCGCAGCGCTATCGAGCTGCTCGAATTGCTGGACAACGATAGAGCTATGCTCGCCCAGCTCCCAGACGAGTACCGCCATCGTCTGCATCAGGTGATCGCACAGATTTACAATCCTGATCCTGTCGCCCGCCGCCGAAAGCTGAAAGCCGCGGAGCGCGAAC
>Ga0068855_100004584_pt1 | contig 16878 bp, 17 predicted proteins | sample KBSCornC52_FD_66592 | JGI IMG/M metagenome (GOLD analysis project Ga0068855, IMG submission 66592) | Corn rhizosphere microbial communities from Kellogg Biological Station, Michigan, USA - KBS Corn C5-2 | ecosystem: Host-associated > Plants > Roots > Rhizosphere > Soil ...
AAATGCGAGTTCGTGAATGGAATCGTCGGCCCGTAGGCGAGCTTGTTCACGAACAGCCAATCACCCACAAGCAGCGTTGGGATCATGCTGCCGGACGGAATGCGGAACGCTTCGACGAACAGGGTTTTCACGAACAGATAGATCAAGACCGCGCCGGCGAGCGACTTGAAATTCTCCCACACCCATCGACTGAATGGCTGCGACGTCTTCTTGTTGCCGGCGCGCGCTTGCGCGACGACGTTGGCTTTTGGCTTGGGCTTAGCGGCGGGTTTGGCCATGATGGCGGTGGAACGATGAAGCGAGTGGACGATGGAGCGCTGTGCCTTCGATGAGAGCGAGGCATACTCGACCGAGGCTCAATCTAGTGGTCGTACGAGCGCGACACACGATGGGTTCCATCTGTCCGATGCGCCCATCGCACTCCCGGAAATGCAGCGGGGGGACGTGCATTGCGCACGTCCCCCCGAGTGCAGACCGGCGACCTTACTTGATGTGCTTGTTGACGAGCTTGGTCATCTCGAACATCGAGACTTTGCCCTTGCCACCAAACACCACTTTGAGCTTGTCGTCGGCATTGATCATGCGACGCTCTTTCGCATCCTGGAGGCCATTCCGCTTGATGTAGCCCCAGAGCTTTTTCGTGATCTCGGTGCGCGGAATCGGATTGCCACCGACAATCGCACTGAGCGCAGCGTCCGGCTGCTTCGGCGCCATGAACGCCGCATTCGGCACGCGCTTCGCGCCGCTCTTCTTCTTCGCGGCCTTTTTCGCGCCGCCCTTCTTCGCTGCACCAGCGCGGCTCTTCTTAGCGCCGCCTTTCTTCGCGCCGCCCTTCTTGGCGGCCTTCTTTCCCTTCTTTGCAGCCATTCTCTCTCCCGGTAGATGGAATGGTTGGGGAAAAATTCCCCTGAAGTGTGTCGATTCTCCCTATGAAAACCGACCCCCTTCGACGGCGAAAGGTATAATCATCGCCGTAAGACGCAATAGGGAAATTGCATTTTCCCCTCTGAAACGCCTCTGAAAACAACTCGCGCACACCTCGTTCTCAGAGGAGAAACGCCAATTTCCACCGTGAATGCACTCTCAATCCACCCTCGTTTCCCTCTGAATTCCCTCTGAATTCGCGCCGATGTCGCTCGCATTGCACCGCGATTCCCCTCCGCGTGGACTCAGCGAAACTGCTCGCTCAACCAATCAGCAATCGCGCCAAGTACCTCGGGACGAACATGCAACGACGGCAGTTTTCCATAGTCAAAACCGCCCGTCGCGTCAGCCACGAACAAGTGATTCGTCTGCGGAAATACGCGCACCGTCACTCGTGAATTTCCACCGGCACGAAACGCAGCCGCGAGTTTCTCCGCCTCCGATGCCGGTACCTGATGATCGGTCGCGCCCTGCAGAATCAACACCGGCGTCTTCACTTCTCGAGCGACAACCGACGGATCGTACTCGAGAAAGAACTTCATCCACGGCGTCGTCTCGGCGAGCGAATCGGTCGCCTTCGCCGATTGCGCCAACGCCGACTCCCGCGCCGCACCGGTGAGATGCGCCATGCTGTCGATGGCGTACACCTGCTGCGCGCGCAGGATTTCGCGACCAGGCGACGCGTTTCCCGCCATCGACACGATCGCGCGAAGCTTCGGATCGGTCGCCGCAATCATCGGCGCGATCATTCCACCCTCGCTGTGGCCGACGAGCGCGACACGCGCCGGATCGATCTCGGGGCGCGTCCGCACATATGCCACACCCGCGCGAATGTCGTCGGCAAAATCCTTCGACGTCACTGTGCGCGGACCAATGTCCGAGCCGTTCACGCCGCGGTCGTCGAGACGCAACACCGCGATTCCGCGTCGCCCGAGCGTATCCGCCAGCTCGCGAAATGGGCGATATCCCTTGAGTGCCGCCGACTCTTCGTCCCGATCTTCCGGACCAGAACCAGTAATTGTCACCACCGCCGGCAACTTGCTCTTTGCCCCGCGCGGAATCGTCAACGTCCCGGTCAACTTCAATCCTGCCGCGGTCGTCACCACGACATCCTCCGCGGTGTACGGCGCACCCGGCGGCGCCGAGTAGTCGCGACGCGACGCGACCAATGCGTCGAGCGCGGGACCGCGCACAATCGTCAAGGCGCGCGCAGGCATTCCACCCCCCAGCACCCGGCCGGTCGGCGACACCGCGAGATGCATCGAGGCGCCCGCGTAGTCGAGCCTCACGGAATCCGGCCCGACCCATGTCACGATCGCGGGAACCGGTTGCGGCGCCCCGACAATGAACAAGGGGAACGATTGCTTCACGCCGCCCAACGCGAGCGCGTGCAACACCGCTTGCTCCATGAACGCGATCGAGGGATTCACCATCGCCTGCGCGCCACTCGCGCTCGGAATGTGCGCTGCGGCCGCGCTTCCAACCTGCGCGATGACGCTGTCGCCGGCGATCACGAACGTGGATTGGGCACCCGCGGTATCGGCCGCCGAGGGAAGATAGCGCGTCACAAGTCGGGTGATCGATCCATTGGGCGCAAGCGTCGCCACGTACGAGAGGCGCCCACCTCGCGCGCGATCGAGGAACTCGCCCGTCAGCTCGCTTGCCGTACGAGCGCTTCGTTCGACGATCACCGTGTCCATCGTTCCGATGGCGGTGCGCGCGATCAGATAGAAGGACGCACGTTCTGCGCTATTCGCGCCATTCGAATTCTGCGCTGACGCAATTGCCGCGCAACACACCAGCGCCGCACCCGCGGCTCGAATCTTCATTTGGATGTCTCCTGTCTCCATGCAACGTAGGAATAGATCATCGAGCCGATCGCCCATGCGGCGACGCACGCGATGACCAGCGGACCGGCGCGTACCCACAGTAGCGAGCCGACGATCATCACCACGCCCGCCGCCATCATGAGGTAACCGCCAACTCGGTGCGTTCGCTCCCAAACACGGTCATTGCTGAGCGTCCATGGGTTGCGAATGCCAAACCACCAGTTCGATCGCGCGCGCGGCAATTGATTGCCGATCGCCACCAAGATGATGCCGAGCGCAATCGGGATCACACGATGAATCGCGATCGGCATACCGATGCCCGACGCAAGCACCGCAAGATGAATCAACGCGATCACCGTGAGCGTCGCACCAACCATGAACTCGTACGTCGGCTGGAACTTGCTGTAATTCGCGCGCCTCGGATCGATCGAGGGCAGAGCGCGCAGGACGCCCCAAAGCACGACCGCCGCGATCGGCAGAAACAGGACCGCGTGCCCGCGCGATTGCCAGCGGTTCGTCTGCCCATGCAGATCCCAATGGATCGGCACCCGCTCGGGAAGCCGGGGATATGCAATCACCGAGGCGATCGCCATGATGACGATCAGCAGCGCGGGATACCACTTACGCATGACGATTTCCTCCTCGCTTGCCCGATTTTCCGCTGGGCTTCGCTTTCGCCCCAGGCTTCACCCAGTCGAGCATGTGCTCGATGAGATCGTCGAACACCGTCGTATTGAGCTCGTACACGATCTGCTGCCCCTGTCGTTCCGAGATGATGAGCCCCGCGTCCCGAAGCTGTGCGAGATGTCGCGACACTGTGGCCCATGCCGTGGGGAACTGATCGGCGATCTCACCCGACGTGCGCGGCCCATTACGCAGCACGCGCAAAATCTCTCGGCGAGTCGGATCGGCTAGGGCTTTGAAGGCGGCGTTCATGGTGGAAGATATTACGTATTTAGCCAAGTACGTAAGTATCTCGGTAGAGTTTCACGAGAGTTTCAGACGAAGAGCTTCCCCGCGGAGACGCAGAGAAACGCAGTTCCCGCTTTACCGGAACGAGTCCAGCAACGCCATCATCTGCACGTCATATGGATCCGGGCTCGCGTCGTCGTCAGCAATTCCCATATTGAGCTGGGGCGTCTCGAGCACCAACGGAATTCCATGCGAGCGCTTGTCGGCGAACAATCGACGGAAAGGCTCGACGCCGATGTGACCGTCGCCGATCAGCACGTGACGATCTTTGTTCGAGCCGAGCGCGCCCTCGCTGTCGTTCAAGTGCATGAAGCCCGGCGGCTCGCCGGTTTCCTCCTCGAACTCGTCGAGCACTTTCGAGATCGCGTCGGGCGACGCAGCCAGATCGTACCCCGACGCGAACAAGTGACAGGTATCGAGGCCGTAGCCAGTCCGCGCACGCAACGCCTTGGGCACATGTCGAAGGATCGCGCCCACCTCCGCTGCGGTCTTCGCGAACGTGCGACCCGCGCCCGCCGTGTTCTCGACGAGCACGCGCGTTGTGCTCCGCGGGACATGGTCGAGCGCTTGAACAATCGCGCCCGCCACGCGCTCGGCTGCAGCTTCGCGGTCGTCGTCGGTCGCGGCACCCGGATGAAAGCAGACTTGGCCGAGCCCGAGTGCCGACGATCGCTCGAGCTCTTTCGCGAGACCGCCGCGAGCGCGCGATGACTTCTCTTCTTCGGGCGTGGCGGTGTTCAACACGTAGGCGGCGTGTGCGATCACGAATCTCGGATCGATCTTCGCGTCGGCCAGCGCCGCGCGAAAACGCTCGACGCGCTCGGCTTTGATCGACACTTTGTCGCCGTAGTACTTGGGGATCGCGGTGAAGATCTGCAACGCTTTCATGCCCGATGCGCCGGCTCGACGCGCGGCCATGTGGATGCCGCCGTTGTCGATCGTGTGCGCTCCGAAATAGTGAGCCACGTGTCTGTTCCGTGTACCGAGTTAGAGGTTCTGCGTCATCGAATGTGGCCGACGCGAACGACGCGCGTCGCGGTGCTGTCGCTCGCGCGCCGCGCCGCCCATGAAACGGCAAGCACGCGGCCAGCGAGTGCGACCGCGGGCGATGTTGCGGCGTCGACCGATCGCGACGCCGTCGCACGCCACGCGAAGATGTGTCCCTGCACGGTTGAAAACGCAACGGCCACCTGTTGCCGCGTCCCGTTCGGATCCTCGTACGCGACGGCGACGTCGTCGCCCTCAGCGGCGATCGCCGTTTGCACGAGATGATCGCCGTAGATGACCGCGACAGGGGCGTGCACCATCGGACCCATCGAGTGCGCGAAAAACACACCCTTCCCTTCAGGCGCGATCATCGAGTAGGCGACGAAGAGGTCGTCGCCAACGGTCGCGACCGACGGCGGCGGCCGATTGCATCCATCGGAGCTGACGTCTGTCGTGTCGACCGCGACCGCGCGCCCCCAACTCTTCCCTGAGTCCGCCGAGCTGGCGATGAGGAGCACCGAGCTGCTGTCGCGTCGCACGTTCCACCAGGCCGAAAAGAGGTGGACGCTGCTCGGAATCGTGCGAAGCGACGTCGTGCACAGGCCGACGGATCGCGGCGCATTCACCGTCCGCGCGGGATCGGCGACGAACGACGCGTGGCCGCTCGAATCGACGACGAGCCGCGCCGGACCGCTGACCTCGTTGATTACGATCGGGTCGCCCCAGTCGACTGGCCCTGTGTCGCACGCGACTGCCGCGACAACGAATGCGAGAGCGATCAATGAGAGCCGGCGGCGTAGATGCATGGCGGACAATAGCTGGGGCGCGGGAGCCCGAGAAGCCGTTGGCCAAACAGAACCTCGGCAATGAGCGTATTTTGCATCTAGAGCCCGAGCGAGGCCCATCGTCGCGCGGCTCACCCCATCTGTCTCAACCGTGCACACACACGAGGATTGCTTCAATGGCTGTAACATCCGCACCTGATCGAGTTGCCGCCGAATCCGAGCAAGCCGAGCGCACTGTTGCTCCGCGTTCGGCGCCGCTCGCTGGATTCAGTGGGACGCGTCGCGTTCCGCCGCCGACCAACGAACCGATCAAGGGCTACGCGCCCGGATCGTCGGAACGCAAGGAGCTCAAGGCGCGATTGTCCTCGATGGCGAACGAGCGTGTCGACATCCCGATCATCATCGGCGGCCGCGAGATTCGCACGGGCAAGACCGCGCACACGGTGATGCCGCACAATCATCGCCATGTCCTCGGCGATTGGCACAAGGCGTCGACCGAGCATGTGAACATGGCGATCGACGCGGCCCGCGAAGCGCGCGGCGAGTGGAGTAATTGGGCGTGGGAGGATCGTGCGGCGGTGTTTCTGAAGGCGGGCGAGCTGCTCGCAACGACGTGGCGCCAGACGCTCAATGCGGCGACGATGCTCGGCCAATCGAAGACGGCGTTCCAAGCGGAGATCGATGCGGCGTGTGAGTTGATCGATTTCTGGCGCTTCAATCCTGCATACGCGCAGGAGCTGTATGACGAGCAGCCGTTGTCGAGCAGCACGATGTGGAATCAGCTCGACTATCGGCCGCTCGAGGGATTCGTGTATGCGGTGACACCGTTCAACTTCACGTCGATCGGCGGCAATCTGCCGACGGCCGCGGCGCTGATGGGCAACACGGTGATCTGGAAGCCAGCGTCGAGCGCGATGTTGTCGGCGTACTACATCATGCGTCTCCTCGAGGCGGCGGGGATGCCGCCGGGCGTGATCAACTTCGTGCCGGGCGACGCCGCGGAGATCTCGAGTGTGTTGTTGTCGCATCGTGAGCTCGCGGGCGTGCACTTCACGGGCAGCACGACGGTGTTCAACAGCATGTGGCGGACGATCGGCGCGAACATGTCGAATTACGCGACGTATCCGCGCATCGTGGGTGAGACGGGCGGCAAGGACTTCATCGTCGCGCACCCGTCGGCCGATCCACAGGCGCTGGCCGTCGCCATCGCGCGGGGTGGGTTCGAATACCAGGGTCAGAAGTGTTCGGCCGCGAGCCGCGTCTACGTCCCGCGCTCGATGTGGAATGATGTACGCGATCGCGTGGTCGGCATGATGGAAGAGATGCGGATGGGCGACGTGACCGATTTCCGCAACTTCATGGGCGCGGTGATCGACGAGAAGTCGTTCAAGAAGATCAGCGAATATCTCGACGACGCGCGCTCGAATGCGAAGATCGTGTCCGGCGGCGTGGCGAAGGGCGATGAGGGTTATTTCATCAAGCCGACGTTGGTGCAGGCGAAGGAGCCGCGGTATCGTCTGTTGTGCGAGGAGATTTTCGGGCCCGTCGTCACGGCGTACGTCTACGATGACGACAAGTGGGACGAGACGCTCGAGATCATCGACACGACGTCGCCATATGCGCTGACGGGCGCGGTGTTCGCGAACGATCGTGGCGCTGTGCGTGAAGCGGCGATGGCGCTACGCAACGCGGCGGGCAACTTCTATGTGAACGACAAGCCGACGGGCGCGGTGGTTGGTCAGCAGCCGTTCGGTGGCGCGCGTGGATCGGGAACGAATGACAAGGCGGGATCGAAGCTCAATCTCGTGCGCTGGGTGAGTGCGCGCTCGATCAAGGAGACGTTTTCGCCGCCGCAGGACTACAAGTATCCGTTCATGGCCGAGGAGTAGATCGTCTGAGAGGAAGTGGATGACTGTTAAGCGGATGGACAACGTAGGCATTGTGGTGGAATCTCTCGATTCCGCCATCTCATTTTTCTCTGAGCTCGGCCTGAGACTCGAAGGGCGAGCCATGATCGAAGGAGAGTGGGCCGGGCGCGTCACCGGACTGGCTTCCCAGCGCGTCGAGATCGCCATGTTGGTCACTCCGGACGGCCATAGCCGGCTCGAGCTTTCGCGGTTCCTCACCCCGCCCGTCGTCGCCGATCACCGGAACGCCCCCGTGAACGCGCTCGGCTACCTACGCGTCATGTTCACTGTGGATGACATCGACGAGACGCTCGGCAAACTGCGCAAGCGAGGAGCGCAGCTCGTCGGCGACGTGGTTCAGTACGAGGAGGCGTACCGGCTCTGCTACATCCGCGGCCCCGAAGGACTTCTCATCGGACTCGCCGAGGAGCTCGGGTCTGACTAGGCAATGACGCGTTGCTGACCTCTCGCCGCTCGAGGTCACCGAGTTCGAGCAGGGATTGGCCATCCTGATAGACTTCTCGTATCGTTGGCTTCACCGGAGGCACACCATGCGTCGTCGTTTTGCGAAATCATGTAACGCTGTCGCCTTGGTAGCGCTCGTCATGACGGCCGCGTGTGCGGCCCGCGCGCCGCGTGAGTCGCCAAGCCCTGCATCGCCGGCGCTCGCCGACAGCATCGGCAGTCGATTGGCGGACCTCGAGCTCCGTAGGATCACTGCGCATACCAGTGAGACTCAGACATCGGCCGGCCGCGACGTCGATGCGCAGATCAGCGTGCTGCACGACCAACTTCGCGCGCTGCCAAATCACGCGGCGGCCGAACGCACGGCTGCACTGCGCATTCTCGCCGCGCTCGATGCGCGCGACGTCGCACTGACTGCGCGCCTTCGAGAGATGCGCATGATCTACACGGACAACTATCCGGTCGTTCGCGATCTCGCCAGAGAAGAGCAGTTGGTCAACGAGCGTCGGAACGAGCTCCGGGCCACTCGTTAAGGGCGTTGCCGTGCTCTTCATGGTTCTCGAATACTTTCGGCATCCGGACGCGACGCCCGTCTACGAACGTTTCCGCCAGCGCGGACGTCTCGCGCCGGACGGCCTGCGATACGTGAGCAGTTGGGTGACGTCGGATCTCACCCGCTGCTATCAGGTAATGGAGTGTGACGACCGCGCGTTACTCGATCAGTGGATCGATGCCTGGCGGGACATCGTCGACTTCGAGGTCGTCCCCATCATCACGTCAGGCGAAGCAGCGGCGCGAGTTCCCTCGACCGAAACAATGAACGCATAGTCGCGAATCGATATGGCAGACACGGAATGGTGGCAACGCGGTCCGGTCGCTGGTGTTCCAGCACTGCTGCAACCGGTCGCGCACATTTTGCTTCAGGTCCGTGAGAGCGTCGGCGAGCTCGTGGACAACCTGACAGAAGCCCAATGGAATGCGCGGCCTGCCGGTGTCGCATCCGCGGCGTTTCACGTTCGACACATCACCGGCGTGATCGATCGTCTGTTCACCTATGCGCGTGGTCAGACACTCTCGGCCGAGCAGTTTGCGGCAATCAAGTTGGAAGGCGCGCCGGTTTCATCCGCGGATGTTCCAATAGTGTTGAACGCGCTCTCTGCGCGCGTCGATGCCGCAATCGCGGAGCTCCGAGCGATCGATGTCGCGACGCTCGGCGACTTCCGCGGCGTGGGACGCGCGCGGCTTCCGTCGACTGTGATTGGATGCCTCGTGCATGGCGCCGAGCATTCGATGCGTCACGTTGGACAGCTGTCGGTGACGACACGCGTGGTGCGTTCGGGCATGGTCTAACGGAGTCTGCTCACGAACATCCGAGCGTTGCAATCAGGAGTCGAAGGTGCGCCACATTCCTGAACTCGTTACACCGCGTCTTCGACTGCGCGGCTTTCAGCCGCACGACTTCGACGCGTACGCGACAATCATGGCCGAGCCCGAGGTGACGCGCTATCTCGGCGACGGTAAGCCGCTCACGCGCGTCGACGCATGGCGGCAGCTCGCTCTGTTCTTGGGCCACTGGTCGCTGCGCGGTTTCGGAATTTGGGCCGTCGAGTTGCGCGCGACGGGCGAGCTTGCGGGGCGCATCGGACTATACGAGCCGGAAGGCTGGCCCGGATTCGAGGTGGGGTATACACTGGGACGACAATTCTGGGGCCACGGCTATGCGCGCGAAGGAGCAGGCGCCGCCATTGGCTACGCACGCGAGACGCTTGGCCGAACGGAGATAGTCAGTCTCATTCGTCCGGGAAATGCAAGCTCGATCAGAGTCGCGGAATCTCTCGGTGCCACTTTGAGTGGCGAGATCGAGTTTTTCGGCGGACCGACGCTGATTTACCGGTATCCACCGGCCCGAGAGCAGCGGTTGTAAAGTCTGGCGCAATCAAGATCTCATAAACAGTTTCTTGATATCAGCCATCACTTCTACCGGCCACAGTCAGATGAACGCGACACGGCGACACTCGACGGCTCTCGGATTTAGCCTGGCCATCTCATTGATCGCGGTGAGCATTCCGCGACATGCCGCGGCACAAGGGATTGGTAGCGCCGTTCCCGACTCGGCCGAGGTCGAGCTTGTCCGCGTCGTCGGCGAGCGGCTGCGACGCGAGCACAGCGCGTTCGTCGTGTTTCCAACGTTTCTCTCCGCCGATGGAAGCGTGCCGGAGGGCAGCATCGAGGATTTCGCGAGGCGCTCGATTCTGCTCGACTCGCTACGGAAAGGCGCGCATGCGCAATACGCCGACACCCTCGCCTATTCGGACGACCGTCTTCGGCCGAAGCTGTCGACCGCCGAGCGTTTTTTCTTCACGCTAGCCGGCGAACCGTCGATCCAAGGCGACACGGCGACAGTCGACATCGTCGAGGGAAAGACGCCGAGGACCGTTGGAACCATCGAGCGGAATGTCTTCCGCTATTGGTTCGTGCATAGCCGAGGACATTGGGAATTTCTTCGTCGAACGCTTCTGTACGCGACCTAGCTCGGCGTAAGTTCCACAATGCTCATTCTCTCCCAGAGCGACGTCGAGCGTCTGCTTCCGATGCGCGAGTGCATCGAGATCATGGCGACGACGCTCGCGACGCTTGCCCGCGGCGACGCAATCCTGCCGCTCCGGACGGTCATTCGGATTCCACAGTCGAGCGACGCGTTCGGCATCATGCCCGCGTACCTCGGCTCACCGAAAACGATCGGCGCGAAGATCGTGACCGTGTATCCCGGCAATCACGGCACGCAGCTGGACTCACATCAGGGCGCAGTGTTGCTGTTCGATAGCGCCGACGGAAGTCTCGCGGCGCTGCTGGACGCGACCGCGATCACGACCATCCGCACCGCGGCCGCCTCGGCCGTCGCGACTCGGTTGCTTGCGAGAGAACAGGCATCGACACTCGCGATCATTGGTTCGGGCGTGCAAGCACGCGCGCACGTGGAAGCCATGTGTCTGGTGCGACCGATCTCGTCGCTTCGCGTTTGGAGTCGCAACAGTGGCAATGCGCGTGATCTGGCATCGTTCGCGCGCGAACGCTTTCATCTCGATGCATCCGCATGCGGAAGCGGCGCCGAGGCGGTTCGCGGCGCCGACATCGTGTGCACGGTGACGTCGTCGACCGAGCCAGTGTTGCGCGGCGAGTGGCTTACGCCGGGCACGCATGTCAACGCCGTCGGCGCTTGCACGCCAAACGCGCGCGAGCTCGACTCGGCCGCGGTTGTGGGTTCGCGCCTCTATGTTGATCGCCGAGAATCGGCGCTCAAAGAACCCGGCGACATTGTCGCGCCGCTGCACGACGGAGAGATCGGACCGGAGCACATCGTCGCCGAAGTCGGTGAGTTGTTGATCGGGCACGGGCTGGGAAGACGTGACGACAATGAGATCACACTCTTCAAATCGCTCGGTTTGGCAATCGAGGACTTGGCGGCCGCGTCGCATGTGTACGAGCAGGCCGTTCGCGCGGGCGCCGGCGTGAACGTCGAGCTTGGTGGAGCGCGGCATGCGAGTCATTGAGCGCATTTCGGTCGACGACGTTCGCGCCGCGCGCGAACGCATTACGGAGACGGTGACGCGAACGCCGCTGATTCGGCTCAACGTCGATGGACCGGCGGAGATCTATCTGAAGCTCGAGAATCTGCAGCCGATCGGATCATTCAAGATTCGAGGCGCGGTGAACGCGATTCGGCTCTTGCCACGCGACGCACTCGCGCGCGGCGTGTATACGGCCAGCGCGGGCAACATGGCGCAAGGCGTGGCATGGGGTGCTCGCGAACTGGGAATACCCTGCACCGTCATCATGCCCGACAGCGCCCCGCGCACCAAGCTCGATGCCGTCGCGCGACTCGGCGCAGCGATCCTGAAGGTTCCATACGACGAATGGTGGCAGGTCCTCGCCGACCACGGCCGGCAAGGAATGGTCGGCACGTTCATCCATCCCGTCGCCGATCGCGCGGTGATGGCTGGCAACGGCACGATCGGACTCGAGATCGTCGAAGATTTGCCGGACGTGAGCACGGTGCTCGTGCCGTTCGGCGGTGGAGGGCTCGTCACGGGAATCGCGACGGCCGTGCGCGCGGTTGCGCCGAACGCGCGTGTGTTTGGGTGCGAAGTCGAAACGGCGACACCACTGCAATCCGCGCTCGAGGCGAAGCATCCTGTCATTGTCGAGCGTACCCCAAGCTTCGTCGACGGAATTGGCGGCCGCGGCGTGCTCGACGAAATGTGGCCGCTCGTCTCGTCGCTCATCGATGGCGCGCTGATCTCGTCGCTCGCCGAAACGCGACATGCAGTGCGATTGCTCGCCGAGCGTGCGCGGATTGTCGCGGAAGGCGCGGGTGCGGCATCAGTCGCGCCGGCATTGGCTGGGCGCGCCGGACTCGGCAAGGTCGCGTGCGTCGTGTCTGGCGGAAATATCGACCTATCGGTGCTCGCCGAGATTCTGACAGAGCGACAAGCGTAGCGTGGGCGCGATCACTGGCAATTCGTGATTTCTTGGCCTGATTGGCATTCAACCTGCCTCGACTGCTGGCGGCGTCACCGATGGGGCATCGATCGCTCGATCTGAACCAAAGGCGCCGCTGATGAGCTGCTTTCGGAGGTCGGGTGCTGACGATGCGAACCATCACTGACGCGACGGGTGTTGAATGGACCGTCTTTGAAGTTCGGCGAGATGGTCAGACGACGGATCAGTGGTCGTATTTGCCGGAAGAGTTCGGCGACGGCTGGCTCTGCTTCGAATCGAAGTACAGCAAGCGGAGGCTCACTCCAATTCCGGACGACTGGGAGCAACTCGATCGAAACGATCTCGTGCGCATGCTGAGCCGCGCAGCGCCTGTTCGTCGTTCGCCGAGCGGCGCCGAAAACCGGTCGACCGCCGACTAGCGTGGCGCCGCCGAGGCGCCACGCTTGGTCATTTCAAGGTTTGCTCGGCTTCGCGCGTCCGATCGACCGATAGTACTCCTCGACGTGCTGCTTGTAGGCGGGCGGCACATCACCCGATCGCTCGAGGAGAACTCGGGTCGAATCGCCTTCGCCGAGTCGGCGGCGCAATCCAAATTCGAAATCTTTGAAGCCTTCGATCGTTTTGGAACGAAGGTCAGCCGCTGTCCGCGTGTCTTCGAGCACGCGCGCGTCAGCCAGCTGGCGCAACCCTTCGATCGCGCGATCCAATTCGGTCGTCGGCAATCCTTGTTTTGCCAAATCGCGGCGCAGTGCCTCGGCGTCGTTGAGGCGCTGCTGGGCTTCGCGGCTGAATTGTTGTGCATCTTCGGGCGACAGGCGGCCGCCATTGAGCTGCGGACTGCCGCCGCGCGGGGAACCGGCGCCGTTGGGTGCACCACCGTTGCCCATCTGTTGTCCGTTGCCGCGACCTTGGCCCTGGCCTTGTCCCTGTCCGTTCGCCTGCGATTGTTGCTGGCCTTGGCCGCCGCTCTGTTGATTCTGCTGCTGCCCATTTTGTCCGCGCTGGCCTTGTTGCGCCGATCCTTGTCCGCGTTGACCGTTTTGAGCTTGTTGGCCCTGTTGTCCTTGACGCCCATCCTGCGCGGTCTGGCCTTGGCCTTGTTTACCCTGCTGGTCGCCGCCTTCGGCCAGTCGACGCTGCGCGCCGCTCGCGGCCTGCTCCTGCTTTTGGCGCATCCGCTCATCCATCGACTCGAGACCGCGCACGAGATCGCGTGCACGGTCCGCGGTCTGCGCTTGTTGGCGCTGACCGTTGCCTGATTGCGCGGCCGATTGTGCCTGCTGCAGACGCTGGCCCAAATCCGCGATATCGGCGCCGATCTGCTGCTCGGCGGAATTCATCCAGTCGGCGGGAGCGGTGCGCGTCTGCTGCTGCGTGTAGCGAAGCTTCTCTTCGACCTTTCGGCCGCGTAGCGTGTCGGCCGCACTCTCGAGCGCGCGTGAAACGTCTCGCTGCTCACGCCTGTTGTCGAGTGCCATGCGATCGAGCTTCGATTTGAGATCTTTGACTTCGTCGGCCATGGCGCCCTTCTGCTGCGCGATCGACTGCTTGAGCGGCTGCTGCGCGCTCGGATCGGCACTTTGTCCGAGCTTCTGCACGTCGGATTGCACGTTCTTCTCTTGCTCGGCCAACTGCTGCGCGGCGCGCACGGCGTCGGAGACATCACGCGACGAGCGGCCCGACTTCTCCTGATCGAGCAGTCGACGGGCTTCTTGGAGATTGTTGAGGGCCTGCGAAGCATCACCTGACTTCTGCCCGTTCGCCGCGGCGCGGCGCATGGCGTCGGCTGCGTCCTGCAAGCGACGCGCGGCGTCGGCCAACGATTGATTCTGTTGCTCACGCGCGAGCCGCTCGAGCTGACGCGCCTGCGCTTCCGTCTGTTGCGCAAGGTCGCGCTGTCCCTGGCCGCCCGACGCGCCAGATGCACCCATCCGACTCAGACTGTCTGCCTTCGCGCGCGCGCGATCGTTCTCCTGCTGCTGCCGCGCCGCGAGTTGGCGAAGCTTCTCGAGGGTCTCGTCGACTTGATTGTTCGCTTGCTGCTGCTGATCCTGCTGCTGACCACGCTGGACGGTCTCGTACTGATTGCGCAGACCATCCTTCTGGAGCTCGAAGATGTCGGCGAGATCCTGCGCATCGGTTTTGTTTCCACCGCCGCCGCCGCCGCCTCCCCCTCCACCCATTGAGACCTGAATCTCGTGGAACACCGCCTCGGCGCGTTGCAGTTGCTGCAGCGCGCGCTGCTCGGGTTGGAGCGCCGCTTGTGGCGAGCCATCGGACAGCTTCTTTTCCGCCGTGTCCATTGCCGCGGCGGCCTTGGGAAGAATGTCGGAGATTTTTTTCCAGTTGCTGTCCGACTTGGCGATGCCGCGCTCAACGAGCTTGTCGACGAGTTGGTTGGTCTGCTCCTTCAGGCGTTGCTGCGACAGACGAAGCGTCGCGAGATTCTCCTGGAGTGACTTCTTATCGGTCAGTGCGCTGTCGCGTGACGTCTTGAAGGTCGCGGCGATGATGTCGCGCTGCTTCTGCGACAGTTGGCCAGCGTCATTCTGTTGGCCGCCTCCTCCGCCGCCACCGCCGCCTCCCTGCTGCTGGCGGTAATCATTTTCGTATGGGCGGACCTGCATGAAGTAGATGTCGGTCGACGCATGCTGAGGTCCGCTGACGGCATTGTTGTCGGTCGCGCGTGCGTAATACGAGACGACGTCGCCCGGCTCGAGCTTGAGTCCCTCGAGCATGAACGTGTAGCCCGCCGCAACGTCCTTGATCGCCCGCGTGCCGTCGTGGAGCGGCATCACGTGCTCGGCGGCGCCATTCACCGAGTACACGAGGTCGAGCTTCGCGACACCATAATCGTCTTCTGCGCGGGCTTCGGTATAGACTTCGTCGACCGAGAGGACTTTCTGATCGCGGCCCGGCTTTGTGAACTGCACCGTCGGCGGACGATCGGGCAGCACGTCGATCGTGTAATCGAGTGAGCCGGTCACCATTTTCCCCTGCGGCCCCTCGAGCTCGATCTTGTAGAACCCCGGATTCTCGACGCGCAACATTGCCATGAGCTTGCCGTCGCTGGTCGGAACGAGCCGCAACGTGTCGCCACCGTCGACAATGACGCGACCACCGTTCGTCGGCACGGTTGGCGAGACGCGAATGCGCACCGTCGTACCTTTGAGGGCGGCGATGTCGCCGGTGCTGTCGACATCGAGCGGCTCGAGCTGCGTGTACGCCGGATAGCGGTACTGGAGGTCCATCTGCTTGACGTACGGCAGATTCGACACATCGATGGTGTATGTCGTCGAGCGCACACCGTTTGCTTCGACCACGTACTGCGTTTTGCCACCGATGTCGAACAAGCGATACGCGAAGCGGCCGGAGCTGTCGGGCGTCATCGGCAGGCGCACCCAATTCGCTGAATCGGCGCCGCGAACGAGCAGCTCGACGTTGTCCGACTGGAATCCGCGCAGTCGCGCCTCGAGCCGCTCGTCGCCGCCTTTGGCCACGGTGACGTTCCCCGGCTCAACGAGAATACTGAACAGGCTCGCCGGCTCGGAGTTGTTCCAGGGCGTGGTGACGAGGCGAACTCCATGTCGGAGCACGGGCGGGCCAAACATCGTCACGAGCAACGCGGCGAGCGCGATCGCCGCAAAGATTCCACCGTTGGCCCGCAGCTCGCCCGCGTCGATCGTTCTGCCGTCCGCCACCGTGTGCACGCGCTCGAGCGCCGCGCGCGTCAGCCGTTGAATGAACGCCGGCGATCGAAGGCTCGGCACCGCGCCGGCTGGTCCGCTCGTCTGCATCTCGACGGCGGTGATGACGGTCGCCTTGAGCGATCGTTCATGCTCTTCGAGGTAGAGGGCAACTTGCTCGTCGCGAAGTCGGGGGAGCAAAGGAAGGACGATGAACCACACCGCGATGGCAACGATCGCCAGGATCGCCACGATGCGACACGTGAGGACGGAAGCGTCGGAGTATTTGAAGAAGTTCATCGTGTACGCCGCGGCCGCGAGCACGAGCCAGCCCGCGCCGACGGTGATCGCGGCTCCGCGCAACGCGCGTTTGGCGCGATAGCGATTGCGCACCCCGCGGACGACTCCGAGGAGCTCCGACTGCTCTGATGGCAGGCCGTGTACGGTTTCCATCGTTCTGTCCCCCGTTACCTCAGTCGTCTCGTTACGGAGACGTCGCCTTCGACAGGCGGTTCGAGAGCATTGTCTCGACGCCCATCAGTAACAACGCACCAAGCAACAAATACCACCAGACCTTCTGTCGTTGCTCTTGATCCTGTGGCGTGGCAGTGTTGATCTCACTTCCCGGTTGATGCTGTCCGTTGACCGACGTCACCGCGACCACGACGTCCTGCGGATCGAGATGCGAGAGGTCGGACTCGGCTGGATCTACATTGACCGCAATCGGCCGGCCAGCACCGACGGGCGTATCGCGACCGCGAAGCTCGTAAAACCCTTGTTCGCGAAGCGTAATCATGTGGTTCGCGCCGGTCGCCGTGACGCG
>Ga0068855_100004585_pt1 | contig 16876 bp, 18 predicted proteins | sample KBSCornC52_FD_66592 | JGI IMG/M metagenome (GOLD analysis project Ga0068855, IMG submission 66592) | Corn rhizosphere microbial communities from Kellogg Biological Station, Michigan, USA - KBS Corn C5-2 | ecosystem: Host-associated > Plants > Roots > Rhizosphere > Soil ...
CAATTACTATTTAATTCTCCGGGCCTACATGGCCAGGACTAATTGCTATGGCTATAACCATACTGTTCGTTGTCCTTATTATAATGCTTGTGGCTGTTGTGGGACTTTTGCTGGCACTTTTGCGCAAGACCTCAAATGCCGCACAAACCCCCGCCGACACAGGCGCTTTGGTGATTCTGCAGAATCAACTTGCAGATATGCGCAACGCCATGGACGCACGGCTTAGCGAAGGTGCTCGCGGCATGTCGGAGTCTTTGCGCATGCAAGGTGACCAGTCGCAGCAGACAATTGTAAACATTCAGACGCAAATGGACGCTATTACCAACCGCATGTCGCAACAGCTTGTCGAGGTTGTTAAAGGAGTGACTCAAACACAAGAGTCGACTAAGCAGGTGTTCGTTATTGCCGAGCAGTTAAACAATCTTGAAAAGGTTCTAAAAAACCAAAAACAGCGCGGCAATTTAGGAGAAGCATCGCTTGAGTTGGTAATGAGCAATATCTTGCCGCCGGGCGCGTACGCGATGCAGTACGAGTTCCCGGGCGGCGAAACTGTAGACGCGATCATCCGCACCAAAGAGGGCTTTATCCCGGTTGACGCTAAGTTTCCGCTCGAAAATTACACCCGCATCCATGACGAAAAAGACGATGCACGCCGAGCCGAATATCAAGAGGCCTTTAAGCGCGATCTCAAAAAGCGCATCGACGAGACATCGAAGTACGTGCGCCCCAAAGACGGCACGCTGCCGTTTGCGTTCATGTATATCCCGGCCGAGAGTATATACTATGACTTGCTCAATGACGGTCTTGGTGCAGTAAACACGCGCAGTCTGCTTGATTATGCGCAAAACGAGCGCAAGGTGATTATCGTATCGCCCACGACGTTTGCGGCATATTTGCAGTCGGTACTGTATGGTTTTAAGGCATTTAAGATTGAAGAGCAGGCAAAAGACATTGCAAAAAATGTCGAGGCGCTTGGTCGCCACTTAAAAGCGTACGAGGACTATCATAAAAAGTTGGGGGCATCGCTTAGTACCACCGTCAACCATTACAATGCTTCATACAAAGAGTTGGGCAAGGTAGATAAGGATGTGCTAAAGATTACGGGCGAAACGCCGGGCCTTAGTTTGGATAGCGTTGAGCGACCAATGCTTGAAGGCAAAGAGTGAAGCAAACAGCTAAGCTATTGACCCTAGCTGAGTGAGTAGTACGATTAGGGTTGGAAGGGTGTAAAACAAGTAGCGTAGGGAGGTCACATGATATCCTTGTTTCTTACGGCATTTCTTGTGGGCATTGTTTTGACTGAGTATTTTAAGATCTTTGCGATCATTCCTGCATGGCTTTTATTGGTGACAATTTCTGTCGTGCTTAGAAGCAGTCTCAACGTGTCAGGAAGCGATCTTATCTTGCTTGCCATAGTACTCGTGATCGCTATGCAGACTGGCTACTCCACTATGGGCGCGGTGCGAGCATGGGCATACCATGACTATAGAGATTAAAAGGTCGCTCCTTCGGGGGCGACTTTTCCTGTCTGGACTATTGCACATTGCCCGGATATAGGGTAAAGTACGAATGCCTCCAGGAGGCCCATTTTCGTAAGAAAAGACATATAATCAGTTATGAACTCATTCGCAATAATCCAGACCGGTGGCAAGCAGTACCTCGTTGAGGAGGGCCTTAAGGTTAAAATTGAAAAGATTAAGGGCGACCACAAAGTGGGCGACTCGGTTACCTTCGACCAGGTGTTGCTTTCGGACGACGGCAAGGACGCGACGACTATTGGCGCACCGTTTATCAAGGGTGCCAAAGTTACTGGTGAGATCACCAAGATTGCTCGCGCCAAAAAGGTTGTCGTAATAAAGTACAAGGCAAAGTCCAACTATTTTAAAAAGCGCGGCCACAAACAGCCTTACTTTGAAGTAAAAATCACCAAGCTCGCGTAAAGAAAAAACCCGCCGAACGGCGGGTTTTTAACTGCGTGAATTTAATGCTGAGGCGATAGTATCCGGGTCGGCATATTCAAGCTCACTGCCGGTTGAGAGGCCGCGACCAAGGGATGAGAGTTTAAGGCCATAAACATCGGCTATGGGCATGAGCTTTTCTTGTAGGATGAGCCTTGTGTGGTCGCCCTCGGTGGTAGCTGAGAGGCCCAAAATGACCTCCTTAAGGGTCTTATCTTTGCCTTCAGCTTCGGCACGCTTTAAGAGTGGCTGTAAGCGCACAAACTTTGCCGGTTCTTCGGCAGCCAGGGGTATCGCACCGCCGAGTACAAAATAGAGGCCGCGGAAGCCGCTTTTTTCTACGTTATCGATATCGGCGTCTTTTTCGACTATAAAAAGGAGTGATTCGTCCCGCTTTGTATTAGCGCAGATATTGCACTCGCTTGCACTTTTAGTTTCGTGTACAAACCAGCGATGGCAGCGCTTGCACTGCGCAGTGCCGACGCCAAGCTGCTTTATTGCCTCAGAGAGTTCCTGACGGGTTACAGGCGACGCGCTCAAAAGATATTGCACAAAACGACGCGCCTGGCGCGGCCCGATACCGGGAAAGTGCTCAAACAGGTCAGTGAGCTTTTCGATGGGATTCACTTACCAATTCTATTATATTTTCTTGCTAAAACCCATCGCCAGTGCTTTCGTACGCGCTAAAATCGGCCTTTTCAAGCGTCTGGAAGGTCGTGCGTTTGTCGTCAAAGTAAAGCTCTACCATACCCACAGGGCCGTTGCGGTGCTTTTCAATCAAAATTTCAGCAATGTTGGGGCGGTCGCTTTCTTTATTTACCTTGTCGTCGCGGTGGATAAACATCACAACATCGGCATCTTGCTCGATCGAGCCGGAGTCGCGAAGGTCCGAGAGGCGCGGTTTGCCGCCGCGCTGCTCGACCGCGCGCGACAGCTGCGATAGTGCAATCACTGGCACATCGAGCTCGCGTGCAAGGTTCTTTAAAGAACGGGAAATTTCGGTCACTTGCTGCACCAAGTTGTCGCCAGCACGCGACTGGGTCGGCACCATCAGCTGCAAATAGTCGACGACAATCAAGTCGAGCCCGTGCTCGCGCTTAAGGCGGCGCGCAACAGAGCGCATTTTAAGAATGTTATTGCCCGGCTGTTCGTCAATAAAAATTGGCGCCTGAGAAAGGCGGTCGTAGGCGTCGCGAATGCGGTCAAAATCATCCTGACTCGTGATGCGGCCCGTGCGCAAATTCCAGGAGTTTACCTGCGCTTCGGCGGCAACCATGCGATCAACAAGCTGCTGCGCGCTCATTTCAAGCGAGAAAAAGCCGATTTTGGTACTGTGCTTTATCGCGGATTGCCGCGCAATGTCGAGCGCGAGCGTTGTTTTACCGATCGAAGGCCGGGCGGCCAAAATAATCAAATCTGACTTTTGAAAGCCGGCGAGCATCAAATCGAGGTCTTTAAAGCCAGTGGGCACGCCGCGCAACTCGCCCTTGTTGGCCTGTAATCGTTCAAAATTCTCCCACGCTTTGTGGAGCGTGTCTTTGAGTGCCGTAAATTTTGACAACGACGGCGCTTCGGTCACTTCGTAAATTTTCTTTTCGGCTTTGTCCAAAGTTTCGTCGATGTCTTCACTTTCGTCAAAGCCAAGTTCGGCGATCACTTCGCCGGCCTCAATAAGCTGGCGGAGCATAAATTTTTTTTGCACCGCATTTGCGTAATGTTTGGCGTTGGATGCAGCCGGCACGTCGCTTACCAGCTGTGCAAGGTAGGGAAGGCCGCCGATACTTTCGAGTGTTTCTTCGTCGGCCAAACGCGCACGAACGCTTTCGATATCAATCGGCTCGTTTTTAGTTACAAGCGTCAGCATTGCACGGTAGATGATGCGGTGCTTTTCACTGTAAAAGGCTCCGGGGTTTAAAACCTCAGTCGCTTCCATAATCGCCTCTGGGCGAATCATCAAAGCGCCGAGCAAAGCTTTTTCGCTTTCGAGCGATTGCGGCGGCATGCGCAAAGGATCCAGGCGCTTTGCGGCAAGCGCTTTAGATTTTGCCTCTGCTTTTTTCTTTGCCTGGTACTGATTATTTTCTTGGGCCATGTACACCTAAGAGTACTCTTTTTGACAACTTTAGAAAGATAGAAAAATGAAGCATTTTGTGTTGATACGGTGGACAAAAAGGGGATAAGAAAAGCCTTATACCGTCTTATTTTTTTGTTACTTTTTGGCCTTCGGCCGTGTCTTTGAGCTCGTAGCCCAGAGCTTCTATTTGTATGCGCAGCTCATCGGCACGCGCATAGTTTTTGGCAATGCGGGCCATAGTGCGGTCGTCGAGCAATTTTTGTACCTCTTCAGGCAAATCAGCCTCTTCAATTACTGCGAGCTTTGCGGCAACCTGTGGCTCGCTGAGTCCAAGTCCTAAAATTTTATCAGCTTCCAACAACGACGCGCGTTTATCTTTAGGCGACACCGATTCGTCGCGCACCATGTCCCATACGCGGGCTAAAGCTTGTGCGGTATTTAGATCGTCATTACTAGCCGCATAAAAATCTTGCAAAAATTGCGCATTCGGTTTGCCGCCTTTGGGCAACTCTAAGAACATGCGCTGCAAGCGCTTAAGCGCCGTATGTGCGCCTTCGATAGCTTCCCATGTAAAGTTCATCGGGGTGCGATAGTGACCGGTTAAGTACCAGTAGCGCAGCGCGCGCGGATTAAAACCTTTATCAACCAAACTATGCAAAAGTATCGCGTTGCCTTCGGATTTGCCAATGCGCTTTGCTTCTATGGTTATGAACTCGTTATGCATCCAGTAGCGAACAAATTGCTTGCCCGTTGCAGCTTCGGCCTGCGCGATTTCGTTATTGTGATGCACGGCAATATGGTCGATGCCGCCGGTATGGATATCGATCTGTTTGCCAAGCAAAGTAAAGATCATCGCGGTGCACTCGATGTGCCAGCCAGGAAAGCCCAACCCCCATGGACTTTGCCAGCCAAGTTTCTCGTCGCCTTTCCACAATACAAAATCGTTGGGGGTTTTCTTTTCGGGGTTTACTTCAACGCGCGCACCGGAGAGCTGCTCGCTTAAGTTGCGCTTACCAAGCTTGCCGTAAGCCGGGAATTTTGCAGTGTCAAAATAAACATCGCGCGCACCTCGATAGGCGTAGCCTTTTTGCTCAAGTGTTTGAATGAGCGCGATTTCTTGCTTTACATACTCGCTCGCGCGGGGAAATTTTATTTTTTTAGTATCAAGGCCTAATTCCTGTATGTCATGCAAAAACGCGTCCATATAGCGCGTCGAAAGTTCACGCATATTCTCCAAGGTAAGTTCCATACCTTCACGCCTCAAACCCTTGCTCATCTTGTCCTCGCCCTCGTCGGCGTCGGAAGTTAAGTGACCGAAGTCGGTAATGTTAATAACCTGATCAACTTTGTAACCATTTGCTAAAAGCGTGCGGCGAATGGTGTCGGCAAATACATAAGAGCGTAAATTGCCAATGGTGGCGTAGTCGTACACTGTCGGACCGCAGTTGTACATCTTTACAATGCCGTTCTTCCTATTTTCTATGGGTTCAAATCTCTCGATCTTGCCTGAGAGCGTATTGTGCAATGCTAAAGGCGGATACGAGAACGCCGGCTTTTTCTTGAAGAAAGAAAATATCATTTTAGAGCCATTTTTTGTACCTGAAATATACAAAGAATCCGCTTGCAAGCAATAGCATGCAGCCGAGGATTATCCAAAAGTCGCCCCGGGTACCTACAATCGGCGTGTATTGTGTATTCATCTGAAAGAGGCTCGCAAAAAATGAAAGAGGGAGGAAAAGGAACGCAATAACCGTAAAGGTCTTGATGATCTCGTTTTGTTTGGTGGTCAAAAGCGCGCTGTTGGTTTCGCGTAGCTCTACAAGAGCGTCGCGCAAATTTTCCAAACGTCCGCGCACATGTTCGTAGTCGCCTTCGACCGCGCGCACGTAGTACAAAAATTCTTGCCCGAACATCCGCACCGCCTGCGGCTCCAAGGAACTCAACATTTCTTTGTGGGGCAGTAGGCGCTGCCTGAAGTCGTGTATCACGCGGCCGGTTTGGCTGAGCCGTACCACCATGCTGCGCTCGTCGCTTTGAAAGATACGCTCTTCAATATCCTCGAGCCGGCGTTCGATAGCATCGCACTCATGCAAGAGCGTCTTGTACAAATTGCGCACCATCGATACAAACAAATGTCCGCCGTGCGCAATGGTGGTACTGTGGCCCAGAACCGCATTCACTTCAAACGCTTTGGCAAAAGAGTGCAGCGGGTCGGTAGCGCTGTAGCGCGCGGTAATTAAAAAGTCCTTGCCAATTAAAAAATCTATTTCTTCTTCGGGCAGCTTGCCCATGCCTTTAATAAGAGGGAAGTGAAGTATGACATATATAAGGTCGCCGCGGCGCTCGACTTTAGGTTTGTAGGAAGAGGTAAGCAGCTCGTTGGCAAACGACGGATCGATATTAAATTCATCCGTAAGCGCCCTAACCTCGGCAGGAGTCGGAGAAATTAAATCTATCCATGTCAAATGGCGCTGCACATAGCGCGTAACCATAGTACGAGTATAGCATCGAAAAATTCTCTGCCGTAATTTCTCTAGCGTTGTGCTATACTTTACGTGATGAGTAATACAAAACTAAAAGCAGCGGGAGCGCTGCTCGTTGTTGTGGTTGCGTTCGGAGCTGGGTTGTATTTGGGAATTGGTTCGCGCTTGGCGGATTTTGTGTCTGCACAAACTGGCTCATCAACGCCTCCAACCTCGACTATTACGATACTTGGTCCTAGCTCGCAGCCGGCAAACGTCGACTTGTCGCAGTTTTGGGCCGCATGGAATCTTCTTTCACAAAATTTTGTCGAAACGCACGCTTCGGGCACTATTCCGACCGACCAGCAAAAAATCTACGGCGCTATCGCTGGTTTAACCGACAGCTACGGTGACCCATACACGACCTTTTTCCCGCCCGCGCAAGCAACGAGCTTCCAGCAAACGCTCAGTGGCAGCTTTGGCGGCATCGGCGCGCAGATGGATGTTGACCAAAACGGCAGTATTATCGTGACGGCGCCGCTTAAAGGCTCGCCGGCCGAGGCTGCGGGCATTGAGGCAGGCGATATTGTTACGATGATAGGCACCACTTCAACGCAGGGCATGAGCGTTGATGAAGCGGTATCACTCATTCGCGGCAGCATCGGTACCAAAGTGACGCTTACTCTTGCGCGCAAAGGCACAGCAACACCTATTGTGGTCACTATTACGCGCCAAACTATCAACGTCCCGGAGATTAACGAGTATGCGCGTCCGGACGGCGTTTATGTCATCCAGCTTTACGAGTTTACCGCGAACTCGGGTGACCTCTTCCGCAACGCGCTCAGAGATTACCTGCAATCAGGCGACACGAGGCTTATACTCGACTTGCGCGACAACCCCGGCGGCTATCTCGACCAGGCGGTACAAATTGCAAGCTACTTCCTGCCAGTTGGCGATACCATCGTAACCGAAGACTTTGAAGGCAAGCAGCCGAACGTCGTTAACCGTTCGCTTGGCTACAATGTGTTCGCGGGCAAAAAACTCTCGATGGCAATACTTATTGATCAGGGCTCGGCATCGGCCTCTGAAATCCTATCGGGCGCGCTGCAACAGCAGGGAGTTGCTAAATTGGTTGGTACGCGCAGCTTTGGCAAAGGTTCGGTGCAGCAGGTAATGGATTTGGGCAACGGCGCACAGATTAAAATTACGGTTGCACGCTGGCTCACGCCAAACGGCACGTCAATTTCTAACGGAGGTCTTACCCCGGATATCAACGCCACCACGACCGCAGACCAAATAAAAGCAGGCAAAGATCCGCAAATGGACGCCGCCGCAGCCTGGCTCATAACGCAGTAAAATAAAACACCGACTTCCACCGAAGTCGGTGTTTTGGTATATTCCTCTATATGAAAGTCATACTACTTAAGGACGTACGGGGAGTGGGGCTGCATGGGACTATCCAGAATGTTTCGGATGGATTGGCGATGAATAAGCTCTTTCCACAAAAGTTGGCCGAGCCAGCGACAGATGAAAAAATTGCGCAGCTCGAGAAAAACAAAACAGCGCGCGAAGCAGAAGTTGTAAAACAAGAAGCACAGTTGGCGAACAAAATAAAATCGCTCCACACCAAAAAGATAACTATCGAAGCAAAGGCAACCGAGAAAGGCGGCTTGTTTAAAGCAGTGGGCGCCAAAGAAGTTGGAAAAGCTATATTGACTCAGCACTCGCTCGAAATTCCTGAGGATTCAATTGTCATGGATCCCCTCAAAACAACGGGCGAACATGCTATTAAACTAGAATCTAAAACTGCTAAAGCCGAGCTTGCAGTTGAGATCAAGCCCAGCATTTAGCTGTACACATCTCTTCATTGCACGTTTATGCTCGCGCCGTATGATAACGGCATGATTATCAAATTAACCATCATCACTCTTTTGAGTTTTATAATATCGGCTGCAGCATTTTTGCCAGCGGTCACAAGCGCATCCACCTATTATTACCCGCAGCAACATTCGTACTATCAATATCCGCAGCGACAACAGTACTACCCGCAGTACAACAACAGATACTACTCGCAGCAGCAGTACTATTCGTATCCAATGACGTATGTGTATCCGACGACGTACTACTATCCGGTGTATACGTATCCAAGCTATAACTACTCGTACTCGATGCCGATGTATTATCAACAGCCGATGTACGGTTATTCCTACTCAGCTTCCAATTACTATGTCTACTAAGTAGTAGTTGTATAAAAACAGATTCGATAAATTGTAAAGCGCGTGCTAAGCTGTCTTGATGCAACGCGGGGAGGTTATCGTTCGCTTCGAAAAAGCTTCTTTTGATTTCGGCATCCGGAAGCCCATTTTAGACGGGGTAGATTTTACGATCCGGCGGGGCTCAAAAATTACCTTTATGGGGCAAAATGGCGCTGGTAAAAGCACCATTTTTGGTCTTATAACCAACTCCAACCATTCAACCGAAGGGAATGTACATCTTTCTCACGGCCTTACGGTGGCTATGGGCCGCCAAGTAATACCGCGCGAAGATATGGAACTTACCGTACGTGAGTTTTTCCAAAAAGCTTTTGCCAAAAAAGTTTACGATATCGACCCTAAAATAGACAAAGTACTTGAAGTGGTGCATTTGGTTGCGCCGCACGAACGCCTTATCAACTCTTTTTCGGGCGGGCAGCAGGCACGGCTTTTGCTAGCGCAGGCGCTTATCCAAGACCCGGACCTTTTGCTGTTAGATGAGCCGACCAACAATTTAGACAAAGCCGGCATCGAACATTTAACTGCATTTATTAAAAACTACAAAAAGACGGTAGTAGTAATTTCACACGACGCAGACTTTCTGAACTCTTTTACTGATGGCGTGCTTTATTTAGACATTAATACGCGCAAAGTCGAGCAGTATGTCGGCAATTACTTTGACGTGGTTAAAGAAATTTCCGCGCGGATTGAGAAAGAAAACCGCAAGAACGCGCTTTTGGCCAAAGAAATCCAAGCCAACAAAGATAAAGCAAACTTTTTTGCCAACAAAGGCGGCCAAATGCGCATGGTGGCCAAGCGCATGCGCGAAAAAGCCGAAGAATTAGAAGAGTCAAAGGTTGAAGTCCGCAAAGAGGACAAAGCAATAAGGTCCTTCCGTATCCCGTACCAAGACGGGCTCGTGGGCGAAGTGGCGCAGATTACTTCGCTTACCGTTATGCGCAATCACAAAGTGGTAGAGCGCAAGGTTAAAGTTGCTTTGCGTAAAAACAATCATCTTTTACTTAAAGGCCCCAACGGCATCGGCAAAAGTACGCTGCTTAAGTCTATTGCCGACGGTTCGGCAAAGGGAGTCGTTGTGCAAAAAGGCACGCGCATTGGCTACTATCGTCAGGATTTTTCAAACTTAGATTTTAACAAGACCGTGTATCAAGAACTTACAACGATAGTAGGAGAGAGGCATTTTGAAGAAGATCTGCGGCGCGTTGCGGCAGGTTTTTTGCTTACCGGTGAAATATTTCATACCAAAATTGGCGTACTGTCCGAAGGGCAAAAAGGTTTGGTAGCGTTTGCGCGGCTGGTGCTTTTAAAGCCGGGACTTTTAATTTTGGACGAGCCGACCAACCATATTAACTTTAGGCACCTGCCGGTGATTGCCGAAGCATTGAGCGCCTACGAAGGTCCGATGATCGTCGTATCGCACGTGCCCGATTTTGTCGAAAAAATCCGTATAGACGAAACTCTTGATTTGGAGAAATAGCAGCTTATAAAAAAGCTCGACAAAAACCTATTTTTAGAGTATTATGTCATTAAGAACGCGGGAGAGCCCGCCTTTTTAATTGAAGTATGGAGATACGAAACATCGCTATTATCGCGCACGTGGACCACGGCAAGACTACCTTGACCGATGCTTTGCTACGCCAGACCGGTGCCGCAGAAGAGGGTGTGTCGATGGATAGCAACGACCTTGAGCGCGAGCGCGGCATCACTATTTACTCCAAAAACGCCGCGATTTTTTACAAAGATACGAAAATTAACATTGTAGACACTCCGGGCCACGCCGACTTTGGTTCGGAAGTTGAACGCGTGCTGCGTTCAATTGACTCAGTGCTTTTGGTAGTAGATGCGCAGGAAGGCCCGATGCCGCAAACGCGCTTTGTGCTAAAGAAATCGCTTGAACTTGGGCTCAAGCCGATGGTGGTGATAAACAAAATCGACAAGCCGGCAGCTGATCCGGCCAAGGCCGAAGAGCAGGTGCTAGAGCTTTTCTTGGAGTTGGGCGCCAACGATGAGCAGTCGAACTTTCCGGTTATGTACGCAATTGGCCGCCAGGGTATTGCAAAGAAGAATTTAAGCGATGATTCAAAAGACCTGACGCCACTCTTGGATCTTATTTTGTCGCATGTGCCTGCGGCGGGGAAGGGCGAAGAGGGCAAGCCTTTGCGCATGCAGCCGTTTAACTTGGGCTACGACAACTTCCTTGGCCGTTTGGCGATTGTCCGTGTGTACGAAGGCAAGGTTACAATGGGTCAAAATGTTTTTGTAAAAAAGCCCACTGGGGAAACTCGCGCGGGCAAGATAGTAAAGATGTTTACGTTTAAAGGCCTAAGCCGCGAAGAGGCGACCGAGGTTACCGCAGGCGACATCGCGCTGGTGGCAGGTTTGCCGGACATTTTTATCGGCGAAACCATTGCAGACTCGGCCGATGCCGAAGCGCTCCCGGCAATCGCCGTTGATGAGCCGACTATTACGCTTAACTTTTTGGTTAACTCTTCGCCGTTTGCCGGCCGCGAAGGCAAGTTTGTAAATTCCCGACAAATCCGCGAACGCTTAGCGAAAGAACTCGAAGTAAACGTGGGGTTGCGCGTTGATTTTGGCGACGATGTATTTAAAGTATCTGGTCGCGGCGAGTTGCACATCGCAATCTTGCTTGAAAATATGCGCCGCGAAGGGTACGAGATGCAGGTCTCACAACCGCAGGTAATCTTCCACGAAGAAAACGGCGTCAAAATGGAGCCGTTTGAAGAGGTGATAATTGATACACCGACGGTATTTCAGGGCGCGATTATCGAAAGGCTCGGCATGCGCAAATTTGTAATGAAAGACGTGCAGCTCCATTCAGAAACCGCGCGCTTAGTGTTTGAGGGTCCGACGCGCGGACTTTTGGGTTACCGCAACCAGTTTGTGCTTGACACCAAAGGTGAAGGTATTTTGTCGTCGCGTTTTATTGAATTTAGACCGTATGCAGGAGAGATTACTAAGCGTTCGGTTGGCTCGATGGTTTCGATGGCGGCAGGCAAATCACTCGGCTTTTCATTGGCTAACCTCCAAGAGCGCGGCGTGCTTTATATTGGCCCGGCTACCGAGGTGTATGAAGGCATGGTAATTGGCAACACCTCTAAAGGCGACGAGATGTCGGTAAACCCAACCAAGGGCAAGCAGCTCACCAACATGCGCGCATCGGGCACCGATGAGGCGCTTAACCTAGTGCCGCCGTTTATACTTTCTATCGAGCGTGGTTTGGAAATTATGTCTGACGACGAATATCTTGAAATCACTCCTAAAAGCGTGCGTTTGCGCAAACAATATTTGACTGAACTTGAAAGAGCCAAAGCTCGTTCTAAAGCGAATAAATAGGAGCAAAACAAAAAGCTCCCTAAAAAGGGAGAGATGAACGGGAGCCAACTCCCTTTTTCAGGGACTTTTTGTTTTGCTTAAGACGTTAGAACGTCCACGGCTGGATGAGACTTCTTTTGGCCGTTAAAGCCGATTTTGTTTACCGTACGGAAGGCGACGATACCCGGCTGGAGTGCAAAAAGGGTATGGTCTTTGCCGAGACCTACATTTTTGCCCGGAACCATGCGAGTGCCGCGCTGGCGGACTATAACATCGCCAGTCTTAGCCGGTTGGCCGGCATAGAGCTTAACGCCGAGATATTTCGGCTGTGAAGTATTTAGGTTTTTCGCTGTCCCGCCCGCCTTTTTTGATGCCATACGTGTGTCGTGTTAACGTAAACGCATGATAGCAGAAAATACTGGCTACGGCAAGCCCTTTTTGGCCATAGTTACTTTGCTCGTTTTGGCTCTAATTGGCCTCTGGAAATTGGCCCAAGTTGAGGCTCAAAAGCCGCAATTAATCATCCATACCGAGCACGAGGCGTCCACCACGCCCGTAAGTACGGTATATTAACCATATGTTAGTTGTAGATTGTGAAATGACGGGGCTCGAGCCCGAACAACACTCGATTGTGAGCATCGGTGCCGTTGATTTAGCGCACCCAGAGCGACAGTTGTATGAAGAATGCCGGGCTTGGAGTGGGGCAAAGATTGAAGATGAAGCTTTGGCAGTAAACGGCTTTACCCGCGAGCAGGCTTTGGACCAATCCAAACAAACCGAAGGGGAGGCGGTAAAGAAATTTATTGAGTTTGCCGCAGGGATGGATGACATTACTATTGCGGGGCAAAATGTCTTTACCGACCTCTACTTTTTAAAGGCGGCAGCGGTCCGTGCAGGGCATACGGCGTGGCCATTTGCGCACCGCATAATTGATATCCACACCCTGTGCTACGAGCACATGCTGAAGAGGGGAGTGACTCCCCCGTTTAATGTCGAAAAAAGGCACACTGCCCTTAACTTGGACGCGGTCTTAAACTACTGCGGCATCCCCGACGAGCCCGAACCGCACAACGCCCTTACGGGTGCCAAGTGCAACGCCGAAGTAATTTCAAGATTGTTGTACGACAAAAAACTCCTGCCTGAGTTTGAGCAGTTTCAAATACCTTGGCTGAGCTAGTATCCCCAAGCTGACCTTGCACATCGATGAACCTGCGGTAAAGTAATAAGGTAATGGCTGGCTTACAGCTTCCTATCGTTCGGAACGTGGCTACACACGTAGAGAACGAGAAATGGCTCTTTAGAGTCATATAGGAAGCTAGCCAACTCTCTTTAGTTTGTTTGAAAAGAAAACAGTCGCAGAATGTGCACAACCGCTGGCGGAGACTTGCTCCAACCGCCATGGCTTAGTAAGCATTAAGCTTCGTTCTCCCTCGTCCCCTTGTTTACGTAATACCTAGGGTTTAGTGAGGAACGGCGGTGCACATTCTGCGACTGTTTTTTAGAACACTTCAATATTAATTCTACCACGCAAGAGCCTGGTTTTTGTCATGTGTGTATAACTTGGTCGGGCTGCCGGGAATTGAACCCGGTCTACATCCACCCCATGGACGCGTACTACCGGTATACTACAGCCCGGTTTGGTGCTTTTTGAGCGCCGTTTTACTACCATACCGTACTTTTGGGTCGTCTAAAACCCCATATTCCTGGACAGGTGGCAAACTTGTTTGCCGGATGGGGTTTTAGATTCTGACACACCTCAGCTGGGCTAAAATATGGCTCAAAATAAGGCTTTTTGGCTAATTACCACTAGGCCTTTTTTCTTGTCAAGGGTTTTGCTTGCTCAACCGTGCCCAAAAGAGGTACCATTTTCCTAAGACCGGAGCCCTTGAGGCCCGGCCTTTTCTATTTACGGGAGTTAAAACGCCTATAACTAGGAGTCGAATATATAAACCAAAGTCTTCTTAGACGCTTTACATGAATTTTACCGCAAGTATTGCTCTCGCCCTTGCAACGGTACTTTCTGGCGGTATGTCCGCGGCACAGTCACCGCAGATCATGCCGCAAGTCCAGACCGTGCAGGAATACGTTCAGGAGTACTTTGCCAACGAACCGGTCATGGTAGCTATTGCCGGCTGTGAGTCACAGTTCCGCCAGTACGATGCCAACGGCAACGTCTTACACAACACTGCCGGTAGCTCCGCGGTAGGACTTTTCCAAATTATGGACTCGGTCCACTCTGAGGCTGCTGCCGACCTTGGTATTGATATTTATACTACGCAGGGCAATATGGCCTACGCTCAGTACCTGTACCAAACTAGGGGTACGGCGCCATGGAGTGCCTCTAAAGCATGCTGGGGCAAACAAGCTATAAACAAAACCGTAGCTGTTGCCACTAAATAATAAAAGACCGCCTTCGGGCGGTCTTTTATTTGCCGTAGCGTTTAAACTTCCAGTTGGGCGACCAGGAACCTGCGCCGTAGGCCGACACATACAAAAGCCCGCCGATAATAGCCATGTCTTGAAGGTATAGCGCCTGCGTCAACGTGCTGTCGAGTGCCGGATGCGCAAATGCCGCGATAATGACAAACACTACCAGTATGAGCGAGACCGGCCGGCTCCAAAGTCCGACAATAAGTGCGATGCCGCACAAGACCTCGACTGCAAGCGCAAAAATCGTAAAGAAAACTGGGTCAATAAAAAAGTTCGGTCCCACGATGCTTATCACCGTGCTAGGGAAGTTGAGTGTCGCTTCAATGCCATTCCAAAGAAAAAATCCCCCCATTAAAATGCGCCCAACGAGTGGCGCAAAAATATCTGCCCAGTTGTCCATGTCCAAATTATAACTCGTAAAAGTAGGGAAGTGAGTTCCCTTTTTATTTGACACTTGGTTCAATTGAAACTACAACTAAGTCAGACTGGGTCTGCTACAGAAAGGGATGCCATGCAAAACCGTTCCTGCCGATACTTCGCATTGCCGATCATGTGCTGCTTGTTTGCTTCTTCGCTTCAGGCGCGCGATGTTGATGGCCGCTATGCCGCAACCAATCCAGAACTGCATCAATGGTTCGAAGGATTGCGCAGCGGCAAAGGTCCGTGCTGCTCGGATGCCGACGGCACTGCAGTACTTGATGTTGATTGGGAGACTGCTGGCGGGCATTATCGCGTGAGAATCGATGGTCAATGGGTTGATGTTCCTGACGAAGCTATCATCAAAGAGCCCAATCGCATTGGTCGTGCGATGGTCTGGCCCATCCGTACCTATTGGGGTCTCACTATCCGTTGTTTTATGCCAGGCTCGATGACCTGAAAACCGAATAAAATACCGCTCAGAATTCTGAGCGGTATTTTCTTTATATTATAAAAGCAGGGAGTTGAAATAAATCTAACAAAAGCCACAGACAAAATTTGAAAGAAAATTTAGCGGCGACTGGGGCAGGTGAGAATTCATTTGGAAATCTGGCAAGCCAAGACCTCCCTCTAGGCTCCTATAGCTATATGTCGCAAAAGGTATATTGTGCGACGTATAGCCTAGAGCGAAGCGGCACTTGCCTGCCTTGATACCGACTCAACATTTTCTTACTCCCTACCCTGCACTTGGCTCCCAAAAAATCCTAGAAGAATTTTCCATCACTATTCTTTTTCACTCGTACTTCTCTTTTTACCCCTCCCCCGATTTTTCGATTTTTAGTGGGGGAGCAAGTCCAGTTTTGGGAGGGTTTAAAACTCTTTTTTTACTCCCCTGCTCTCGTCCAATCTATGCCATTGACCTATTTAATGTAGATGTGGTATTGTATTTGATACAGAAGTTCATTGAAGGAGACTAAGATGTTCACTCAAGTGCGACTCGTCGCTATTCCGGCAACGTTGGCCCCCAAGTTGGAGGTCGGTTACAAGTTCATCTTCGGCGCGCTCGGGCTCATGTTTGCTGGGATGTTCATCGCCAGCGGATGGCAGTGGCTGTTCAACATCAAGTCCACCACGCTGATGGACTCGCCACTGGTTCTGCAAGTGATGATGGTCGGGGGCTTCATTGCCTTCGTCATTGCCCTTCTCGTGACTCTGATCGTCGTGCCGATCTGGCACAACATTCGCCACGGCTGGCGATAAGCACAATCCGCCGCCCACTGAAAGCTGTCCCGGCTTCGGTCGGGCGGTTTTCTTTTTTGATACGTTCAATCTGCGACACAAACGCGTATAATTGAATTTGTGCGACGTATATACCTAAGCACGGGAGCCTATGCCCTATACTCTAGATATGGCCTCTAAATCATTCCGCACCAAACTTCTGCCACTCCTTTCCCCCGCCGAACTGGCTACTATTAAAAAACTTTCGACCCCAATTAAGGTTCAAGATTTTTTGGACCACTTCCCCGCAAATTTTTCTAAAATAGGGGATTCGGTAAAATCGCCGCGCTGGATTTTGCAGCACAAACGTGCGCATTGTATTGAAGCGGCAGTACTTGCAGCTGTTGCCCTTGCCTATCACGGTCGGCCAGCGTTGTTGATGGATTTGCGGGCGACTGACGATGACGAAGATCATGTTATTGCGTTATTTAAAGAACATGGGTATTGGGGTGCGATAAGCAAAACAAATCATCCGCAATTGCGATGGCGTGATGCGGTGTATAAAACGCCGCGCGAATTGGCACTCAGTTACTTTCACGAATATTTTTTGTTTGACGCTACGCACTTTGCAAAAAAAGTTTCTAAAAGCAAGTTAGGGAAGAAAACGATGCGCGAATATTCAAAGCCATTTGATATAACCAAGTTTGACCC
>Ga0068855_100004586_pt1 | contig 16871 bp, 12 predicted proteins | sample KBSCornC52_FD_66592 | JGI IMG/M metagenome (GOLD analysis project Ga0068855, IMG submission 66592) | Corn rhizosphere microbial communities from Kellogg Biological Station, Michigan, USA - KBS Corn C5-2 | ecosystem: Host-associated > Plants > Roots > Rhizosphere > Soil ...
CCGCCGCATCCGTGGCAGGACGACACATCTGCCGACAGGCGCGCCCCATCGAAATCCAGGCGGGCGAGGGTCGCGCTGGGATCGTAGAAGTCGATTCCGCCGGTCGCCGCGATCCATATGGCCGTGTCGCCCACGGCGAGATCCCCGGCGCGAAAATCGCTGCCGGCATCCGGGTCGGTCACGCTCCAGCGCACCTCGCCGTCGTCCCCTACGCGCATCACGCGATACGCGCGCATCGCGACGACCGAGTCGTCGCCGAGCAACGCGAGACGCAGGCATCGACCCTCGCGTTCGCAGATCGACTCGAACGGCAGCTCGACGCTCCATTCCAGCCCAAGTGCTGCATCGAAACGCATCAACATCGCCGGGGTCTGCGCCCCACCGGCGAGTACGTAGAACGCGTCCAACGCCGTACTCGGCTGGACAACGATTTCCGGGTCGCCATCAAGATCGACCGATACGGATCGTGCCGATCCCACAGACCCGTCCGCCGCATATCGTCTCAGTACGAGTTCGTCGTTCGCGACGGTCGCCGCGATTTCGCCGCCATCCGGCATCGCGATCGTGACCGGATCGACCGAGGCCGCGATGCGGTCGTAGACGAGTTGATCCTCGGTTTGCGCGGCGATCCATTGCGGCTGCACCAACGGCCCTTCGTCCGCATGCAGGTGCGCCGCTGCAAGCGCAGCGAAAACGAGGACGAAGCATCCGATGGGTGCACGCACGGAAAACCTCCGTATCCGATTCCGTGGACGCCGGGATGCTAGCAGAACCACCTCGAAGGATCGGGCGCGATACGGTTACGCACCAGGACCGGCGAGCAGGCGCGCTGTGCGGTCGCGCAGCGTATCCGTCGCGTCGCCGAAGCCGGCGAGCGCATTGCGCAGCAGCGGTTCGGCCGCGACGCGATCGCCACGCGCGGCGAGCAACAGGCCGTGCAGCGCGTCGAGACGAAACTTCCACAGTCCATCGGCGCCACCGGCTTCGAGCGCGGTGGCATCGAGCGTCGCGAGCAGGCGCGCGGCGTCGTCGAGCCGCCCAGCGTCGATGCTGGCTGCGGCGAGCCAGAACCCGGCGACCTGGCTTTGCGGATTCTTCGCCGTGAGTTGCGCCGCGAGCTTGTCGTAGGCGGGTTCGAGTTTCGCTGCGGCAGCGCGCGCATCGCCGGATTCGTACAGCGCCTGGCCCCAGTTCGCGAGGGTGACATTGCTGAAGTTGTGATCCGCGCCGAGCTTCGCGGCGAAGCCTTCGTGCACGCGCTGCGCATAGTCGAGTGCATGCGCCCAGTCGCGCCGCTTCATCGCGACGTCGAAGAGGTCGCTCAGCACCATCAGGTTGCGCGTGTGCGTCTCGCCGAGGCGCGCGACGATCGTCTTCTGCGCGTCGAGCAGTTCCGCTTCGGCCTTCGCGGTGTCGCCGTCCTGCGTGTACGTGCGCGCGATCGCGGCCTGCGCGAACGCGATCACGAGCCCGTTGTCGTCCACGCGTGCGCGCGCCTCGGCGATCAGGCCCTCTCCCTCGCGGCGCGCCTCGTCGAGGTGTCCGGTCTGGGTCAGCGCGCCGATCAGGTCCATGCGCATCGAATCGCGCAGGGTGAAATTGTCCGGTTCGACCGTGCGCAGCAGCGGAATCGCCGCGCGATACTCCGGCAGCGCCTTCGCATAGTCGCCGCGATTCATGTCGTAGATGCCCCACGCGGATGCGCGCAGGTAACGCGGATAGGGGTCGTTCGAATCGCCGACGAGGCGATCGAGCGCGTGCAGGTGTTCGAGCGATTCGTCGAACTTGCCGGTGCGCGTGAGCAAGCGCGCGAGCAGGGTGCGCGCCTTCAGCGCATCGAGGCTCGCCTCGCCTTCCTCGCGTTCGTACAGCGCGAGCGCGCGGCGCGCCTCGTCCTCGGCCTCCGGCAATCGCTCGATCATGTTGAGCAGCATGGTCAGGCTGGTGCGCACCGACGCTTCGGTCAGCGGCTGCGCGGCGAAACGCTTCGCGATGCGGTCGCGCGCGCCGAGCAGCACGTCCTTCAGCGAGGCGTCGCCACCCTTGGCGACGACCAGCGGATTGGAGCGCCCGATCAGGTCATCGTTGAGGAAGCGGTTGATCGCGCCGGCGCGATCGAGTTCGCGCTGCGCATCATCGCGCGCGCGCTCGGCCGCCTGGTACAGCGCGAGCGTGACGACTACACCGGCGGCGAGCGCGCCGATCAACGCGAGCAGCCAGGGCCGGCGTGCGCGGCTGCGCGCGAGCGCGTCGCGTGCCTGTCGTGCCAGTCGCTCGGCTTCGCGCGCCTCGTTCGCGCGCGTGCGCCGTGCATCGCGCTCGCGCAGGCGCGTCGCGAGCTCGGCGGCGCCGGCAAGGCGCTGCTGCGGGTTGCCGGCACTCGCGAGGCGGATGTCCTCGCGCAGCAGGTCGTCGGCGATGTCCTGTTCCCATCCGGTCGCCATCGGCTTGCCGAGATCGCCGGCGAGCATCTGGTACAGCAGCACGCCGAGCGCGAACACGTCGGCCTGCACGGTCGGCGTCTGGCCGGCGAACACTTCGGGCGCGACGTACAGAGCGGTACCTGCGCTGGAATCGGCGGCGACGTTCTGCGCGGTCGCGGGACCGAGGCGGGTGATGCCGAGCTCGTGGATGCGTTCGGGATCGAGCAGCTGGCCGCTGCCGAAATCGGTCAGGCGGATGCGCCAGCCGTCGCCATCCGGTGCGATCAGCACGTTCGCGGGCTTGAGGTCCTTGTGCAGCACGCCGACGCCATGCGCCGCGGTGACTGCGTCGACGATCTGCAGGAACAGGCCGATCCGCGCCTCGGCCGCCAGCGGCGCGAGCGCGTCGCGCGCCCATTCGAGCAGGTTCTGCCCGCCATATTCGCATTCGAGGAAGAACGGCGACGACTCGAAGTTCCAGTCGATGATGTCGACGAAGTGGGCGCAGTCGTCGAGGCTTTCGCGCAGCACGCGCGACAGGGTCGCCTCGCGCTTGAGCGCGCGCAAACGCTCGCCGTCGGCGGCGAACTTGTAGACGCGTCGCGCGCGGGTCTTCGCCTGTTCGGCGAGCCATACCTCGCTGCCGCGGCTGCTGCCGAGCGGGCGCAGCAGGACGAAATTCGTGCGCGCCGGCACGGGTTGACCCGTCGCGAGTTCGATCCGGCTCGCGAAACGACGACCGACCGCGCTGCGCGCGACCGTGCCGTCGAACCGGTAGCCGATGCGCGCCTGGGTCGACAGCTGTTCGGCGTTCGCCTCGCCGAGCGCGCGCCGCAGCTTGGCGACCGCGTTCGGCAGCACCTTGTCGACCGTGACGCGACCGGCCCACACCTCGCGCAGCAGTTCTTCCTTGGTCACCACCTCGCCGGCATGGCGCAGCAGGTAGGCGAGCACTTCGAGCGCGCGCCGCTCGACCTCGACCGGCAATCCGGCGACGCGCAGCTCGAAGCGGGATTCGTCGAATTCGGCACTGCCGAAGCGATAGCCGTAGGTGGCCTGGTCGCGGGTTTCCTGAATGTTTCTCATGACTTCCGGATGGTGGGGAACGGCGTTACCGATTCGTTGACGCGCCGTGGTCGTTGCGTGCCGACGAAACGCACGCGCGGTCGCTAGCATCGGCGCGGATTTCGGTTGGACCGCGCGAGCGCTCCCGCCGATTTTCGCCGCGACCGCCGGATGTTGCCAGCCGGATGCGTCGATTGTTCGCGAATCGAGGCACGCACGTGCATCCCTCGAGGATGCGCAGGCCGACCGGCGTGCGCGCCCGTGCCCGTTCGTGCCCACCATCAGAAGAGGACATCATGCAGAACAGGAAGCTCGCGCTCGCCGCACTCGCAGCGGCATCGATCCAGGCCACGGGCGCGATCGCGCAGACCGTGCCATGGCGCGTCGTTGCCGCCGAAAGTTCCGGCGTCGTGGTCGCCGGCCTGCCGGCCGCCGGCCGCTACATCTACGATGTGTCCGTCGGCGACGTCGGCAACGGCCTGGTCGGCCTGCGCGTGTCCAGTCCGGACAGCAGCGCCGGCTACTGGGCGCGCCAGCAGGGTACGTTCAAGCGCTACACCCAGGTCGGCGTGACCGGCGCATACGGTCCCGGGCGCAGCGGCGCCGAAGCGACGCATGTGTTCAGCAGCGTCACCAGCGGCGGCAGTGGCGCCGGAGCCGACGGACAGCGCGCGTTCCTCGCGCGTGCCGGTGCACCGGGCGCACCGGAGGGCGCGACGTGGGGACTGTGGCGCTGGAACACGGCGCAAAACGTCGAAGTCGCGCGCGTGCTGACCGACGGCGCGCTCGGCCCGGGCCTCGGGGCGGGCTGGGTGTTTCCGAACGCGTCGGACTTCACCTCCGGGCGCATGATGAATGGCGGGCGCGTGCTGCTCGATGCGGACGTCACGAGTCCGACCGGCGCGAGCAGCCATCTGATCGCCAAGCATGTGCCGGGGCAGGGCAACCAGCCGTGCATGCGCGCCGGCGCGACCGATCCGCTGCTCGCACCCGGCCTGAGCGCCGGCGATTCGTTCGGCAGCAGCTGGTCGTTCTCGAACCTCGCGTTGACTCCGGAAGGTCGTGTCTACGGCGACTTCAGCGCGAGTGGTTCGCGCGCGGGCATCTGGGAAATCTGCGCCGGTGCGCCGCGTGCGATCGCGGTGAATGCGGAAGCCGGCGTGCGCGGTCCCGATATCGGCATCGCGACTGCGACCTACACCAGCGAAATCTATCCGCCGTACCCCGGCAACGACGGCGCGATCGTGTTCTTCGCCTACTTCCGCCCGACCTCCGGCGATTCGAGCCGGCTCGGCCTGTTCCGCAACGACGGCGCCGGCAACCGTCCGCTCGCGATGAACGATGCCACCGGCGACTACGGTCCGCATTGGGAGGGTTCGACCTGGCGCGTATTCAACACCGACTCGCTCAGCGTGGCGGGCGAGTACGCCGCGTTCTCGGGCGGTGTGACGACCAGCGACGGTGGTGATCCGAATGGCCTGTGGCGCGCACGCAAGGGCGGCGTACCCGAACTCGTCGCGCTGATCGGCCTCACGGGCAGCTACGGACCGGAAGCGAACCGAACCTGGCGCAGCTTCGGTGCGAGTGCGGTACTCGCCAATGGCGACATCGTGCTCGAAGCACAGACCGATCCCGGCGACGAGCATGCGCTGTGGCTGCTGCAAGGCGGGCATGCGCCGCGCCGCATGCTGCAGAACGGTCAGAATGTCGGCGTACCGACCGCGACCGGCACGGTCCAGGCTGCATTGATCAGTTTCGATCTGCCGAACGGCGGCGCACTGACCAGTCGCGGCGGTGATGGCTGGATCGGCCTGGACGGGACGATCCTCATCGCCGCAGGCATCAATGGCTACAGCGGCACGTCGTGGCTGATGGCACAGCCGTCGAACCCGATCGATCGCATCTTCCGCAACGGCTTCGAGGGTTGACCTGCCGGTGACGATGGAAGACTCCTCTCCCGCCCGCGGGAGAGGAGTCCGCCAGCCTCAGATCTTGCGGCGACCCGCAATCAGAGAAACGACGAACAACACGAGGAAGATCAGGAACAGGATCTTCGCGATGCCGGCGGAAGCGCCGGCGATGCCGGCGAAGCCGAGCACACCGGCAATCAGCGCGATCACCAGGAACACGATGGCGTAGTGCAGCATGGAAGTCTCCTTGCAGTGGCGACGGATCGAGGACGAGGGCGCCTGGCAGCGTCGTCCGCACGACGAAACTGACGCCCGCGCAGTGAATACGCGGTGACTTGCGCGACGAACGGTTCAGCGCACAGTCGGAATGCGTCCGCGAGCCGCTGTGCTACCCTCGCGCACCCTGTTTCCGATCGATCGAGGAATCGCCATGCACTCGTTCAAGCCCGCCCTGATTCCCCTCGCCCTCGCGCTCGCCGCGTGCGGCTCGCAGGAACCCGCTGCACCGGTCGCGACCGCGCCGAAGCCGGCGCCTGCACCGGTCGACCAGCCGGCGCAGCCGACGCCGCCGGCCGGCGCCGATGCGCTGCTCGGCGCCAAGCTCGACACGATCCTTGCCGGCGACTGGCGTTCCGCCGCGAACAAGGCGCGCGACCAGTATCGCCATCCGAAGGAGACGCTGGCGTTCTTCGGCGTCAAGCCCGGCGAGACCCTGATCGAGATCACCCCGGGCGGCGGCTGGTACGCGGAAGTGCTGGCGCCGCTGATGAAGGGCAATGGCACCTACATCGCGGCGGTGTCGAAGCCGAAGAAGCCCGAGGGCGAAGCGGCGCAGGACAAGAGCGCGCTGCAGAAGAAGTTCGAAGGCGATGCCGAGCGCTACGGCGAGGCGAAGACGGTCGAGTTCGACGGCGCGGCGCCGACGCTCGGAGCACCGGCGTCCGCCGACGTCGTGCTCACGTTCCGCAACGTGCACAACTGGGCCATGAACAACACCGCGCCGCTGATGTTCAAGGCGTTCTTCGACGTGCTCAAGCCGGGCGGCACGCTCGGCGTCACCGATCACCGCGCCGCCGCCGGCGCCGAGTTCGAGAAGATCAAGGACAGCGGCTACCTGCCGCAGGACATGGTCGTGAAGCTCGCCACCGATGCCGGTTTCAAGCTGGCCGCGTCGAGCGAGATCAATGCGAACCCGAAGGACACCAAGGACTACGAGAAGGGCGTGTGGACGCTGCCGCCGACGCTCGAACTCGGCGAAAAGGACAAGGAAAAGTACCTCGCGATCGGCGAGTCGGACCGCATGACGCTGAAGTTCGTCAAGCCGGGCGCCGACGAGATCTTCAAGCAGCCGGACCAGGCGCAACCGGCCAAGCACTGAGGTTTGCACGCGGCGCGGTCGGACGACCGCGCCGCGATCACCGCGCCGTATCCAACGCCGCCAGCGTCGCGCGGTAACGCTCGGGATACGGCGCCGGCTGTCGTTCCAGCACCACGCCGGCCTGCCGCAGCAGGCGCAAGGCCTCCTCGCGGCGTCCCGCCGCATGCCAGCCGCGCGCCTGCACGCGCTGCGCTTCGGCGACGCGCCAGTCGTCCGCGGGAAAATGCGCGGACAGGATGCGCAGTGCTTCATCGATCGCACGCGAGCCTTCCTCCACGCGTTGCAGCTCGAGCAGCGTCTCCGCGTAGCCCATCAGGTTCTCCGCGATGCGCTTGTGGTCGGCCGGCAGTTTCGCGCGCAGCACGTCGAGTGCGGTCGAGAACGTCGTGGCGGCCTTCGCCTGTTCACCCTGCTCGTGCTGCACGTAGGCGAGCCGCGTGCGGTCGATCGCGACATCGACGCTGTCGGCGCCGAACACGCGCGTTTCCGCCGCGATGACGCGCGCGAAGTTCGTCGCCGCGGGCGCGTATTCCCCGCGCTGCTCCTGCAGGCGCGCGAGGTTGTACAGCACCGCGGTCACGTCCGGCGCGTGGTCGCCGAGGCGCGGCGCCATCACCTCGAGCGAAGCGCGGAACGCGGCCTCGGCCTCGTCGAGGCGGCCCAGGTGCAGGTACAGGCCGGCGCGGTCCGCCTGCGCCTCGGCGATCGCGAGCGGGTCCGGCGGCGACGAGCGCCGATAGGCGGCGATCGCGCGATCGAAGACCGCGACGCCTTCCGCATAGTCGCCGGCATCGCGCATCGACAGCGCGATGCCGAGACCGTGCAGCGCCGGTGCGGCGGCGCGCGCATCGTCGCCGGCCACGCGGACCGCCTCGCGCGCCAGCTCGAGTGCGCGATCGAGCTGGCTGTCGTCGCGCTCGACCGCGCCGAGTTCGGTCAGGCTGCGCGCGAGGCTGGCGGCATCGTCGCCGAAGCCGCGTTGCAGTTCGATCGCCTGCGCGAGCAACCCGCGTGCACGCGCGAGGCTGCCGATCGCGTGGTAGACCCGCCCGAGCGTATGCAGCATTTCCGCACGCACGCGCGGCTGCGCCGTGAATGCGCTCGCGATGCGTTCGCCGCCACTGTCGAGCACCTTGCCGATGCTGAGTTTTTCTCCTTCGCTCTTCGCCGGGTCGGCCTGTTCGAACAGTTCGACCAGGAAGTCGCGGATCGCGGCCGACTTCGCCGCCTCGGTGCGTGCGGCGTCGCGCTGCGCGCGCACCAGCGTGTTCTGGCGCAGCAGCACGATCGCACTGAGCAGCGCGACCGCGATCGCCGCGGCCGCCGCCGCGCTCGCGAGGCGATGGCGCCCCACGAACTTGCGCAGGTGATAGCCGAGCGAGGCGCCGCGCGCAGCCACCGGTTCGCCGGCGAGCCACGCGACGAGATCGCGGTCGAACGCCTCGACCGACGAGTAGCGCCGCTCCGGTTCCTTGCTCAGCGCGAAGCCGACGATGCGGTCGAGGTCGCCGCGCACCTCGCGCGCGCCGACCGGCCACGCGCGCTCGCGCGCCAGCAACTCGCTCGGTCGCGCCGGCTCGCGCTCGCACAAGGCCTGCTCGAGCGCGTTGCGGTCGTGTTCGTAGGCGGCGAACGGACGCGTGCCGGTGAGCAGCTCGAACAGCAGCAGGCCGAGCAGGAACACGTCGGTCGCGGTGCTCGCCGGTTCGCCGCGGATCTGTTCCGGACTCGCATGGTGCGGGGTCAGCAGGCGCACGCTCGCCTGCGTCGCATCGCCGTCGCCATCGAGCGGCTTGGCGATGCCGAAATCGAGCAGCTTGACCTGGCCGTCGCGATCGACCAGCACGTTCGACGGCTTGATGTCGCGGTGCACGACGAGGTGGCGGTGCGCATGCGCGACCGCGCCGCAGACGTCGCGGAACAGCGCGACGCGCGCACGCACGCCGAGCTCGTGCTCCGCGCAATGACGATCGATCGACAGGCCATCGACGTATTCGATCGCGAGCCACGGGCGGCCGTCGCCGGCAATGCCGCCATCGAGGTAGCGGGCGATGCGCGCATCGGTGAGGCGCGCGAGGATCGCGCGCTCACGCAGGAAGCGCGCGCGCAACGCGAGCGAGCCGATGCCGTTCGCCATCAGCTTCAGCGCAGCGTGCTGGCGCACGCCGTCGTGCACGCGTTCGGCGAGGAACACTTCGGCCATGCCGCCGGCGCCGATACGCTGCAGCAGGTGCCAGTCGGCGATGCGCATGCCGCTCGCCGGTGGTTCGAGCGCCTCGGCGAGCAGGCGCGGCGCGTCGATGCGTTCGAGCGCGCCGGTGTGCTGCGCATGCCCGGCCAGGCGGCGCAGGTCGGCGGCCAGGTCGGGTTGCTCGCGGCAGCGTCGCTCGATCCATTCGGCCTGCTGCGCGGGATCGAGTTCGAGCAACTCGCGCAGCGCCGCGTCGAGCGCTTCCCAGCGCGGGCCTTCCGGCAGGCGATTCATGGCGGCTGCGTCTCGTCGACGGCGAGCGCGCAGCCGATCCACGCGCGCGCGCGCAGCCATTCGCGCTGGACGCTGCGCGGCGTGAGGCCGAGCAACTCAGCGATCTGCACGCTGTCGAGGCCGCCGAACACGCGGTATTCGATCAGGCGCACGAGGCGCGGATCGCGTGCGGCGAGCGCGGTGAGCGCCTCGTCCAGCGCGACGATCGCCTCGGGCCGATCCGCACTGCGCGCGTCGACCGCGCTGAGCGAGAACGCGACCTGCCCGTCGCCGCGCTTGTCGGCCTGGCGCCGACGCGCATGGTCGACCATGATCTGGCGCATCGCGCGCGCACACAGCGCGAGCAGGTGGGTGCGGTCGTTGAGTTCGAGCGCGGCATGCCCGGCGAGCTTCACGTACGCCTCGTTGACCAGCGCGGTGGTCGACAGGGTTGCGTTGCCGCTCGCGCGCAGCAGGGTGCGGTGGGCGATGTGGCGGAGTTCGGCGTAGACGAGCGGAAACACGCGCGCAAGCAGGGCGCCCTCGTCGCCGGAGCAGGCAGCGAGCAGTCGGGTCACGCCGTCGTCGGGCATGTCGTGCATGGTACGAGGTCCCGCGAGCTGCACGATCGCGGCGACAGGCTCGCGCGACGTGGCCGCGATTGCAAGCCTGTCGCCGAAGTCGATCGTGCATGCCGCGCGCATGGCCTGCCGCCTCGCGCCTAGAGCCGGTCGAACGGCTCGAAGAAGATGACGTCGGACTGCAGTTCGATCGCGCCGATGTCGCAACGCGCGCTGCCGCTGCCGTCGAAGTCGACCGGTCGGTCGCCGAACTGCTGGTCGTCGTCCTCGCAGCCGATCGCCGGTCCGAATTCGATCAGCGGACTCGTCGTCACCGGCCAGCTGACCAGGGTCGGCCCGCCACGCCGGGCGAGCGGCGTCAGGCGCGCGTCGATGCCGGGCGCGTTGCTGGCGCCATCACCGAGTTCGCAGGTGTCGTCGGAATCGATGTTGTAATGGTCCAGGTCGAGATCGAGCAGCACCGACGACGACACCTGGCAGTCGGCGCCGGCGTTCGACGCGACGACGCTGTTGCGCGCCGAGTACGACCCGCCCGAACCGGCGATGCGCAGGCCGGTCGCGGTGTTGCCGCCGATGGTCGCGTTGCGCAGGGCGAGGCTCGCCTCGTGCGTCGCGCCATTGCTGGCGCTTTCGAGGCCGACGCCGATGTTCGAGGCGATCGTGCTGTTGACGACGGTCATGCTCGCGGGGCCCGTGTTCGGCGGCTCGTTGCTGACCGCGACGGTGCCGAGTTCGCCTTCGCCGTGGTTGGCGTAGACGCTCGAGTATTCGATCCGCAGCGTGCCGCGATTGCGGATCCCGCCGCCGGTATGGTCGACGCCGCCGCTGGCCTGTTCGTTGTCGTAGACCTCCGACGCCGACAGCGTCGTGTTCGCGCCGTCGTTGTACAGGCCGCCGCCGAAGTTCGCGCGGTTGCCGTGGATGCGCATCAGCGACAGCTGCACCGTGCCCGCGTCGAAGTTGATCGCGATGCCACCGCCCGCCGCATCGAGTGGCAGGCTCGCGTCGCCGCCGGTGATGTCGAAGCCGAGCATCGTCACGTTGCCGGAATGGATCTCGAACGCGCGCTCGAGGCCGTTCGCGTCGACGACCGGCCGTTCGCCCGAGGCGAAGAACAGGATCGAGACGTTGTCGTCGATGTCGAGGTCGCCATTGAGCGCGGTGTCGTCCTGGCCGCTGCGCGTGAGCGTGTAGACCTGCCCGGCGCTCAGCGAGATCGTGTCGCTGCCGGCATGTGCGTTCGCTTCCTGCACGGCGGCGCGCAGCGTGCACACGCCGGGCAGCCCGAGCACGGCATGGCAGGTGCCGTCGCCGACGCTGTCGTCGGGCACGTCCGCTTCGCTGTTGACGTCGAACGTGGTCGCGTTGACCGGCGACGCGGCGAACGCGGCGGCGAGTGCGCAGAGGGTGAAAGTACGCATGATCGTTCTCCTTGCGGGGTGTCCGACCAGCAAGAACGCAGGCGCGGGCACGAAACGACATGGCGCCGGAGCGCGACGTGCTAGGCTGCGCGCCCCGATGCTGATCCTGCTCAACAAGCCCTACGGCGTGCTGTGCCAGTTCACCGATCGTGGCGACCCGCCGCGACGCACACTGGCGGAGTTCGTCGATGCGCCGGACGTGTATCCGGCCGGCCGCCTCGACCACGACAGCGAAGGCCTGCTCCTGCTCACCGACGACGGCGCGCTCGCGCATCGCCTGACCGATCCGCGCCACAAGCAGCCGAAGACCTACCTGGTGCAGGTCGAGGGCGTGCCTGACGCGAACGCGCTCGACGCGCTGCGCCGCGGCGTCGCGCTCAATGACGGCATGACCCTGCCGGCCGAGGTCGCGCACGCCGCTGCACCGGACTGGTTGTGGCCGCGCGAACCGCCCGTGCGCTTCCGCAAGAGCGTGCCCGATGCGTGGCTCGCGCTGACGATCCGCGAAGGCCGCAACCGCCAGGTGCGGCGCATGACCGCCGCCGTCGGCCTGCCGACGTTGCGCCTGATCCGCACGCACGTCGGTCCGTACGCACTCGACGGCCTCGCTCCGGGCGCGACGCGCGTCATGCGAGCACCTGCGCGATAGGCGCCGGCGCCTGTCCTGCAGCAGCGGCTTCAGCCGCGAAGCTTCTTGCGGACCTGCGCTCGACGCCAACGGCAACTTGGTGTCGCCGCACGCGGCGGGCGTATCATGCGCAGATGTCGTTCAAGGATCATTTCTCCGCCCACGCCGGCGCCTATCACGAGGCGCGCCCGACCTATCCGGAGGCGCTGTACGACTGGCTCGCCGCGCAGGTGCGCGCGCGCGAACTCGCGTGGGACGCCGGCTGCGGCAACGGCCAGGCGAGCGTCGCACTGGCGCGGCGCTTCGCCCGCGTGCATGCGACGGATCCGAGCGCGGCGCAGATCGCGAACGCGGAAGCGCGCGCGAACATCGACTACCGTGTCGAACCGGCCGAAGCGTGCTCGCTCGCGGATGCGAGCGCGGACCTCGTCACCGTCGCGCAGGCACTGCACTGGTTCGACCACGCGCGCTTCGATGCCGAAGTGCGCCGCGTGCTCAAGCCGGGCGGCGTCGTCGCCGCGTGGAGCTATGCGGACTGCCGCATCGCGCCCGCGATCGATGCGGTGAAGAACCATCTCTACGTCGACCTGACCGGGCCGTACTGGCCACCGGAGCGCCGCTACATCGACGAGGGCTATCGCACGCTGCCGTTCCCGTTCGACGAATTCACCGCGCCGCCGTTCGACATGCAGGCGCAATGGACGCTCGCGCAATTCCTCGCCTACCTGCGTTCGTGGTCGGCGACGCAGCGCTACCTCAAGGCGAACGGCGCGGATCCGGTCGCGCTGGTCGAGGCCGAGCTCGCGCGCGCTTGGGGCGACCCGCGTGAGCCGCGTCGCGTGCACTGGGATTTCCACCTGCGCGTCGGCCGCGTCTGACCTCCGCGCGTTCGCGAATCGGCTCCATCGAACGCCTGCGAAGTGGACCATCGATGGTTCCAGCGCGCGTCTAGACTCGTCGTCGGTGCGGATCGCGCATCGCCAGGACGACGAGGTGCCCATGCCTTGCTCCCGCTTCGAGGCACGGCTGCGCCGCGCGCTGCCGTTCTGCGTGGCCTTCATCGTGATGCCGCTCGCGAGCGCGGATACGTTGCCCATGCCGCCGGGTTTCGACACCGCGCGGACCGGCGGTGCGCATGACTTCGACTATTTCGCCGGCGGCTGGACGACGACGCAGCGACGCCTCAAGGCACGCGGCGTCGGCAGCGACGATTGGGAGACGTTCCCCGCGACGTTGTGCATGACGCCGTATCTCGACGGCCTCGTCACCGCGGACGAGATCCGCTTCCCGACCAAGGGCTGGGCCGGCTTCACCTTGCGCAGCTACGACCTCGGCAGGCACCAGTGGTCGGTTTGGTGGATCAACAGCACGAGCGGCCGCCTCGAGACGCCCGTGGTCGGTGGTTTCGACGGTGCGCGCGGCGAGTTCTACGGCGAAGACGACGACGCCGGAAAACCCGTGAAGGTCCGCTACGCATGGAACAAGATCGACCACGATCACGCACGCTGGGAGCAGGCGTTCTCGTATGACGGCCGCAGCTGGGAGACGAACTGGACCGCCGATTTCCTGCGCGCCGACGCCGCGCTCGCCTGCCGCAACGGACGCCCGCGCGGCTGAGCGCTACAGCTCCGTCCAGTCGATGCCGAGCGCGCGCAGGCCGGCGTCGCCACGCGCGCCGAGCGACAGTGCGCGCGAAGCGCGCCGGCGGCGCAGCCAATCGCGCTCGAACAGGCGTTCGGCGAGCTGGTTGCCGAGCGCGCCGGCGAGATGGAAGCGGCGTTCGGTCCAGTCGACGCAGCTGCGACCCGCGAGCGCGAGGCCTTCCGCGTCGTCGTCGAACAGGCCGGCTTCATGCAGCCAGCGGGCGCCGCGCGGATTCAGGCGGATCGCGTCGCTGTCGAGCTGCAGCGCATCGCGCGCGCGCAGGCATCCGAACAGCGCCACCCCGAGTCGGCCGGCGAGGTGGCGATAGCATGTGCGTGCGCGTCGCAATGGCGTATCGGCCGGTGACGCGGGCATCGTCGCCGGCGCTCGCGCGCCGGCCAGCGCGAGCGTTTCGACGAGATGCGCGACCTCGTCGCCGGCGAGACGGAAATAGCGATGCCGCCCTTGCGCGTGCACGACGAGCAGGCCGCCCGCGACGAGTCGTTGCAGGTGCGCGCTCGCGGTCGCCGGCGCGATGCCGGCGAGCGTCGCCAGTTCGCCGGCCGGGCGCGCGCTGCCGTCGATGAGCGCGAGCAGGATGCCCGCGCGCGCGGGTTCGGCGAGCAACGCGCCGATCTCGGCGAGGCGGTGGCGCGTGGTCGGTGTGGCCGGCATGGAAGCAGCGTAGCGGATCGGCGCGCGCGTCGTTTCGCCGATCGACGAAGCATTCCGGCGCCGCGCGCGCCTACACTGCACTGGTCCCATCCCTTGCGCGCGAACTGGCCCCTCGTCGGGACTGGAATTGGCCGAGAGTGGCCGCATGCAAGGAAACCGGCCGCCCGACCGCAGGAGCCCCGCGCCATGAACGACACGCTTGCCGCCGCCGCGCCACGCGCCGACTGGCTGACCCCGCTCGAACTCCTCGCGCTCGGCGCGATCTGGGGCGGCTCGTTCCTGTTCATGCGCATCGCCGCGCCGAGCTTCGGTCCATTCGCGCTGGTCGAGGTACGCATCGTGCTCGGCGCGCTGATCCTGCTGCCGTTCCTGTGGCAGGTGCGCGCGCGGCTCGATGCGAAGCGCGTGGCGCAGTTCGCGATCGTCGGTGCGCTCAATTCCGCGATCCCGTTCTCGCTGTTCGCCTGGGGTGCCGAGCGCGCGCCGGCCGGCATCGGTGCGATCGCGAACAGCCTGACCGTGCTGTTCACCGCGCTCGTCGCGCTGCTGGTCTACCGCGAACGCATCGGCCGGCGCCGCGCGCTCGCAATGCTGGTCGGTTTCGTCGGCGTGGTCGTGCTCATGAGCGGCAAGGTCGAAGGCTCGAACGTGTTCGACGCGGCGCTGGCCGGCACCGTTGCCTCGTTCTGCTACGGCTTCGCCGCGAACTTCACCAAGCGCTGGTTCGCCGACATGCCGCCGCTCGCGGCGGTCGCGGGCACGCTCGGTTGCGGCGCCGTGATGCTGGCACCGTTCGCGTGGGCGGCCTGGCCCGCGCAGTCGCCGGCCGCGTCCGCGTGGGGCAGCGCGATCACGCTCGGCGTGCTGTGCACCGGCATCGCGTACGCGTTCTTCTTCCGCCTGATCCAGCGCGTCGGCGCCGCGCGCGCGACCACCTGCACCTACCTGGTGCCGCTGTTCGGCGTCGGCTGGGGTTGGCTGCTGCTCGCCGAGACACCGACCGCGACGATGCTCGTTGCCGGCGCCTTGATCCTCGGCAGCGTGATCGCCAGCCAGCGCGCGGCGCATTGATCGTGCCCATGCAGGAGCGGCGCAGCGCCCCGGTGGCTCGTGTGCGTACGCTCAGCGCGCGCGTGGCTTGGCCCGATGCGTCGGCGTCGCCGACCACGGATCGTCGGGCCAAGGATGCTTCGGGTAGCGGCCCTTGAGTTCCTTCTTCACTTCCGGATAGGTGCGTTCCCAGAAACTCTTCAGGTCCTGCGTGACCTGCACCGGCTTGCCGCCGGGCGAGAGCAGGTGCAGGGTCAGCGCGATCTTGCCGTTGGCGATGCGCGGCGTGTCGGCGAGTCCGAACAGCTCCTGCAGCTTGACCGCGAGCACCGGCGGCGCGTCCGCCGCGTAGGCGATGCGCCGTTCCATTCCGCTCGGCACGCGCACCGCGACCGGCGCCTGCTCGTCGAGCGTGCGGCGCAAGCCATATTCGATGCGCGCCGACAGCGCGTCCGACAACTCCGCCGCGGCAAGGGCATCGAGACGACGCTTGTTCGCGAGGTACGGCGCAAGCCACTGCTCGAGCGTCGCCAGCAGGTTCGCCTCGGAAAAATCCGGCAGGCCGAGCTCGGGGCACCAGCCGCGCAGCGACTCGACGCGCTGGCGCAATTCGCGCGCATGTTCGCTCCACGGCAACGCGTCGAGGCCGAGTTCGCGCACCGCCGCGATCAGCGCGGGTACGGTGTCCTCCGCGCGCGCCGGCACGCTGCGCCGTTCGAGCACGATCGCATCGAAGCGCCGTTCCTCGGTGACGTCGACCGCGCGCGTGTCGCGGTTCCAGCGCACCACGCGCATGCGCGCGTGGCGTTGCGGGAAATCGCGTTCGAGCAGGTCGGGATCGAACGGCGCCGCCGCGAATACGAGGCTGTCGCGGTCCTCGCTGCGCAGGTCGACGAGCACGAGCCACGGTTCGCCGTACAACGCGCTGTCGTCGGCGAGGCGCGCGCCGCGACCGTTCGCGAGCGTGTAGCGGCGAGGGTTGTTCTGATCCTGTCGTGCGATGCGGTCGGGGAACGCGTGCACGAGCAGGTCACCGACTGCGGTTGTGGACAAACTGGCGGTGTCTGTAGGAGCGGCTTCAGCCGCGATGCTTTGCCTCGAAGGCGAGGAGGTGGGACGTGAGGGCTGAACCGAATCGCGGCTGAAGCCGCTCCTGCCCGACTCGGCACGTCGGCGCCATGCATCGGCGGCCTGCGCGATGGTGGCGAGTGCGCCGAGGTCCGCGCCGCTTGCGCGCGCACGTGCATGATCGCGTCCACGCCAGGCCTGCAACGCGGCGACGCGCACGCGGAAGTCGTCATTGCGGCCGGCGTCGCCGCGCAATGGGTTGCGCGCTTCGACGAGCGCGGCGACGTCGCAGGCAAGCGCCTGCGTGGATCCGTCTGCGCGCAGGACCGCGGCCGCGAGGCGCGGTTGCGCACCGAGCGCGAGCATGCGTCGACCGAGCGCGGTGATGCGCCCGTCCGCCTCGAGCGCACCGAGCCGGCCGAGCAGTTCGCGCGATTGCGCGAGCGCGCCGGCCGGCGGCGGATCGAGCCAGCGCAAGGCATCGGACCCCCACGCGGCGAGTTCGAGCGCGAGTTGCGACAGCTCGACCAGGGCGATTTCCGGCGTGCGCTCGGCGTCGAGTCG
>Ga0068855_100004588_pt1 | contig 16866 bp, 14 predicted proteins | sample KBSCornC52_FD_66592 | JGI IMG/M metagenome (GOLD analysis project Ga0068855, IMG submission 66592) | Corn rhizosphere microbial communities from Kellogg Biological Station, Michigan, USA - KBS Corn C5-2 | ecosystem: Host-associated > Plants > Roots > Rhizosphere > Soil ...
ACCTGGTAGTCATTTGATACATGTACAGAATATTTGTCAAAACCATTCTTCTTTACCAATCCATCCTGGTGGTAATAACCCAAAGAAAAATTATAAGTTGATTTTTCACCGCCTCCGTTTACAGAGATTTGATTATTTGTAACAAATGCATTTCTCAATATCAGGTGATACCAATCTGTAGTTCCATAAGAAGAAGGATCAGCATACAGAGCAGGTGAGCCGTTTAAGGCATACACTTCATTGATCATCTGCGCATATTCGGGGCCTGTAGCCATTTTTACCTGGTTGGTTACTACCTGGTTTCCAACAAAGCCATTGTAATTGATCACTGATTTTCCATTTCTTTTTCCTTTTTTAGTTGTGATCAATACAACACCGTTGGCAGCGCGGATCCCATAAATAGATTCTGAAGAAGCGTCTTTTAAAACGCTGATGCTTTCAATATCGCTGTTGTTTAAAAAGCTTACATCATTATACCATACGCCATCAACAACATATAGTGGATCTGTGTTTCCATAAACAGTTCCAACTCCTCTGATAGTTAATTTTGGAGGAGCTCCCGGGGTGCCGCTATTGGCTACCTGAACGCCGGCTACCTGCCCCTGCAAAGCACTGAGTGGATTATAAGAAGATTGTTTTGAAATCACTTCGCCTTTTACATTTGCCACTGAGCCGGTAACATCAATCTTCCTCTGCGTTCCATAACCAACCACTACCACAGCATCCAGTGCACTGGCTTCTCTTGCCAATGTCACATCAATTACAGCTCTTGAATTAATGCTGATAGTTTGTGTGGCATAGCCTACATAAGAAAAAACCAGGGTTCCGTTTTCGGGGGCGTTGATGGAATAGTTTCCCTCAGCGTCGGTTGAAGTGCCGGATGTGGTGCCTTCCAAAGTGATGGAAACACCGGCCAACGGAGTCCCCGCATCACTCACCACCTTGCCATGTACATCAATATTAACCGTCAGTAATTTATTGAGAGGGCCTTTATTGCTCATCGCTATTTCTCCTCGCAAAAGGCCGCCGGCGCTGGCTTGCAGGCCGAGAGCAGTTAATAAAAAAATGACTGAAATCATTATCCGTATATTTTTGCGGGATGATTTCAGTTTGAAGGGTGGAGTCTCAATTCTTTTCATACCTGGAACTTTATTAAGTTTGAAATAATAATCCTAAATAACAAATTTTCTTATCGAAATAAATTTTTTAAAAAAAGTATTCTAAAGGAACAAGAGAATAATCAAATAAGTATCTGAATAATCTTAAGTCGTTTGTCAATTTAACTTTGAGGTTTTAAACATAATCAAACAATTAAAAATATAAGGCCATCTGCGACCTTTTTTTAGTTTAATGAAAATGATTGCTCGAGCGATCTCATCTACCTCAAAAAATGCACGGTTAACTATAATGACAATAATATTTGGTAAGTAGCTGCATACCTTAAAATATACAGTTCCGAAGTAGTGCTTACTTATCAAAAAAAAGAAAGCAAATATCCTTTATTGAATTGCACATTTTTTTAAAAATTTACCCGCCTTTTAAAAGAAGGGTTTATATTTTTCACTAAAGATAGTGAACGAACAAATAAATCAAATTTTTATTCCCACATTCTTTTGTCAAAAAAAATTTATGGAATTTTTTTAGCCAACACATCTTACTTAAAAAAATAAGATCATGGAAGCCAATCAAATTTTACAAACAGGATTTCTTGATATTTTGTTTGAAGGAAAAAATAAATTGTACGGCGCATACGATTTGCGCAAAACCTATAATCAAAGAATCACTAAAGCGCTTTTTTCAACGATGATGATCATGCTTGTGCTGGTAACCAGTTTTATCATCAGCAAAAAATTTGAAAACACTACTGCCACCATCATTACGGTTTCGCCACCTAATATTCTAAAAAAAATTGAAACCGAAAAGCCAAAGGCACTTTCTAAATTGCCCGTTCCTGTTCATGTAGCCACTGTACAAGTTACTAAACCTGTCATCGTTAAAAAAATAGAAGTACCTCCGCCAGATATACACCAGATCGAGGTTTCACAGATTGATGTAAAAACCGTTGCGGGTCCCAAACCCGAAATTGGAATAGTAAATCCTCCTACTGATATTATAGGAACAACAGTGATTGCAAAACCCGTAAAGAAAGAATCAGGTAACAGCACTTTCATTCCTGTTGAAGTGGAAGCAAAATTTCCGGGCGGCGATGGAGCATGGCAAAAATATATTCAGAAAGCCATACAGCGCGAGTTGGATGAATTTACTGATGCGGATTACGGAACCTGCGTTGTAAAATTTATGGTGGATATAAATGGGAATGTAAGCAAGGTGCAAGCTACCACCATGCAGGGAAGCAAACTGGCAGAAATAGCTGTAAGCACGATCAGCAAAGGACCAAAATGGATTCCGGCGATGCAAAACGGGCGATATGTAACCGCGTACAGAGTACAACCGGTTACTTTGCTCAATCCCAACCAGTGATATTTCAAGAAGTATAACGGTCATGAGTAAACGAAGAAATTTGCCTGTTTTTTATTTTGTTTTTATTATTTTTAAATTCACATAAGTTCAACAAATCTTGAAAAAAAATCAACAAAAAATAAAAAAGGAAAGTCCACGATCTATTGGCAAACAATACAGTTTTTTTGAAAACGTGTATGATGTGGTAAGGCAAATTCCCAAAGGGCGTGTGACCTCCTTTGGAGCGATTGCCAATTATTTAGGAACAAGGATGTCGGCACGAATGGTAGGCTGGGCAATGAATGGCGCTCATGATGTTACTCCACCGGTGCCCGCTCAAAGAGTGGTGAACCGCAATGGAATGCTCAGCGGCAAAGCCCATTTTTCTACACCTACAAAAATGCAGGAGTTGTTAGAAAAAGAAAAAGTAAAAGTGGAAAACGATACGGTAGTTGATTTTGAAAAATTATTTTGGGATCCGGCCAAAGAGTTGGAAATAGATTGAACTAATGTGAAAATGTAAAAATACCAGGTGACTTCATTTGCTCATTTTCCAATTTTCACATTTGCTAATTGGCTAATTATCACATTAGCTAATTAATAATACGGGCTAATCAATAAATAAATCGCTACCCCGGTTATAGCCACATACAACCATATTGGCCAGGTAATACGTGCAATTTTTTTGTGCTTTTGATAATCGCCGGATAATGCGCGGTAAGCAGTGAATAAAATAAAAGGCAAAAAAATCCCTGCCAATGGTATGTGTGTTAGAAGTATAAAATAATAAAGATACCGAAGCGGCCCTGCCTGTGCTTTTTCTTCGGCTGAAAGAATGCCGTCATGATTTAAATCGCCAAATTTACTTTCGCCGCTTAACAAATGATGGCAAACATAAGATACCAGGAATAAAACAGAAATGAAAATTGCCGCTAACATGATCTTTTTGTGCAGCATATAATTTTTTCTTTTTACCGAAATCAAACCCGCAACCAGTAATATTGCCACTAAGGAATTGGCAATAGCATTAAATGCTGCAAACAAATGAGGATCAAAACTTAACTGGTAATCCAAATGGATGCCCGACAGACCGGCAATTCCCAAAAAGACAATTACGGAAACCGACCATATTAAGATTTTCGCGTTTTTTTCATTCTTATGTAAAACAGGATCAGGAAGTTTTGCTGGCAGGTTCGGTTCCATAAAATGAATTAACTCGATTTCAGTAAGCTTTTCAGGAAATCTTTAAACGATCGCTTTTGATCTTTTTCCAGCATAAGCAATGGTATATCTCTTACTAATTTTGATTGTGCTACAGAATCGAGGCCATTAAACCAGCCTCTCACCACGCGTTCTTTATCAAGAAGAAAAAAGTTTTCGGTGTGGATAAATGCCGTATCAATATCTGAATCGGCCACGCTTGCTTTTAGCTCATTGAACGCAAAATTATAAATGCTGTCTTTATTACCGGTGCCAAGCCACCATGTATCAGGATTTACATTGAACTTTGATGCCCAGTTTCGCAACTGTGCAAGTGAATCGTGCGCCGGATCTATGGAAAGGGAAACAAACTGAACAATAGAATCATTATTAGGAAAAGAATTCTGAAGCTTTTTCATTGAAACCGCAAGCTTGGGGCAAATGGTAGGGCAATGAGTAAAGAAAAAATCAATTACAATAATTTTCCCTTTTAAATCGTCCAGGGAAACCTGCTGACCAAGTTGATTGGTAAAATGAAGATTTTTAACCTGGTGCCAGACCGTATCATAAGAATATTTACCAGCTTCCTGAGAAACATTCACACTGTCATAAAAATACCTTCGTGGCATTTGAACCGCCTGGCCGCTATAATAACTCACCAGAAGATAGCCGCTCAGCGGTAATAGGATAGCTACCATTAATGCAGTAAAAGCTTTTTTATTCATGATTGTGATAAAGCAAAATTAGCCATTGCGACGGGCAACAGCTAATTTATAAACGTATTCGTTAAGGTTTTAACCTTTATTTTAATCCAGCTTCTTATCGCCTTTTTCAGCCGGTGCAGGCGCAGGATGATGAAATTGCTGAGGCGTTGGCTCATACTTGCGAATACCGGCATCAGTATTTCTTAAGTGTCTAAATGAAGATCCATCCGCAAGGAAGGCAATGATAAACCAAATAAATAAAAGTGCTGGCAGCGCGACCGACATTATCATGGTTCGTATTTCATCACCAAGGTGCATGAAGATAGAAATGATATAAAAAGCCTTTGCAAGGGTAAATATGATGATTACTCCCTTTAATATCAAAACGAGCGATTCATTTGGATTAGCGCCAAGGTCGATAAAATAAATGGTCAACCCCAAGGCCAGCTCTAAAATTGTCAAAACTAAAAGTATCCAAAAGGCTTTCCAAATACGCTTCACATGAGCTACATCCTCCGGCGTGGTTCCTAAATGTGTTGGTTCTACAGACATATTTTAAATTTAAGGCGATAAACTTTAATAATATTTTTTAAAAGTAAGTAATCAGATGAGATAAAAACAAAGAAAAACAAATACCCAAACCAGGTCAACGAAATGCCAGTATAGTCCGGTTTTTTCAATCATTTCATAATGGCCGCGTTTGTGGAAATCGCCTTTTATTGTTTTGATAAGCATGATTGAATTGATAACAACACCGGTAAATACGTGAAAACCATGGAAGCCGGTGATACCAAAAAAATATCCTCCAAAAGCGACCGGCCCCGGCGTAGCTACCTGTTGCCCGTTAAACATCACATCAGGTCCCCAGGGGTTGTGGGATACGGTAGTGCCCCAATGCTCAATAACTCCATTTACCAAAACTGCGTGTTCGCCGGTAATTAAATGCGTCCACTCCCAGGCCTGGCAGCCCAAAAACGCCAGCCCACCAAGAATGGTTAAAGACAGCCACTTTATTACGCCTTTCTGGTTCATCTTATGACCTTCATGTACTGCCAATACCATAGTTACAGAACTCATGATTAAAATAAAGGTCATAAGACTTACAAATGCAAGAGGCAGGTTAGCTTCTGTACCCGGAAATTCATTAAAAACATAATTATGGTCAACCCAATGATTGAGGCTGAAACGGATGGTACCGTAAGAAATCAGGAAAGCACCAAAAGTGAAAGAGTCACTCAGCAGAAAATACCACATCATCAATTTGCCGTAGCTCACATTAAAGGGGCTTCTGCCGCCGGCCCACAGTTTGGCTTTTTCTTTTACTATCGCAGTTTGCATCTCTTATTTGTTAAAGGTGTGTTACAAAAATAAATTTAATTGTTTTATAATCTTCCGTTTATTTCATTGGTTACAAAGTATTTCCATCAGAAACAGTAAACGAATATATTTTGTGTTTTTTATTTTCTGTTTAATCCATGATTATTAAAAATACCAACAAATAAATCCAAAGAATATCTACAAAGTGCCAATAGGTATTCATTAAATCTATATAAAGCTGATTGTAATTTTTTCTTTTCCTGCTGTGTGATTTCAGGTACATTAAAAAAAGCGCCACTACTCCTCCGGCCACGTGAAGGGCATGCATTCCTACAATCACATAAAAAAAGGAAAACGATACATTCCTGGTTACAGTAAACCCATTTTCCCACAATTGCTTAAATCCTTCGTATTGCAAAACGACAAAGGCAATACCCAACACTACCGTAAAGAAAAGCCACGTTTTATAGTGCTTCATTTGTCTTTCGATAAATGCCTTGCGGCTCAGCATCAGCGTTAAGCTACTCAACAGAATTACTGCAGTAGAATAATAAAATATTACTGGAACATCGTACTCAATCCAGTTTGCCTGGTTGCGTTTCACAATGTAGGCGCTGCTTAATCCTGCAAAAATCATCAGGATACTGGCACAACCGGCATACATTACAAACTTGAGCGGATGTATTATTTTCTTTTCTTGCTTCATCGTAGCGATCATAAAAAAACTTTTTTCCTTTTCTTAATTAAATCTTATCAAACAATAACGTAAGAAAAACTATCATAAGATAAAAGTAAGAGCTGAACATTACCCTCCTTGCAGCAACCTGGTTCATTTTAACAACGAGCAATATACTTACAAACACCATCCATAAATTACAAAACAGCAATACCCAGAATGATAAAATCCCGCCGATATGAAAGTAGTAAGGCAGCATTCCTACGGGAACCATCAACATAGAATAAATCACGGTTTGTATTGCAGAAAATTTTGTCGGACCTTCCTGGCTCGGCAATAATTTGAAGCCAGCTCTTTCATAATCTTTATGGGCAAGCCAGGCAATAGCCCAAAAATGTGGAAACTGCCAAAGAAACTGGATGGCAAACAAAATATATCCTCCGTAATTTATAAATTGAGCTACTTCACCGTTAGCCAATACACCTTGGAAACTTGCAAAAGGATTTAACGATCCGGTTGCAGCCACCCATCCAATAAGGCAAGGCAAGGCGCCCGGAAAGGCCCCCACAATCACTGATATGGAATTTACCTTCTTCAGCGGCGTATAAATGAATGCGTAGAGAAACAAGCTGAATAAAGACAGCAAAGCGCTGGCAAAATTAAACCAATACCACATTAGCAATATTCCTACAAAGGTAGCAACAGCAGCAAAAGTGTAGGCCTCATTTTTGGTCATTCTGCCTGCAGCAACCGGCCTGCCGGCAGTTCTTTTCATCAGCGAATCAGTTTTTCTTTCCACCGCCTGGTTAATTGCATTGGCCGCTCCTGTGATACACATGCCGGCTACAAACAAAATAAGTATGGATAAGAAATTGAATTCAACATTCGGTGCAAGAAGATAGCAAACCACTGAGCTGAACACCACCAAAAAACTTAAAGTGAATTTGATTAAAATAAAATAATCCTTCACTTTGGAAGAAAGCGAGTATGAGAAAGAATGTGGAACAGTGATTGTTTTATCCATTAAAAATCTGTTTAAAAAAAGCCCTGAATTATCAGGGCTATGAATTCAGATAAATCAGACTATGAACTAAATATTTTTAACCCTAGTGTTGTATTTCTTCAGAACCAATGGGTTCGGTTTGCGGAATAAAATCTCTTCCATCTTTTCCGTAATCATAAGACCAGCGGTATACTTCAGGAACTTCGCTTGTCCAGTTTCCGTGAGGCGGATGAATTGGGGTAGTCCATTCCAAAGTGGTGGAGCCCCATGGATTTTTATTTTTTTCAGTAACCTTTCTTCCTTTGTACATGGAATAAAAGAAATTGAATATGAACAAAAACTGTGTAGCAAACACAATAATAGCTACAACACTGATAAATGCATTGAGGTCCTGGAACATTTTAAAAGATTCCCAGCTACTAAAATCATAATAACGGCGAGGCATTCCGGCAAGACCTTCATAGTGCATTGGCCAAAATATTAAGTAGGCACCTGCCAATGTTACCCAGAAGTGAATATAAGCAAGGGTATTGTTCATAAATCTTCCAAACATTTTCGGATACCAGTGATAAATGCCCGCAAACATGCCAAACATTGAAGCAACTCCCATCACAAGATGGAAGTGAGCAATTACAAAATAGGTATCATGCAGGTGAAGATCCAAGGCTGAATTCCCTAACCAAATGCCTGTCAATCCACCTGAAATAAACAAGCTTACAAAACCAATCGCAAACAGCATTGCAGGCGTGAAACTAATATTCCCCTTCCACAACGTAGTAAGCCAGTTAAACACTTTAATAGAAGATGGCACCGCGATCAGCAGCGTAAACAAGACGAAGAATGACCCAAGGAAAGGATTCATGCCTGAGACAAACATATGGTGAGCCCACACGAGGAACGATAAGGTTGCAATTGCGAAGAAAGATGCCACCATCGCCATATATCCAAAAATTGGCTTACGGGCATTAGTAGAAATAACTTCGGAAGTGATGCCCATTGCCGGCAGGGCGATAATATACACTTCAGGATGCCCAAGGAACCAGAACAGGTGCTGGAATAGTATCGGGCTTCCGCCTTCATTTGGCAAAATTTTTCCATTAATATAGATATCGCTCAGGTAAAAGCTTGTACCAAGATGACGATCAAATAATAATAATACTACTGCAGACAACAACACAGGGAACGTTAATACGCCCAAAATGGCAGTAAAAAGAAAAGACCAAATCGTAAGCGGAAGGCGCGTCATATACATTCCTTTGGTTCTCATATTAAGTACGGTGGTCACGTAATTCAACCCGCCTAATAAAGTGGAAATAATAAAAAGGGCAATACTCACCAACCAATAATCCATTCCGGCTTTAGAGCCATCCATCGCGTCCCGAAGTGCGCTTAAAGGAGGATAGATTGTCCATCCGCCGCTGGCGGGACCGGTAGTCAGGAAAAGAGAAGAAAACATCACAACAGAAGCTGCAAAGAAAAACCAGTAAGACAACATATTCAGAAATGGCGATGCCATATCCCTGGCCCCAATCTGCAATGGAATAAGATAATTTGAGAAAGTTCCGCTCAATCCTGCAGTTAATACGAAAAACACCAGAATGGTACCATGCATGGTTACCAGGGCATAATAGAATTCAGTGTCAAGCCTGCCTCCCTGGGCCCAATGGCCAAATACATCCTCCAGCCATGGGAAAGTTTGGTCAGGAAATCCAAGCTGCAGACGAAAAATAACCGAGAAAAATCCACCAATAATTGCCCAGATAATTCCGGTAATCACAAATTGGTGAGAAATCATTTTATGGTCTTCGCTGAAGATATATTTCCTTATAAAGTTTTGCTTATGATGTCCATGAGAAGTGGGATGATCGGTTTCATGCAGTACTATTGGTTTTTCATGCAATACTCCTTCGTTTTCCATATTGAATATATTTTAAAGTTCCTCGCGGAAATTATTAATTTGTTTTTTTATCCTGGTTTGCTTCTAATGCCAGTGTTTGATCTGAGGCAGCGGAATTCACTGCCGCCATAGCGCTCCTGTATTCCGGCCTTTGCTTTATCATCCAGGCATTATATTCTTTCTGTGTTTCTACTATAATTATTCCTCTCATGCTAAAATGGCCTTTTCCGCATAATTGGTCACAAACAATTTCATATTCAAAATCAGGATTACCTGTTTTCTTTTTCATTTCTGCCGTTGTATAAATTGGGGTAAACCATTCTGTAGTGGGAGTACCCGGCACTGCATCCATTTTAAGGCGAAAAGCAGGCAAACCTACATCATGAATTACATCCATCGAGTTAATTACAAATTTTACAGGCCTGTTTACCACCACATGAACAGTAGTTGCTACATGAATATCATCATGGCTTGCTGCATCCGACCAGTCAACTCCGAGAGGATTCTTTTTGGCCGGATCTATTAGCTTATAATTTTTCCTACCCAGTATCCCGTCTTTTCCCGGATATCGGAACTCCCATCCAAACTGGTGGCCCGTTATTTCTACTATCTGAGAATTTTTAGGAGCGTCGCCGGTAAATTTGAACCAATATTTCAGGCCAAATACAATGAGAATAGTTAGTGTTATGGTCGGAACGCCAGTCCATATTATTTCCAACTTATTGCTGTGAGTAAAATATAGTGGTTTTCTTTTGTCGGATTCCTGGTATCTGTATGAAAACCAGAATAAAAGGATTTGAGTGATAAAAAATACAATTCCGGTGATGATGATGGTAATCCACATCATATTATCTATACTTTTCCCTTGCGTAGATGCAGCGCCGTAAGAAAACAAGGTTTTATGATAAAGCGCATCATTACACCACCATACTCCAATTAACCCGAGAACTAAAAAAACCATCATCAAAAAGCCATTAATTTTATTATCCTGCTTCCTGGCTTTTTCTTCCCCTTTCAAAATGCTGACATACTCGCTGGCCTTTGAAATCTGAAAAACAACTATAAAAACAAGTACTACAATCGCTATTAAAAAAAATGTTTCCATGTTACTTTAATTTTCCTAATCCGCTGAACGGATATTTTTTACTTACGCTTACTTGAGGAATATGAATTCAAACCCTTATTTAATTTATCTTTTAGTGAGATTTGATAAGCTTTTATATTTTTAATTTCAGGTTGAACAAAGGTACACCTAAGATTTATTCAACAATTGAAATATTAAGTCCCTTTCAAATTTTCTTTTTTTTAATCAGACAAAATGAATAATACTTTCTTTGAGGAACGGATTATTCTTAGCTGTCATCGGAACTTTAGAGGCAAACCGGTTTACACCCCACATTACAACCCCTACAAACCCCAGTGAAATACCGATTTCATACCAGCTCAGGTGCGGATGCATCCTTACGGTTCCCGGCATCACCATTTGATAAAAATCTATCCAGTGTCCCACTATTATAAGAATACACATAAAAGTCACTATAAAATAATTTCTTTTGGTGGCCCTTTTCATAAAAATTAATATCGGCGCTACGAAATTCAAAATAAGGTTCAGATAGAACAAACCTTCGTAAGGGCCCTGTAACCGGATTTTGAAGTAGATGGTTTCTTCTGGTATATTTCCATACCACTGAAGCATAAACTGGTCAAACCAGAGATAGGTCCAGAATATTGAAAAAGCAAACATATACTTCCCTAAATCCTGCAAATGTTCCTTATTTACATAAGGAAGCTGTCCCCGGTTTTTAAAATAAATTACAAATAAAGTAAGCAATGCGATACCTGCCACAAACTGGCTTCCAAAAGTATACCAGCTGAACATGGTGCTATACCAATGAGTTTCAATGCTCATTATCCACAACCAGGGAATTAATGAACCAAGTGTCACTACATAAAAAACAACATAGTACGCAGAAATGCCTACACTTTTTCTATACCAGCGTTTTGAAGTTTCATAATCCATACTTCCTGCTTCATCTGCCTTTAAGCTGAGATCACGCAGCTTTTTGCCCCAGTAAGACCATAAGAAAATAGTGAGTAACGAGTAGATCAGAAATACAGCAGGATTGAGAAATCCACTTTTTCCCTTAACTATTACATCATGAGCAAGTACATCTTTATCGAGCCACATATAAATATCTCCCCTGCGGCCAAAAACAATACACAAGAAAATAACCATAGCAATTCCACCCATGACAGGCACTACCGACGACAAAGCTTCTGTTACTCTGCGAAATGCTTCCTGCCAGCCACTCATTGCCAATGTATTAATTACAATAAAAAAGGTGGCAACATTAGTTAGAAACAACCAAAAAATGCTGTTCATCAGCAAAACCGACCAAAAGCGCGTGCTGTTTAAATTATGGCCATCAGCTCCGGCAAGGGGATTCAAAAAAATGATACCGAGGATAAGGGCAAGCAAGCCGACTATCATTAATCCGGTTGACCACTTTTTGTATCCCGACGGCGTTACATATTGATTGTCCATTAAAGAAGATATTTATTAAATTAAATAATGTTTTTTTTAATTATTTTGCTGTTGAATCCGCCGGCGCCGCTTCTGTAGTGCCACCAGATAATTCAGCCTGATGTTTTTTGATATACTGAACCACCATCCATCTTTGCTTTCTTGTTAATTGCGAAGCATAGCTTCCCATATTATTCTTTCCGTAAGTTATAGAATGAAACATAGTTCCTTCAGGCATCTTCAGATAGGTAGATGTAGTCAGATTCGCTACGGCAGGCACTTTACCCCCCGTTGCTAACGGCCCTTGGGCATCCATTTTTTCACCATGGCAGATGGCGCAATTGATATTAAAAAGCCGTGCAGCTTCTTTCATCTCATTAGAATCCAGTGGAGGCAAAGGGTCTTTAATTTGTGCACTCAGACGGTAGCCATTTGTATCGTCAGGCAATGGATAAGGGAACAAATCGCCCCTCCGGATAGTGCCTTCCACCGGATAGGGAACGTAATTAATATTTTCTTTACCGAGATTATTAGGAGCATATGCTTCATAAGCGCGGCTGTAAGCCATATCAGGCATATAGGTCAAACCTGGTTTACGCTTATTTCCACAACTACTCATAAACACAGCCGTTGCTATTATGACAACCAAAGTTGAAAGAATTCTTATTTTTTTCATATTCTGAAATTCTTATTTCGAATTTTTATATTTCTAGTATCAGTAGTAAAAGAATAAATAAGCCTGATTTTTATTTTATTCTTCCAATGCCACTTCTTCCGTCCTGTATAATTTTTGTTCTTTATCATACCGGCCAAACCACCATCCTGCTTCAGCATCCTGCGTGTTAATCTCTATTGCCCCGTTATCCTTTAAAAAGTTTTCAATTTCAGCCGGATTAGAATTTGGGGTACACTCAATCACCATAGTCATCAAATCGTCGGTAGCTCTCAAGCTAAAATGATGCTTTTTAACTCCGGGCATCATCTGGCAGAGCCAGCAGAAAGTATAAACCATTCCCACCGCAGACAACAGCACGGTAAGCTCAAAGGCAATAGGTATAAATGCCGGTAGTGGGAAATGAGGCTTTCCTCCGATATTCAAAGGCCAGTCAACTGCAAAGATGTAGCCCATTCCACCGATGGCGATAGAGGTACCGGTAATCCCGAATATGAATCCCATGGTATGCAGGCTGGTTTCTCTCAGACCCATGGCTTTGTCCAATCCGTGAATCGGAAACGGAGTATAAACGTCATGAATTTTATATCCTGCTCTCCTCACATTTTTGACGGCAGGAAACAAAACTTTTTCATCTTCAAAAGAACCGACAACAAATTTTTTTATCATAATTTCTTACCCTGCTTGGGCCGTTTAAATTAATAATGCCTTTTCATTGTTAAGCAACGCTTAGTGAGCGTGAGCTTCTACTTCTTCAGCATAAAATTTTTCAGCAGTCATTTCTTCCATGCCAGACATTTTATCTTTATAGCTTTCGCCACTTAATTTCAGAATTGCCTTTATTTCAGCTACAGCTATTACAGGGAAGAATTTTGCAAAAAGGAAATAACACGTGAAGAACAAACCAAATGTGCCCAAATAAAATCCTATTTCCCAGATGGAAGGGCTGTAATAAGTAGTCCATGAAGAAGGAAGATAATCTCTATATATGGAGGTAACAATGATTACAAAACGCTCAAACCACATCCCTACATTCACAAGAATAGCGAGGAAGAAAGTGAACGTTACATTTCTCCTTAATTTTCTCGACCAGAAAAGCTGCGGCGATACCACGTTACAGAACATCATACCAAAGTAAGCCCAGCCATAAGGGCTAAAAATATTAACCCTGCTTTCGCGGAAAGCCCACCATTCATAAGTGTTTTGACTATACCATGCCACAAATAATTCTGATAGATATGCGCAGCCAACAATTGAGCCTGTAAGAATAATCACTTTATTCATTGCTTCAATATGACCAATGGTAATATAATCTTCCAGGTGTAAAAGTTTCCGTGTGATGATTAGCAGATTTTGCACCATGGCAAACCCCGAAAACACCGCCCCTGCAACAAAATAAGGCGGGAATATGGTAGTATGCCATCCGGGAATAACTGAAGTAGCGAAGTCGAATGATACTATGGTGTGAACAGACAGCACCAGAGGAGTGGCCAACCCGGCTAAAACCAGTGCCAGGCTTTCTTGTCTTTGCCAATGTTTGGTGCTTCCAGTCCACCCAAATGAAGCAAGGCCATAAAACATTTTCCTGAATTTGGTTTTTGCCCTGTCGCGAACAGTTGCCAAATCCGGCAGCAGCCCTGTATACCAAAATAGCAATGAAACTGTGAAATAAGTGGATACCGCAAATACGTCCCACAATAGCGCTGAGTTAAAATTGGGCCAAAGTGGACCGCGGGAATTAGGATAAGGAAGCACAAAGAACCCCATCCAAACTCTTCCCATGTGAAAAATCGGAAATTGACCCGCGCACATTACAGCAAATATTGTCATCGCTTCAGCAGCCCTGTTTACGCCGGTTCTCCATTTCTGGCCAAATAATAAAAGGATTGCAGAAATTAGTGTGCCCGCATGGCCAATACCAATCCACCACACAAAGTTGGTAATATCCCATCCCCATCCTACGGTATGGTTTATATTCCATTGGCCAATACCATAATCAACCTCCCTGTACACCGAATAGACTCCAAAGAGGAGCAAAGCGATAGCAATCGAAAATCCTATCCACCAAAGGCGTGTAGGAGTGGTTTCTACAGGGCTTATAATATCTTCAGTCACCTGGTGATAAGTTTTATCTCCATCGATTAATGGCTCCCGTAGTTGCGATTCATATTTTAATAATGACATACTATTTTATTAGCTTTTCCCTGTAGTTTTATCTGCAGGCTTATTAAATATCGGTTTATACTTTTTCTTTTGTGCTACCTACTTCCCTTGTGGTATTTCTTACCTGGGTAAGATAATTTATATTAGGAAGTGTATGCAATTGTTCCAATACATAAAACTTCCTGTTTTTTTGATGCTCAAACCTGAGTTTAGAAATTTTGCTTTCCGGATCGTTCACGTTACCAAATTCAATAGCATGGGTGGGGCAAGCCTGCATACAGGCGGTTTTTGCTTCCTGATCCTTTAGTACCCTGTCTTCTTTTTTTGCATTCAGTTTAGCCAACTGCAAGCGCTGGATACAAAAAGTGCATTTTTCCATAACACCACGCGAACGAACTGTAACATCCGGGTTCAGCACCATCCGGGTCAAATCATCCTGCAGATTCATAGTAGCGTCAGAAATAATACCTACTTGGTTGTCAGGAAAACTGTCGGATCCATTCCAGTCTGCCCAGTTGAACCGCCTAACTTTATAAGGACAGTTGTTAGCACAATATTTCGTACCAATACAACGATTGTAAATCATTTGATTTAAGCCTTCGCTGCTGTGGTTAGTGGCCGAAACGGGGCACACGTTTTCGCAAGGCGCATTATCACATTGCTGGCAAAGCATAGGCTGAAAAACTACATCAGGCTTTTTGGGATCGCCTGTGTAATACCGGTCAATTCTGATCCACTGCATGTCCTGGAACCGGGCAACGTCATGTTTACCCACAGTGGAAATATTATTTTCGGCAACGCACGCAATAGTACAAGCGCCACAGCCAATGCAGGTATTCAAATCAATGCTCATACCCCACTTTATTCCCGGCCTGTCAAAGGTGGGATAAAGGGTTGCATCTCTCGTAAAGCTGGTTCCATATTGTGCCAATTCTTCTTCTTCCTCTTTATTTAATTCACCGGGATTGGCTATGAAATGAGTGAGTGTGGTTTCTCTCACTACCGGCCGCCCTTCTGTAAGGCTATGAGTTTGCGTGGTAGCAATTTTATATTTTTTATCTGTCTTTTCAATTTGTGCAGGCGCATCGTAGAGAATGTTACTACCATTATACACCACAAACGGATATACATTTTTGCCTGCTCCTACTGCAGCAGGCCCGATATATTCAGCAGTTTTTGCTACGTCATTGCTTTCACGGCCATATCCCACGGCCACTGCCACCACATCCGGATGCATACCGGGAGTAATCATTGCAGCAAGCTCTACAGTTTTTCCATTTGAAGTTAATTTCAAAACAGGCTTATCAGGATGCACTTCGTATTTGTCCGATTCTCTCGGATTAAATAAATCAATATTAAAAAGCTTTTTGCCTAATTCAGGAGATATCATAGCGTAGTTGTCCCAGGTAGCTTTCGACATAGGGTCGCTCGCTTCCTGCAACCAGGCGTTTCCGGCTCTGCTGCCATTGCCCATCGACATCTTTTGATACAATATCATTTCTATTTCTCCCCCTTTAATAGCGCCGATTTTAGCAGCGGCATCGGATACACTTCCTGACGCCGGCGTAGCAGGTGCAGTTGGGTTTGCCTGATTAGAGGCAGTATTATTTGCCGGTGCAGCAGCACTGGCCATTGAAGCTGAGGAATCGCTGACTGCCTGTTTTGGAAAACCAGCCGCGGCAACATTACTTATTGAATCAGCGGCGCCAACTGCAGCTAATGCAGTCGCAACGCCTGACGTAAGATTGGATGGATTAACAATAACAGGTTCGGTTTTCAGTTTGGAATTCTCCATAATGCCGTCCTGAATAAATGTTTCGTATTTATCAAGCCCACCCAGTTTTTGCATCCAATATGCCCTGAAATAGCCCTCATAATTATCGCCGTTTCCATTCAGCTTAAGAAGAGTAGCTTCAAATTGCCTTGTTTTAAACAGGGGATGAATCAAGGGTTGAATAGAACTAATAAACCCGGTTTGCTGTTCAGAATCTCCCCAGCTTTCTAACCAATGATGAGAAGGAACCACATATTTACATAGTTCCGTAGTTTCGTCCATTTTTTCACTGCAGGAAAGAGTAAACGGACATTTTTTTACCCCATCAGCAAATTTCTTCGCATCGAAATAACTGTAAACCGGGTTAGCGCCATACACAATTAAAGCCCCTACATTTCCTGCGCTCAAATCCTGTGTAAGAGCAACCATATCGGCGTCAATACCCTGGCGATAATTTGTTTTGGTATTCCAATCT
>Ga0068855_100004590_pt1 | contig 16864 bp, 17 predicted proteins | sample KBSCornC52_FD_66592 | JGI IMG/M metagenome (GOLD analysis project Ga0068855, IMG submission 66592) | Corn rhizosphere microbial communities from Kellogg Biological Station, Michigan, USA - KBS Corn C5-2 | ecosystem: Host-associated > Plants > Roots > Rhizosphere > Soil ...
CGCGCTGGACCAGGCCCGTCGATCCCGCGCGCGTGGTCCAGCGCGCTGACGCGACGCTCGGCGTGACCCGGACCGAAGTCCGCTCCAAAGACGGCGATTCGCATTTGGGCCACGTGTTCGATGACGGCCCGGCCCCGAGCGGACTCCGCTATTGCATCAATTCCGCGGCACTGCGCTTCGTGCCCGTCGCAGCTCTGATTCAAGAAGGCTATGGCGAGTATCTACCGCTCTTCGCTGGTAACGCGCCGAGCGACCGCTCTTCCCACTAGAGCCAGCGCATGCCACGCCCGAATTGGTTCCTGGCGTTTCCGATCGACGGCGCGTTCGTGCTCGAACTGCCCGCGCTGCCGTCCCACTTTCGTCGCTTTCATCCGGACGATGTGCACCTGACGCTCGCATTTTTGGGCGGCTCGAGCGAACCGGCCGCGCTCCAAGCGCTCGGCGCGCTCGACGAACGACTCGCTGCCACGCCGCTCCCTGCCATCGACGTGTCGCTCGGCGAGGTCGTGCCGATGGGCGGCTCGCGGAGATCCTATACCGCTTTGTCCGCATTGCTCGAGCACGGGCGCGCGGAGACGACAGCCACCATCGCCGCCTTGCGCGGCCGCTTACTCGAAGCAGCCGCAGCCCGACCGGATCTCCGCACGCCGAAGCCGCACGTCAGCATCGCGCGCCCACGCCGGCAGGCGACGGATGCAGAGCGCGCTGCCGCGCTCACGTGGGCCGCAGCGCTCGACTTGCGCCACGTGACCGCAAAGCTCGATCGCGTTGCGCTCTACACTTGGCATGACGCGCGACACGAGCGCCTCTTTCGTGTCGTCGCCGAACGCCGCCTCGCGTGAAACGAGCCGCCGAATCGCCATCGGTTCGCGCCGAGCCTTCGCTGTCTTGCGCGCGCCCGCGCCGCATCTGCCGCACGGCGCTTCATGGTAAAATCGTCGGACGCGCTCGAAAGGGCTCGCGATGCTCGAAAATGTGCGTACCTTAAAGGGCCGAGAAGAGCGCGGATGAGCCAAGTCGTAAAAGGAATGGTCCAAGTCCAAGGGACGACCTATCGCATCGTGCGAATCAAACGCGGTTCCTACAGCGTAGTCCGCGTGCTCGACGACGTGGTCGTCGGCAGCTTCACCGCGGGCAGCGCCGTCGAGGTCACCCCGCAAGGCATCGACGAGACCGTCATGCGCGAGATCGCGCGGCTCGCGATCCAAGGTGCAAAGACCACCTGGGTCGGCCGCTTTTCGAGCTGAGAGTCGCGCTAGGCGATGCGCCCAGCCCAAGTCGTCTTCGCGCCCTGAATGGCGACGCGAGCGATCTCGCGCATCAACTCGGCGCCGATGCCCACCGGCGCCATCTCGAACGTCTTTCCGGCCGAGAAGGTGCCCACGCCGACGTCATCCAGCACCCGCACGACGTTGTAGTGCCCGCGCTTGATGCGGACGATGCGGTACGTGGTTCCTTCCACTTGAACCATTCCTTTGACGACTACGGCCATCGCTTCATCCTTCTGAAGGTCGAGAAGGTACGCTCTCTTCGGCCATTTCGTAAGAGCTCCGTGCGAGCCGACGCGCGTTTGGGATGATCGTGCAGTTCCGGAAGCCGCTCACCCGCAAGGTGTAAACCCGCGGTTCCCGCTGCAGCACCTTTTTTCGGCCGCGAGCGGGGCCGCTGAACCTCACCCGCTGCGCATTTTGCCGGCGCTGACCTCGATGACACTGCAGCAAACTTGCGCTTTCGCGCACTCGTCCGGCCATCCAGGTAGTTTTGGTTTTGTTGGGATGGTCACGCGCCACGGCGCGAACGGCGCAGCCTTCGGCGTCGCGGACGCACGCCCCGCGCTTCCGTCTCAGAACGCGACATTTGCGCCCAACGTCGGCTCGATGCCGAGCTCGGAACCCGGTTTGCCGAACAGCCCGAGCACGCGCACGTCGGTGTCGATGGTCGCGTAGCGCGACTTGAAGAGCTCGACGCCAATCGTGCCCGCGCCCGCGAAATCATTGGCGCCAGCGACGCGCGCATAGCCGACCCGAAGCCCGAGGTAGGGGTTGAGGAAGCGGCGTCGTCCGCCGCCCAGGAAATCGGAGTACACGTCACCGCCCGCGGTCAGCAGCACCACGTCCGGCCCATGCGAGCTCGAGCCGGTGCGGTGCAGCGCGTCGAGCTCGACGTTGCCGCCGCGCCCCACGCCGATCGCAACCCCACCGCCCCAGGCCGAGACCGTGCTCCGCTCGCCCCGCAGCTCGCTCAAGGAGACTGCCCGCAGGCCCGGGTAGAATTTCGCCTCCTCCGGCAAATTTTCCACGACCTCTCGAGTGCGTTCATGAATCACCAAGTACACGGTCGCGCGCGAAACGCGATCACCGAGGTAGCGGAGCTCGCCCTTCACGCGATCGATCTCGCCGCGGATGCGCGACAGCTCGGCCTCGATGCGCAGCATCTCTTCGACCGTGGTGGCCTTTTGCAAGATCTCCTCGTAGCGCGCCAAAGTTCGCTCCAAATTGTGGAGCACGATTTCCGAATCGTGATACTCGCGCCCCACGTCTTTCGCGATGATCTGACGCGCGGTGACCTGTCCAACGCGCTCCAAGTCATTCAGGAATGCGTCGCTCGAACCGCTCGGAACGCGGATCGTCAGTGACAGCTCGCGCGGGCTCCCATCGTCGCGGAGCACGTCGCTGGTGATCGTGCCATGCAGTTCGGCGGCGCGTTCGTGCAAGCGCGCCCGCGCCTCGCTCACGTTTGCTACGAGCAACGTGAGGTGCGCTTCGATATCGAGCATCTCACGTTCCGGCGCAGCCACGGTCGCGCTCGGCCTGCCCGCGCCCGCCACCTGCGTGCCCGCGGCCGCGCTCACCGCCGCCGGCGCGGGGGCCTGCGCAGGCGCCGCCATCAGCGCTGGCGCGTCGCTGCTTCTCGCCTCGCCGGGCGCCATCGGCGGCTCCATCATCGCGCCGCCGCTCGCGGGCGCGCTCGCTGCCTTCATGTTCGCGCCGGCACACGCAACCAAACCCAGTGGCACCAGCAAAAGACTCAAGACCCGGTGAGAGCACGCCATGTCCTCCAAACGCTCCCTCGGTGCGCGCCCTTACACCCGCCAGCGATCACCCCTAAGATCCGCGCAGATCGTGCTCAGCGAGCGAATCGTGCTCGCGCGCTCGCTGGCGATTTGCCGCGATTTTGGCGTTCCTCGGCGGCCCCTGGCGGCAGGGTCGAACCACCGATTCCCGACGGCGCCTTCGCAAGACGACATGTAGGCGAACAGCCAGGCTTGCCAGCACCGGCAAAAGAGCCTGGCCGGCGCTAGGGTAGATTGTGGGAAATGCCCGAGCCTGACCCTTTGGCGATTGAAGCCGTGTTGGCCGCCGCGGTCGAGAAATCGCGGCGCAACCGCGAAGGCGAGCAAGCTCGGTACATCCCGGAGCTCGCAAACGCAGCGGCCGAGCAGACGAGCGCCGCGATCCAGCTCACGAGCGGCGCTCTCTTCGAGGCAGGCGACGCTGGCCACGAGTTTACGTTTCAGAGCTCGGCCAAGCTGCTCACTTTGATCGGGCTCTTGGAGGAACGCGGGCCCGTCGAGGTCTTCAACGTCGTCGGCTCAGAGCCGTCTGGGGACAGCTTTGGCTCAGTGGCTCGGCTCGAAACCCACGGCCCGAAACCCCCGAACCCACTCGTCAACTCGGGTGCCATCGCGCTTTGTGGGCTACTCGAAGGTAGCGTCGAAAAGCGGGTAGCGTGGATCGGCAAATGGGCGGAGCGGCTATATGGCGCGCCAATCGCGATCGACGACCGCGTGCTCGCGAGCGAACGGCTGTCGGCCGATCGCAACCGCGCCATCGCCTACTATTTGAAGCACGGCGGCATCTTGCAAGGTGACGTGACCGAGACGCTCGACGTCTATTTCGCACTCTGCTCGCTTTCCGGCAGCGTCCGTGAGGCGGCGCACTTGCCGGCGATCTTGGCAAACGCCGGGCGGCGTCCGGGCAGCGGAGAGCGCGTGATCTCCAAGCGCACCGTGGCCGTCGTGGTGTCAATCATGGCAACGTGCGGCATGTACAACGAATCGGGCAATTACTTGACCGCCACGGGCATGCCAGCGAAGAGCGGCGTCAGCGGCGTGATCGTCGCAGTAGTGCCGGGCATCGCCGGCATTGCCGCCTCCAGCCCGCGTTTGAACGAGAAAGGCGGCAGCGTGCGCGGTCACCTCATCCTGCGCGAGCTCTCACGCCAGCTCGGCTGGCACTTCGCTCTGGCGGCGGAGCGCAGCTGAGTCGAAGCGCGAGCGAGGCGCGCACGAACCGCGTGCTCGGCCCTCGACCAAGCCTGCTAAAATACGACCTCGAGCGCGCTCTTCAATTCGAGATCGGCGGAGCGAACGTCGACAGGAGTCACGCTCTCGTAGCGCGCGGTCGCATCGACATGGCTCTTCAAATGCGTGGTGATCGTAAAACCGACACTGCTCACGCTGAGCACTTTGTAATCCGAGAAGCGGTCAATGCGCGGCTGCACGTAGTTGACGCTGCTGAGTAGGATATGGTCGTCCGGCTTGAACGTCAGCGCAATGTAGTTGCTCCAGCGTTCGAACGTGCCCTCCCCGCGTGAATCGCGATCCACGCTGTTCAGCTCCGTGTGCTCCACCATGTACGAGCTGCCAAAGAAGGCCTCGAATGGCTTGGTGCGCACGAGCGCAAAGCGTGGCCCGGTTCCCACTAGCTCCCGCACCTGCACGCGCCGGAAACGATCGCTCTCGATTTGCGCGTATTCTTCCCACCAAGTGCCCGGTCCGAGTTCGAAGTTATGCCGCAAGTGTGCAAACCATTTTGCCACGCTCACCACCCCGCCGAGGCGGCTGTAGTCACCCGATAAATCGAGGTAGCCAAAATGGCGTTCTGTGCGACCGCCGAGGAGCGCCGCGCCGCCGAACACCACGCCCTGGGTATTGCCTGCGTAGGTCGTGGTCGAGACGCTGATGCGTGCACCGAATTTTCGCTCCGTGACTTGTTGCCGCAGTGGCTCGACGTTCACCTGCGCCACTGCGTGCCGGCTAAGGGACGCGGCGCAGACGCTCGAGACGAAACAAAGCCACGGCCCAGGACGAAGCGGGCGTCGAAGCATGGCCCGCGCGTGATGCAAGCCGCGGGCTAGCGTTCCGGAGCCTTGCAGCAGACCGCGGCTAGTGGGTCGCGACGTTCTGGGCTCGCTGCGCGCGCAGGCACGAGGCTTGCCTCACAAGCCACGAAAAGGAGCGAGCAATGCCGAAGCCATTTACTGAGTGGACCGTTCTGCCCCACGGCAAACTGTCGCGACTCGACGACAATTTGCTGTCTGTGACTGGCGACCTCCACATGCCGGTCGGGAATTTTCCTCGGCGCATGACGGTCGTGCGGCTCAGCTCGGGCAAGCTCGTCATTTACAGCGCCATTGCGCTGGACGAGGCAGAGATGTGCGCGCTCGAGGATTTCGGCGAGCCGCGCTTCTTGATCGTCCCGAACGACATCCACCGAATGGACGCAAAGATTTGGAAGGACCGCTATCCCGGGTTGACGGTGATTGCGCCGGCCGGCGTGCGGAAGAAGGTGGAGACGGTCGTACCGGTCGATCGAACGCTCGTGAATTTCGACGATCCGCGCGTAGAGTACCTGACCGTGCCCGGCACGGACGAGCGCGAGGCAGCACTGGTCGTCAAAACGTGGAGCGGCACGACACTCATCGTCAATGATTTGATCTGGAATCTGGAAGAGCGGCCCGGTTTCGGTGGCTGGCTGTTTCACGTGATGGGGTTCACCGGCGGCACGCCGCGCATCCCCACCGTGGTCGAGCTGCGCGAGATCAAAGACAAGCGCGCGCTTCGCGCTCAGCTCGAAGCCTGGGCCCGTATCGAGGACCTGAATCGGATCATCGTCTCCCACGGCGCAATCGTGACGCGCGACCCGTCCGGGGTGCTCGCCCACTTGGCGCAAGCATTGGCCGCCTGAGCGCGCGCCGCGCTATCCGCGCGGCCGTCGTTCGGGCAAGCTCGAGGCATGTTCGTGATCGAGCTCGTCTACACCGCGGATCTGTCCGAAATCGACGCGCACATGGCCGCGCACGTCGCCTTCTTGAACAAATACTATGCAGCCGGCACGTTCGTGCTCTCGGGTCGCAAAATCCCACGCGACGGCGGCATCATACTGGCGGTGGCCAAGGACCGCGCGGAGATTGACGCGATCATTCGGGAAGATCCCTTTCACCGTCACCAGCTGGCCGAATTTCGCGTCATCCAGTTCCGCGCTAGCCAGCGCGCCGCCGATGTTCCGAAGCGCATCGCATAATGGAACGCTGAGCGGACTCGCGCACAGCCGAACCCAGGCGAAGCTTCACTTGGCTTGGGTTGGGGCGCCCTGCGAGGCCAGAGACGCGGAGTGAGCGCGAAAGACGCCGGGGCACCAGCGACAGGCCCACTGCAGAGCGCCCGGGCTCAGCGCCCTGTTACGCGCGTTGGAGCTAACAGCGCGGGAATGGCCAAGTCGGTCGATGTTCGAGGCGCCCGGTTGGCCAGGCGCGACGAGGCGCATTTCCTGGTGTGTAACTGGGGAGCAACGAAGGCAGGCGGGATGCATCGACCGCGAGGGCGATCGACTTGGCCATGCGCGAACCCTAGGCGCGCCGCAGGGTCAGCTGCTCGCGTACTTCGTCCAGCTCATCGCTGAGATGCGCGTAGCCTGCGGAGACCGTCAGATCGAAGGACAAACGCAGCTTGCACCGTGGAACTCCCGTGGGGCTCGTCGCCTCGTCGCGGAAGGAGATGCCGATCGGGTGCAGCGGATCACCCACGTTCTCTTCGTCGAGTGAGAGCTCGTGACCTTGTTCATTCAATTGCTGAACGATGGCGTCGGCTGCCTCTTTGAGCCTGACGAAGATCTGCTCCCCGATGGCCTGTTCGAGTTCGAGTGCCAACTCGGCCGCTGCATCACTGTCCAAACCGCGACGGGCAAACTCGCGCGCTGAGAATCGCTCGCCGATTCGGCTGTCGTCTTTCATCGATCTGCCGCTCCAGTCTTGGCTTGAACGCATTCCCTTGAATGCCCGAGCCAGCTCTAGCTGATCATGGAAACGCCCAGAAATCCAGCCGCAACCTTGCAACGAAATGTGTCACCCTCGTGAGTGACAACGGAGACTGCACGCGCTCGCTCGCGACCCTGGGTGAGGATAAGTACCGCGACCAGCGACTGTGCAGGCCAACGCACTCGAAAAAAACTCGAGCATGCATTTTTTGCGTGTGAAGCCGAACTTAGACAAGTTGCCTGACGCTACTTTGGGGGACGTCAGACCACAGCTGCCCCATCGCCGATTGGGGGCAAGTGGCCGCATTTTTGCCATAGCGCGGCGCGCTGTTCATGGGGCACCCAGCGCAGGCAACTCGCAGCGGGGCTCCTGAAACGTCACGGAATTTCGTCCAGACCACGCCTTTTTCTCCAGACGACCCACGACCGCCTGCAAACGAGTGGCGTTTTTGGCAGGGCAAGCTGTTGTCGCTTGGTCTCGAGTGGCGCCACGCTGCGCTGCCGCAACGCAACGGTCGGCAACCCACACCGAGCTGCGGAAAGGGAAAACGGGCAGGATTATCAGCGACGCGTCCGTCTTCACTGCTTCCATCACTTCAAAGGGCGGAATGCTTGTTGCAAGTTATGAAGCATGCGCGTGCATCGCTCGTTTCCGCTCGACACCGATCCCAACGGTCCCGGCGCTCCTCGTCCACCGATCGAAGATCCGCCGCCGGACATGCCGGATGAACCCCGCCCCGTACCGCCCGAGCCGGGCGCACCACCCGAACCGATCGAGCTCGGATGATCCGCCCGTAACGGTACTGGCAGGCGACCTGCTCACGATGAGGTCGCACGCAGCCGGCGTGCTTCGACACGCGCTGCGCTCGGATAGACACGCGGCGGCGCACGTTCCAGCACCGAAGCGAGGCGGAGTGCTGCCTCCGCGGCTTCACGGCGGTAGGCGATGCGCCAGGGACGTTGAATGGGACGGCCGAGCAAACGCTTGGTGACGAGCTCAGTCCCCTCGAGATAGGGGCCGGCAATCCACTCGGAAAGCACCGCGATGCCCATGCCGGCCCGCGCCGCGTCGATGATCGCCTCAGTCAGGGGGAAGCGCAAGAATTCGAGCGACGGGCGGGCACGCCCGAAGACTGCCTGGCTGAACCAGCGTGCCTCTGGTTTCGGTGTCTGGGTCGAGACGATGAGCGGATATTGTTCGAGCTGTGCCAGCGTGATGTGCGGGCGGGAGGCGAGCGGATGCGATGCGGCCAGCACGAACACGATTTCGTCCTCAAAGAGCGCCCGCTCCTGCAATGGCCCGCGCACGCGTGAGGTCGTGAGCAGCGCCACATCCAGCTTGCCGGCCATGAGCGCTGCTACCGGGCCGTGCGAATGCTCGACGGCGAGCGTCACGCTGAGCTTCTGCGAGTTTTGCTGGAGCGTCGCGAGCGTAGATGGGAGCCAGCGGTAGGCGGTGTAACACTCGCAGGTCAGCCGCACGTGCAGCGGCTCGTCCACAGGCGCACGGACGCGCGCCTCGAGCTCGGCCCAATGCGCGAGCAGCTCCGGTGCGCCACTGATCAGCCGTTTGCCAGCGGGCGTCGGGACCAGGCCGCGCGCCCCACGTTCGAACAGCGCGAGCCCGAGCTTCTCTTCCGCGAGGGTCAAGCCGCGGCTCACGGCTGATTGGGTGATGTGCAGCACGGCCGCGGCGCGCACCGTACTGCCGGCGGCTGCGAGCGCCAGTACCACCTCCAAATCGCGAATGTCGAGTCTGGGCTGCGCGGGCTCGGTTATGCGCTTCACGCATACATCCTAGCGATAATATGCGTTGGACGCACGCCGCAGAAAACCGCAGGAATGCTGCAGGCCGGAACCAAACCCCCGGCCCGGAGCAAAGGACCCAGTCATGAAATTGTATTTCTCACCCCTCGCCTGCTCACTCGGCACACGCATCGCACTGTACGAGGCTCGGGCCCAAGCCGAATACGTGCAGGTGGACGGCAAGAGCAAGCTCACTTCCGAGGGCGCTGATTTTCGGCAGGTGCATCCGCTCGGCCTGGTGCCGGCCTTGGTCTTGGGAGATGGCCGGTTGATCGCCGAGAACGCAGCCGTATTGCAATATGTCGCGGAGCGCTTCCCAGATGCCGGGCTCGCGCCCCGCGACCTCCTCGGCCGCGCACGATTGCAACAGTTTCTCTGCTTCATCGGCACGGAGCTACACAAGGCGCTGTACGTGCCGCTGCTCGATCGCAACGCGCCAGAAGCGGTCAAGGCTTATGCCGTCGCCAAACAAGAACTGCGACTCTCGTGGCTGTCCGAGCAACTTCGCGGGCGAAAGTTTCTACTCGATCAATTCAGTATTGCGGATGGCTATCTATTTGCGGTGCTCAATTGGTCGCAGGTCGCGCCCGTGGAATTTTCTCGATTCGAGCCGATCGTCAGCTTCATGGATCGCATGCGCGCGCGACCGGCCGTGGCCCGCGCACTGGCGGAAGAGACCGCGCTCTATCGCGAGGAGCTGGCGCGCAACGCGGCCGCATAGCATTCCACGGCGAGCAAGGCGACGTCAGCGCCGCCCGACACCAAGGCGCCTCTGGTCTCGCCGCTCGCCCAGGAACGTGAGCGCGATCGGTCCGGCGCTCAAACCCCAAGCGGCCGAGTCCGCCTGATCACTCGCAGGTCCGCGAGCTTCGTGGCGCGCCACGCTTGGCCTCGTCGCGCGTCGGACACGATCCGCGACGCCGACGCGCCGACGAAAGCTAGGCCGAAGCGGGCTTCACGAGTGGCCCGTCCGCGCGGGCCACCTCACCCACCGCACTCACGAGCAGGCTCAAATCGACGGGTTTTACCAGATGACCATCGAACCCGGGCCCAGCTTTCGAGTGCACGAGATCCTCGTAGCCGGTGACGGCGATGAACTTGCACGCGGCGAGCTCCGGCTTGGAGCGTAGGGCGCTGAGCAGCTCGAAGCCGTCCATCCCCGGCAGCCCGATATCGAGGAATGCGAGGTTGGGACGAAACTGGATGGCCAGTGGAATCGCTTCAGTGGCGTCGTGCGCGACGCGGGTCTCATGACCCTCGCGTTCGAGCACGAGCGAGATGAGCTCCGCGGAGTCGTGATTGTCGTCCACGATCAAGACGCGGCGAACCTCCGACAGGTTCCGAGTTCCCGAGCTGCGACGCGTCGCCATCGTGGAAATCAGTTTTGATCCGGGTCTCCGCCGGGGCAAGGTCAAAATGGGCGACTAGCTCGCGGACCGAGTCTTCTGGGCAAAACCGGCGCTTCACGCGCAGCGCCGCGGCGCTCGAAACAAACGATCACGGAAAAGCTCGAGCTCGTGGCCGGCGGGTGCGGACGTTTGTAATCGTCATTGTCGGTATCTAGTTGCCAACCGCTCCTTCATTCATCTCGACCCGTTGCTGATTGATCTCGCGGTCGAGCCAGTACTCGCGTGGCAAGGCGTTTGCTGGAGCTCGACCGAGCGGCAGGCGCAGAGTGTGACGCGATTGCAAAGCGCACGCGCCACTGGGGCTAAATTGCACCACAAATCCCGCAAAAACTGGGGTTTCCGCGGCTGCTGAGCGGCACGCGTTCTGCAATAATGCCGGACGATGACTGGCTTAGCGGATGAGGCAGCGCGATCGACCGGAGCGCCGCCATCCATCGAGAAAACGCCGAGTGGGATTTCCGGTTTCGATCAGATCACCGGGGGTGGTCTGCCGAAAGGCCGAGCGACTCTGATCTGCGGTGGACCTGGCTCAGGCAAGACGATCTTCGCGGCCGAATTTTTGGTGCGCGGAACCGCGCTGGGTGAGCCCGGAGTCTTCGTCACGTTCGAAGAATCGGTCTTGGATTTGACGCGGAACGTGAGCGGTTTGGGTTTCGACCTGAGTCGGCTACGAGCCGAGGGAAAGTTGGCGATCGACTATGTGCACCTCGATCCGAGCGAGATCGAAGAAGCCGGCGGCTACTCGCTCGACGGGCTGTTCGTTCGCCTGAAGCACGCGATCGAAGCGGTCGGAGCCAAGCGCATTGCGATCGATACGCTCGAGGTGCTGTTCGGCGGTCTAAAAGACCAAGCCGTGCTGCGCGCCGAAATCCAGCGCCTATTCCGCTGGCTCAAGGAGACCGGTCTCACCGCGGTGGTCACGGCCGAGGCGGGCGAGCGCGGGCTCACCCGGCAAGGGCTGGAAGAGTACGTGTCCGATTGCGTGGTGCTGCTCGGGCAGAGCGTCTCGGATCAGGCGGCGACCCGCTATCTCCGCGTGGTCAAATATCGGGGTTCGAGCCACGGCAGCAACGAATATCCGTTCCTCATCGACGAGACCGGCTTTTCGGTCGTGCCCGCGACCAGCCTTCAGCTCGACTACCCGGTCAGTCTCGAGCGAGTTTCGACCGGTATCCCCAGCTTGGACAACATGCTCGGCGGGGAGGGCTTCTTTCGCACCAGCACCATCCTCGTCTCGGGCAGCGCAGGCACGGGTAAGAGCATCATCGCCGCAAACTTAGCCAATGCCACTTGCGCCCGGGGTGAGCGCTGCATGGTGTTTGCGTTCGAGGAATCGCCGGCACAAATCGAGCGCAACATGCGCTCGGTCGGGCTCGATTTGGCCAGCTGGCAAGCGCGCGGTTTGCTCCAGCTGCGCGCCACGCGCCCGAGCTTCTATGGCCTGGAAATGCATCTGGTCGCCATGCACAAAGCGATCGCCGCGTTCGCCCCGCGCACGGTGATCCTCGATCCGATCTCGAGCTTCATGTCGGCCGGCACGGCGCACCAGGTCAAGGCCATGCTCGTGCGACTGTTCGATTGGCTCAAGATGCAAGGCGTCACCGGGCTCGTCACTTATCTCACGAACGCCATGACGCGAGAGGAAACCGACGTGGGCATCTCTTCTTTGATCGACACCTGGATCGAGGTGCGAGATCTCGAAATTGCCGGCGAGCGCAATCGCACGCTCTATCTCTTGAAGTCTCGCGGAATGCGCCACAGCAATCAGGTTCGCGAAATGCTCATTTCCGAAAAGGGCGTCACGCTGGCAGACGTGTACTTCGGGCAAGACGGCGTGCTGCTCGGCTCGGCCAAGGCCGCCGAAGAACGCAAACGCGCGCGCGACGAGCGGCGAGCCGAGGACGAAATCGCGCGCAAGGAGCGGCTGCTCGAGCTGAAGCGCGACATCATCGAAGCCCAAATCGCAGCGCTCAGGGCACAATATGCTGCAGAAGAGGACGAGACGCGCCGCATCATCCAAGACACACGTCGCAGCCATGAAGTGCAGCGCAGCGATCGCCAGAGCATGGCCCAAGTCCGGACGGAGCTCGGCAGCCCCGTCGAAAATGGAGCAGGAAGGTCGTGAGCATGGCGACGCCGGTACGGACCAAGGCCGCACGCCCCGATCCGATGAGCACGGACGAGCAAGAGCGCTGGAATTTGCGGCTGTACGTCGCAGGCGAGACCCCGAAGTGCATTCAGGCGTTCGAGCACTTGAAGCGCATTTGCGAAGAGCACCTGCAGGGGCGCTACACCATCGAGGTGATCGATCTCTTGAAGAACCCGACGCTCGCCAGTGGCGATCAAATCATCGCCATTCCGACCCTCGTGCGGCAACTTCCGCCGCCAGTAAAGAAGATCATCGGAGATCTCACGAATACCGAACGGGTCGTGGTCGGCCTCAACCTGACCCCCATCACCAATGCAAAGCGAACCAACAAGTGACAAAGCCCAAGTCTTCGACCGCTGCCTTCGAAACGGCAGCCGAGCGGCTTTCGGCCGAGCACTACGTTCTCCGTCTCTACATCGCCGGTACCACGGCTGCGTCGAGTCGTTCTGTCGAGAGCCTGCGCGCGCTCTGTGAAACGCATCTCAGCGGTCGCTATGAGCTCAGCGTGATCGACGTTTTCCAGCAACCCGTGCTCGCCAAGGACGAGCAGATTATCGCCGTGCCCACGTTAATCAAAAAACTTCCCGTCCCATTGCGCCGCATCGTCGGTGATTTATCGAACGAACAGCGCGTACTCGTGGGGTTGGATTTGAAGCCCAAGGCCGATGTCGGAACCCAAAAACGAGCCGGCAAGCACTGAGCGTCCCGACCTCGACACGCTCCTCGCGCGTCTGGAGGAAGCCGAGTCGACGTTGGCTGCGATCCGCGACGGCCACGTCGAGGCGCTGGTCGTGTCCTCCGAGGAGGGGCCGAGGGTATATGCGCTCGAGGGCAGCGACCACCGCTATCGCCGCCTGGTCGAGACGATGAGCGAAGGCGCGATCTTGGTCAGCGGCAGCGGCGTGATCGTGTACTCGAACGCTGCCTTCGCCAAGCTGGTCGATTGCGAGCTCGAGCACGTGATCGGCGTGCCGCTCTGCGATTTCGTCGCTCCGGACCAGGAACCGATGCTGCTCGCCTTGCTCGAGCGGGCACAGCGCCAGCACGTCGCCGGCGAGATGCGGCTCTTGACTCGGCGCGGCGAAGAGCGCCCCGCAAACCTTTCGTTCGCTCGCAATAGCCCGGAGGAGGGGCCGGGCGCGTCGGTCATCGTCACCGATCTTTCGGACCACAAGCGCAACGAGCAGATCGTAGCCTCCGAACGTCTCGCCAATGCCATCTTGGAGCAAAGCGCAGAGCCGATCGTGGTCTGCGACGTCGACGGCATCGTCATTCGAGTCAGCGGCGCAGCCCGGTCCATCACCGGTTCGAACGTGCTCCGGCGCTCGTTTTTCGAGGCATTTCCCTTTGCCAGTAGCGGCCCGAGCGAAGAACATCCCGTGCGCGCCGCGCTGCGCGGGAACACCACATCGAGCCGCGAGCTCACGCTTTCGTTGCCGGGCCAACCGACGCTTTCGTTCTTGTGCACGGCCGCGCCCTTGGTCGACGATGAATCGCACATCTTAGGCTGCGTCGTCGCGTTCGTCGACATCACCGATCGCAAGCGCGTCGAGTCCGACCGCAACAGCTTGCTCGACGCCGAGCGCGCGGCGCGCGCGTTCGCCGAGCACGCGCGCGGCGAAGCCGAAGCCAGCAGCCGCGCCAAGGACGAATTCTTGGCCACGGTGTCGCACGAGCTGCGCACGCCGCTGAACGCCATGCTCGGCTGGTCGCAGCTGCTCACCAACAATGCGCTGTCCGGCGACAAGCTCGGCCACGCGATCGAGGTCATTCAACGAAACGTGCTCGCTCAGTCGCGGCTGGTCGAGGATCTGCTCGATGTTTCGCGCATCATCTCGGGCCAGATGCGCTTGGACGTGCAGCCCGTCGAACCGATCCGCGTGGTCAGCGCGGCGATCGACAGCGCCAGGCCCGCGCTCGAAGCCAAGCGCATCGAACTCGAAGTTCAGCTCGACCGAGAGGCGGGGCAAATCCTGGGTGATGCCACGCGCGTCCAGCAGATTGTCTGGAACTTGCTGTCGAATGCGACCAAATTCACCGATCCCGAGGGCACGATCCGCGTCACCGTGCGCCGCGCGGGAACGACGATTGAAATCATCGTGGCAGATACGGGTCAGGGCATTGCACCCGAGTTCCTGCCGTTCGTTTTCGATCGCTTTCGGCAAGCGGACGGCAGCTTCGCTCGCCGTCACGGCGGGCTCGGCCTGGGCCTGGCCATTGCGCGACACTTGGTCGAGCTCCACGGCGGAACGATCACCGTCGAGAGCCCCGGGATTGGCCGGGGCTCGACGTTCGTCGTGCGCTTGCCGTACGCGGGTCGGCGCGCGTCGCCGCCACCGCGGCTTGGCGCGATCGCCAGCGCGAGCTTCCGCTCACCCGGCGAGGTTGCGGTGCCCGAACTGCGCGGGGTGCGCGTGCTCGTGGTCGATGACGACGATGATTCGCGCGATCTGGTGGTCAGCATTTTGGAAAAGTGCGAGGCGATCACCTCGGCCGCGTGCTCGGGAGAGCAGGCGCTCTCGTTGATCCAAAGCGACGTGCCGGACGTCTTGGTGTCCGACATTGGCATGCCAGGTATGGACGGCTACGAGCTGGTGCGCACGATTCGCGCGCTGCCCGAGGGGCGAGCGCAGCGCGTGCCCGCCGTCGCCGTGACCGCGTACGCGCGGCTAGAAGACAAACGTCGGGCGCTGGCCGAAGGCTTCCAGCTGCACGTTGCAAAGCCAATCGAGCCTGCCGCCTTCGCCTCCGCTGTGGCGCGCTTGTGTGCTCCTCCAGACTCGAAGCTGACGTTGAATCAGTGACGAGCTCGGCCAGTAAATCGCTGATTTTACTCGCCTTTAGTAAATAAACTCGACCGTAACTCGATATTTGCCGCGGCGCGAGACACTAAAAGAAGATCGCGCAGCAAAGCTGTGGGCCGAGTAATCCGGGTCGTGTTATGGACTTAGGTTCGGAAGATGCGCGAACTCGGTCGGCATGTCGTCATCGTGGTGCGCCGTTGCTGCGCCCCGGTTGGTCCCACGAGCGTGGCAACGTGAGCCGGATCCTGGTGGTCGACGACGACGTCGACATCCTCGAGGCGTTGGCTTGCGTGCTCGGGGACAATCATGAAGTGTCGACCGCGAGAAATGGCGCGGAGGCGCTCCGCCAACTCTCTGCCCAAACTTTCGACGCCATCGTGCTCGATTTGATGATGCCGGTCATGGATGGCGAGACGCTGATCGAGCGGATGCGCGAGCTCGGCGTCGTGGTACCGGTGGTGCTGGCGTCCGCCAGTGCGGATCTGACGCTGCTCGCGGGGCGGCTCGGCGTCGAGCACATTGCCAAACCTTATGATATCGCGCTCCTCGAGCAGAAGCTCGCGCGCCTCGTCGGAAGCCCGACGTAGAGCACGCGCGAACGGGCAACGCGGCGAATGACGGCTCCCGGATTTCACCACCGAGCCGCAAAGAGCACGGAGAACGCGGAGCGCTCAGGCCGGCGCGGAGTGCCCAAGAACAAGCGCAGAGCGCTTGGGATTTTTGGGGTTGAGCAGAGCACGACGGGGGCGGCGAGCAAGCGTCAGGGCGGGTATTTGCACCGAATGAGCCAATGCCTGCACCACGTCGCTGAGCTCCGTCCCCCCGCCACCAAATTCCGCACCAACCCCTAAAATCAGCTCTGCGATCTTTGTGATCTCTGCGGCTCGGTGGTGAACTCTCCCTCTCCTCTTCTTCCCCTCCACGCGACGCCGAAGGCTGGGACTGGCCGCGGCGTGGCGCGTGACCATCAAACCATCATCATCAATCGAGAACGCAGCGTCAGAAGGAGCCAGTCAGCGAAAACTCGGGCGCGCGGGCGGCACGAGTGGTTTCGAACTCGCGATCGCCGCGGATCTCGGTTCGTGAACCACTGTGGACGAGCAGGTAAATACCCGGGCCGACCGCGACCAAACCGATACCGCCGGTGACGCCGCCGGCGACGAGCAGGCCGCTGTGATCGCTCAGTCCGCCAGCAAGTGCCAGAAAACCGCCGATGAATGCCAGCCCGCCGCCGAGTCCGGTCGTGACGATGCCGCCGACGAACTCGCTTTTGTTTCTCGGATACGCGCGCACCTCGAGCTCACTTTCGCCCGCGTAGCGGCGGAGATCGGGCACGTCCAGCGTTTGGAAATCGGGGCCGCTCTCGGTGCGGAGTTCGTAGTTGTCGCTGGGGCTGAGCCAGCGGTTGCACGGCGTGCGACACACGAAGCGCTGGTTCGAGCGCAGCTCCCAGGCTTGATCGGATGTGCCCGCCAGGAACGTGACGCGCTGCGTGCCGCTGCCGCGCTCCTTTGCGAAGCGCGGTAAGGGCACGAGGAACGCTTGCACCGGCGAGCTGCAATTCATTTCCGGCTTGTCGTCGCTGGCAAGCTTGCAGCTCTCGAAATCACCCGCTTCTTTGAGCAGGTTCTCGGAGCTGGTCGTGTGCGCTCCCGCCGA
>Ga0068855_100004593_pt1 | contig 16856 bp, 14 predicted proteins | sample KBSCornC52_FD_66592 | JGI IMG/M metagenome (GOLD analysis project Ga0068855, IMG submission 66592) | Corn rhizosphere microbial communities from Kellogg Biological Station, Michigan, USA - KBS Corn C5-2 | ecosystem: Host-associated > Plants > Roots > Rhizosphere > Soil ...
CGGTTCCGATTCGCGCACGGAGGTGCGCGACTGGCCGCAGGCATGATAGCGGCGGGGTGCAGCCCGCCGGCCGTATCGAGTGCGGACTCCATAACCAATTGCTTGCCTGCGTAAGGTGAGCACTTAACACTTTCCCGGGGTGGGGTAGAATACGTGCGTTACGGGGGCGGAGGGGGTCTGGTGGTCCTCCCGGTCTTCAAAACCGCGTGGGGGGTGGGTTGCACCCGCTCCTGGTGGGTTCGATTCCCACACGCTCCCGCCACTTTCCCTCGGTCTTTGCACGCTCCTCCGAAAGGCTGATCTCTCCTCCCTCCGCCGTGCCGGCCTCTGAAGGTCAGGCAGGAGTCCGCGAGGCCGATGAAGGACATACTCCAGGAAGTTCGCCCCGACCACTGGAGGATGACATGCTCTCGCCCCGGATTCGCCGCCGAATCACCGTCTTTTGCGCCGCCATCTCACTTTCCCCGACCGCTGCATTCGCCCAGCGCTCTCTCGACGCGGGCTTCCGCAACCCGCCCGACTCCGCGAAGCCCCACACATGGTGGCACTGGATGGATGGCAATATCACGCGCGAGGGAATCACCGCCGACCTCGAAGCGATGAAGCGCGCCGGGATCGGCGGGGCGCAGATGTTTCACGTCTCCCAGGGGATTCCGCCCGGGCCTGTCGGCTACAACTCACCGCAGTGGCGCGCCATGGTGGTCCACGCCGTGAAAGAGGCGAACCGATTGGGAATGGAGCTCTGCATTCATAACTGCGCCGGCTGGTCATCGAGCGGCGGACCGTGGATCACCCCTGAGCACGCCATGCAGGTCCTCGCGTGGTCCACGAAGGAAGTGAAAGGTCCCGCGCATGTCAATGCGCAGCTCGCGCTGCCCAAAGCGCCGCAGGTCGTGAAGCCGGTGGACTTCCATCGCGATATCTGCGTGCTCGCCTTCCGCACGCCAACCGGTCCCAACGCAATCGAGCCCGTGCGGCAGATTCTGGGGAAGACAGCCGTGGATCGACAGGACGGGATCCAGATCGATATGACGCCCACGCCGCCGGGCGTCGCGCTTGCGCAATCCGGAGTGCTGAACATCACGGACAAGATGGACGCAAGCGGCCATCTCGCCTGGGACGCGCCGGAGGGGGATTGGACCATCCTCCGCATCGGCTACACGCCCACGGGCAAGGACAACCATCCCGCTCCGCCCGAAGGCGACGGCCTGGAGGTCGACAAGCTGAGCCGCGAGGCGCTGGACACCCACTGGAACGGCATGATGGCGAAGGTCATTGCCGAGCTGGGGCCGCTCGCCGGCAAGACCCTGAACAATTCGCTCATCGACAGCTACGAGGTCGGCAGTCAAAACTGGTCGCCGAAGTTCCGCGAGGAGTTCCGAAAGCGGCGCGGCTACGACCTGCTGCCATTCCTTCCCGCCATCGCCGGCTACACGGTCGACAGCCGCGAGACCACGAGCCGGTTCCTCTGGGACTTCCGCCGCACCATCGCGGACCTCTACGCGGACAACTACTACGGCTATTTCGGCGACCTTTGCCACAAAGCGGGCATGAAGTTCTCGACGGAGCCCTATGGCAACGGGCTCTTCGATAACATCCAGTCCGGCGGCACTGCCGATATCCCGATGGGCGAGTTCTGGATTGGCGGCGCGGCTATAGAGACGACGAAGCTCGCCTCCTCGATTGGCCACACCTATGGCCGCAAATACGTCGGCGCGGAATCGTTCACGGCGGACGTTCCGCACGGCCGTTTTATCGAGAACCCATACGACATCAAGGCGCTCGGCGACCTCGCCTTCTGCAACGGAATCAACCGCTATATCTTTCATCGCTACGCCCATCAACCGTGGCTGAATCTCTATCCCGGCATGACGATGGGCCCCTGGGGCACGCACCTCGAGCGGACGGAGACGTGGTGGAACGACGCGCCCGCCTGGCTCCAGTACTGCGCCCGGTGTCAGTACCTTCTTCAGGAGGGTCGCTTCGTCGCGGACGCACTCTACTTCGAGGGTGAGGGCGCTCCCAACGACCTGCCGTACCGTCCGGGCCTCCGGCCGCAGCTTCCCGCCGGGTACGACTACGATGGCTGTGATACGACCGTACTTCTCAAGCGCGCGACGGTCCGCGACGGCCGCATCGTTCTTCCCGACGGCATGAGCTACCGAATCCTCGTCCTCCCGAACACGGCGTTCATGACGCCGGCGCTCGCGAGAAAAATCAAGGAGCTCGTGGCGCAGGGGGCGATCGTGATGGGTCCGAAACCGCTCCGTTCGCCGAGTTTGTCGGGATTCCCCGCGTGCGACGATCACGTGAAGGCCATTGGCGAAGAGGTCTGGGGCGATCTCGACGGCCAGTCGGTTGTTGAGCGCGCATACGGCCGCGGTCATGTCCTATGGGGCAAGCCGATGCAGGCTGCCCTCCTGGAACAAGGTGGCGCGCCGGACTTCGAGCCATCCGGTTCCGGCTCCGAACGCCTCATCTACATCCATCGGAACGTGGATGGCGCGGACGTCTACCTGGTCTCCAACCAGCGGTACCGGGCGATGAACGCAGACTGCTCTTTCCGCGTGTCCGGACGCGCGCCGGAGCTCTGGCACGCGGACACCGGCGTCATCGAGCCCGCGCCCGCGTGGCGCGAAGAGAACGGCCGGACAATCGTGCCGCTCCAATTCGATCCGGCCGGCTCGGTCTTCGTAGTCTTCCGCAATCCGGCGCCCGCACGCCACGTCGCCGAGGTTTCGCTCCGCGGCGAAAAGCCCGCTGAGCAGACGGTCCCGAAGATCACCATCCTCAAGGCGCGCTATGAAACGGCCGACGGCCGCGGCGCCGATGTGGCCGACAAGGTCGCTGCAATGGTCGCCGCCGGGCAGACCGAGATACCCGCCACGAACGACGCATACGGCGACCCCGTCCCGCTGACGGTCAAGCGGCTGCACGTCATATACGAAGTTGGCGGCAGGCGGATGGAGAAGACGGTCGACGAGAACGATGCGCTGGTCCTGCTGGAGGAGACCGGTGGCGGCCCCTCATTGCCGGCATTCGAGCTGGACTCGACGGCCACCGGCGCGGCGCTCGTGCCCTGGAAAGCGGGCACATTCGACGTACGGATGGCCAACGGCAGCGCCCGCGCTGTCAATGTGAAGTCGCCTCCTGCCACACTCGACGTGCAGGGACCATGGGACATCCACTTTCCGAAAGGGTGGGGCGCTCCTGAATCCGCTCGATTCGACAGCCTGATCTCCTGGCCGGCCAGCCCGAAACCCGGAATCAAGTACTTCTCCGGCACGGCAACCTACTCTAAGGAGTTCTCGATTCCGCAGCAGATGGTCGGACCCGGCCGCGCTGTCTGGCTCGACCTCGGACAGTTGAAGGACTTTGCCCGCGTGCGACTCAACGGCCGCGACCTCGGAATCCTCTGGAAAGCGCCGTTCCGGGTCAACGTTGCCGGTATCGCGCGTCCGGGCCGCAATCGGCTGGAAGTCGCGGTTACCAACCTCTGGCCCAACCGGCTCATCGGCGACGAGCAGCTTCCGCCCGACGTGGAGTGGGACGGCGACCACCTCAAGCGGTGGCCGGACTGGCTGCTCCAGCACAAGCCGCGTCCAAACACCGGCCGCGTCACCTTCACGACCTGGCGCTTCTACACCAAAGACTCACCACTGCTCGAATCGGGCCTCCTCGGTCCCGTCACCCTCCGCTCCACCGAAATGGTCCCGCTTCGGTAAACGGGCCCTCACCTCCAAACGGGCCCTCACCCCCAAACCCCCTCTCCCAAAAACGGGAGAGGGGGCTTAACGGCGCGGAGGCCGGCGCTACCTGCTCTGCCAGGAAGGAAGAAGGGGAGCAAGCCAGGCGGGATTGCGGTACGAACAAGGCGTTGCGATGTGTCGGCCGCCGATGCGACAGTATCTGAATCGATGGCGGTTGCGGCATAGCTTTGCCTTCCCTGAGCAGGTTTATCGTTCCGGGGAAGAGGCATGGGGGTTAGGCAACATGGTATAATAGCCGTGAACAAACGCGGGGCCAAACCGGTTCCCGCACCGGAGCTTACGGTTGACACGTCGCGCAATTCTCCGCCCGTCCCGTGCTCTCACCCTTCTCGTCCTGCCGGTCCTCATCGCTGTCGCCGCGTCCGCGCGGCCGGGCAGCGGGGCCGAAGCCGCGAAGGAGAGCTGGACGGGTCTCTATTTCAATGGCCGCAAGATCGGCTATGCGTCGGTGACCACGGCGCCCGCCACCTGGAATGGCAGGCAAGCGCTCCGGCTCACCATGACTTCCGTCGCCCGCCTCGAGATGTTTGGGAACAAAGTCTCCCAGGATACGACCGGCTTCACGATTACCGATTCGACTTACAAGCCTCTCTACTCCGAATACAACATCGCGTCGAACGGCAGCCAGGTGATGATCAAGGCCGACTACCAGCCTGGCAGGATCGTATGCACGGTCAACTCCGGCGGCGCGCCGGTCCGGAAAGAGGTGCCGGTTCCGAAGGGCGCCAATCTGGCAGCGGACTCCGACGATGTGGTTCAGGGAAAGACCCTCGCCGTCGGGCAGAAGATGACCTTCTACTTCCTCGAGCCCCTCTCGATCTCTCTCATGAAGAGCGATGTCGAGGTCCAGGCGGAGGAGCAGGTCAAGACCGACGCGGGCACGGTCAAAGCGTTCCGCGTGCTCTCCACCACGCCCATGGGTCCGATGACCTCCTGGCAGACCGCTTCCGGCGAGCTGCTGAAGGGCGAGCTGCCGCTCGGAATGGCGATGTTCCGCGAGTCAAAGGCGACAGCGAAGAACCTGACGACCACGCCGCCCCGGTTCGCCATCGTGGGCCAGGCGCCATCCGCTAACCCTTATATTCCTCCGAAGGACTTCGCGCAGGCGACCGCGGTCGAGATCAACAGGCCGATCGAGAACCCCCGATCCGTGAAGTCGCTGACGATCACGCTCAGCGGCATCGATGACCCGAAGCTCATCCTATCGGATGCGCGACAGCATGCCGAGAAGCTGTCATCGGGAGCGAATCACGCGAATCAGTGGCATATGACCATTCTCGCCAAAGCCTTCGACCCCGCGAAATCGGTCTCGCTCCCCATTCACGAATCGGCCGTGCAGGGGCAGCTCAGCCGCGCGCCCTATCTGGAGATCGACGATCCGCAGGTTGCGAAACTCGCGGCGCGGATCCGAGGCCAGGAAACCAACGCGTACAGAGTCGCGGTTGCCATCCACGACTGGGTCAACAGGAACATGACGCCGGACTACAGCATCGGCGTGCCGCGCTCCTGTGTCGAGATAAATGGCAGGCGCCGCGGGGTATGCCGCGATTATGCAACCCTCTTTTGCGGCATCGCCCGCGCGGCCGGAATCCCGACCCGCGTCTGCGGCGGAATGGTCTTTGCCGAGGGCAAGTTCTTCTATCACGCGTGGGCGGAGTGCTGGGTGGGCGAGTGGGTTCCCTTCGATCCGACTCTTAAGCAGAGCGATTTCGTCGACGCAACGCACATCAAGTTCGCTCAGGGAGACGTGACGGACATGTTTCAGGTCGCGGCGGTGGTGGGCCGCGCGAAGGTGTCCATCGAGTCCGTAGACTGATTATCCGCGATGCGGGAATTTGAATAAACATTGAAGGGGGTGGTTGCAGAGTGACAATTCGCGGTTTCAAGCAGTTCTTCAGCGTCATATTTGCACTCATTCTCGCGGGCCTGGGTTTTTCACTCGGCTATTCCGTCAAGAACCTGCCGCAGATCGGCTCCATACCGTCGGGCGAGGACCTTGTCAGGGGGATTCCGGGATACTACCCGTCGGTCGTTGGCGCCCTTGCGGTTCTCGGCGTGCTCGTCGGATCGATTCTCGGTCCCAAGATTGCACTGCGGATTATCAGCGCGGGCAACGCCATCGAGCGCATGTCCACGCGGGACAAGGTCGCCGTCGGAATGGGGACCTTCGTCGGCGTCGTCTGCTCTCTGCCCTTTGTGATCCCGCTGCTTCGCGTACCGTACGGCGGCTTCCCGCTCGGCGTCCTCCTTGTCATCATCTTCGTCTACCTGGGAATCCGGGCGACGATGTCGATGAAGAACGAGTTCCGTTTCATCGGAACGACGCCCGTTCCTGTCGACGCGGACGGCAGCGAGATGTCGATGGAGCACGCCAAGATCCTCGACACGAATGTCATCATCGACGGTCGCATAGCCGACGTCTGCCGCACCGGCTTCATGGAAGGCCCCATCTATGTGCCTGGCTTCGTCCTCGACGAGCTCCAGCACATCGCCGACTCCTCCGATTCGCTAAAGAGAGCGCGGGGCCGTCGCGGGCTCGACATCCTCAATGCGATGCAGAAGGAATTCCCGCTCGTCGTCCGATCGCTCGATAACAAGCTGCCCTCGGACGCGCGGAACGACGAGGTGGACACCAAGCTGGTCAAGCTTGCGAAGAAGATTGGCGGGCACATCGTCACGAACGACTTCAACCTCAACAAGGTCGCGGCGCTCCAGGGCGTGACGGTGCTCAACGTTAACGAGCTGGCGAACGCGCTGAAGCCGGTGGTCCTGCCTGGCGAGGAGATGCCGGTAACGGTCATCAAAGAGGGCAAGGAGCAGAATCAGGGCGTCGCATATCTCGACGATGGCACGATGATTGTTATCGAGGACGGCCGCCGCCACATCGGCGAGCACCTGGCCGTGGTCGTGACCAGCGTGCTCCAAACGGTGGCGGGCAAAATGATTTTCGCGCGAATCAAGGGCGGAGCGTACGAAGAGGACGAGGGCGGCAATGGCAGTGGGCGTGGTCGTCCCGGCAGCGGGCCGCGGTTCAAGGTTCGGTAGCTCCGAAAATAAGATATGGGTGGAGATCGGCGGCCAGCCGATCTTCGCGTGGAGCCTTGCCGCCTTTCAGGCACATCCGCGTGTTGACCACATCGTGGTTGTCGGCACGGCGGACGAGCTGGAACGATTGCGATCTGCGTGCATCGTATTTGACAAGATAGCAGCGATAGTCGCAGGAGGATCGAGCCGCGCGGAATCGGTCGGAAACGGCCTCGCCGCGCTTCCGGCGAGCTGCGATATCGTCCTGGTCCACGATGCGGCCCGGCCCGCAATATCCAGCGCGCTCATTAGCCGTGTAATCGAAACCGTCGAGCGACGCGGGGCAGCGCTTCCAGGCGTTCTCGTCACCGACACTCTCAAGCGGGCTGGAAATGGCGGACTTGTCGCCGAAACAGTGTCGCGGGAAGGGCTTTGGGCCGTGCAGACGCCCCAGGGCGCTCGTACCGCGGACCTGCGCGCCGCCTATGAAGCAGTGCGCGACAGGGTGGCGCAGATGACCGACGAGGCGTCTGTTCTGGAAGCGGCGGGCTTTCCGGTTCATCTCGTCGAGGGCGACGAGACGAACATTAAAATTACGCGGCCCGGCGACGTCGAGAGGGCGGCCGAGGCGCTGACCGGCAGCATTCACTCGACGGATCGCGCAATGCCGCAAATCCGCACCGGATTCGGCTACGACGTTCACCAATTCGCGGAGAATCGCCCCCTCTGGCTGGGGGGCGTCGAGATTCCCCATTCGCGCGGACTGGCCGGCCACTCCGATGCTGACGCCCTGCTCCATGCCGTGTGTGACGCGCTGCTCGGCGCGGCCGCGATGGGGGACATTGGCGTGCTGTTTCCCGATACGGACAGCGCCCACAAGGACCGGCCGTCCATCGAGTTCGTGCGGGAAGTACATCACCGGCTGGACTCGGAAGGCTGGCAAATCGTCAACGTCGACGTAGCGCTCCTCGCGGAAGAGCCCCGAATCGGGCCCTATCGCGACCGGATCGTCGCCGTCATCGCCGACGGCCTCTGCATTGCCCCGACGCAAGTCAACATCAAAGCAACCACGTCCGAGAGGATGGGATTCGTCGGCCGCCGCGAGGGAATCGCGTGCTGGGCCCTCGCCACCATCTCAAAGGCCGGTTGAGCGCCGAATGCGCAGTGCTGTCTCCTCAGCACTCAAAACTCGGCACTCTGCACTTCGAAGGGGCAGGTGTAGTGGAAAGCGACAACAGAACCAATAGAGGCGTTCGCGCGACTCGTGAATTTGCAAGGTGGACCAGAATGGCAATGAAATGGCTCGATGCCGCCAGGATACTCGCATTCATCGTTCTCATCATCTATCTTCCCGCGCTTGTCGTAATCGCCCTCGCGGTGGTGCTCACCTCGCAGGGACCCGCCTTCGTGAACCGGTGCTACCGCAGGCCCAACGGCCAGATGGTGGACCTCTGGGAGTTCCGCACCGAGTGCTGGCAGCGGTGGGAGCCGACGCGGGTCGGAAACTATCTGCGCCGCGCCAACATGCACCGCCTTCCCGCTCTGGTGAATGTTCTCAAAGGCGACGTGGAGCCCGGCGAGCGCGTGAAGCAGGCATCCTGAATCCACTATATAGAGGATGAAAGTCCCGGCTGGCAAGGGGTACAACATGCAATTGAACGTGCGGAGCCGCGACGGCGCCGTCCAGGAGAAGTTCCGCGAGTACGCACAAAAGAAGGTGGCCAGGCTGGAGCGCTTCTTCACGCGCATCGATTCCGCGCGCCTGGAGCAGTCCGTCGAGCGCGGACTCCACATCGTCGAACTGAACCTGGAAGGCGACGGGGTCTTCCTGCGCAGCGAAGAGCGCTGCAACGACATGTACGCGGCTGTCGACAACGCCGTCGATAAGCTGGAGCGCCAGGTCGTGCGCTTCAAGGGACGTAAGCGCGACGGCAGGCACCGGCCGGGGCCGGTCAAAGAGTACGCCGAACGAGCCCGGCAGGCCGGCGAATCCGCGGGGCCCGAGGAGGGGTCCGCGGAGTCCGGCGATGGGTCGGCCGACGAGCATGAGTTCCGGATAACGCGCCGCAAGCGCTTCCCCATGCAGCCGATGACGGCCGAGGAAGCCGCGCGCCAGATGGAGCTCACGGACCACGACTTCTACTTGTTCCAAAACGGAGAAACGGGAGACGTGAGCCTGCTCTACCGCCGGCGAAAGGGCGATTACGGCCTGATTGAGCTGGACACATGAGAGATTAAGGATCGGACCATGAGAATAGGTATGCTGACCGGCGGCGGAGACTGTCCGGGCTTAAATCCTGCCATTCGCGGCTTCGTCATGCGGGCGCTGGATTACGGATACGAATGCGTCGGGTTTTTGAACGGATGGAAGGGGCTGGTCGAGGGAGCGAGCCGGCCGCTCGGCCTGAAGGATGTGGAGGACATTATCGCGCAGGGCGGGACGATGCTTGGCTCCTCCCGCACCAATCCATTCCGGGCCGGCCGCGAGCACGAGCTGGAATCGTGCCTTGCAAACATTAAGAAGTTCGACCTCGACGCGGTCGTCGCGCTCGGCGGCGAAGATACGCTCGGGGTCGCGTATAAGCTGTTCAAGCTGGGAATCAATACGGTCGGCGTCCCGAAGACCATGGACAACGACCTGAACAGCACGGACTACACGTTCGGGTTCGATTCGGCCGTGTCCGTCGCCACCGATTCAATCGACCGGCTCCGCGATACCGCGAAATCGCACAACCGGGTCATGGTCGTCGAGGTGATGGGCCGCCACGCCGGATGGGTTGCCCTCTACGCGGGCATCGCGGGCGGCGCGGACTGGATACTGCTTCCCGAAATTGGCCTCGACATCGACGCGATGTGCGAGCACCTGACGGCGATCCGCGCGCGCGGCAAGAACTATGGAATCGTGGTTGCCTCCGAGGGCGTGGACCTTCCGCACTCCGATGAGACGGACGTTGCGGTCGACGCGTTTGGCCACGTGATCCTGCGCGAGCGCGGCGTTGGCGACTTCCTCGCAAAGGAGATCGAGCAGCGCACGGGAATAGAGACCCGGTTTGCAGTGCTCGGCCACATCCAGCGCGGCGGCGCGCCCACCGTCTTCGACCGTGTTCTCGCCTCACGGCTGGGAATCAAGGCCGCGGAGCTCGTCCACAACAAAGAGTTCGGCAAAATGGCGTCGATTCAGGGAAACCAGATAACAGGGGTCGATCTGGAGCACGCCGTCACCCAGCTCAAGACCGTTCCGCCCGAGTTCTATGAAGAGGCGACCACCCTCTTCTCCAAATAGGTCATTGGGTCGCTGGGTAGTTGGGCCGACGCCGACGACCCGGCGACCCAATGACCCAACACCCATCCAGACCATGAACCGAATTGGAGTGCTGACCAGCGGCGGTGACGCGCCGGGAATGAACGCGGCCATTCGGGCCGTCGTCCGGGCGGGTATCGCCAAGGGGCTGGAGGTCATTGGGATCGAGCGCGGCTATCACGGGCTCCTGAATGGCAATGTCCGGCCCATGACTGCCGGGTCGGTGAGCGGCATCATCCAGCTCGGCGGGACGATGATCCGAACGGCGCGGAGCGAGGAATTCAAGACGGCGGAAGGACAGGCGCGCGCCGCCGAGGTCATAAAGCGAGAGGGCATCGAGGGGCTGGCCGTTATCGGCGGGGATGGCTCTTTCCGAGGGGCGCTCGCCATCAACCGGGCATGCGGCGTGCACGTGGCCGGCATCCCCGCCACCATCGACAACGACATTCCCGGCACGCAATACTCGATTGGCTTCGATACGGCGATAAATACGGCGCTCGATGCAATCGACAAGATTCGAGACACTTCCGCATCGCACGACCGGGTTTTCGTCGTCGAAGTGATGGGCCGGCACAACGGTTTCATCGCGCTGGAGGTCGGTATCGCGGGCGGCGCGGAAGCGGTGCTGGTTCCCGAGTGCCGCTGCGACATGATCGGCCTCTGCCAGCGTATCCAGGCGGGCCAGGCGCGCGGCAAGATGTCGTCGATTATCATCGTGGCGGAGGGCGCGTCGCGCGGCTCGGACGTGGCAGCCACGATTACCCAGATTACCGGAATCGAGACGCGACTCTCCATTCTGGGCCATATTCAGCGCGGGGGTACGCCGTCCGCGCGCGACCGCGCGCTCGCAACGCGCTTCGGATATCGCGCCGTGGAGCTCCTCATGGAAGGGGAGACCAACTTCATGGTCGGTATCGAGAAGAACCAGATTATCCACAGTCCGATTGAGCGCGTGACCGAGGGCCGCCGCGACCTCGACAGCAGCCTCCTCGACATTGTCGAGGTGATGGCGACATAGACCGGCCGATCTCGTGAAGGAATCGACTTGCGAATCGAAGAGTTCAAGAAGGCTATCCGCAGAGAATTCGGCGAGAATCTCGAGCACGCGACGCCGGCGAACGTCCGCGAATTCCTGGACCGCCACCACGACGACGTCTTCCAGGACCGCCTGCGCACACCGATCGTCATCAACGAGCCCAAGACCACCTACGAGGAGATCCTGCGGGATTTCTTCGCGCGCGTCCTCGATTTTCCGAAGGACGACGCACTGATCATGCTCTGGACGATGGCGTTCGACCTCTCCTTCTCTTCCCTCGAAATACACCTCGCCGATCGCTTCGGCGCGCTCTTTGGCGACCTCGACTCTGACCGGTAAGCGTGAGGATTCTCAGCACAAAGGCACGAAGACTCAAAGAACGTCAAGTGCGGGATTCTTACCGCGAAACACGCGAAAAGACGCGAAAACGGAGTCGGGAATCTCGCCCGATTCGGCTCTGTGCCCCCTTTGTGCCTCCGGGTCTCCGTGGTTCAGACGTATATGACTGAAATGCGGTGCACGGATCACCCGAATCCGCCGGATGGGGGATGAACAGGGCCGCGTCACCGGATGTATAATAGGATATCTTTGTCCTATTTATGTCCGAGGAGTTGAGCACCAATGGCGTCACTTCCCGCAACCATCGAGCAGCTGACTGCACAGTTCGGACCGCACCCGCAGCGTACTCCTCCCGGCGGATGGGTCGATCACGGCGAGCCCGACAAGCTGGTCGCGACCCACTGCTGCTTCTGCGGCCAGCAGTGCGGCATCAACCTCAAGGTGAAGAACAACAGGGTCGTCGGGTTCGAGCCGCGCGAGGACTTCCCCTTCAACCGGGGTAAGCTCTGCCCCAAGGGTGTCAAGCGCTACATGCAGAACGAGCATCCCGACCGGCTGCTCCACCCGATGCGGCGGACCGAAGGAAAGGGGTTCGAGCGGATATCGTGGGAGCAGGCGCTCGATACGACCGTCTCGGAGATCCGGCGAATCCAGCAGCAGTACGGCCGCGATTCGTTCGCCATGCTCTCGGGCGTTTCACTGACCAATGAGAAGTCCTACCTCGTCGGCAAGTTTGCCCGCCTCGCGCTCCAGACCAGGAACCTCGACTACAACGGCCGCCTCTGCATGGTGTCGGCTGGAGCCGGCAACAAGAAGGCGTTCGGTATCGACCGCGCCGCCAACTACTGGGACGACATCGTGCTCGCCGACGTCATCCTGGTCACTGGCTCCAACGTCGCCGAGTGCGCGCCCATCACCACCGATTACATCTGGCGGGCGCGCGATCGGGGCGCGAAGCTGATCATGATCGACCCCCGGATCACGCCCCTCGCCCGCACCGCCGACCTCTACATCCCGGTCCGGCCCGGCGGTGATTCAGCCCTCATGAATGGCATTCTCCATGTGGTTCTGGAGCGCGGATGGGTTGACCAGGAGTTCATCGACAACTGCACCACTGGCTTCGATTCGGTCAGAGAGGCGGTGGCGAAGTACACGCCCGAATACGCGGGACAACTCTCCGGCGTGGACCCGGAGCTGATTGTACGCGCGGCCGAGATGTGGGGGCCGGCGAAGACCTCAATGCTGCTGCACGCCCGCGGAATCGAGCACCACACGAAGGGTGTCGAGAATGTCCTCTCGTGCATCAACCTCGTGCTGGCGTCGGGGCGAATTGGGCGTCCCGGATGCGGATACGGAACGATTACGGGGCAGGGGAACGGACAGGGCGGGCGGGAGCACGGGCACAAGTGCGACCAGCTCCCCGGCAACCGCGACATCGAGAATCCCGAGCACCGAAAATACATCGCAGAGGTATGGGGCGTCGCGGAATCGGAGATCCCGCACAAGGGACTGTCCGCGCAGGAGCTCATTGAGGCAATGCACGCGGGCGAGGTGAAGGGCCTGCTGTCGATCTGCTTCAACCCGGTCGTCTCGCTGCCGGACGCGCAGTTCACGAAAGAGGCATTCAGCCGGCTGGAGCACTACTCGGTTATCGACTTCTTCCTCTCCGAGACTGCCCGCTACGCCGACGTCGTCCTGCCCGGCTCCCTCCACGAGGAGGACGAGGGCACGTCTACCAGCGCCGAAGGCCGCGTAATCAAGATCAATAAGGCGGTCGACCCTCCCGGCGAAGCGCGAGTCGACTGGCACATCCTCCTCGAAATTGCGAAGCGCCTCGGCCGCGACCAGTACTTCCGCTACGAGAAGGCGGAGGATATCTTCAATGAGCTGCGCGTCGCGTCGCACGGCGGCACCGCCGACTACTACGGCATCACCTACGACCGAATCGAGAAGGAGTACGGCGTCTTCTGGCCCTGCCCGGAGCCTGGCCACCCCGGAACGCCGCGCCTTTTCGAGGACCGCGTCTTCTATACGCCCGACAAGAAGGCACACTTCAACGCCGTCGAGTACCGCCCGCCCGCCGAGGTCACCGATGATGAATATCCGGTCGTCCTCACCACGGGACGCGTGGTCAGTCAGTACCTCAGCGGCACACAGACCCGCCGAATCGGGGGTCTCGTGGACCAGTACCCGGAGCCGCTCGTCGAGATTCACCCGAAGCTCGCGGCCCCGCTCGGCATCCGGACAGGTGACCTGGCCACGGTGGAGACCCGCCGCGGCAGGGCGATATTCAAGGCCAACGTGGTGACCACGATCCGCGAGGACACGGTCTTCATCCCCTACCATTGGGCGGACGACAAGTCCGCGAACCTCCTCACGATTCGCGCGCTCGACCCGGTCAGCAAGATTCCCGAGTTCAAGGTCTGCGCCTGCCGGGTAACGCCTGCGTAGCCTCGGAACGAATGGATCGCGGTTATAGTTGTGCGGAAAGCGGCCAGTGTGATAAACTGGTGGCGCAATATGGCCGAGGAAGAGAGAGTTCGTCCATGCCGATTTTCGATTTTCGTTGCAATACATGCCGGGCTGAATTCGAGGCCCTCTGCCGCGACACGCGCCCCGACGGTCTCACCTGTCCGCACTGCGGCGCGCCGGCGCCCTCGCGCCTGATCTCTCGATTCGCCGTGAGCCGCCAGCTCAGCCCCTGCGGAACCCCCGCCTCGGAGCGCGGCGCCGGAGGCTGCGGTTACAACCCCGCGGTCGGCCGCTGCGGCCGCTGCTCCGGCTAGCGCGCCGTGACAAACGCCCATGGCTTCGCGATACGCCGTTATAGACGTGGGCTCGAACACGATGAAGCTCCTCATCGCGGAACCCGCGGCCGATGGAACCTTCGAGCGGGTCTATGAAACGGCGCGGCCCGCGCGCCTCGGCAGGGGTATCGCAGAGCGGCAGCTCCGCGAGTCCGTCATCGATTCCGCCCTCGAAACGCTCGGCCAGTTTGCGGCGCTCTGTCGCGCGAATCGCGTTGAAGATATCGCCGCCGTCGGCACGTCGGCATTGCGGGACGCGGAGAACCGCGTCGAGTTCGTCAACCGGGCTCGCTCCGCTGGTATTCCGCTCGAAGTCATCCCGGGAGACGAGGAGGCGCGGCTCTCGTTCCTCGCCGTCCGCCGCGACCCGCAGTGGCGGCCGTTTCCCCATTTGCTCGTCATCGACATCGGCGGCGGCTCGACGGAAGTAATCTTCGGTGGCCCGTCCGAGGTCGAGAACCGCGTCAGCCTGCCCCTCGGAGCGGTCCGCCTCACCGAAGCCGCCCTCCATTCAGACCCGCCCACTGTTCTCGAGATGGCCGAAGCATCTCGGCTCGCAACCGACGGGTTGCAGGGAATGGCGGCCGCCGCAGCGAATTATAAAGTGGTTGGAGTTGGTGGAACCGTTGCGAACATGGGCCGCGTGGCGCTTGGAATGTCGCGTGACCAGGTAATAGGGGACAGGCTGCACGGCTCCAGGCTCACGCAATTCGAGGTCGAATCGCAGATCGAGCGCTATGCCTCTCGCGGGCTGGAGCAGCGCAAGCGCATCCTCGGTCTCGATCCGGAGCGAGCGGACGTTATTCTCGGCGGCGCCATTATCCTTCGTCAGGTAATGCAGCGCGCCGAGGTAAATGAAGTCGATGTCTCCACGCGCGGTCTCCGCTGGGGCCTGCTCTACGACCGCTTCGGCCGTTAGCACGACGGCTCACGCATCACGCATCACACATGGATCCTACAGTCCGGCTGGACGCTGTCATGGATATTGCGCGTCGGTACAACTACGACGCCGACCACGCCCACCAGGTCGAGTGCCTGGCCGGCACGCTCTTCATGGAGCTTGCCGAATACCACAAGCTCGATCGGAGCGATCGAAAGCTGCTCGAGTATGCGGCCATCCTCCACGACATCGGCTACGTCGTCTCCGCGCAGGGCCATCACCGCCACGCGCTCATGCTCATCCTCACGGAGCCGCTCATCCCCTTCTCGCGGGACGAGGTGAAGATCATTGCCAACGTGGCGCGGTACCACCGCAAGGCGCTCCCGAATCAGCAGCACACCATCTACGGCTCACTGACGGAAGCGGACCGGCAGCGTGTGGTCTTCATGGCCGCCATGCTCCGCGTCGCCGACGCGCTCGACCGCTCCCACAAAGCCCGCGTGAACGAGCTTACATGCGAAGTGACCGAGGACGCGGTCATTCTGCACGTGATCGCTGAGCAGGAGCTCCCCGACGAATCGGCGGCGCTGGAACGGCGCGGCGACCTCTTCCAGGCGATCTTCAAAAAGAGCCCGCGGCTCGACGTTCAGCTCCCCCGCCTCTCCGCTCCGAAGGATGTCTTCGTTAACGCGTGACCACCATGGCGCGCCACTCCACTGAGCTGCCACCGCAGTGACCGACGCGCAAGCCCCTCCCGACGGTAACGGATCGCGGTGGTCCCGGCGACCCTGCTGCTGCTTCGGCTGCCTCACCGCCATTCTGCTGCTTCTTATTCCCGCGTGGCTTGCTTTCACCCCGTCTCGCCCTCCCGCCCCGCTCCCGCCCGCCGAGGTGGCGAAAGTGGACGCGTCCATCGCGGAGAAGCGCGAGTCGGTCGAGAAGTTGTCACGCGATCTCTCGGCGGGAAAGCGAACTCCGTTTACGCTTGTGTTACGGGAGGCGGAGATCAACCGCATGCTGGAGACGGACGACAGGCTACGCAAAGCGATGAGGAGAGCGAATATCGAGCGTGCGTGGGTGAAGATCGAGGAAGGCAGGGTAAACGCGACTGCGATTCCGGAAGGAGGTCCGTCAATGACCGTGACCGTTGCGCCGGAGATCGATCCCAGACAGGGCCTGCGGCTGAACATCGAAGGAGTGGAGGTTGGCCGGCTTGGCGTTGGCGCGGTCGGCGCTCTGCGTAAGACGGCGCAGAAAGCCGTGTCGAAGATGGTGGAGGGCTCGCTCGTGCCGCGGGCGCGCTTCGAATCCGTGCGGGTGGAGGACGGCGCAATTACGCTGACGGGGAGCACGAAGTGAATCGACTCGACGGGCTCAGCGACCCTGGTTCAGCGAGGGAGTGGCGAACCGGCCCCGATGATTAGGCTGTTGATATGGGCGCGGTTCCGGTCATTCTGGAACGGGCTCACGCGGACGGATCGTCCTATAAAGGGCCGCGCCCGGCGCGCGATCCTCTTCACGATTCTCGTCGGCGTCGCGGTCGGCTTTCTCGGCTACGGATTCATTGAGCCGTTCGCCGCCGCTGCCGGCGACGATCCCGCAATTCGGCTCCTGCTGGCGCGCGCCCCGGCACTCGGCCTATTCTCCGCCTTCTGGCTGCTGGTCCTCTCCGGCGTGACGGCAGGGATTCAGACGTTCT
>Ga0068855_100004596_pt1 | contig 16850 bp, 9 predicted proteins | sample KBSCornC52_FD_66592 | JGI IMG/M metagenome (GOLD analysis project Ga0068855, IMG submission 66592) | Corn rhizosphere microbial communities from Kellogg Biological Station, Michigan, USA - KBS Corn C5-2 | ecosystem: Host-associated > Plants > Roots > Rhizosphere > Soil ...
TTCGAGGGCGCGGTCGGCCGAGGCTTCCGCCGGGGCGTATTTTCGGGCCGATAGCAGCGCCTCGGCGCGCGCGGCCTGATCGGGCGTTTGCCCAACGACCCACGCCCCCACCAAGGCCAACAGCCCCAGCACGCGCGAGAGTGTGGCAGCCATCCGCGAATCCCGCTCCGCCGGTGCTTCATTGCAGGCCAGCACCACGACGAACAACGCCAGCCACGCCGATCCCACGCGATGCCCGGGCACATCGATGGCGCCATGCAAAAGCGCGGCCACCGCCCCGGCCAGGGCCGCTCCGCGCAGACGGCGGCGCGATCCCGCGGCGAACGGAAACGCCTGGCGCAGAATGAAGAAAGCCGCACCCAACGCCAGCGCCACGCCAAACCACCCCAGTTCCGCCGCGAGCAATAGCCAATCGCTTTCGGGATGCAGCACTGTCTGCTGGCTCACCGAGGCGGTGCGAAAAAAGTGGAACACTGCGGTGAAATTCCCCAGGCCGATCCCGCACCATGGCGAAGCGTGAATGAGCGCGAGTGTATCGCGCCAAATCAAGACCCGGAATCCGACCTGTGAATCCGCGCCACCGGCAAAACGCCCGGCAAACGCGCCCCCGCCGATCAACACCAATGTGACCAATCCCAAAACGAGCGAACCGCCGATCGCGAGCACTTTCCAGGACCCGCGCCGCCACGCCTCCAGTGCCGCCCACAAGACCATCGCGCCAAAGAAGAGCAGCGCTCCACCGCGCGAGTAGTTGACCACCAGTGCCACCAAAATCACGCCGGCGCCGGTCAGCCACGGCAGCGCCTGGCGCCAGTCACGCTGCCCTGCCTCCGCGGCGCAACCCAACCCGAGCAGGCCGCCGAGCGCAAGGACATGGCCGGTGTGGTTGCGGTTCGGAAACGGACCGAAATCGTGATCGGGGTGCCAGCCCGGCACGGAGAAATGAAACACCCGCGCGGCGAGGGCGAAAGCCGCGAGCAGGACGATGCCACCGGCCAGCACCTGAGCCGTCAAAGTCCGGGTCGAACCCGTCCACGGCCGCCCCAGCAGCCACGCCAGCCAGGCCAGTCCCATGACCAGCCACAGCCCCGCTTCCGCCGAAAGCCGCGGCTGCGGAGAGAGCGTGTGACCCAGGGGGACACCGGCCGCGAGCAAACCGGGACGCCACGGTTCGGCCGCAAACCAATTCGCCGGCAACCACGCGGTCGCCGCAAGCAGCAGCAGGCCAACCGCGCAGACTACGAATCCACGATCCGGCATCCGCCGCGCCGGCGCGAACAGCCAGAGCAATCCCAGGCCGATCAGCAGCGCGACCTGCACCGGTCGCGTCGTCGCTCCGCCACAGGCGATCGCCCCGAGCACGAGCAGCGCCGCGCCGGCCATCACACGAGATGGCGCCTTCGTCATACGGCAGTCGACGGCGGATTGATCATCTGCCAGATCGACCGCAGAACGATGCCGAGGTCAAGCGCCAGCGACCAATTCTCGAGATAGATGAGATCCGATTGCACCCGCGCCGAAATATCCTCCGGCGTGCGCGCTTCACCGCGGAAGCCCCGCACCTGGGCCAGTCCGGTGATGCCTGGCTTGATGAAAGTGCGCAGGTGATATTTCTCGATCACTTCGGCAAATTGCCGGTTGTGTTCGACGAGATGCGGGCGCGGCCCCACGACGCTCATCTTGCCGCCGAGCACATTGATGAACTGCGGAATTTCATCGAGACTGTAACGCCGCAACCAGCGCCCCGCGGAAAAGATCCGCGCATCGCCCACCCTGGCCTGCACCGCCGCATCCTCGCCGGTTATGTGCATCGTGCGAAACTTCAGAATTGCAAACGGCCGATTCTGCAACCCGGCGCGCTTCTGCCGATACCATAATGGCCCTGCCGATTGCAGCCGGTGACAAACCCAGACGAGCGCGATGAGCCATGGCAAAATGCCCACGATCACGAACAGCGCGAGGGCGACATCGAAAGTACGCTTGAGCACCCGATTGAGCGGATTCTCCAGCGGTTCCTCGTGCAACGTGATGAGATTGATCCCCTCATCCACACAACACGTAATGGGGTGGCGGATTTGTTCCGCGAGATCGTTGACGATCAGCAGACGCATCCCCCGCTGCTGGCATTTTCCGAGCAGGGAGCGCGTGACTTCAGCGGGGCAGAGTTCCAGCAGGATCACCTGCGAGATTTCCGACGTACCGCAGATTTCCTCAAACTGATCGATCGTCCCCAGCAACGGCACCCCGTCATGGGCCAGCGCGATGGCCGGCGCATCGAACGTCACGACTCCGATGATCCGCATGCCGAATTGCCGTTTGCGCTTGAGCCATTGTTCGAGCAAACCCACGCGGCCCGCCGGTCCCACGAGCAAAGTCGCGAGGTCGCGTTCCTGGGTGAAAAGTTCGCGCGCCAGGCGCAAGGGCAGCGTCGCATTGCTCCACACCAACAGGCCGTAAAGCAGCAGGCCAAAGCTGCCGAGAAAGCTGCGCGAGATGGTGTAGTCCTTGGCGAAGGCGATGAAAATGAGCACGCCGCCGATCGCGAAACCGACTTGCCGCGACGCAATCGGCAACTGCCGCACCAGGCTGCTTTCGAAAATGGGCGCGAAGACCTTGTCTCCCGTGCGCGTAAGCATCTCCACCCCGAGCCCGGCGAGCACGAGCGCCCAGTAGATCACATAGTGCACGGTGAAGACTGAGGTCCCGGGCACCAACGTCAGATTAAAAGCGCCGAACAGCGCCCAAAACAGCACGGTGACCAGGCCCGTCTGGGCAATGGTGAGCAAGCGCAACAGTCCCCGTGTCCGCTGCACGATCACGGCGCGGAGAAAGGTAGAAAGGGGGGAAAAAGACGCATGGCACGGAAAACAACGCCAGACCTGTGGATGAGACTGCGGCTTTCGTCAACAAATAGAATGCGTGTTTTTACGCACCGTTTACGCTTTCCCCTCTACGCTGAGCCGATCACTCCAGACCCGCAAACTCGTTGGACATCAATAAGCCTGCGCCACTTCCTCCCAGCCATTCAGCGGCTGCGGAGCGGTGGCCGGATCCTAAAAATTGTTTTTCGCGTCCCAAGTCAGCCAGAGTATAAATTTCGGGCCATGGAAAGGGTAAAATCGCGAATGGGGATAAACGGTGTCTTGTTTTCCGAAATTACCCTGCCTCATTTCTGGTGACTGCTAACGCCATGCTTTTCTCCCCTTACCAGTTTCCCCTCCGGTCATGGATGTCTCGTTAAGCCGTCTCGAAGTGCAGGCCCTCGGCAAAACGCTGCAGTGCGAGGATGGCGACGTCATCGGGCGCAAGGGCTCGGTGGGCCAGGATCTCTTTGCCAATCTCCCGGAATTTGCCGATCGCCACCTGCTCATCGGCAAGGACGCGCGTTCGTGGTTTCTGCTCATTCCGAAAAGCGTCAAGGAGCCGGCGCTGCTCGACGGCGAACCGGCCGAACCCGGCCTGCGTCTTCCGCTGGAAAACAGCCATCTCGTGCGGGTCGGCAAGACAACGCTGCACTTCAATGTTATTGATGAAAATGCGCGGACCGAGGCGATGATGGCGGTGAAGCCGGAAGAGGAGCCTCCCACGCAACCGGCGATCCTCCCGCTGGACGGCAAATTTTTCGAGATGCTGGTAGAGAACGTGCACGACCTCATCGCCATCTTCAACGCGCACGGCCGCCGGCTGTGGCACAATGCGGCCTACGCCGCCGGGCTCGGCTACAGCCCCGAGGAGTTGAAAGGCTCGGATTCCACGGTGGAGATTCACCCGGATGACCGGCCGCTGGTGCAAACGGCGCTGCAGGAGGCGATCCGCACCGGCCGGGGGCGCCGCCTCGGGTATCGCATGCGCCATCGGGAAGGGCGCTGGATCTTCCTCGAGTCGAAAGGCGTGGTGCTCCCGAATTGGCCCGGGGTGGGCACGTGCCTGCTGACCATCGCCCGTGACGTCACCGCGCGGAAACGCGCGGAATACGACATGCGCAAACGCCAGCGGCGGCGGCGCGAACAGGCGGAGGTGCTGAGCAAATTCGCGACCAGGCAGGAACTCCGCAACGGCAACGTAGCGGTGTGTCTCACGATGCTCACGGAAGCGCTGGCGGAGACGCTGCACTGCGAGCGCGCGGCGGTCTGGCTGCTCAACAAAGACGCCGGCCGGCTGATGTGCGCGGACATGTTCAGCCATGGAGAAACCGCGCATGCCACCGGTGAGGATTCGCTGGCCCTCGCGGACATCCCGCACTACCTGCAATCGCTCCGCGCGGTCCGGTCCCTGATCGCCGCCCAGGCACTGGATCACCCCGCCCTGCGCGAATGGAGCGCGACCTATCTCCAGCCCAATCAAATCGTGGCGAAACTCGATGTGCCGCTTTTCCGCGGAGAGGAATTGCTCGGCGTCCTGAGCTGCGAAAGCACCCATCAGCACGAGTGGACGGTCGACGAGGAAAACTTCGCGACCTCGCTGGCGGATCTTTTCCTGCTCACCTACGAGACCCAGGAACGCCTGCGCACCGGCGAGGCGCTGCGCGCAAGCCAGCAAAAGCTCGCCGCGGAAACGACGGAGGCGGCCCGTTACGTCCGCTCGCTTTTCCCGGCCAAATTCACCGGCGCCATCGCCACGGATTGGTTGTTCATTCCCTCCGCGCAGTTGGGCGGCGACGCGCTCGGCTACCACTGGCTGGATGGCGATCACCTCGCCATCTATCTCCTCGACGTGGTGGGAGATGGAATCGGCGCCGCGCTGCATTCCGTGACTGCGCTCAACGTTTTCCGCAACCAGAGTTTGCCGGATGTGGACTTTCGCGAACCCGCGACGGTGCTCGCCGCGGTGAATGCTTCGTTCGAAAGGGATGAACGGAACGAGATGTATTTCACCGCCTGGTATGGCGTCTTTCATCGCCCGACGCGGACGCTGCACTACTCGACGGCGGGACATCCTCCGGCGATTCTTTTCACCGGCGCTTCGCCGGCCACCGCGACCAAGGTGGAATTGCGAGCGCCGGGATTGATGATCGGCGCGGTCGCCGAGTCGCACTACGCGACGAAAGAGGTCACCATCGGCGCTTTCGGGCGGCTCTACATCTTCAGCGACGGCGCCTACGAGGTGTGCCGCCGGGATGGCAGCGCGTTCCGGTTCGAAGAATTTGTCACCGTGCTGGCGGACCCACCGGCGTCGGCCGCCGGCGAACTGAATGCCATCGTCGATCACATGCGACAGATCCAGGGCGCGGAGTTGTTGCCGGATGACTGCGCGCTGCTCAAGCTGGTTTTCCACTAGTTCCGCCAAAGATTCCGATGCAACTGACGAAAGAAAAACGTGGCGAATGTTCCGTCCTCACGGTGCACGGCCGGCTCGATGGCACGACCTCTGCCAAATTCGAGACCGAAGTGCTCGCGTGGCTGAGCGAGGGTGGCAAGTCGTTCGTGATTGATATGGCGGGAATCAGTTTCATCAACAGTGGGTCTCTGCGCGTGTTGCTCTCGACGGCCCGGCGTGTGAGTCGCACCGGAGGCAAGATCGTGCTGGCCGCGCCGAATGCCGTCGTCACCGAGGTCTTCGAGATTGCGAATTTTCCGGCGCTATTCACCATCTGCCAGACGCTCGACGAAGGCATCACCGCGGCGACGAGCGGACTGGCGGCAAACGCGCCCACGGCCAAGCCCGCCGCAACGGCTGAGCCTGCGCCGAAAGCAGCAACCCCGACGGTTCCCGAGGCCATTCCGGTTCCACCGGCGCCCTCACCGAGAGCGGCGCCAGCCACGCCACCGCCTGTGGCTCCGGTGCCTGCTGCCATCCCACCGCCGCCCGCACCTGCGAAACCGACTCCGCCGCCAGCGGTTCCTCGAATCCCGCCCGTGCCTCCCATTTCACCCGCCCCCAAGCCAGCCGCACCGCGAGTGGCCGCACCGCTACCCACCACCGCACCGCCTCCTCCGCCAGTTGCGCCGCCCGTGGCCGCCGCACCGGTCGCTCCACCGCCACTAAAGCCTCCAGCGATCCCTACCACGCGGCCACCGGCTCAACCTTCTCCGGCAGCCGTCACACCACCCACGGCACCCCCAATTCCGGCTCCTCGTCCGTCCACCCTCGTCCCACCGCCACCACGCATCGGGCCGCCCGTCTCCATCATTCGAAAAGCGCGGCCGACCAAACTCGAAGTCCTCGTCGGCACACACATCATCGAGTGCCACGACGGCGATATCATCGGCCTCGAAGGCACCGTCGCGCCTCATCTCTTCAAGGGCGCAGCCTCGCTCCAGCCGCGCCATCTGCTAATCGGCAAAGCCCCCGACGCCTGGTTCATTATGGTGCCGAAAAATGTGCAAATCGAGACGCTTCTCGACGATGCGGTCCTACCTCCTGGTGTTCGCAAAAATCTCAGCGGCGAACATCGTCTGAAAATCGCCGGGTTCGCCTTCACCCTTCGCCTTGCCGAAGGGCACGCTCCTGCGGTCAAGGAATCCTTCCTCCACCGGCTGAAGAAGAACCTGCGCCTCGGGTAACGCAAACCCTCAAGGCAGCACCGCCCAGATCTCCACGACGCGGTTCTTGTCGCGCTGTCCTTTGCCAAACATTTCCGAGCTTCCCATGCCCACGGCGTGCATCACGTTCAGAATTTTGCCCTGGTCTCGCAATGCTCCGAGCAGACCGTCCGCGCGGTCGATGGAGATTTGCAGGTTCCTTTTGTCGTCGCCCTTCGAGTCGGCATAGCCGAGCACGATGATCACCGCGGTCGGATCGCTGAGCAGGCGCTGGGCATCGGGAGTGTGCAGGCCATCCGTCAATTGCGCCACTGCGGCGGGCGTTGGCGCAATGCGACCGCTCTCAAAGGAAATGATCGCCAGCTTGTACATGCCGCGCGCGTGGTCGACCGCGGTGTAAAGTTTCGTGCGATTGGTCGGCGAGAGGTGCGGCATCGCATCGATGCGCGCGAGCACCTGTTTCTTGACCGCGGAATTCTCCTCCTTGTTCTCCACCAGGGGAGGGATCGTCGCGGTCGAGACCGAGGTATTCTCCAGCGCCGGCGTAGTCGCCGGCACGGGCGGTGGGGCGGAGGGCGCCTTCGCCAACGGTGCGGCCACCGAGGGCGGTGGCATCACGGCTCTCGGCGTCGCCGGAGCCGGAGTGGTGGGTTCGGGTGTGACCGGAGTGAGCGGCGCCGGAGGTGGTTCCGTCTTCGCCACCGCGGGTGCGGACGGAGCGGGCATTTCCGGAGAAGTCAGCGTGGCAACCCTCTTGTTCGGAGATCGGGAAAACAACCTCGGCACGACAAAAAAGGCCGCCGCGATCAAAAGGAACACGGCCACCATCACGACAACGCCCCAGAAGGGCACCTTGCCTCCACCGCTCACCGTCGCGCCTGGAGACTCTCGCAAAGGCTCGCCGCATTCCGGACAGCGAAATTCCGCGCCCTCAGCGACGGAAACCGGCTTTTTCGTATAGGCCAGCGAACATCCGACGACGTTGCTACAAATGCCAGTTTTCGAGGCCATATGATCGAAAGATTCCCCGGAATCGTGGCAGCGAGCGCGGCGGCGTGGCAACTGGTTTCTAGGCATCGGCGGCGCGCCCGGGCCGCGGGCCGCCATTCCCGATGCAGCGCCCTTTCGTTTTTCCTCATGCCTGCAGCACGATTCTTTCTAAATTTAATCGTGAACATTCTCCCGGGTTCCGCTCTCTTACGGCGCAATCTGCGGCCTTTTTCCACCGATCGCGTGTGGACCGAGGGCCGGGGATGAAAGGTTCCCTCATCTATGCAACAAGAAACCACCGCCGCGGTCTCCCAGGAAGCGGACGTCCAGGCGATCGACCAACTGCGCGAGCTCAACACCCGCATTCGCCGGGAACTGGCCAAGGTCATCATCGGCCAGGACAAGGTCATCGAGCAGATGCTCACCTGTATTTTTGCCCGCGGGCATGCGCTGCTCATGGGCGTGCCCGGGCTGGCCAAGACGCTGCTCGTGCATTCGCTGGCCGACATGATGTCCATGTCGTTCAGCCGCATCCAATTCACGCCCGACCTCATGCCGAGCGACATCACGGGCACGGAGATCCTGCAGGAAACCGAGCAGGCCGGCCGCCGGGCCTTCGAGTTCGTGAAGGGGCCGATCTTCGCCAATACCGTGCTGGCCGATGAAATCAACCGCACGCCGCCGAAGACCCAGGCCGCGCTGCTCCAGGCCATGCAGGAGCAGAAGGTCAACGCCGGCAAACACAGCTTCAAGCTCGACCCGCCTTTCTTCGTCCTCGCCACGCAAAACCCGATCGAGCAGGAAGGCACGTATCCGCTGCCCGAGGCGCAGCTCGACCGGTTCATGTTTTTGATCAACGTCGGCTATCCCAGCGCGGCGGAGGAATTGCAGATCGCCAAGACCACCACCGGCGGCGCGCCGGCGACGCTCGACAAAATCCTGCACGCGGAAGACGTGCTGAAGTTCCAGGAGATCGTGCGCCGCGTCCCGGTGCCTGATCACATCTACGAGCATATTGTGAAGCTCGTCCGCAAATGCCGTCCCGTCGGCGAGGAAGCGCCGGATTGGATCCGCAAATGGGTGATGTGGGGCCCCGGCCCGCGCGCGGTGCAGTACCTCGTGCTCGGCGCCAAGGCCCGCGCGGTGCTGAATGGCAGCTACCTCGCCCGCATGGAAGATGTCCACGCCGTAGCCGAACCGGTGCTCGCCCACCGCATCCTCGTCAACTTCCACGCGGAGAGCGAGGGGATCAATAGCCTCGAGATCATCAGGCGCGTAATCGCGGAGACGAAGGACTGAAGTTCTTAGTGCTTAGTTCTCAGTGCTCAGTAAATTGCGTCGCGCGCAACCTACTAAGCACTAGGAACTAAGAACTGATCACTTTTCTAAATGGCCAGGCCCGAACACCACTGGGACTTCCTCGACATGGGCGTCATCGCCCGGCTTTCGCGACTCACGGTCTCGGTGCGTTTGCCCATGCTGGGCTCGGTGACGGGCATTCACCGCAGCGCGACTCGTGGGTCTTCGGTGGAATTTGCCGAGTATCGCAAGTACGCCCCGGGCGATGATTTGAAGTTCCTCGACTGGCGGGTGTTCGCGCGGACGGACAAGTATTTCATTCGCGAATTCGAGGCGGATACCAACCTGCGCTGCTACCTCGTGCTCGACACGAGTGCGTCGATGAAATTCACCAGCGGCGAAGTCACGCGTTTCGCCTTCGCGCGGCGCATCGCCGGCACGCTGGCGCATTTGCTCGTCCATCAAGGCGACGCCACGGGGCTCGTCTGCTTCACCGACAAAACGCTGCACGAACTGCTGCCCCGCCGCACGCCGACTCATCTGCGCCAGCTGCTCGACACGCTCGCCGAGGCCAAGCCGCAGGGCGAGACGAACCTGGTGACGACCTTGCACGATCTCGCGGAGCGGGTCCGGCAGCGCAGCCTCGTCATTATCATCAGCGATCTTTTCACCGAAGTGCCCGAGTTGCTCGAGTGCTTCAAGCATCTGCGTTTTTACAAACACGACGTCGCGGTTTTCCATCTGCTCGACCGGCAGGAATTCGACTTCGACTTCACGCGGCCCGTCCGCTTCGTCGACATGGAAAGCGGTATGGATCTCATTACCGATCCCGCTGTGGTCCGCGACGCGTATCGCGAAGCGCTGGATGATTATCTCCAAGCCCTTGCCCACGGCTGCCGCGAATTCGATGTGGACTATCGCATGACCTATCTCGACCAAAGCTACGAAGGCGTGCTCACCCAATTTCTGCTGCAGCGCATCAAACGCATGAAAGGCGGACGGCGATGAAAGGCGGAAAAAACATCCAACATCCAACACCCAACATCCAACATCCAATGGAAGAGGCGCCACCGCACACGCTTGCGCCATTGGATGTTGGGCGTTGGGTGTTGGATGTTGGATGTTCTGCCTTTCCTCACTCGCGAATCCATAACCCCGCCCGCCCCTCCTGATGGCCTACCTGCAGCCATGGATGCTCTGGGTCTTGCCCGCGGTGCTGCTGCCGATCGTCATCCATCTGCTCAACCGGCTGCGTTACAAGACGGTCCATTGGGCGGCGATGCTCTTTCTGCTCAAGGCGAACCGCGACGCGACGCGACGGGCGAAGTTGCGTCAATACATCCTGCTCGCCTTGCGCTGTCTCGTATTGCTGTTTCTCATTTGGGCGATGGCGCGGCCGCTCGTTGGCGGCTGGATCGGTTCGGCCGCGGGAGGTGCGCCGGAGGCGATCGTGATGTTGCTCGATCGATCGGCCAGCATGGAAGCGCGCGGCGGCGAAGGACAGGAGAGCAAGCGGGCACACGCACTGGCGTTGCTCACGCAGGCGGCAAAACAAAGTACAGGCAGCCATTTCGTGCTCATTGAAAACGTGCTCCGCCAGCCGCTGGAAATCGCCGAAGCGTCGTCGCTGGCCACGATGCAAATCTGCGAACCGACCGACACGGCGGCGGATATCCCGGCGATGTTCCGCGCGGCGCTCGATTATCTCGCGAAGAACAAACCGGGCAGCGCCGAGGTGTGGGTGGCGAGCGATTTGCAGGCGAGCAACTGGCGACCCGAAAGCCCCGAGTGGCAGGACATCGCCGCGCGTTTCAACGGCCTGCCCCAAGGCGTGCGTGTGCGCATTCTCGATCTTTCTTCCCCGCCGGGAAATAACATCTCATTGAGCCTGAAAACCGCCGAACTGCGGGTGCGTGACGAGAAAACCGGCAAGGCGCAGCTCAGCCTCGGGCTGGAACTCAAAACCGAATCGGGGCGCAAGGGCACGCTGCCGCTCCTCTTCACCCACGATGGGGCGAAGAGCCAGGTGGACATTGCGCTCAACGCAGTGACCCAACGGCAGAATCTGAAATTCGATCTACCCAAAGCCGACCCCGGATGGGGCGAGCTCGCATTGTCCGCGGATGAAAACCCCGCGGACAACACCGTGTATTTTGCCTATGCGCCGCCGTCGCCGCTCAAGGCCGTGATCGTCGGCGAAGGCCCAGCCGCCCAGCGTTTGCGGATCGCGGCAGCACCCGATAAGTCGCGCAGCGATCGCACCGCCGAAATCCTTCCCGCCGCCAACGCGGGGAATATCCCCTGGAAAGACGCCGCCCTCGTCGTCTGGGCAGCGCCTGCACCGAACGAAGCGGTTTCCAAGTTGTTGCAAAAGTGGGTGGAAAGCGGCGGCATGTTGCTCTGTCTGCCACCCGGCGGCCAGGAGACCACCGGTCCGCTCGGCATTCAGTGGGCCGCGGCGGAAACGGCGCCCAAGACCGCGCCCTTCCGCGTCTCCGCGTGGGACGATCTCGACGGCCCGCTCGCCCGGACCGACAACGGAACTTCCCTCGGCGTGGCCAAATTGGAAATCGCCCGCCGCCAGGTGCCCTCCGGCGGCGAGACGGATCATGTCGGCGCGGCCTTTTCCGATGGCCGCACCTTCCTGCTTTCGCACAAGGCCGATGCCGGACAAGTCTTCGCCTGCGCCACGTTGCCGGACGTGGAGTGGGGCAATTTCGGCGATGGCTTTGTGCTCCTGCCGATGATGCAACGCCTGTTCGTGACCGGCGGCCAGCGGCTCGCTCCGCCGACTCTGGCCATCGCCGGCGATTGGCAACCCGCGGACGCGCAGGCAACGTGGACCGCGGTGGAAACGGATCGCCGCCGCGACTGGCGCTGGCACGCCGGGGTGTATCGCAACGGCGCTCGTTTCATCGCACTCAACCGCCCGGAGAGCGAGGATGCACCGGAGCTTCTCGAGCGCACGCGGCTGCCCGAGCTCCTGCATGGCGTGAAACTCACCGTCATGGCCGGCGCCCTCGAGCTCAAGGCCGACCAGCTGCAGAGCGAAATCTGGCCGGCGATGATCGTGCTCACCATGCTCATGATGTGCGCGGAAATGGCGCTGGCCACGAGCAAGGCGATGTTGCCGGTGAAGCACGCGCCGAAGACATCGGCGCCCCATCTGCCGGCAAAGCCCGAACCCATGGAGGTGCGGGCCCGATGAACGAAGGCTGGCAGTTCAATACAGCGCCTTGGGTCGTCGGTGTCGCGGGGGTCTTCCTCGCCGCTTCGATTTGTTTTTTCCTGCGCAGCCTCCGCCGCGAGGGCCATGGCGGATGGATGACTTTGCTCCACGTGTTGCGCCTGCTCATCGCCGCGGCCATTGCGCTGACGCTCCTCCGTCCCGAGCGTGTGCAATTGAACCGGCACAACGAGCAACCGCGCGTCGTCGTCCTGTGGGACGGCTCCGGCAGCATGGAAACCAAAGACGTGCTCTCCGGGGAAAAGGAAACCTCCTCACGCGCCGAGTGGGTGAAAAAGCAAATCGACGCAAAATTCTGGTCGCCGCTGGAGAAGCAATATCAGGTCACCGTCGAACCTTTCGCCGAGCCGCCGAAAGATCCCAAGGCCGACGTCGAAACTGAAATCGGCACCGACCTCAATGCACCGTTGGAAAACGTGCTCAAGCAGCACAGCGACCTGCGCGCGGTGCTGTTGCTCAGCGACGGTGATTGGAATCTCGGCAAGTCGCCCATCACCGCCGCGACCGCCCTCGCCCAACGCGAGGTGCCGGTCTTCGCCGTTGGCGTGGGCAGTGAGACTTATTTGCCGGATGTCGAACTGCAATCCGTGCAAGCGCCCAGCTACGGCTTGGTCAACGAGCGCATCAGCGCGATGTTCACCGTGCAGAACCATTTGCCGCGCGAGGTAAAGACGACCGTCACGGTGGAGGGCCCGGGCGGCGCGAAAGGCTCGAAGAATGTCGTCCTGCCGCCGATGGGGCAGGTGCAGGACATGCTCGTCTTTACGCCGCAGACCGAAGGCGAGGGCGATTTCACCGTGCGCGTGCCGGTCGAACCGGAGGAAGTTTTCCCGGGAAATAATGCGCGCACCTTCCATCTCGCCGTGCGCAAGGAAACGCTCAAAGTCCTCGTCGTCGATTCGCAGCCGCGCTGGGAGTTTCGTTATCTGCGCAATGCCCTCATGCGCGACTCCGGCGTGTCGGTGAACGTGGTCCTCTATCATCCGCAGATCGGCATGGGTGAAGGCGTCGGCTACCTGAAGGAGTTTCCGCCCAAACGCGAGGACCTGCAGAGCTACGACGTCGTGTTCCTCGGCGATGTCGGCATCGGAGGCGGTATGCTCACGCCGGAAAATGCGACGATGTTGCGCGGCTTGGTCGAGCAGCAGGCCAGCGGTCTCGTCTTTCTGCCCGGCGAACTGGGCCGGGAGAAATCGCTCACCGATTCGCCGCTCGGCGACCTTATCCCGGTGGAAACCGATTATTCGAAAGGCAGCGGTTTTTCCAGCGGTGCGGAAGCCCGCCTGGAGCTGACATTTCGCGGCCGCGATCACTGGCTGACGATGCTGGCCACCGATCCCAACGCCAACGAGGCGGTGTGGCGCGGACTGCCCGGTTTCTATTGGTATGCGCCGGTGGTGAAGGCGCGGCCCGGCGCCGAAGTGCTCGCCGTGCACGAAGCAGCGCGCAACCAGTATGGGCGCATTCCCCTGCTCGTCACCCGCAATGCCGGCAATGGCAAGGTGCTCTACATGGGCACCGATTCCGCCTGGCGCTGGCGCAAGGGCGTGGAGGACACCTATCACTACCGGTTCTGGGGCCAGGTCGTGCGCTGGATGGCCCACCAGCGACACCTCTCGCAGGATGAAGGCGTCCGCTTCTTCTACGCGCCGGAAACGCCGAAGCGCGGCGACAAGGTGCGGCTCAACGCCACGGTGCTCGACAAGATGGGCATCCCGATCAGCGAAGGTCGCGTAACCGTCACCCTGACCGCGCCGAGCGGCACGAGCGAGACGATCGATCTCGCCACGGAAAACGCCGAATGGGGCGTGCACACCGGGCAATTCGTGCCCCGCGAAGGCGGCAAATACGCCGTGGAAGTGAAGTGCGATTCCGCCGGCCGGCATCTAAAGACGCAACTCGAGGTCACCGTTCCCACGCTGGAGAAAGTAGGCCTGCCAGCGAAGCTGGACGTGCTTCGCGAGATCTCGGCGCTCACCGCCGGCAAATTTGGCGCCCCGACCGAGCTGTCGCAGATGGTCAATGGCCTGAGCCTCCTGCCCGAGCGCAAACCGGAGGAGCGCCGTTTCCGACTGTGGTGCGACCCGTGGTGGTGCGCAGCGCTGCTGGGGCTGTTTGCAGTTTACTGGATCGGCCGAAAGATTGAGGGGCTCACATGAGCGGCGATAGGAGGGATAGGAATAATGGGAAGAATAGGAATGATAGGAGACCGATCCTGGCGCCGCGCGGAGATTACCAGACGCTGCTTTCATTTCAGAAAGCCCAAGTGGTTTACGATATTACGTTTCGGTTTGCGCGGCGGTTTGTTGAGAATGGCGACCGCACTCGGGACCAGATGATCCAGGCGGCTCGTTCGGGGGAGAAGAATATCCTGGAAGGGAGCAAGGCGGCGGTCATTTCCAAGGAGACAGAAATCAAGCTGACGGGCGTCGCCCGAGCCAGCCTGGAGGAGTTGTTGGATGATTATCGGGACTACCTGCGGGTCCGGGAAAAACCGATCTGGGAAAAGGATTCCAAGGAAGCCGTGTATGTGCGGCGACTGGGCTGCCGAAAGCCGCAGAGCTATGAGATCTATCGCGAGTTTATAGAAACACGCCCACCCGACGTGATCGCGAATATCGCGATCTGCCTGATCCACCAAGCGAACTACCTACTGGACCGCCAAATGACCCGCCTTGAACGCGATTTCATGGAAGACGGCGGTCTCCGGGAACGCATGACCCGAGCCCGCCTCGAAAAGCGCAAACCGCCCCCGAAGCAGTAAACTCCTATACCTCCTATTCTTCCTATCCCTCCTATCTCTCCTATTCGCGGATAGGAGGCACAGGCCCCGCCCCTCTCTCCAAAATGCACTGTTTCCCTCGCCCCAATTTCAGCTAACCTCTTCCTCGCCATGAATGCGTTTACCCTGCCGGATTCGCTGGTCACGCAATTGCGCGCTTATGAAGCGCGTTTGCGGCGCATGGAGACGGTGGCCGCGGTGGCGGGTGGGGTTGCTGGATTGCTCATCACCTTTGTCCTCCTCTTTGTCTGCGATCGCTTTGTCGATACCCCGCGTGTGGCGCGCACTCTCCTCACGCTCAGCGGCGGGGTGTTGGCGGCATGGTTTGCCCAGGCCTGGGCGGCGCACTGGCTGTGGCATCGCCGCGGGCCGGCGCAACTCGCCAAGCTCCTCCAGCGCCATTTCAAAACCCTCGGCGACCGGCTGCAAGGTGTCATCGAGCTCACGGAAACGAACGAGCTGCCGCCCAATATCTCCCCTGCCCTGTTGCGCGCGGCCATTCACCAGGTGGCGGATGAATCTTCCCGTTTCAATTTTCGAAGCGCCGTGCCGGTGCGTCCGGCTCGCCGCTGGGCGCTGGCAGCCGCGCTGATTGTAGCGCTGGCCGCCGCGCCATTCGTCTTCACGCCGAAAGCGGCGGCCAACGCCCTCGCCCGCTGGCTGCATCCCTGGTCGCAAATCGATCGCTACACTTTCGCCAGCATCGACGACCTCCCGGCCGAGCTCTACGTGGCCCACGGCGAACCCTTCGATATCGCCTGCGGGTTGAAAGCCGATTCGGCCTGGAAACCCGAGATGGCGACCGCGCGCCTCGAGCACGCCGAGCCGCAACAGGCGAAATTTGAAAACGGCCGCGCCGTCTTCCGCATCCCCGGACAAACGGAGAACGGCCGGCTCTCTCTCCGTGTCGGCGACGCCACCCGCGACGTGACCATTCGCCCGTTGCACCGGCCGGAGATGAAACAACTCGCCGCGCACGTGGACCTGCCCGATTACCTCGGCTATCCGGCAGCCACGGTGCCGATCCTGGGCGCCAGCGCGGAGTTTCTCGCCGGCAGCAAAATCAGTTTCGCGGGCACGACCAGCCGGGCGCTCAAGGACGCGGACATGCAGGCGGCCAAAGCGCAGACCACTGCGCGCATCCAGGCGGAGACTTTCACCACTCCGGCAAAATTGGTGGCCGAGCTCGGCAGCGAAGCGGTCTTCCGCTGGGCCGACACTCACGGGCTCACACCCACGCAGCCCTACACGCTGCACGTCAACGCCATCAAAGACGCCGAGCCACGGGTGGAATTGCAGGGCATCGACCAGGAAACCGCGATCCTCCCCAATGAAGTGCTGAAGCTGAACCTCGCCTCGAGCGACGACTTCGGCGTGAAGGAAGCGTGGGTCGGCTGGACGGTGCACGGGATCGATTCGAAGAAAAACGACCTCGGCAAAGGAGACGCCCCGCATACCGCGGGCGGGCAGCGGAAGAAGGAGCTCAATGCACCGATGGAATTCGCTCCCGCGCTCTACAGAATCCCCGAGGACAGCGTGGTCGAGATCGCCGCCTATGCCCTCGACTATTTTCCCGAGCGGAAACCGGTCGAATCCGGGAAATACACCGTCTACGTCCTCAGCCCGGCGAAGCATGCGGAGCACATGCGCCAGCGGATGGAGCAGGTGCTCAAGCAACTCGACGAACGCATCCGCGATGAAGAGCGGCAACTCGACGAAACGAAGACGATCTCCGAGGACAAGAAGAGTCTCGCCGAAGAAAAGGCCGGTGAAGAAATCAAGCGCGTCGAGGCCAGCGAGCGGGCGAATGAGCAGTCGCTGAAGAAGATGACCGACGAGATGCGCGACATCATGCGCGATTCGCTGCGCAACAAGGAGATTCCCGAGGGCACGCTGGCCGATTGGAAAAACATCACTGATCAGCTCGAGCAAAAGGCCGATCCGCCAATGCAGCAGGCCGCGGAATCGCTGCAACAAGGTTCGCAGCAGCCGGGGACGCGCGAATCGCAGCTCGGGCAGGCGCAGAAACAACAGCAGGAGGCGCTCGAGG
>Ga0068855_100004597_pt1 | contig 16850 bp, 14 predicted proteins | sample KBSCornC52_FD_66592 | JGI IMG/M metagenome (GOLD analysis project Ga0068855, IMG submission 66592) | Corn rhizosphere microbial communities from Kellogg Biological Station, Michigan, USA - KBS Corn C5-2 | ecosystem: Host-associated > Plants > Roots > Rhizosphere > Soil ...
GTAATCTCGCCAACCTCATCGAGATCGCCCTCGTAGAGATATTCGTCGGGCCGGTCCTTGAGGCCGCGATAGGTCTTGATCAGCGTTTCGAACGGCTCGCGGGAATCGCTGTTCATCGCCCGGCCAAGCGGGCCGAGCTTGTGCGATCCGGGCAGATAGCGCACCGGCCCCATCTCCGGGGTGATGTCGTCGATCGCGACCCAGAAGGTCATCAGCCCGCGCCGGTCCATCGGGAAATGCGGCAGGTCCTGGTGCCAGATGCACGGCACGCTGCCCGGCGGTTTGAAAAAGGTCTCGTCGATCCAGCTGCGGACATGATCGACGCCGGCGAGCCTGGCCGCGATCTCGCCGAGCACCGGCGCGCGCACCACCGCGTCGATCTCAGCATATTGCGGCGCGAGATAGAACAGCCGCTGGAACATCTCGGGCTGGCAATTGCCGGCGGCGGCGCCGGCGGCCGCGGCATTGGCCTTGTCCTCGGCGTCGCTCAGCGCTGAGACCAGGCCCTCAAAAGCGTCCGCACCGATCAACTCGGCAAAATTGATCTTGAGAATGCCCTGCTCGCGAAATTCCCTGATCTCGCTTGCCGAGACTTGCGCCGCCTGGGTCATCGCAGCCCTATCCTCTCCATTCCGGCGAAGCTTAGGTCTGCGGCGAGCGGCGCGCCACCCCTCTCAAGCTGCCTGCAAGGCTCCGGAACGCCCGTCGACGCCGACCGGGCGCCCGCCCTTGATCGTCACCCGCTGCATCACCCGACGGGTGTCGTAGTCGGGTACGGCAAAATGCTGCACAGCGTGATTGTCCCAAAAGGCGACGTCGCCGACGCTCCAGCGATAGCGCATCTGGAATTCCGGACTCTTCACATGGTCGAACAGAAAGGCGAGCCAATGGTCGCTTTCGGCCTTGCTCAGCCCATCGATCGCGATGGTGTAGATCGAACTGACGAATAGCCGCTTGCGGCCGGTGGCCCGGTTGACCGTGACGAGGGGATGCGAAACCGGCGCCTTCGCCGCGACGCTCTGGTCGAGGTTGTAGCTTGGCGCCTTGCTGGGCGCCTGCGAGCCGCCAAGCGTATGGCGCGCGCTCAACGTCTCGAAGAACGACTGCATCGCCGGCGACAGAGCTTCATAGGCCGCGTACATGCTGGCAAAGCAGGTGTCGCCGCCAACCGCTGGCAGGACATGGGCCTGGAGGATCGATCCGAGCGGCGGCCGCTCATCGAACGTGCCATCGGCATGCCAGCGATCGGTCCCATTATTGGCCGGTTTGTCGAACTCGATCACCAGCACCTCGGGCATCGTCGAGGCCTTGGTGCGATAGGGGGAAATGTCGATCTCGCCGAAGCTGCGCGCAAAACGGAGATGCTCCTCGCCGCTCAGCGCCCGCTGGCCGACAAAGAACAGCACCCCATGTTCGTCGAGCGCCGCGCGGATTGCGGCAACGTCTTTCTCGGAGAGCGGCCGAACCATATCGACACCGCTCACCCTGGCGCCGATGCGGCTTGTAATCTTCTCGACCTGCATCGCAGCACCCCTCGGCGACGACCTCTCGCCAATATGTAACTGCTCATGCATGGGCGACGCTAGCGCCGACGCCGACTGGCCGGTCGGCGATGAACGTCGCGCGCTGCATCACGCGGCGGCTGTCGTAATCGGCGACCGCATAATGCTGGACGGCGTGATTGTCCCAGAAGGCGACATCCCCCTCGCGCCAGCGGTAACGGACCTGGAATTCCGGGCTCTTCACATGCTCGAACAGAAAGGCGAGCCAATGGTCGCTCTCGGCCTTGCTCAGCCCGTCGATGGCGATGGTGTAGTTGGAGTTGCAGTAAAGCCGCCTGCGCCCGGTTCGCGGATTGACCGTCACCAGCGGATGGACCGCGGGCGGCATCGTCGTGACCGACTCATCGAAGTTGTAGCTTGCATGAGTCGTGCTGCGCGTCAGCATCCGCGCCAGGCTGTGGCTTGCCGTCAGCCCCTCGAGGAACTGCTGCAGCGGGAGCGACAGCGCGTCATAGGCGGCGGCCATGCTGGCGAAACAGGTGTCGCCGCCAACCGCCGGCAGCGACTGCGCCTGGAGGATCGAGCCGGCCGGCGGCTTTGCATGAAAGCTGCCGTCGCTGTGCCAGGCATCGGTGTTGCTCAGCTTCGGATCGGTGAAATCGAGGGTGGTGACGCCTTTGGTCGTCGAGGCGCTGGTGCTGAATGGATTTTCCGGGATCTCGCCGAAATTGCGGGCGAAGCCGAGATGCTGCTCACCGGTCAGCTTCTTCTGGCCGATGAAGAACAGCACTTGATGCTCGTCGAGCGCCGCGCGGATCGCCGCGACATCGGCGGGCGCGAGCGGCCGGGTGAGATCGATGCCGCGGACCCGCGCCCCGATCCGGCTGGTGATCTTCTCGCACTGCATTCGGCAATCCTCTCGAATTCGCTATAGCGCAGCCATTCTTCCTTCGTCATTCCCGCGAAATTGGACGGGTGAAGTGTGCCCCCAGCACTCTTCAATCCTGCCCGGGGGGCAGGATGACCCGCGCCAATGGAATCCAGCTGCCTTGGCACCGACGGAGCAGAAGAAAACTGGATTCCCGCTTTCGCGGGAATGACGAATTTGGAGCGGAACCAGCTTGCCTCGCCGCGCGCTGGCAATAGCGTGTCAGCGGTGAGGTGATGGCATGCGGTCAATCAACCGGCGTGAATGGCTCTTGGGCAGCGGCTCGGCGATCGCGCTGGCGCTGCTGCCGGCGCGGCTGCTGGCGGCGGCCGCCGGGCTGAAGCCGCCGGTTGCCCGCGTCGCCCCGGTCAAGGACGCCTATTTCGGCGAGACGCTGGTCGATCGCTATCGCTGGATGGAGAATGACAAGGATCCGGGCTGGCTGCCCTATCTCAAGGCGCAGAACGACTATGCCCGCTCGGTGCTCGACGCGCTGCCCGGGCGCGATGCGCTGGCGAAGCGGATCGCGCAGCTTTCCGGCGACAGCTTCGCCATCGCCGGCATCCAGCGGCGGGGCGAGCGACTGTTCTACGAGCAGCGCCCAGCGCATAGCGAGAACTACAAGCTCTTCCTCCGTGAAAGCGGAAAGGATCGGCTGCTGATCGACCCGACCGCGCTCAGCGCCGCCGGCGCCGGCCATTTCTCGCTCGACTGGTGGGCCGCCTCGCCCGACGGCAGCCATGTCGTCTATGGCCTGTCGAAGGACGGCAGCGAGGATTCGCTGCTCCACATCCTCCGCCTCGCCGACGGCAAGGATCTGCCCGAAACCATCGCCAACACCGAAAGCGCCGGCCCGCATTGGCTCGATGACGGCAGCGGTTTTTTCTACAACCAGCTGACCGGCAAGGTCGGCACCCCCGAGCGCTATCTCGACAGCCAGGTCCGCTTCCACCGCCTCGGCAGCGACCCGGCCCAGGATCCGATCCTGATGAAGCGCGGGCTCGATCCGGCGGTCGCCTATGACAAGATTCAGATGCCCTCGATCGCGATCTATCGCGGATCGAGCCATGCTCTCCTCACGCTGAGCGACGTTCGACCCGAAAGCCGCTACTATGTCGCGCCGGTCGCCGATGCCGTCGCCGGCAAGGCGAAATGGGTCGAGGTCGCGCGCTTCGAGGACGAGGTCACCGACGTCGATCTGTTCGGCGGCGACATCTATCTGCTCGCCAATCGCGGCACGCCGCGCGGCCGCATCGTCAAAACGTCGCTCGCCGCCCCGAGCCTGGCCACCGCCAGCCTGATCGTGCCGCAGGGCCCGCTGGTGATCGAGGAAATGGCACGGGCGAAGGATGGCCTCTACCTGCGCATCATGGACGGCGGCATCAGCCGGCTGCGCCGCCTCGGCGCCGATGGCCGCGTCGGCGAGATCGCTTTGCCCTTCGACGGCACGATCGACACGAATTACGCCAGGCCCGACGAGCCCGGCGTCCTCCTGCTGCTCGGCGGCTGGCTGACGCCGACCGGGGTCTGGTCGGTCGATCCTGCCGGCAAGGTCACGCCGACCGACCTCATCCCCAAGCCGCCCGTCGATGTGAGCCCCTATGCGACGACCCACGCCTTCGCTACCGCCCGCGACGGCACGAAAATCCCCTACAGCCTGATCTATCGCAAGGACATGCAGCGCAACGGGCGCAACCCGGCGTTCATCTCTGCCTATGGCTCCTATGGCCTGGCCGCCTATACGCCGAGCTTCGTCGGCCGCGATCTCGCGCTGGTCGATGCCGGCGCGGTGGTCGGCTATGCCTATGTCAGGGGCGGCGGCGAATATGGCCGCGAATGGCACAAGGCCGGCCAGCTCGCCAACAAGCCGAACACCTGGCGCGACCTGATCGACGTTTGCGAGGAGCTGATCCGGCTGAACTACACCGCCAAGCCGCATCTCGCGATCGGCGGCCGCTCGGCCGGCGGCATCACGGTCGGCCGGGCGCTGACCGAGCGGCCGGATCTCTTCGCTGCGGTGATCGATGGTGTCGGCTGGTCCAATCCGTTGCGCTATGTCGTCGAGCAGAACGGCTACGGCGAAGAACCCGAATGGGGCGTGATCACCGACCCCGCCGGCTACAAGGCGCTGAAGAGCATCGACAGCTATCAGGCGGTCAAGGACGGCACCCCCTACCCCGCCGTGCTGCTGACCACCGGCGTCACCGATCCGCGCGTCGCCCCGTTCCACGTCGGCAAGATGGCCGCGCGGCTGCAGGCGGCGACCAGCTCGGGTAAGCCGGTGCTGCTCCGGGTCGATTATGACGCCGGCCATGGCATCGGCTCGACCCGCGCCCAGCGCGACCGCGAGGCGGTCGACACCCACGCCTTTCTGCTGTGGCAGACCGGTGGCGCGGGTTTCGCGCCGAACGGCTAGGCCGCGACCTCGGCCGGTCGGTTGGCGATGCTGATGTTGACCGGAATGCCCGACATCCGCGGCATGGCGTTGATCGGCTCGACGTGGTTGCGGCTGTCGATCAGCGCATTGACGCAGGCGGCGCCGTCGAACTCGTCCTCGGGCAGGCCGCCGAAGCCATGCGCCATCGAGACGACGCCGGGTCGCAGCGATTCATCGGTCTGGGCGATCGCCTCGACCGAGGCGAATTCGGATGAGACCCAGATGCGATCGCCGTCCTTCAGCTTCATCTCCGCCATGTCCTCCGGCGACAGAAAGGCAGGGTTGTAGGGCCGCCGCTTCTTCACTTCGGAAAAATGCCGGCCGGTGCTGCAGAACAGCTCGCGCATCCGCCGGCTCGACAGCAGATGCGAATAGCTCGGCCGGCCCGGCTTGCACACGCGGCTGCGATCGGGCTCGCTGCGGAGGAACTCGGCAATCTCGGCAGCGACATCCGCTGGCATCGGATCGAGCAGCGCATCGGCCTCGGGCCGCGGATCCTGGACGACGAGATCGGGCGCGTCGACGACGATGCCGCTCGCAAGCGCCTTCAGCTCGTCGAGCGTGAAGCGCGATCCCTGCAGGCGGATCGCGAGCAGCTCGTCGCGCGTCGGCGCGCGATCCAGCGGCAGTTCCTGCTTGCCGTCGTAGAGGATGGTGAGGCCGAGCCGGCGGGCGATCTGCCACATCATCAGCGTCTCTTCCATCACCTCCGAGCCCGGCGGCGGGGCGAAGGCGGCGGTGGTGTATTGCGTCCAGTTCTCCGGATAGAGCGGATAGCCGGCGAGGCTGAGCGGAAGGTCGTCGCGCTCGTACATCATCGCCGGCGGCAGCACGTAATGCGAGATGCGCGCCGTCTCGGTCATGAACGGATCGATCGTCACCAGCAGGTCGAGCGCGCGGAACGCCTCGGTGATCAGGCGCTGATTGGGCACGCCGACGATCGCATTCGCGCCGACGTTGAACAGCGCGCGGACCTGGCCCTCGCCTGGCGTGAGAATCTCCTCGGCGAGCGTCGAGGTGAGCCTCTCGCCGCCGAGCAGGCCGGCGCCGCGGATCCGGCTCGGCGGCACGGTTGCATAAATCCGCGGCGGGGCGATCACCTCGGCGTGGAGCGCGCGGTGCGGCCCGATCATGTCGGTCAGCGCGCGGTCGCCGGCGCGCTTCACCCGGCCGCAGATGAAGTTGAGGCAGTCGACGAGATGCTGGGTGGTGTTGCCATAGGGCGCCATGCACGGGCCGGTGCCGGCATAGGCGCCGCCCTTGCGCGCATCGCGCGCGAACATCTGCGCGGCGGCGAGCAGCTGGCCGGGTTCGAGCTCGGCGCGGCGCTCGACCATCGCTTCGTCGAACGGCGCGACCGCATTACGTAGCTGCGCCATGCGCTCGGCGCCGATATGACGCGCGCAGAAATCGCGATCCTCCCAGCCATTGGCGAGAATGATGCGGATGATGCCCGACATCACGGCAACGTCCTGGCCGGGCACCGGCTGCAGCACGAGATCGGCGTAGCGCGCGGTTTCGGTGCGGCGCGGATCGATCGTGATGATCTTCTTGCCTGCCGCTTTGGCGCGCTTGATCCGGCGGACCGGATCGGCCGCCATGATCGGCAGGCCGTGCGAGACCAGCGGGTTGACCCCGAGGATGAGGATGACCTCGGCCTCGTCGAGATCATGCGTGCCGCCGGCCCAGCCGCCCATCCGCTCGAACGAGACGAGCTTGGCCGACTGGTCGATGGTCAGCGTGGTATAGAGCTGGGTTGAGCCGATCGCGCGCATGAACGGCGTCTGGATGCCCATCCAGCCGGCGTTGAACGCGGCGCCGCCGCCCGTGTACATGGCAAAGGCCTCGGGCCCATGCTCGCCGATGATCGCGCCGAGCCGCTCGGCGATCTGGTCGAACGCCTGGGCAAGGCTGATTTCCTCATAATCGCCGCCGGCGGTGCGCTTGAGCGGACGCAGCAGCCGGCCGGACCCATGATGCAGCTCCTCGGCCTGGAGGCCCTTGGCGCAGGCGTAGCCGCGCGACATCGGCTGGTCCTTGTCGCCGCGGATGTCGGCGATGCGGTCGTCCTCGTCGATGGTCAGCAGGGTTCCGCAGCCGCCGCTGCAGATCCGGCAGAAAGAACGCACTTGCCGCAGCATCCTCGCCTCCACGGGCCCTCCGCTCGAGCGGATCGGCGAAGGGTTATGAGTCTTCGCCCCGGCGCGCAACCGAACCGGCATCGGTGGCCGCAGTTTACGCCCTAGACCACCGCGACCGGCGTCGCCGGTGAGCCGACCGCGCCCGGCAGGCGCAGCGGCGGGCCGGTGAACTGGAAGGCGCTGCGTCCTGCGCCGCGCAGGTAATTGGCCAGGTCGCTCAGCCAGAACAGCTCGCCGAGATGGATGCCGAGCTTGAACAGGCAATGCTCGTGGAGCGGCAGCACGTCGTGGGCGTTGGGATCGAGCGTCGGATCCATATATTCGACTGCGGGATTGTCGGAGATCAGCGAGACCGCGCCGACCTCGTCGATCCACTGCAGCAGCTTCTTGTCCGACCCGTCGAGCGCGGCGCCAGTGCGCTCGAGCACGGTCTGGTCGGGCTGCTTGTTCATCGCCATCAGCGCATCGCCATAACCGGTGTAGAACAGCAGGAAGTCGCCCTTCCTCACATCGATCTTCTGGTCCGCGATCACCTGCATCAGCTTGTCATAGCCGACCATGGTGCGGCCGGTGCCGAAGGCGCGGACGAAGTCGAACAACACGCCGCGACCCGAGACGCCGGTCATCGCCATATTCTCGATGCCCAGGCGATGCGCGCAGGGCGGCTCGTCGCCCTTGGGTCCGACGATATGCTGATGCGCGCGCCAGCCGTTGTAGTAGACCGGAATCTTCTCGCCGCTGCCGTCGACGTCGAAATAGGCGCCGACATGGGCGAGCGAATCCCATTGCGTCGAATATTGCAGCGTCAGCTCGACCGCATCGTCGCAGCCGACCAGCCGGCCGAAGGGACGATTGTACAGCGGCACGCCGTCGATCTCGCGGACGAACAACCTCGGTCGCCGGCGATAGGCGTCGGGCGCCTCGCCACCGGGAAAATCGAGCGGCAGGCTGAGCACGAAGCACAGCCCCTCCTTGATCTCGGCGGCGGCCGCCTTGCGCATCTCCGGCGTGATCAGGTTGAGCCGGCCGATCTGATCGTCCTCGCCGAACTCGCCCCAGTTCGACCCCTCCGGCCGGCGGGTCCACCGCTTCGTCTTCGTCATCGTGTCGGTCATGGAGCCATCCTCTCGCGCCAGAGTCAGTACCGCTGCAGGCCAGCGCCTATTTCAATCACGAAGCCGGCGAGTCGAACAGAGGCACAGCCATCGCCACCGACCTGCGTAATTTCCGAATCTTTAACCGACTGATCAGAAACGATAATATCCTTGAACACGTTGATTTATGTTAAGCAGCCAGCCGAGAAGGGGCGTTCTTGACCGTCGCGCGATTGAACTTTGTGGCGTGGCATCGTGCGAAGTTCATCCTGGGCGCAATCGCATGCGCGCCCAGCGCCGCTGCGGCGCAGGCCGATCCGGCGAGCTGGGCCGCCTGCGCCGGTGAAGAGCCGCAATATTCGCTGACGCAGCAGATCGCCGGATGCACCGCCCATCTCGCGACAAACCCGAACGACCATATCGGCCTGTTCAATCGCGGCCACAGCTACGAAGCCAGCGGCCAATATGACCAGGCGGTGTCCGACTATAATCGGGCGATCGCGCTCAAGCCGGATCTGGCGATCGCCTATGAGGCGCGCGGCAACAGCTATTACAAGCTCCGCCAGTACGACTGGGCCATCACCGATTACACGCGTGCGATCGCGTTGCGGCCCGACAATGCCGAAGGCTACGGCAATCGCGGCAATGCCTATCTCGCGCAGTTCAAACCCGACAAGGCGATCGCCGATTATGCCAAGGCGCTGAAGCTCGACCCGGCGAACAAATCCGCCGTCGCCGGCCTGCCTTTGGCGCGCGCGGCCAAGGGGGGAGCGCGTTAGCGCCCCTACCCGCTAGCGGCGAATGATCGCCCGTCGCGCGGGCGACAACAGCTCAGCCGAGCAGCATCACCTGGATATCGCGATGGCCCTCATAGGGATGGCGGCCATGGGCGGTGAACTTGTTCTCCAGGATCATGACGTCTCCAGACTGCCAGGCGAAGGCGACCTTGCGGCGCTCCAGCTCGTTGTGGATCGTCATATATTCGTCGTCGGTCAGGGACGTGCCGTCGCTGAAGGTGATGAAGTGCGGGCGGACGAGGGTATCGCCATAGGGGCCCTCATAGACCGGCTTGCCGCCGAACATCACCCGGTGCTTGGATTGCTGGATCATCTGGTTGAAGAACAGCCGCTCGCCGGTGACGGGATGATGGATGAAGCCGGGCAGCTCGGTCCAGAAGGTCAGGCTGCCGTCATCCTCCCAGCGGAAATCGGCGCCGCGCTCGCGCAGCTGCGCCTCGACCGTCGCGCGATCCTCGGTGGCGAACCGGTCCTGCCAGGCAGGATGATGATAGCCCGGCTCGGCCCGCCAGTCGTCGACGTCGCGGTTGCGCATGTTGCGGACGTAGCGGATGCCCTTCTCGACGAAACGGCGGCCGAGCTCCTCGGGCAGCGCCTCGAGCACACCGCGCATGTCGGCGATGACGGTCTCGCCGCCACTGGGCGACGGCGACTTGCAGTAGAACGCCAGCCCGCGCGGATTCTCGGGCAGATAGGACATTTCCTGATGGGGCAGGATGTAGATGTCGTCCGGCGTGCGGGTCGACTCCATTACCTGGCCCTTGATCGCCTGACGCTCGGAGGTGCCGGCGGTATAGCCCTTGGAATAGGTCTCGAACGGCGCCATCAGCGCGGCGAAATCGTCCGTGTCGGGCACGGCGAAGCCGCGCATCAGCACCGCGCCGAAGGTCAGCAGCGTCGTTTCGATATCATCCTCATGCGCCGCCACCCAGCGCGCCACCGCCGCCGGATCGGTCTGCAGCGCCTCGGTCGCCGGCTCGATCCACAGCGGCGGCCGGCCCGGATAGGGCTCGGTCAGCCGCACCTCGTCGCCGAACCACTCGCGCGCCGCCGTCAGCCGATCCGCCTTGTCCAACACCAGATTGCCGTGCATCGATCTATCTCCATTCCGGCCTGACGGCTTATGCGCCGCTCGCCCCGTCCCGCCCAGTATAGGCGATATCGCCCCGACCGGCTAGCGCCACTCCATCCCGGCGCTGTTTCCGGACGGCGCGACGCTCCAACGACATTCCGCGCGCCAACGCGGCGATAAGCGGCTAGATTAGGGTTAAGGGGCGAAGTTGGCCGGGCAGCGGTTTGCGGCGGCGCGAGGCCCGAAGGATGCGTTCATGAAGTCGATCGGCGTGGCACTACTCGCGGCGGCGGCACTTCTCGCCACGGCGGCGGAAAGGCCGAGCGCCGACAAGCTGTTCATGCGGTCCAAGCCGGCCAAGCACAAGCCCGTGCCGACCACGCTGAAGGGCTATGGGCTCGGCATGACGCTCGACGCGTTCAAGCTAAAGCCGGCACCGCCGAACGTCGCCGGCCCGCAACGGATCATCTGCAGCGACGACCCGGCGATGCAGGCGTCGCTCGGGCCCAGCCTGACTCCGAAATTCAACGGCGAGGTCATTTGTGGAATCCAGCTCATGCGCAGACACGACTGGGAAGCCGGAGAATTGATGCTCGATGCGGCGAACGCCGCGACCGTCGCCTTCCATTTCTTCCAAGGCAAGCTGGTACAGATCGAAAGCGAGGAGGCTGCCGATCTCTCGAACGCGATCATCCAGAGCCTGACGGCGCAATACGGGGATCCGAAGCAGATCAATAACCGCACCTCCCAATCGATATCGAACGAGGTCCGCACCCAGGTCATCGTCACCTGGCTCAACGGCGAGGACGGTATTGTCGTGACGGCGCCGACCCTTGGAACCAACCGCATGTCGGTGGTTTACACGAACCTCGCAGGATTCGCCGCGATGCAGGGCAGCGGCGCCAACCTGATGTAGCGCGCCGGACTTTCAACATGGCCATCACCATCACTGCTTTCGAAGCCTCGCCGGATGAGGGCCAAGGCCTCGCGCGCGACATGCGCGTCCGCTGGGCGCTCGAGGAAGTCGGGCGGCCCTACGAGGTCCGCCTTGTCTCGTTCGAGGCAATGAAGCAGCCGGCGCATCTCGCGCGTCACCCGTTCGGCCAGATACCGACCTATGAGGAAGGCGATCTCGCGCTGTTCGAGTCCGGCTCGATCATCTTGCATATCGCCGAGCAGCGCCCTGGCCTGCTGCCGGCAGATGCGAATGGCCGGGCGCGCGCGATCACCTGGATGTTCGCTGCGCTCAACACGGTGGAGCCACCGATCGTCGAGCTCGAAGCCGCCACGCTGCTGGAGCGCGACAAGAGCTGGTACGACGAGCGCCTGCCCATCCTCGAGGATCGCATTCGCGCCCGGCTCGGCGCCTTGTCCGACCGGCTCGGCGATGCAGACTGGCTCGATGGCGAATTCAACGTCGGCGATCTGATGATGGTGATGGTGCTGCGCCGGGCGGAGGGAACCGGCCTGCTCGAAGAATTTCCGAACCTCTTGCCCTATGTCGCCCGCGGCGAAGCGCGCCCCGCCTACCGGCGCGCCTTCGCCGACCAGCTGGCGGTGTTCACCGCGAAGCAAGCCAACGGCTGACGAAGGGCCGCTATTGGTCGTGGATAGCGGACATTCGGGTAATTGAATGTTGGACAGCCCCGATGCGGCTGTTTCACTTTGGCGGACGGCTCTAACCGCTGGCGGTGGAGAACGGACGCGGCCTGTCTGACACAGAAGGCGCCCCGAACGGCGCAGTTAGGCCTCGTTCGCCTGGCTATGTCCCCAGGCTTAACACACCCGCCGGCGGGCGGGCTCCGTCGGGCTCGCACTCCCCCTCGAAGAAGCAGTCGGCAACGTGGCAATTATGAGGACGATTTTGACCGATTTCCGACCTTGGTGAAGACGAGCGCATCCCGCTCGGCAGCCCGCGCCATGCCGGCAACTTCCCTCGCGGTGAAGCCTAGTTCGAGGAGACGTGCGCCCAGCTCTCTAGCGACCTGGCGCGCTCCAGCGCGGAGAACTTCCGGCTCGTGCCGTGCCGCCATCTTGGTCCATCCTCACGCCACAAAGCCTTGTTCGATCGCTCAGCTACCCTCACCTCAGGTAGATTGGGGACGACGCGTTCCAGGGATCAGCGCTCGCCTGAAGCGCTCGAGTTCCCACTCCGCAGGATGAGGTGATAATCGCGCCCTTGTTCGTCGCCCATCGAGGCGGCCTTGCGCCTCTCCTCGGCACGACGGAAGTGATCGCACCTGGGCGATCATCGCGCACATCTCAATCACCTCTCCCTGTGGCAGCTCTCAAGAGTTGACCGGGCAGTGCCTTACGTTAGCGTGCGTTCAGCCGCTGCTTAGGCGCTCAACCACGTTCGGCTCTGACCACAAATTAATCGTGAAGCATTAATACCGATAGTTCTGCGCGGTTCAACTGGGGAAATAAGTCAGAAATTAATGTCCGTCGATGAAAGCAAATATGCCCAGCCGCGTGGCGCGGCGTTGGCATTGATCCTCGCGGCGGAGCGGTTGATCGCCGAGCGCGGCTCGAGCATCATCACCCTGCGCGATATTACCGAGGCCGCCGGCGCCGCTAACGTCTCGGCGATCAATTACCACTTCGGGTCGCGCGAGGCTTTGCTGCGGGCCGTGTTCCAGTATCGCGTCGGCGCCATCAATGCCCGTCGCCATCTCTATCTCGATAAGCTTGCCCAGGCCGACAGATTGCTTGATTTGCGCAGCCTGATTGGAGCGATGGTCCATCCGCTGGCCGAGGAACTCGGCCCTCGCTCCGACGGGAATTATTACCTTCGCTTCCTCGAGCGCACAACGCGCGAGAGAGCGCTCACCATGCTGTCATGGGCGAAGCTCCGAAAACTGCCCGACATGCTTTCCCATCTGTCGTCGGTGTTGACGAGCTGGGGCGAGTGCGAACGCCATCTCTCCAACGCGATTGCGTGGCTTCCGCCGTTGGTGGTGGACTTCCGCATGGAGCTGCTGCGCGTGCAGGTTCTGTCTGGTCTTGCATCGATCGAGGCAAGGCTCGAGCTTGGCGTGACATTGCCGGCCGACGTCCCTCAGCAGCTCGAGTTGCTCGTCGACGCGGGTGTGGCGATGCTCGTTGGTCCGATCTCGACCGAGGCATTGCAGCATTTGGGCGTTCTGAATGCTAATCCGACCAAGCGTCGAACGGCGACAGCTGGCCGAGCGAAGCCGGAGAAGGCATCAATCGAAGGCCGGCGTGACAGAAGGTCCGCCAAATCCCCCTGAACAAGATACTCGCTCGCCTTCGATCGGCCCGTGATGTTCGCTTTTCGACGTGCCGAAGGTTGGCTTGCTCGTCCGAGATGGGTCGTAAGCTGCCGGGGTAGAAAGCGGACGGTCGCGCTATGCTCCGGCGGCAACCAAAAACGACTGTCGTTTTAGCGAGGAATCGAACATCCACCGTGTTGATTCGTTCACAAAGTTGGGTTGCGTCGCGCAGGCATATGGGGAACCAATGAGAGACGGGAAAGTAAAGACGAGAAGCAAATACGAACCAGGCGGCTACGACCTACGGGTCAAGCGTTCGTCCGCTGGTCTGGGACTTTTCGCAGGTGAGGACATCGCGGAAGGGAAATGCGTCATTGAGTACGTCGGGCGCACTCTATCAGAGACAGAAACCTACGCGAGCAAGAGCAAGTACCTCTTCGAGGTGACGAAGCACAAGACCATCGATGGTAAGCCCAAATGGGGGAACCCGGCGGGCTACATCAATCACTCCTGCAAGCCCAACTGCGAGGCCGCCATACGCGGCGGCCGGGTGTTCATCTTCTCCCTCCGCTCCATCAAGAACGGCGAGGAATTATCCTACGATTACGGGGAGGATTACTGCCTCGACCATTGCACGCCCTGCCGCTGTCCGGCGGAGATGCACCTCTACAAGAAACCGGTGAAGGCTTAGCCTCCCGCACGGCGGGCATGAACGGACGTCCGCTGTGGATCGAAAGCGGGCCTGGTTGAATCGGCCTCGCTACGCCTTCTTCCGCAGCCACTCGGGCTCCGGCACTCCGCTCTTCGCGCCCGGCGGGAAGGTGATCGGGATGTTGACCCAGCCATTGACCGGCGAGACGCTGGGATAGAGCTTCGCGCCCTCCTCGATCACCTCGTAATCCGGCAGGCGATCGAGGATTTCCTCCATCATCACCTCGAACATCATCCGCGCCAGGAAGGAGCCGACGCAGCGATGGATGCCGGCGCTGAAGCCGATGTGGCGATTGGGCACGCGATCGAGCAGCACCTCGTCGGGCCGCTCGAACATCTCCGGATCGCGATTGGCCGCGGCGAGGAAGAGATAGATGCGCTCGCCCGGTGCGACCGTCTGACCATCGACGACGCTGGTTTCGCTCGCCGTCCTGACGCTGCCATGCAGCGGGGAGAAATAACGAATGAACTCTTCGCGCGCGGTCGGCAGCAGGCTGCGGTCCTTCGCCAGCCGGCGGCGCTGGTCGGGATTCTGCCACAGATAGACCAGCACCGATGATGTGAGCGCGGTGGTCGTGTCGACGCCGCCCGCCAGCACATTGACGATCATCTGGTGGATGTCGGCATGGGCGAGCGGCTTGCCGTCGATCTCGGCGGTGACGAGATGACCGATCAGATCGTCCTGATGATGCGCGCGGCGCCGCGCGATCTCCTCGTCGATGCGGACATCCATCACACCGGCGGCGGCGACCGCGGCGAGATAGGCCGGATCATTCTTCGCCAGCGAGGTCAGCGCGTGGAGCGGATCGGCGAAGATGTGCCATTCCGCCAGCGGGAAGCCGAGCAGGTCGAGCGTCACCATTGCGGTCAGCGGATTGGTGAAATCCTCGACCGCATCCATCGCCCCGCGCTCGATCACCTGGTCGATCAGCGCGGCGCAATAGCCCTTGGCGCGCTGGCGATAGCTCTCCGCTGCCTTCGGGCCGAGATGCGGGTTGAGCAGACCGCGAAATCCGTCCCATTCCGGCCGGTCGGTTTCGGCCGGGACCAGCCGGCCGATCGGCATCGGCGGAATCGAGACGCCGCCCTCGACATGCATCGTCGCCGGATCGAAGGTCTTGCCGGTTTTGAAATTCTCCTCGTCCTGGACGATGCGGACGATGTCCTTGTAGCGCGCCGCAACCCAATGGCCGCCATGCTCACTCGACCAGGCCATCGGGCATTTGCGCAGTTCCGCGCCGGTCGCCTGCCAGTTCCTCGCGTGATCGGGGGATTCGACGTCGAGCGCGACGACGGTGCGTTCGTCCTGCCGATCCGCCATCGCTCAGCCTCCTCGCCTCAAATCGATGCGACGTCGTTGAACACCGGCGGCTCGATCAGCAGCTCGCCGAACTCGCCCTCGCGCCATTGGTGCCGCGCCATGTGCAAATCCTTGGCCGCGGCATCGGCGAAAAGCTCGACCACCCAGAAGACGTTGGGCGCGTCCTTCTGCTGATACCATTGGTAGAAGGTCGCGTCGGGCTCATTGGCGTGCACATCGGCCTGCATCGCGACGAAGAACGGCATCGCCCGATCGATCTTGGCGGGGTCGACGACCAGCCGGGTGATCAGATTCTCAGCCATCGGCCCCTCTTCGGGCAGCGTTCGCGCGACGCCCTTCGAGACGGAGGCTAGGTGGTTTTCACGGCCGTGTCACGGCGTTCGCCGCGACGTCAGACGTCGACACCGGCCTTGCGCAGGTCGAGATCCTTCTCGAAGCCGTTCGACATCCAGCGGTCGATCACCTTGCGGTATTCGACCGGGCCGGCGCCGTAGAAATACTCCCAGACATGGCCGCCGCGGCCTTCGAAGTTGATGTAGCCGGGCGTGCAATTGCCGTAATATTCGGCGTGGTCGACGGCCTTGTCGCGCATCTCGGCGGCCCAGGCCCGCTCCGCCTCGGGCTTGACCTCGACCCGGTCGACCTGGTGGTCGCGGCAATATTCGACGATCTTGGCGCAATGCTCGGTCTGGATGCCGAAGCCATAGGTGACGGTCGTCGCCAGCGTGCCCTGGGCGCCGCCGATGATGAACATGTTGGGGAAGCTCGAGACCTCCATGCCGTGAAGCGTCGAGAATTCGCGGGTCCAGCGCTCCGATAGCAGCTCACCGTTGACGCCCCTGGGATTGAAGCCAAGCCCGGCCATCATGCCGGACGAGGTGTCGAAGCCGGTGGCGAAGATGATGCAGTCGAGCTCATATTCGCGGCCGTTGGCGATCACGCCCGTCTCGGTGAAGCGCTCGACGCCCCGCCCCTGCGTATCGATCAGATGGACGTTGGGCCGGTTGAAGGTCTCGAGATATTCGTCGTGGAAGGTCGGGCGCTTGCACAGCAGCCCGTACCAGGCCTTGAGCGCATTGGCGGTTGCCGGATCCTTGACGACCTCGTCGCAACGGTTGCGGATATATTCCATCCGCTCGAAATCGGCGCGCTCGGTCACTTCCTTGGCGACCAGCCGGCTCTTGTCGGCCTCGAACACGCGGCGGACATGCTTGAAGTTCCACGTCCAGGCATCGTCGACCAGGTCGACCTTCTGCGGTTCGCCGCTGACGATGTTGAGGAAATTCTCCATCCGCTCCATCTGCCAGCCGGGCTTCAATGTCTTGGCCCAGTCCATGTCGGTGAAGCGGTTGGCGCGGACGTTGACCGCCGAGGGCGTCCGCTGGAAGACGTAGAATTCCTTGGCCGAGGCGCCGACCGGGGCAACTGCCTGGATCGCGGTCGCGCCCGTGCCGATCAGCCCGACGCGCTTGTCGGCAAGGCCGGTGAGATTCCCCTCCGGGCCGCCGCCGGTATAGCCATAGTCCCAGCGCATCGTGTGGAAGCTATGGCCCTTGAACAACTCGAGGCCGGGAATGCCCGGCAGCTTCGGCCGGTTGGTCGCGCCGCCGCATA
>Ga0068855_100004600_pt1 | contig 16844 bp, 43 predicted proteins | sample KBSCornC52_FD_66592 | JGI IMG/M metagenome (GOLD analysis project Ga0068855, IMG submission 66592) | Corn rhizosphere microbial communities from Kellogg Biological Station, Michigan, USA - KBS Corn C5-2 | ecosystem: Host-associated > Plants > Roots > Rhizosphere > Soil ...
TCCCAGGTGTATTTATTCACCCTCTCCAGTCTCCTTTCGTATTTATCGCAGCGCTCTCACTGCCCACTGATAACCGCAGCGCAGCGAGCAGAACTTGCCGTCCTCGTAATCACCAGGCAGGGCAGCCCGGATAGAAGCTCCCCTGTACGGATCATTACGGTACGTCGGATTGGCTTTGTCTGAATCACTCGCGAGCACCCGTCTATAGCGCAGCTTGTCGCCGCACCATCTGCATGTTCCTGGCTTGCCCTCGTAACCATACTGCTTGCCGTTGTGGTATGACAGGGTACCCATCACCCTCGCCAGTCCCTTCCGCATCTAGTGCACGCGAATACGAGCACCTCGCAGATGCCTTTCTCGCTTTTGTTCATGGTGTCGAACCCCAGGGATACCCAGTCGTGAACACGCTGCTTTTTCGGGAGATCCTTTCGGTTCCCGCAGGAGATCAGTCCTCCGGGGAGAGGGAACCACCTGACTGTATACCCGTCGTTGTAGTCATCCCCCGTGTTCTCGTACGCATAGGAGTCGAACGGGAAGCCAGAGTAAACGTCATCATCCGCATCCCAGTATCCCAGCCAGAAGTCTGGTGTCACCTCGCCTTCGAGGATCACGAATTCCATTTATTTCCTCCTCCTCAGCACGCAGATGTCTCGGAAATCCTTCCCGAAGATAATCTCCAGGAGAACATCAGCGCAGTCATCGCAGATATCGCTGCGTCCTATCGAGGACACGATGGTGAACCTCTTGCCGCAGGTGTTGCACCTGCACTTGATCCTGACCTGCTTAGCGATATCCACGAGTCCTCCTATTCGATCCGTTCGAGAATGCTTTCCAGTTCGGGGTTTTCGAGAAGCTGCCACCGCTCAGCCACGGCTTCGAGGTTTCTCGCGTCCACCCAGCATTCCGGGGTGAAATTGTACGGTTCGAACCTTCCGAGAAATTTCCCCCCGTGTTCCGTGATTTCCATCCCGAAGTTTATCCCGTAACCTTCAGGGTCTTCATAGTCCCGCTCCTCGGGGATTTCCACGGTGATGTCTATCTTGTCGCGGTCATGCTCGGGTTCGGGAACACGCAGCACGGTCATCGACCACTGGTAAGTGTCATCGCACATGGCGTAGGGACTAAGCACCGCGTATCCGTTCGCGGTCAGGTAGTCCCTGATCTTGCTGAGCAGGATGAGGGCTTTAATCCCGTAGCGGTACTTGACCCCTTCCAGGATCTCGCTGTAGTTGTCACTCACGGGTTCTCCTTTCCAGGGCTGTAGCGGCGTAGGAGAGCAGGTCACGGGGGTTTGATGCTTCCCACCCGAATCCTCCTAGCCCCAGGGTCGGGGCTTCCCCGTCGAAATGAGCCTCCCAGCTCTGTCCCGGAACATGATCGATGATCAGGATGTAAGCCTTTGGCGTGCTGTCGTTCATCGTGCCACCACCCAGTACGTGCTCCCCCGGAAGGACACGGAGGCGTAGTTGCTCCGGTAGTTGTCGTCTGCTACCCTCTTCCAGTCCACGTACGGGCTGAGGGGACTGTCTGCGGGCAGCTCAGTGTCATCCTGGGCGTACTCTTCCAGGTAGTCATCGTGGATCAGGTAGGAGTCATCCCCGATGCCCCCGAGATCGCTCAGGAGCTGCCTGAGTGCCTCCAGCTCAGCGGTCTTGCCCAGGTCTTCGCAGATCCCCAGCCCGTCTCGCTCAGGCTGCTGGCACAGGTACTCCCATGCGCTTTCACGGGTGGGGAAGTGACCCCACTCCCATTGATCCTTGATCTGCTCCACGGTCCAGGGGCGCAGCCTTGCGATGCGCTCTTTGACGTGGGAGACGTTGATGATGTCTTCGCTCCCGAAGATCTCGTACCCCGGGTCTGATACGTCCATGATTCTCCTAATCTATACATTTGTACAGATACGTTTCATGAGAATAGTTATTACTCTCTGTCACCAAACCTAGGGTATACCCCGGGGGGTATTTTTACCTCATTTCCCCAGGTCAGAGGATTGGTAAGCTAGTGGTTGGTTTTGTCGGGAAGGTTTCATATCCTTAAAGAAAACAGGGGAGGAGGCTAGCGCAGTGCGCAGCACTGCACATAGCCCTGACCCCAGCCGCGTCACACCGGCACGATTTCCACTTCGTGCCCCTGGGATTCGACTACCTCCGCAAGGGACACGACACTCCAGTAATCCCAGGTATCATTCCCGTCAGAGTCAACCCAGGGGATCCCGTCTGCGATCAGCTGGTACATCACAGCCACTTTTTCAGTTCAGCCCTGTGAGCTTCTGTCAGCTCGAAGGAGGCGAGACGCTGCCTGATGTCCAGCGGGATTGAGTTACCGCCTGCTATATAGATGTCAAAGTGCAGGCGGTTTGCATTCTCGCTGAGTGTCAGGATGACTTTCCTGCCACCCCTGTCCTGCCCGCTGAGCAGTATCATGATTCCTCTTTCAGGTACTTGCGTGCCAGTTCCAGCCAGTCCACGAGGGTCATCCCGTGTTCCAGGAACGTGGATGCCAGGCTGTTCTCGTTGTCGGTGACCTCGAATGTCGCGGTCATGGACCTGCGTACGTACCGCTGGAGCCATTCAGCGAACCGTGCCTCCGCGTAATCCTGCCCTGAGAGCATGCCGATGGTGCGGAAGTATTCCAGTTGCCCGCGCAGGTTATCGCTGTGATCGCGGTTGTTGTCGAACCACAGCGCTACCATCGCGGTCAGGTAGTTTGCGTAACCCAGGTGCTTAGTCATCAGCTTCTCACGATCCGGAAGATTGCCAGCAGCCCGCTGGGGACGAGCGTGCCCACCTCGCACAGCCCTTCCAGGTGCATCCTTTGCATGATGACAATCGCGACGACCGCGATGAACACGGTTCCCAGCTCGATTTCCACCAGGTGATGCTCAAAGAGCGTCTCGTCAGCCTTCCGCTGCGTCTCCTCCTCATGCCACGCGGCGGTGATCTCGGAGACCAGATCAGCGCGGATGGCATCAAGGGAGATGGCGTTCGTCTCGTTCTCTTCCATGTGCTTTCCTTCCTACAGCAGTTCCATGTCGTCCGCGATAGCCTGCGCGGCTTCCATCAGGGGTATGACCCGCAGGTGCGCGTTAGGAACCTCGTACGTGACGGGAATGCCCCCGTGACGGTTAATCCTCCGCACCCACTGAGAGGTGGCGTATTCGGAATCCGCGAGCAAGGGACGATTCATCGCGGCTTCCTGCTTCGGGGTACCGTCAGGACGGGTCACCCCGGACACTTCGATCTTGGCGACGTTCTCTAGGTATCCGCGTTCCGCGACATCAGACCCGTACACGAGCTGCCACAGGTCGTAGCAGACACCCACGTCGCTACGATCGTCCACACCAGCGGCACGCATCAGGGCGAGGGTATCACCCAGGGAAGGCGTCGAACCCCACGCTACAGGCTCCACAGCCACGGTGAGACCGCATCCTGCCGCGTGCTCCACCAGGTAGAGCAGGTTGAACGCCGCAACCCTGAGGCGGAACCCAGCGGCGCACAGACCCGCCTTGATCATGGTCACCCCGAAATCGTTGACGAGCACCCGCATCGCGTCGATCATGGCGATACTCGGGACTTCTGACAGGTCGAACCATTCAGCTTCCGGGACCTGCGCGTACTTGAGGATGGCAGGGTCAAGAGGCTCGTTCCACAGGACCCCGATGCTGGGAATGCCAGCGGCGTGAGCTGCTTTCGCTCTTTCGATCGCGGGATACCTGGGGAGTTTCCCGTGCGGGTTGCCCGCGAGGGACAGGTAGGAGGCGCACATCTTTGACATTACATCTCAGTTCCGATCCGTGAGGGTTTAACTGGCTTGCTTACGGGTTGCTTGCGAGGACGTGACGGGTCCGGGGTGCTGCCTTGGCGCTCTCGTAATCGTTAAACAAGAGACCGTTGTCCGCGAGAATGCGGTTCTTCCACATCTCGTGATGCACCGGCTTCCCGTCCCATTCAACGAGCAGGTCGATATACCTGGGGGCAACCTCGTCGCCCTCGCTCGCGACGAGCGGTCCGATCTCCGCGACTTTCTGCCCGAACACCATGAAGTGAATCTCTGATGCCCGACCGGAACGAGGATGGTTGTGGATGGTGACACCCGTGACCAGCTCAGCGGTCAGTCCCTCGTTGGTGACCCCGCTTCTCGTCCCGTACCTGATCAGGTATGCCCGCAGGTTCTCGAATGTGAGCGGGAACGGGGCATCAGCCATATGCAGGGGATGCGGTCCCGGGTCGTTCGGGTTGTGCATCAGCTCAGTAATCTGGGGGAGGCTCGTGTACCCGCCACGTACCAGCGGGAAGCTGTCATACCTGTCCCGCACCCACAGGTAGCTGGGAGCGGTCCACAGCGCCACGTGCCCGTGGTCCCCTTCGTGAGTGCCCCAGGACCGCCACGCCCGCGTGAACTCCCCTGACTCCAGGTAGGGCTTCGCGGCAAGGGCTTCCGATTCGAGGAGAGCCCTGATGAATTCAGGGTTCTCATCCCCGAAGCGGATGTCCATCTGCACCAGGAATTCCATGTCACAGCCCCAGCAGGTAGGCGTTGTAATGCGGGTGACTGCGGTCGGTGATGATCACCCCGTAGGACAAGGCGGTGATGTCGATGATCACCTCGTCACTCTCGTTGCTCTCATCCCCGCAGAGCATGTCCGCGAGGGCTTTCAGCTCGTTCTTGTCCATCGTTTTCCTTTCAGATCCGGAATGTCTTACCCTCCCCGAAGATGGCGGTTCCGACGTTAACGTCGATAACATCATCCTCACCTTCCGCTTCGAGGAGGATTTCGTAGTCGGTAGCCCCGGTCTGCTGGACGGTCAGCACCAGCTTCCCGAACCGGAACACTTGTGATTCATTCACCGTCTCTCCTTTCAGGTGAATATCAGCTCAGGAGGGTCCCCGAACTTCCAGTTCATCCCCCGGTCATCCACATACCGGGCAGCCAGCACCTTCCTGCCTGTCACCAGCACCAGCCTGCCCAGCCACTCAGGGGGAATCTTGTACTGCATGTCCGTGTCCGGGTGAGCAGCAATCCCGTAGGTTGCCAGGACGCTCGTGATGTACAGGGGGCAGTTGCAGGTCATCACCGCGACCTGCAACCCACGGGACAACGCCATTTTCAGCGGGGTAAGGTCAATCACCACCCCCGGGTTATCCTGCCCGACAGGGGCGGCACCCGCAGAGGTGAGGGTCCCGTCCCAGTCGAACGCGAGATCAAACTGCGGTTCGTTCATGGCTGGTGGTTCTCCATGTACCAGTTGTTACGTGCAGGAGCATGCGCCAGCACATGCCGGGCGATCCGCGTCCCGATCTTCGCAGCCCCGATAGCAGACGGCTCAATCGTCAGCTCGTAGTCCTCCGCACTCGTGAGCAGGGAACGCAGGTCAATCACGGGGAGATCATGCTCGTCCGCGAACCGGATGATCACGTCATTGAACAGCGCTAGCGCGGTGAGGATCGCGTCCTTGTCCTGCTCATCCCAGTCGCAGTCGTAGATGGTGCACAGCGTGACGGGGATTCCCAGTGACAGGATGGGCTCCACGGCATCCTCGTAGCTGTATTTGAACATCTCCCGCATGAGCGCCAGCTCGTAGAGGGAATCCACGATCTTCATCTCACGCTTATCGGTGAGGATTCCCACGTTCCCCATCGCGTCATTCCCCCCGATGGAGAGGATGATCCGGGTGGCATCGGAGGGAATGTCCTGCAACTGCCACCCGAGGGATTGCGTGACAGCCCCGTCCCGTGCCGCGAGAGTGACCTTCCAGTCTTCCCCTAGCTCCTGGAAGACCCGCTCAGCAACGTCCGGGTCATCCTTCGTGTAGTGCTTGCAGTCCAGGATGGAATCACCCATCAGGACAACATGCCCCAGGTTCGCGGTCCCGTACTCCCTTGCGTAGTCCACCCATTCCGGGGGAGTGGCGGCAATTCCCAGGGGGGTAGCCACGACCGTGCTGCGGTTCTTCTTACGCCTGTTGCGCCTGCTCATTCCTGATCTCCTCTATGAAGTGGTACCCCATGGCGGCAGTGAGGACGGCACCCACCCACGGGCGTTTCCGTACCACCGCTGTTATCGGGGGAATCTTGTCGGTCGGGGTGAGGATCGCGGCAACCTCGTACGAGCAGAGCGATACCGTGATCCACTTGTTACGGAGAATGGTTGCCAGCATGATCCTTTTCCTTATTTGCAGCTATGCGGATTGTGAGCGACCTGCAAGCAGATCACGTGAGTGTCGTGGTAGGTGTCGTTGACGTGCTCGAAAGCCTGCGCGATCCCGTAGCAGCATGCGATGATCCCCGCGAATTTGACGATGACCAGCAGCACCAGGAAAAGCTCTTTGAGTGAATTCCCGAGAGTCACTTTTCCCATCCTCCTTTGAGGAATGCGCAGACAGTCATGATAAGCACCCCGGGGGCGAGAATCGCGAGAGCCGCCCTGAATCCGATCACGGGGATGACGCTCCACCACTGCGCATGCGCGATCCCGATGGTGAGCATGAGACTCCACGCCCCGGAAAGCCACGCGACAATCGCCGTGATGAGGGTTATCTTTGCCATTTTCTTTTTCCCTCCTGAAGGGGTGAGCGGGTGCGGACTGGGGTTACACCCGCTCACCCCTGGCTTATCAGAGCGCTATCGCCAGGGCGATAAGCCCGATCATGATGAACAGACCCGCGAAGAATGCGCCCTGTCCGGGGGTGACCTTCCGGAACGAATTCCGGGGGATCGTGTACAGCTTGCTTTTCATGTCACTCCTAACTGACGCAGTGATCCGTGATCCCGTGAGCCATCCACCGGAACCTGCGGAAGATCCCGTGGAACCTCCGGGGGCACTCAGGGCACTGCATGTCAGAGGTAACGCGGACGGGGCAGCAGCGGGACCAGCGACTCGTCGGTCACGGGGATGCTCCTGCCGCGCCGCGACTGCTCGTTCACGTACAGGTCCGGACCGTTGTGCGAGACCTCCCCGAGGCGGGTCGCGGCGTTGCGCAGCGCGGTGCTGATCTGCTCATCGGTCTTCGTCGTGTTCACGTACACCCCGACCGAGGCGTACACGAGCCGCGTCCCGGGCTCTCCCTGGTTCCACGAGGCGAGCCTCGCGGCGGTCAGGAACTCGTTCGCCTTGTCCAGGGTGATCGTGTCCGACTGGTCGAGGGTGAACATGAGGACCCGCCCGCGAACGTCGCGGAGATCCTGCCCGCGCTCCTCGTCGGTCATGTCCGCACGGGGAGCCACGGTCATCTGACCGTCGTAGTTCCTGTAAAACCCGGTCACGTCCGGGTTCCAGTGGTACGAGTCGGAGAGCTGCTGCACGTACTTGTACAGGTCGGTGCACCAGCCCATGCTCTCCCGCCACTGCTCGAACTGCTCCAGCAGGTCGGTGAGCACCTTCTCGTGGGTCCTCTTCGTGACCGGACCCGAGATGTTCACGTACTTGGTCATTTCTTTTCCTTCCTTGATCCCGTGAACCATTCACGGTGACCACACCTCAGCTCCGGGTTATGCTGCACTCAGGATTCCCGGAGCTGGGTGAGATCACCCCTACTTGGCGGTGACCAGGACGACGGCGTTCCCGTTGAACCGGGCATCCACGATGTTGCGGATCTTGCCGGTGCGGGTCCGCACGGTCACCTCGACGTTCCCGTGGGACGTGACGGACGTGCTGCCGTCGCCGCCAGCCTGGCGGACGATCTGCTCCACGGTGAGGGTGTCGCTGGCGTCCCCGGTGACGAGGACCAGCCCGTAACCGAAGCCCGCCCCGGTCACGTTGCGGGTCTTCCCGCTGGGGGTGACGACCTGCACCGGGTAGTTCCCAGCGCTCCGCATCGTCGCGTACCGGTCTCCCGCAGCGGTCGCGACCTGCTGTACGGTCATGCTCATTTCTGTTCTCCTTCGATTTAACCGCTCTCGCGTTCTGGGTACGGTACCCATACCACCGTGCCCCCCGGGGAAATGGGGCGCGATGGTATCAGTGCGTGTCCCTGTCACTTTCCCCTTGCCCACCACATTCCCGCGAGCGGTACCCATATCGCGAGGATTGCCAGGGTGATCACGAACGCCATTTACCCGTCCTCCCTCGTGATCTCCGCGATGACGTATTCCAGGTGATAGGACGCCAGCCCGTAGAGGTTGCAGATGAGCGTCGCCATACCCCTTGTGAATTCACGGGATATGCTCATGTCCCGTAGCTGCCGTGCTGTGCGGATGGCATCGAACAGCCCGGGGAGGTTGTTTTCCTCCACGTCCCGTGGTTCCGGGAGAGGCATCGGTCATCCCCCTTCACGGTAGGAGGCATCGAACCACGGACCGAAAAGCGCGGTGTGCTCAAGGGCATCCGGGGTCGTGGCGGTGGATGACGAGGTTTCCGGGTCGTTCGTGTGGGCTATCTTCTCGTCATAGGTGAGCCCGCCTTTGATGAACTTATCGGGCGTGCTGGCATCCGCGTACTTGCGGACGATCTTGTACAGGTACGTACTCACATTTCCTCCGTGATCATTCGTGCTACCTTGAGCGCCACCGGGACAGGCAGGTAGATGTCCAGGTGAACCGAATTCGAGGATGCCCGCCAGGTCCCGTGAGGATAGGCACTGATCTCGGTACCCCCCCTGGGACTCGCTCCCAGCACCGCCCCGAGAGCTATCGCGACGGCGTGAGCCTCGTTGTCAGCATCCGCGTGGATCTTGATCGCGGCTACCTGCCGTGCCACTTTCGCCGCGTAATCCTGCCGTACCAGGATCCTCCGGTTAATCTCCTTCGCGAACACCTCCGGGGTTGCCGCCTCCCTGACGTAGATGGAGGCGGACTTGTTCTCCTCACGCTCCCCGACATTACGGTCAGAGGGAATCTGCGGGGATATCCGCACCATCCCGGGATGATATCCCCATCCTGTCTGCGCAGACAGGAACAGTTTCATGTTCCCGCTCACCAGGTACGCCCCGACTGTGTGATCCTCCCACGTCGCGGACCATTCCCCCGGGAGATGAGGAGCGATCGCAGTTGTCAGCTCCCGTACTTGATCCCTGTTCATCGTCATCCTTCCGATAGGTAACTGCTCATCAGCTCAGCGGATATGAGACGATTGCCCATGCCTGTTTCCCTTACTGAATTGCCCTGATTACTGCTTTGATCTCATCGGGACTGAGGATGAAATTCTCCGCCTCGGAGCCGTCGCGGGACACGCGGAATATCTTCGCGCCCACGTCGTTCCAGTCGTGAACGGAGACAACCACGTCCCTTGAGTCGGCATTGATCGTGATAATCCGTGTCTCTACGGACATCTCATCACCCCAGGATTCCGGTACAGTCGTTGCAGGTGATCTCGCGGCGGTGGATCACGGACGGACCAGCCTCATCGGAGGACACACCCGTAGCGGTACCGCAGACGGGAGTCTCACGCCACAGAGGACGCGGGTCATCCTGCGACAGGTCCCTGAAGTCGATGGCATGCACAACCCCGTCGTCATGCTCAACCCCGTCGTAACCTTGCGGAGTTTTCATTTCCTGTGTCCTCCCAGGGCTTGTACGTGAGAGACATGATCACTCCCACGCGTAATCGGAATTGATCCGGTCGCTGAATTTCCGCTTGCGTACCTGCTTACGCGGTACCACGTTGTGAGCAGGACGGACGATGATCTCACCCGTGTAATACCCGCCACGGGTGACGTTCACCCTGATCTTGATTTCCCCGGACGAAGGTGCCGCCTGCCACCCGTCCCCTGTGGTGATCACTTCCAGTGTGCTCACCGGGAGCATCCCCGCGAACGAATCGAGGTACGCAGGGTCACCCGCGTGATAGGTGGTGACGATGCGTTCGTTACTATCCATCACACTCACCATCCGCGAATTCAGCCAGCCTGTCTAGCTGGTCAGTGGGGACGTTGTACTGTCCGCTGGACAGGAATCCCGCGACGATGCGCGCCGTCTCCTCATGCGTCTGAGGGATTCCGGTGCGCAAATCGGTCCCGGTGATCACGGGATTTCCTTTGATGTACACGCGAAACTCCCACAGACCCTCGTAGGATTCTCCCAGCGTCCCGCCCCCGAGTTTCGACACGCTGATGGTGATCCTCGGTTCCGGGTATTCCGGGAGGAACATCTTCGGGACTTCAGCGGTGTACTCGTAGTCTGTCTCTCTGCGCATGTCCCCTCCTTACAGGTTCACGTTATGCGGGATGATGTCCGACTGACCCTCCACCTGGCGGATGCGCTCTGTCACCCGGAGGGTGAGGATCTCGTCACTCACCGTGGGATAGAGGATCTTGTAGATGCTGGGGAGTTCGCCCATGAACAGCCGCCGCTGCTCACTTGTCATATGGGTGAGCATCCACATGATGAGCGTGTCTTTCTCGTGACCGACCAGCTTTCGCATGTCAGCACTCCTCTCCCCAGTAGGGGTCCCCGTAGTAGTCGTCATCCTCGTCATCACAGGGATTGTCGTATTCATCCTCCGGGGGTTCCGGGAGGTTCGCGGGAACGGCGAGAGCGTCACCCCGGTAGATGGCTTCTAGCTGGTACCGCCAGTTGACCGAGCCCCCGATACCGTCAGGGAGGGTCGTCGGGACATCGTTGCTCTCGATCTGCGCAGCAGCGGACCCGTACGAGATCATCCGCAGATCTCCCGCGTCAGGTGACCCCAGATCACTGTTCACGTAGAACGCAATCCCGTCACCCCGCTGAAGCCACGCGTTGACCTGCGGTATCGCGGTCGCGGCGTACCACCCGTAACGCTCCGCGATGAAACCCGATGCCTGCGATCCGGTGAATTCTTGCATGATCACTCCTTCCGGGGGTGACTCTAGTGCGTGTTGGCGTGCTTGTCTAGACGATGGGGAGAATATCCTCCGGGGAGCAGATGAACGAGGGGCACTTGTCCTGGGTGAACGAGCAACCACAGCGGGTACACACCATGATCGTATTCCCGTATGAATCCGCGAACCCTGAATCCCAGGATTTCACCCCGAACAGGCGCAGCCACCCTTTACGGGATCGCCAGTTGAGGATCTTCACCGGACCAGCATCATCCTGGACATGTCCCCCCGGTACCCGCTGGAACGCCTGCGGACCCGCTTGAGGTGACCGGTGACCGGGGCGGTGACGTTCGGAACCTCGCGGGTGAACCGCGTGGACCGCAGCTTCGGGGGGGTCTCCCGGAATTCCCGCTGGGGGCGTGACTCCGCGACGATGGACAGGTCACTCACCGGGAGAGCGCGAACCGTTCCCGTGTTGTCCATCCTGACGTGCACCCGCGTCCTCGCCGGGTGATCCACCGTCCCGTGCGTCTTGTACTTCGCGGAGTAAACACGGGTCCCGTTCGGGAAGTCGGACAGTTTCATTGCCATTCTCCTTTGATCCAGTATCCGGTGAAGTCATCCTCATCCCCGAACGTGCGAGACTGGAAGATCAGCACCTCGCGTGTCCGGGGGTTGACCTCATATCGTTTCCCCTGGAAGTAGACGACACGCCACATCAGTGGTACTTCCTCCGCGACTCATCCCCGATGAGTTCCGGGGGGTCCTGGTCGAAGTCATACACCCCGGGGACGTACCCGTACCCGTGGTAATTCCCGGTCTCCATCAGGACGATTTCCAGCATCCCCGCGATCGCGAGACGCGACTCCGGAGGGTAATCCTCCGTGGAATTCGCCAGGATGTTATTGGCGATTTCTTTCACCCGCGCCACCGGGATTGTCTTACGTGGCACGATTTCTCCTTTCCAGGGTGAAACGCCAGATCCCGCCGACGTACTGAAACTTGTACTGATTCCCGTCCACGGTGCTCACCCATAGCGGGTGACCCTCCGAATGACCTCCCCGACCGTAGTTGCGCAGCCAGTTGGCGATAGCGGTATCGCTCATCCACGTACGCTTCCGGAGGAGGATCGCCGCTGTGGCAGGAAACAGGTTCATTTTCTGTACCTTTCCAGGAACCTGACAGCCGCATCGCCGCTACCCGGGGGATAGGAAACCACCCCGGTGTCGTCCGCGTAAGGATGCGCTTTGTTAACGGAGGCTTCGACACGCGCAAAGTTCGCGCATGCTTCTGCCGTATGCGGATACGGATAATCGCAGACATGCTTTCCGGATTCCATAAGTTATCCCTTTCCCTATGCGAACCGGGGAATGCGGAGAGTAACAAAACCCCCCACTACTCTCCGCAAACCTCACATTCACATTTACATTCGAGCTAACAGAGTGAATTAGGTGTAGGCACCTTTGACTAGCTGTGCACCGCGATATCCTCCATTCTCTTAGGGTCAGACATCCCGTAAGGTGGCTGAATCGCGAGGTGATCAGGTGAATTCACGATGCACCATTTTGCAGAGGTGAATCACGGATCTTTCTGGCAAAGCGATTAAAGCCATTGTCTTACGGGATGTCTCACCCTAAGAGTGAGCCGCATTTGATGTTCATTCTTAAGACGAGTGTTGCGATTCACACGTCAGACTCCCGACTCGCTTTAAGCTCTATGGCTGTTGGTCGGGTCTTGGCTTGCATATCTGCTAGCCATTAACTGAAACAGGCGATAAGCCCCTGACTGCTAAGTCAGAGGCTACGTTCGGAACCGCATCATGATTCCTGACTGAGTAGTCGTGAACATATGATGATTAATCTCAGATGCATGCAAACCGCAGACTGCCTAGACGTGGTTGTTACTCTGCCAGGTCTGACTTGTGGATCACCAGGGAGAGATACCGCACCCCGACAAGCCCGGGGGTACGCGAGTCTTCCAGCTTGCCGGAACCCCGTCCGATCTTGAGACGCGGTTCGGCAACCGCCATGATCGCGTCATAGATCTTCTGGGTGTATTCCGGGTGACCTTCCAGCGTGATCGTGCAGAAAGTGTCACCATCGGGCACCGTGATCGAATGATCGTTACTGCGAGCAGCCATTGTTACCTGCCTATCCCTAGGCAGTCTGCGGAATGCATGCACCGTTAAACCACACATACTGTACGTGCTTAGGTGACGGATGATCTCAGTTAGTTCTTGCGGTAGTTGTTCACTACCCGCAGTACGGAAAGCTGGAAATTGATGTGTCCCTCATCCCTGGTGAGGCTAACCCCGTCACGGGTGAGACAGGCGTAACGCCCGCCTTTCTTGCGCAGGACGTATCCCGCGATCATGCAGTTGACCGTGACCTCGAACATCTCCTCGCTTATCGCGGAAACCCCGAATTCGTAAGGAGTGCCAGTGTCACTCACAACCGGCTTGTAAACCTCGTTCCCGAATTCATACCCGGGGTGATCATCGTGCATGATGTCTCCTTAAAGAGACATCCGTCACCTAAGTACGTACAGTATGCGCTTTTGCCTGCGAGTGCCCGTGGAAGACACGGTTTACGTTGGGTCACTGCGCTTTCAGCGGCTATCAGGGTGCAACAGAGCATTGATGCTCACGCCTACCGAACTAACCGATATTCACGTCTCAGGTGAATGCCCTATCGAGGTGCTACCTCAACGGGGGTCTACCCCGTCTCTTGGCAAACTGGAAACTGGTTAGTTTCTCACTACCGTTTACGGCGTAAACCGTGCCTTTCAAAGGCACTCGCAGGCAAGGATGCATGCGCTCTCATTTGATCCCACGGGAATGCGGGTTGTTGTTAGCTGGCGTTCTTCGCGTTGGCGAGTTCGGGGTTGTTCAGGTCCCCGACCGTTGCCTTGCGCATGAGCGTGAACGACAGGGTGTTCGTCCTGTCGATCCGCTCGAACTGGGCGTTGGCGCGGATGACCGTCTTGCCGGTGGACGAGAGGTGCATGTCCACGGCGCGCATCGCCACCAGGATCACGTCGGCGGGCAAGTCCTCCACGTTGAGGACCGAGTAGTTACCCGTGTCCCATTCGTCATCGCTGGGGAGCGTGACGGCGAGGATCGTGGGAGCCTGGGGGGTCGGGGGGGTGTTCTTGACGTTGCTGCCCCGTCCGGTCCGGGTGTTCATGTTCTGTGCCATGGGATTGTCCTTATCCGTGAGTTTCTGTTCTGTCGTTCGTAGAACCGTGGTCGTGGATATCCCATGGGACCAAAAGAGAGCGCATGCACCCTAGTTCGTGATCATGCCCCGGTATGCGAGTGAGAGACTTGATTAAATCTTGCGACGCCCGATGAAGTAAGCGAACATCATATCCGCGTTGACATGCTCGTGTACGCAGAACGTGAGGACTACCCGGGAGCGATGCCAGATAATGCGGCGGTACTCCCTGCCGTTAAACCATACGGTCTGGATCGTCTTGCCTTTCCTGACAGTCATGATGTCTCCTGACTGTCTCTCACTCGCATATCGGGACATGATCACGATGGGTGCATGCATGCGCGCTAGCCTACCGGGTATGTGATTACTTACCGGGGACCAGGTGAATCAGGTCCATGAGTGCCACGATCCCGGGGGTAACCGGGAGGTGATCCGGGGAAATGTGCTTGCCAACGCGTTCGATGCGGAATTCCGCAGGGAATCCCGAATTGGTCATGATGACCTTGAATCCGTGATATCCGTTGGAATTTCCGTGCATAAGCGCTTCCGCGATCATTCCCGCGATAACGCTATGTCCTACGTTCTCACTGAACAGGTACAGATAAACGTCACTCTCAAGCATGATGTCTCCCTTGCCCCGGTAGGCAAGTGCGCATGCATGCACCCTGAGCGCGCTATCCAATGTGCTAAGGCAAGAGGTGATTACCGCTGGTGAATAGTCCCGACCTATACCAGGTAAACATTGGATTTAGGGACACGGTAAAACACGACATGCACAAAGCACATTGGATAGCGCGCTATCCGTCACCGTACTGCGAGCGGTTCCGTAAGCGTAACGGTGCGTGCCATCTGACTAGCGGAACAGTTGTTTCAGGTTCTTACCGGGATCCATGCCTGCAACGTCACGTCCCATTCCCAGTGAACCGGGACGGGACGTACGCGCAGTGTCGGGGATGCTGGGTACATGGCTAGTTCGCGTTGTGCAGCAGCACCGGGAACGTGACGCGAGTTACGTCATCCTCAAGTGTCTCGAAAATATGAGACTTCTCATGGATGCGCTGTTCCACGATGCCGTTGCCGTGCTCAACGACAGCCAGGACTATCTGGGAGTCGCGAATATCCATATCGGCTCACTTTCGGCTCCGCTAATCAGATGGCACGCACCGTTACCCGTTCTTAGTGACGGGATTCCTACTCGCGATGTCTGTCAACCATCGCGTTAGGTGCATGCTGACAAAGCGCTAGGGCGTAGCGCAATCGTCGCTGGCGCGTTCAATGCCAGCCTACATATCGTCGCTTTCACTTTCGTGACGCATACATCACCATGGTTACGCTGGCAACTTGTGGTTTCTTAGGCGAAACAATCTCACGTGCAACGCGGATGACAAGCCAAACGCGCACCGCTTACCCTCACCCAATGAGCAGGATTAGCAAGCTTTGCCAATTGCAACGATATGTATTTAGTGACTAGGCATCTCGCCTAACGGGAATTACCCGCAACCCAACCGTTTTCCGTATGTCCCCCATTCCCACTAGCGCGAGATGACACGTTTACCGGGGATACGGTTCACCAGCGTCAAAGTGCTGGCTACACCGTTGCTAAGGTTGTCCCCGACGTGTCACCCGTTGCCTCACAGAGCATTCTTCTGAATCCCGGTATCCCTACCGTGAGACAGATGCCCATCAAGGTCTGGGGCGGACTGTCGTCGCTTTACGCATCCACGTGTTACTCAGTGATTACCGACTGATACCTAGGATCAGGTACCGATTTTGGGCATATAGCCAAGGTAATCGCGTGCCTGGCACGTGTTACGTGGTTGTCTAGAGGTCACGGGACCGTCCCGCACATCACCCTCCAGTGTCCCCCAGGCGTGGATATAGATGCCTGGGTCTGACCTAGAGGCAGAGTTCACCCCTAGCGTGATCCACATCGCCAGCAGTCGCCTGCGGTGGGACGCACCTAATGAGCAGGTACGCCGCGACTTGTGTCGCGCTCCGGGACCCGTGTCCCGGTGCCCGGGTCCGAGTGACCCGAGCCCGCCGTGCTGGCGGCCGTGCTGTCCAACACCTCAAACACTAACGAACCCCAGCACGCCCCAAAAACCGGTCTGAGCTGCACGGTTACCGTTCGATACCGTCGATGACCAGCACGTTTGCCACCTGGCAAGTTTTCCCGTCCGAATTTGTGTGACCTAGATCACGCCCCTTGACCAGCGGAAACTCCGGAAAGTAATCGCTTGGATACGTGGTAGTTAGCGAGGCTAACTGTAAACGGTGTTAGCGATGTCCGTTTTGTCCTAGTACTATTCCCGACATGTCGGACATGCCCGAATTGTCCGAATGACCCCAGTTTCCGCCCTGGAATCCGATTTATCGTTACCGTTCTGTTACAATTGATGCCCGATATGTCCGTTTTGTCCACCTCGGGGGATGCCCGGAATGTCCGGGAATGTCCGAATTCAGATGTCCGTTATGTCCCCTGATGTCCGAATCGGGGATGCTGACTGAACAGTCAGTCAGACTTTGCCATTCCTTTGCTTTGGCTTTACGTTCTTTAACATCTAGCGCTTTGGTAGGAAATAGGGTCTGAGCTGGGAAAACATCCTAGAACCAAAGTGGTAGGGAAACAGCTCAGCGGGAAACCTACCGGAAATGCAGGGAATAGGTTTTGTCCGATATGTCCGAATAAGCTCGTACTTAGTGCCAATTGTCGGTCACTGCCAAGTGACAGTCACTGCCACAGCATCGCCCTGGGGTGCGACCCCGTGACCTGGCAAGCTGGGAGCATGCCCCTAGCGGGCTCTCAGAGCAACGCTGAGGGGGGTTTGGTACCTCTCAGGTACAACTCCCTAGATCAATCGAACAGACCCCGTACAGAGGCTCTCAGAGCCCT
>Ga0068855_100004603_pt1 | contig 16839 bp, 14 predicted proteins | sample KBSCornC52_FD_66592 | JGI IMG/M metagenome (GOLD analysis project Ga0068855, IMG submission 66592) | Corn rhizosphere microbial communities from Kellogg Biological Station, Michigan, USA - KBS Corn C5-2 | ecosystem: Host-associated > Plants > Roots > Rhizosphere > Soil ...
TTGGGCACGCTCGTTTTGGCGGATTGGACGGCCATGCGCGCGATCTGCGTGAGCACCGCTGGCTCGACTTGGCGCGGTTCGACCGGCAGACCTGGGCCCGTGCGGAAGCCCCCGACGTCCGAATCATCGTGGATGCGCACGACATTGTACGACCCCTGCGCTACGCGCACGATGCGGTAGGTGAGGCCTTCCAGCTGAACCATGCCTTTTACTTTGGTGGACATTCGTTGTGGCGTCTCGTCGGTGCGGCGCTCGTCGAGCGCTCGAGAATGGGGACTGAGTTGGTGAGCGTGCAGACGGTACGTTGGTGCGTGCGGTTTAGCTGATACGGCGGCCACGGGTGTCGGCGATGTCTTACTTTGGGCGCGGCGCCTGCAGTGGAGCGGGAATCGGCGTGCGCGGCGCGATGCCTCACTGCGACTCCTTTTTCCACACACGGGCTGTCACAGCAGCGGATTGTTTCGGCGCTCAACGCGGTTTTGCTGGGCACACTGCGCGGCTCACTTCCTTGGTCCCTGCGCGAGCGCACGCGGGGAGGAGTGGGCCGGCGCAGGGCACGGGAATTGCTGAATTGCCGGCCAGCGACGCCGACATCGCGAGCAACGAGAGAGAAGTGAGCGAGCCGAGCCGAGCCCTATTTCCGGTTTGGAGCACGACTTGGTTCCGGGCGGCCCTCGGCTTGGCCGCCGCATTGATCGTCTCGCTGCCTGTGGGTTTGTGGGCCTGGGAGCGAACTCCGTACGTAAATGGCATGAACACGCCGCGAGCGCAGCCGGTGAAATTCGATCATCGACACCACGTGCGTGACGACGGGATTGCCTGCGGCTATTGCCATGCTGATTTCGCGCGCTCGTCGTCCGCGGGCATGCCAGCGGTGTCGGTGTGCATGGGCTGCCACGCGCAGATTTGGACGAATAGCCGGGAGCTCGCGCCGGTGCGTGCCGCGTACTTCGCCGAGGCGCCGTTGGCTTGGGAGCGAGTGACGCGGCTACCCGCGTTCGTGTTCTTCGATCACTCGATTCACGTCAACAAGGGGGTTGGCTGCGTGAGCTGTCACGGCCGAGTCGACCAGATGGCCCAGGTGTACGCGGTGAAGTCGTTCACGATGCAGTTTTGTTTGGACTGTCATCGCTCACCTGAAAAAGAGCTCAGGCCGCTCGATCGCGTGACGGACCTAGAGTGGTCAGCGGGCTCGCCCGCGTCGGGAGCCGCGCTCGTGCGCGAGCTTTCGGTTCACCCCGCCACGGATTGCAGCACATGCCACCGTTAGCTCGCGGACGATCGGCGTTCCGGGCAGACGAGCCGGAATTCGTCTTCGGCCAGGATCAGCCGCCGGATGAGCTCTCTCGCCGACAATTTTTGGCGCTGAGCGGCGTGACGCTGGCTGCGGCGAGCGCGGCGCTCTCCGGCTGCACGCGAGCACCTGCGGAGAAGATCGTCCCGTATCGCGTGCAGCCGAGTGAGATCGTGCCCGGGCGACCGCTGCACTATGCGACCGCGGCCACGTGGGATGGTTACGCGCGCGGCCTGTTGGTCGAGAGTCACGAGGGCCGGCCGAGCAAAATCGAGGGGAATCCGCAGCATCCGGCCAGCCTCGGCGCAAGCTCGGCGGAAGAGCAGGCGCTCTTGCTCGAGCTCTACGATCCACGCCGGCTGCGCGCGATCAGCAAACGCGGCGCGCCGGTGAGTCAGGCCGAGTTGCTGAGCGTGCTCGGCGCGGCCGGCGATGGTGTGCGCAAGGGCCGCGGCGTGCACCTGGTGCTGCCCGCGCTCAGCTCACCGCTCGTAGCCGAGCAATTGGCAGAGCTCGCGCTGCGCTTGCCCGAGCTCACGCTGCATTTTCACGTGCCGCTCGCGCGCCGCGCCGCTTGGCAGGGCGCAAAGCTCGCGTTCGGCAAGGTGCTCGATACGCGGGTCGATCTGCGGCGCGCCGACGTCGTGCTCGCGCTCGATGCCGATCCGTTGGCGCGCGGTCCGAACGCGCTCGGCCTCGCGCGCGCCTTCGCCGAACGACGGCAACCGAGCTCTCGCTACGGCGGCATGAATCGACTGTACGTCGTAGAAACGGCGATGAGCGTCACGGGCGCGAACGCCGATCAGCGGCTGGCACTCCCGCCGAGTGCGATTTCGCGTTTCGTCGCCGCGCTCTTGCGGAAAATTGCGCTCGCTAGCGGCGGAGAGGCCGCGGCTGCCGTGGCGCAAGCGCTGCCCGAGCTCACGCTGGGCGATCAAGCCGAGCGCTTCGTGAACTCGCTCGCGGCTGATTTGCTGCAGCATCGCGCTGCGAGCGCGGTGCTCGTCGGTGACGAGCAACCGGCTGAGGTGCACGCGGCCGCGTGTGCCTTGAACGCGCTGCTCGAAAACGGGGAACACGTGCTGAGCTACGCGCCGCCGGTCGTGCTCGGCAGCGACCGAGACGACTATGCCTCACTGCAAGGGCTGCGAGACGCGCTCGCTGCGGGCAGCGTCGAGACGCTGCTCGTGTTCGATAGTGACATCGCGTACGCCTCGGCGGTCGATTGGGAGCTCGCGCGTCTGTTGCCGAAAGCAAAGCGGAGCGTCTGCTTCGGGCTGTTTCGCACGCGCACCTCGGCCGCGTGTGAGTTCGAGGCCCCGGCCGCGCACGTGCTCGAGAGTTGGCTCGACACGCGCGCGCTCGACGGCACGATCTCGCTCGTACAGCCCCTGCTTTCGCCGTTGTATTCGGGGACAACGGTGAGCGAGCTGCTCGCGCGGCTCTCGGGTGATCCGGAGCCCAGCGCGCACGATTTGCTGAAGCGCTTTTGGCAGCGCGCGCGGCCGGACCAGTTCGATGAATTCTGGGAAACCGCGCTCGCGCGCGGCGTCGTCACTGGCAGTGAAAGTGCGACGTACCCGCCGGGAGCGCCTTCTTTTGCCTGGCTGGGAGGCTTGGCGCGCGCTTCCGCCGAGCACGGCATCGAGCTCAGCCTGCGCGCCGATCCGCGTTTGCATGACGGCCGGCTCGGTAACCAGCCGTGGCTGCTCGAGCTGCCGTGCCCGGTCACTAAATTGGCCTGGGACAACGCGGTCTGGTTTGGGCCCGGGCTGGCGCAGCAACTCGGCGTGGCAAACGGCGATGTCGTGACGCTCAGCGCGTCCGGTCGCTCACTTTCCGCCCCAGCGCTGGTCGTCCCAGGCCACGCTGACGGAGCGATTTCGCTCGCGCTCGGCTGGGGCCGCGACTCGTTCGACGGCACGGAGGTCGTGGGCGTGGATGCGTATCAGCTGCTCGATTCGACGCGCGGTCATCACACGCGAGTGCGCGTGACGCGCACTGGGCGCCACGCCGAGCTCGCCCTCACTCAAGACACCATGCGCCTCGGTGAAGGCGCAGAGTCGATCATGCTCTCGCGGACGCTTTCGGAGCACGAGAGCCAGCGCGCGAGCGGGAGCCGGATCAAGCGGCAACTCTCGCTGTACAGCGGCGATGCCGCGCAGTCGCCGCGGCAATGGGGCATGACCATCGACTTGAACGCGTGCACTGGCTGCAGCGCGTGCGTCGTGGCTTGCCAGGCTGAAAACAATATTCCCTCCGTCGGTAAACGCGGCGTGCTCAAGCACCGCGAAATGCACTGGCTCAGGATCGATCGCTATTTGACGGGCAGCGACGCCGCGCCCCGCGTCTTGCAACAGCCGATGGCCTGCCAGCACTGTGAAAAGGCGCCCTGCGAATATGTCTGCCCCACGGGGGCGACGGTGCACTCTTCGGATGGCCTCAACCAGATGGTTTATAACCGCTGCGTCGGCACGCGTTTTTGCTCCAATAACTGCCCGTACAAGGTGCGGCGCTTCAATTGGTTCGATTATCACGAGTCGGATCGCTCGCCGCGCGCGCTCGCCCAAAATCCGGAAGTGACCGTGCGCGCGCGCGGCGTGATGGAGAAATGCACCTACTGCGTGCAGCGCATCCGCACCGCCGAGATCCGCGCGCGAAGCAGCGGGCGCGCGCTCGCAGCGAGTGAGGTGCAGACGGCCTGCGAGCAAGCCTGCCCGACACGGGCGATCGCGTTCGGCGACGTGAACGACCCGTCTTCGGAAGTGGCGCGTTTGCGCGCGAGCGACCGCGCGTTCGAAGTGCTGGCCGAGCTCGGCACCGCGCCGCGCACCCGCTATCTGATGAAACTCACGAACCCGAATCCGGAGCTCGCATAAATGACTGCCAGTGCGGAAAATGGCGTCGTCTGGCCGGGCCCCGACCCGTCAGCCTCGGCCGAAGAGCTCGCGCTCTTGCCCCGCGCGCAGTCAGATCGCGCGCTCACGGAGGAGCTGCTCAATCACGTGCTGCAGCCGCCGCCCTGGCTCGGTCGGGCGATCCTCGTGGCGGGGGGGCTCAGCAGCGTGCTGCTGGCGGCGGTGCTGTACACCGTCCTCACCGGCATCGGGGTCTGGGGCAACAATATTCCGGTGGCCTGGGCGTTCGGGATCACCAACTTCGTGTGGTGGATTGGGATCGGACACGCAGGCACGTTCATCTCGGCCTTCTTGCTCTTGCTCGAGCAAAAGTGGCGCACGTCGATCAACCGCTTCGCAGAGGCGATGACACTCTTTGCGCTCGTCCAAGCGGGGTTGTTTCCGCTTTTGCACATGGGCCGGCCTTGGTTTTTCTATTGGTTGATTCCCTATCCGAGCACCATGGGCGTGTGGCCGCAGTTCCGCAGCTCGCTCACCTGGGACGTGGTCGCGGTGAGCACGTACTTCACGGTGTCGCTGCTGTTTTGGTACCTCGGCTTGATTCCCGATTTGGCCGCGGTGCGCGACTTTGCGCCGGAGCGCTGGCGGCGCAGAATTTACGGCGTATTTGCGCTGGGCTGGCACGGCTCGGCGGCGGCTTGGCGCCGCCATCGCATCGCCTACGGCGTGTTGGCTGGGATCGCCGCGCCACTCGTGGTCTCGGTGCACAGCATCGTCAGTATGGATTTTGCGATTGGCGTGTTGCCTGGTTGGCATTCCACGATCTTTCCGCCCTACTTCGTGGCGGGCGCGATCTATTCGGGTTTTGCCATGGTGCTCACGTTGATGATCCCCGCGCGGCGGTTGTATCGCTTGGAGCACGTGATCACGCGCGACCACTTGGACAAGATGGCAAAGCTCCTGCTCGTCACGGGCACGCTCGTCACCTACGCCTACGCAGTGGAGATCTATTGCGCCTGGGTTGGCGGTGACGCCTTCGAACGGCACCTGCTACTCGAGGTGCGGCCGCGTGGGCCGATGGCGCCGCTGTTTTGGCTGGTGATTGCCTGTAACTGCGGTTCGCCGCTCTTGCTTTGGAGCCGGCGCGTGCGACGCAGCACGCTCGCGCTGTTCGCGCTGAGCCTCACGATTCAACTCGGTATGTGGCTCGAGCGGCTGATGCTGATCGTCAGCTCGGAGAGCGCCGATTTCTTGCCGGCAATCTTTCACGGCTATCGCCCGACGCTGATCGACGGTGGGTTGCTCTTCGGCACGCTCGCGTTCTTCTGCTTTCTATTTCTGCTGTTCTTGCGCTTCGTGCCCTTCATTCCGCTGACCGAGTTGAAGGCGCTGGAGTTTGAATTGCGAGGTCGGAAGTGAGCGGGCGCACGCAAATTTGGGCCGAGTTTGCCACGGGTTCGCTGGTCTTGGCCGCCGCGCGCGCCCTGCGCGATTTGGGTCACCGAGAGCTCAGCGCCTTCACGCCTTATCCGATCCCCGAGTTGGAAGAGGTGCTCGAGCTGCCGCGGCCGCGGCTCTTGCTTGCGCTCGTGCTCGCGGGCGCCTGTCTCGGCGGTGGGCTCGCTTTTTTGATCATCTGGTGGACCGCCGTCGTGAGCTATCCGCTCAATGTCGGCGGACGGCCGCTGAACTCGTTCGTCACCGACATTCCCATTCTGTTCGAGTCCGCGGTGCTGGGCGCCGCGGCGACGGCATTTGCCGCCACACTCGGGCTCTCCGGCTTACCGCGACTGCACCACCCGCTCGATGCTATTTCCGGCTTCGAACGGAGCTCGCTCGATCGCTTTTGGCTGGGCGTGGTTTTCGACCAAGAAGTCGATCCAGACTTACCGGGCGCGCTGCAAGAGCTGGGTGCGCTGCGCGTGCATCGCGGAGAGGCGGCGCCGTGAGCCGGAATCCGAGCGCGCTTGCGAGTCTGCTCGCGCTCAGCGTGGCGCTGGGCGCTTGTGACAACCGCGACGCCTTTCACCGGCCCGAGCCCGGCCTCGAGCGCATGCTGCTCCAGCCGCGCGCCGTCCCTTATGGCGCGAGCTCGAGCTTCAGCGACGGCCGAGTGATGCGGCCAGCAGTGCCCGACACCGTAGCCAGTGAACGGCTGGGTCGGAGTCGCCTCGAGACCGGGCGAGACGGCGCGGATTATGCCAAAGAAATCCCGCTGCCCATCGCCCGCGCATCGCTCGAGCTCGGTCGCCAATCATTCGAGCGCATTTGCGCGACCTGTCACGGCGTGCTCGGCGACGGCAAGAGCGTGGTCGCAGAAAAAATGGAGCTGCGCAAACCGCCGAGCCTGCACGAACCGCGCATTCAGCAGCTCGCCCCGGGCAAGGTCTTCGAAGTCGTCTCGAACGGTTACGGCTTCATGCCGGCCTATGAAGCGGTATTGTCGCCGGAAGAGCGCTGGGCCGTCGTCGCGTATCTGGACGTGTTGCGGTTGAGCCAAGCGGTCGCCGTGGCCCGTCTCACGCCGGCCATGCGCGCGGAGCTCGCCGAGGAGGCGCCATGATCTCCGCGCGCGCGCTGAGATTCGCCTGGCTCGTCACCGTCGTCGGCGGAGCCATGCTGGGCTACGGCCTGTGGCTGCGGCGGCACGCCGAAGCTTTCGCGTATTTGGCCGCGTTTGGCGCGCTGTTCAGCACCGTGCTCGGCGCGCTCGCTTTGCTGGCGATGATGCGCACGTTGCACGCGCGTTGGTTCGTCGCGCTGCGCGGTCTGGCCGGCGCACTGAGCTCGACCACGCTGCTGCTGCCAGCGCTATTTTTGCCGATCGCGCTCGGTTTGCGCGAAGTGTTTCCGTGGGCTGCTGCTCCGTCGGTAAGCGCGGAGCTCTGGCACACCGTACGGCGAGCGCGCTTGTGGGGTCATGATTGGCTCGGTAGCGGTTGGTTCTTTCTGCGCTCGGGCCTGTATCTCGCGCTCTGGCTGGCGCTGGCCGTGTACTTGCGGCGAGCGGAGCGCGCTCAGGCCGAGCATCGCCCGCCGCGTGCGGCTCGCGTGACGGCGATCAGCGCGCTCGCGCTGCCCGTGCTCGGCTTCAGCGGTAGCTGGGCCGGCTTCGACTGGCTGATGTCCGCGCTGCCTGACTGCAATCTGACGAGCTTTGGCTTGTACCTGCTCAGCGGCGGCTTCTGCGCCGCGCTCGGCGCCTTGGCGCTGCTCGTGCACAGCGCGAAGCAGCGCAGCCTGCTACCCACGGAGGTTGGCCACGCGCACGCGCATGCGCTCGGACGGCTCATGTTCGCAGCGCTGTGCTTGTGGGCCTACATCGCGGTATCCCAGCTGATCATCGTTTGGATCGCGAACCTACCCCGGGAAGCCGCATTCTATCTGCCGCGAGCAAGCGGCCCGTTCCGGGCGATTGCCAGCGTGCTCGTGGGCGGACACTTCATTGCACCATTTTTCCTGCTGCTCTCTCGCTCCTGGAAGCAACGCTTCCGCTTCGTGGCTTGGCTCGGCGGTTGGCTCGTGCTGATGCACGCGCTCGATCTGTATTGGCTCCTCGTCCCGAGCTCGACCACGCCCGCGTCGTGGCTCGATGCGGGCCCGTTCTTGTTTATGGCCGGGCTCAGCACGCTCTTCGCGCAGGCGCGTTTCTCACGCGCTCACGCCGTTCCGCAGCGGGATCCAGAGCTTGCGCGCTCGCTGGCCTACGAGTCGCCATGAAGGAGAGCTGGGACATCGAGCAGGAGCCGGATCGCGTCGCGACCCGGCGTCTGTTGTTGATTTCCGGACTGGCGCTGGTCGTGGCGCTCGCCGGCGTGCTCGCCGCTGCACAAATGCTGCATCACTCGAGCGCTCCGCCGAGCCCACGAGCTCGACTCTCCGAAATTTCGCCGAGCCCGCTCGAACAAGGCCTGTTCGAACACGCGGAACGCGGGCTCGAGCTCCGAGCCGAGCAGAGGAAGCGCCTCGGCGAATATGGCTGGGTCGATCGCCGCGCGGGGATCGTCAAGATTCCGATCGAGCGTGCGATCGAGCTCCGCGTTCAGGAGCAACGCTGATGCTGCGCTGGTTTCGTATGCTGTTCCGCCTGCCGCCGGGCGCCTCATCGTTTGCCGACGGTGTCGATACCCTGCATTTGTTCCTGATCGGCAGCACGCTTTTGGGCGTGCTTTTGCTTTCGCTGCTGACCACCTACTTCGTGCTCCGTTACCGAGAGCGATCGGGGGTGCGCACGACGCCGGTCGTGCTGGCCTCTGGCACCGGCGAGCTGCTGCTCGTGGTGGGCACGCTTTCTTTGTTCGTGCTCTGGTGGGTGATTGGCTATCGCCAGTACTTGAGCATGCGGCGCCGCCCCGCGGGCGCAATCACGGTTTACGTCGTGGCCAAACAGTGGATGTGGAAGTTCAGCCACGAAAACGGCGCGCTCGAGAACAACGTGCTCACGATTCCGGTGGGGCGGCCCGTGGAGCTGCTGATGACCTCGCGCGACGTGATTCACAGCTTCTTTCTGCCCGCCATGCGCGTAAAACAAGACGTCCTGCCCGGGCGCTTCACGACGCTCTGGTTCAAGCCGACTGCGCCTGGCCGTTATTCGTTATTTTGTGCGGAATATTGCGGCATTTCGCATTCGGCCATGCTCGGTGAAGTGCGCGTGCTGGGAGCGGAGGAATATCAGCGTTTTCTCGCCGACAGTTCGGGCGCGCATTCGCTCGCCGAAATTGGTCGGGAAGCCGCCTTGAAGCATGCCTGCTTCTCTTGTCACACCGTCGACGGTCAACGCCATATCGGGCCGAGCTGGAGTCGGCTCTATGGCTCGGTGGTCACGCTCAGCAACGGCGAGCAGGTTAGCGCAGACGCGGCCTATTTGACTGAATCGATGATGGACCCGGCGGCGCGCGTCGTTGCCGGTTACGCGCCGGTGATGCCGACCTATTTCGGCTCGCTCGACTCGAGCGAGGCGGCAGCCATCGTCGCCTACATTCGTTCGCTCGAGCAAGGGCCGAGCAGCCCCAGTGTTCGCTTGCCGGAAGTGGTGGTGCCGCCGCTGGTCGCTTCGTCCGAGCCGAAGGGAGATCTTCACCCGTGACCGTCGCCTCCGAGCCTTCGTTCTTGCCCGCGGCCGAGCCGAGCTTCGCGCGCGCGCACACGAGCATCCGATCCTGGCTTTTGAGCACGGATCACAAGCGGATTGGCGTATTGTATTTCTTCGCGACGACGCTGTCCTTGGCGCTCGGGGGCGTGTTTGCGTTGTTGCTGCGCATCGAGCACCTGACGCCGGGCCCTACGGTCATGAGCGCGATGACCTACAATCGGCTGTTCACTTTGCACGGCGTGACCATGGTCTGGTTGTTCATGATTCCGAGCATCCCGGCCACGTTCGGCAATTTTTTGCTGCCCATCCAAATTGGCGCAAGTGAAGTGGCATTCCCGCGCCTCAACTTGCTGAGCTTTTGGATCTACGTGCTCGGTGCCGCGTTCGTGCTCCTAGCCATGTGGCTCGGTGCGCTCGACACTGGCTGGACCTTCTACACGCCGTATAGCGTGCACTCGCCGTCCGCGGTGGTGCCCACGCTGATTGGCATCTTCATCGTCGGCTGGTCGACCATTCTCACTGGCGTCAATTTCATCGTCACGGTGCATACGATGCGCGCGCGGGGCCTGGGCTGGATGCGCCTGCCGCTCTTCACCTGGGCGATCTATGGCACCAGCATCATTCAGGTGCTGGCCACGCCGGTGCTCGGATTGTCCTTGCTGATCGTGAGCCTCGATCATGCCTTTGCTTGGGGCTTGTTCGATCCGGCGCGGGGCGGGGATCCGGTGCTGTATCAGCACCTATTTTGGTTTTACTCCCACCCTGCAGTCTACATCATGATCTTGCCCGCGATGGGCGTGGTAAGTGAGGTGATTTCCACGTTTTCGCACAAGAACCCCTATTCTTACAAAGCCATCGTGTACTCCACGCTGGGCATTGCGTTCGTCGGTTTTTTGACCTGGGGTCATCACATGTTCGTCGCCGGGATGTCGGTGTTCGACGCCGGCGCGTTCGGTGCGCTGTCCATGCTGGTCGCGATCTTCAGCGCAGTAAAAGTGTTCACCTGGGTCTCCACGCTGAGCAAGGGGTCGATCGTGCTGGCGACGCCGCTCTGGTACGTGTTCGGTTTTTTGATCTTGTTCATGTTCGGCGGCATGACGGGTGTCGCGGTGGCAACGATGAGCCTCGATGTTCATTGGCACGACACCTACTTCGTCGTGGCTCACTTCCATTTCGTGATGGTCGGCGGCACGCTGACCGCGTGGCTCGCGGCGCTGCACTACTGGTTTCCGAAGGTGACCGGCCGGCTGTATTCCGAGCGCTGGGGGCTGTTGGGCTTTGCGCTAGTGTTCAGCGGATTTTTTGGCACGTTCGTCCCGCAATTCTTGCTCGGCAACGCGGGCATGCCGCGCCGCTACTACGAATATCCGGAACGTTTTCAGCTGCTTCACGTGGCCTCCACGCTCGGGTCTTGGGTGCTCGCGGCAGGCTTGCTGCTCACCGTCGGCTATTTGGGGCACGCGCTCTGGTTCGGGCGCCGCGCCTCCGGCAATCCGTGGGCTTCGCGTTGCTTCGAGTGGCGCACGAGCTCGCCGCCGCCGGAAAAGAACTTCTCAGCCCAGCCAGAGCTCGGCTTGGACGCCTACGACTACACCACGCCCTGGCCGGCGTCCGAGGAGCGCGCATGAACAGCGTCCGGCACGCCGCTCAATTCCAGTCGCTCGCGCAGCAAGATCACGCCACGCGCCTCGGGATGTGGGTGTTTCTCGGCTCGGAGCTCTTGCTCTTTGCCGGGCTGTTCGCGCTGTACGCTGCGGGCCGCGTGGCGCACCCCGCCGCCTTCCACGAGGGCGTGGCGCACGCCGAAAAGTCGATCGGCTCGCTGAATACGGCCGTGCTCTTGACCAGTAGTACGACCGTGGCGCTGGCCGTGGAGTCGCTGCGGCGCGAGCGGCGGGCGGCTGCGGTTACGCTACTTTCGATCACGATCGCGCTCGGCGCCGCGTTCTTCTGCCTGAAGCTGGCCGAGTACGGCGCGCATTTTCGCGCGGGAATTTATCCGGGCGGCGCGGGCAGCTTCTTCGTCAGCCACGGTACGCCCGGGTTGCCCTTGTTTTGGACGCTGTATTTCGTCACCACCGGGCTGCACGCCGTGCACGTGTGCGTAGGCCTTGGGGTGCTCGGGTTGAGCGCGCAGGCCATAGCACGAGGGAAGATGGGCGGAGAGCGCGCGTACGTGCTCGAAAACGCCGCGCTCTATTGGCACTTGGTCGACCTCATTTGGATCTTCCTCTGGCCCCTCTATTACCTCGCATGAGCAGTAACGAGCGCGCCCTGCAGCAGTCGTCGATCAGTCGCGTCCTCCGCGCGGGCGCGGGTCTGCTGGCTCTGGCTGCTGCCAGCTATGCGCTCTCGTTCGTGCGGCTGGGCGCTTTTGCTCTGGCGGTGGCGCTCGCAATCGCGGCTTTGAAGGCGCTGGTAGTGCTGTGGGTTTTCATGCAGTTTGGCCGCGTGCCGGCGTCGGCGAAGCTCGCGGCGCTGGCGGCATTCTTCATGTTGGCGCTGATGCTGAGTCTGATGGCGGCCGACGTCGCGTCGCGCGAGGCCGCTCCGGTGCCTCCGGCAGCCGCAGCAACGCGCAGCCCGTAATCCTCCGCGGACCGTTGGCGCCAGCAAGCGCACCGAACGGTAAAAGCGCCTGCGCTCGACAAATTGCCTCGCTGGTGTCGATCTGCCTCGGCTCTGCCGTCGCGCTGAAGGCGAAGCTGGGCTCGCGGCGCGCGTGCTTTGCCCGACGGTGCTGCGCGTGCGCGGTTCGGTCCACCAATGCGCGCTCGGGCGAGATGGCACCCCGCGTGCTTGCGTTGGGCCATGATCGGAAAGCGTGTTTGGGCGATCGCAGAGGGGTACATACCGGGCCAAAGCCATGGGCCGAGCCCCGCGCTGCTGAGCCACGAAACGGCCTGCATTCTGAATCCGTCGGATCAGCCGGCGGTGGTGAAGATCACGCTATTTTTCGCCGACCGCGAGCCGGTTGGGCCGTACACGGTGAACGTGCCGGCTCGGCGTACGAGGCATGTGCGCTTCAACGATCTGAGCGACCCGGAGCCGGTGCCGCGCGATACGGACTATGCCAGCGTTTTCGAAGCCAGTGAGCCGATCGTCGTGCAGCATACGCGCCTCGATTCGCGTCAAAGCGAGAACGCCTTGATGACGACGATCGCGTTCGCTGCCGAATAGTGGCTCGCCAAGCTGCGACGTGTGGGCACTGGGCACGCGCTTTGCGTGCCAGTTGAGCACACACTCTCTACGTACGCCGATGCTGCAGGAAGGATCGAGCCGCTCATGAACGTCAGCGATCAGTTACTAGAACGCCTCAGTGCCTGGGGCGTGCGCACCGTCTACGGCTATCCCGGCGACGGCATCAACGGCATCATGGGCGCGTTCAATCGCAACGACCATGGCGTGCGCTTCATTCAGACACGGCACGAGGAAATGGCCGCGTTCATGGCTTCAGGCCACGCCAAATTCACCGATCAAGTGGGGGTGTGCTTGGCGACCTCTGGTCCAGGCGCCATTCACCTGCTCAACGGCCTGTACGACGCGAAGTTGGATCACGCGCCGGTTGTGGCCATCGTCGGGCAATCCGCGCGGTCCGCGATTGGCGGCAGTTATCAGCAAGAGGTCGACCTTCAGAGTTTGTTCAAGGATGTGGCCAGCGAGTACGTGCACACGTGCATGACCGCCGAATCGATCCCGCTGCTTTTGGATCGCGCCGTGCGGATCGCGAAAGCGCAGCGCACGGTCACGTGCGTGATCGTGCCGAAGGACGTGCAGGAGCTGCGCGCGGTGACGAAGCCGCCGCACGAGCACGATACAGTGCCGACCTCCCTCGATTACGCCGAGCCGCGCGTCATGCCGCCGATAGATCAGCTGCGCCGCGCGGCGGACGTGCTGAACGCCGGTGAGAAGGTGGCGATCTTAGTGGGCAACGGCGCAAAAAACGCGGCGGCGGAAGTGATTGCCGTGGCCGAGACGCTGAGCGCGGGCGTGGCCAAGGCGCTGCTCGGCCGCGCCGTGGTGCCCGATGATCTGCCGTACGTCACTGGCGCGATCGGTTTGCTCGGCACGCGGCCGAGCTGGGAAATGATGACCCATTGCGACACGCTGCTCATGGTCGGCACCAGCTTTCCGTACGCGGAGTTCTTGCCCGAGCCGGGCAAGGCGCGCGCGGTGCAAATCGACATCGACGGACGCATGGTCGGCCTGCGCTATCCGACCGAGCTCAACTTGGTGGGTGACGCCAAGGAGACCTTGGGCGCGCTCTTGCCGCTCTTAGTGCAAAAGCCAAATGGCGCCTGGCAGGAGAAGATCCGTAAGGAAAAGCAGGAATGGCAGCAGTTGATGGATGAGCGCGCTGCCGCGGACGCCGACCCAATCAACCCGCAGCGCGTGTTCGCCGAACTCTCGCCGCTTTTGCCGGAACGCTGCATTTTGACGGCAGATTCGGGATCGTGCGCCAATTGGTTCGCGCGCAACCTGAAGCTCCGCGCTGGGATGATGGCGAGCCTCTCCGGCGGTCTCGCCAGCATGGGCCCGGGCGTGCCGTACGCGATTGCCGCGAAGTTTGCGCACCCGGATCGGCCGGTGATTGCGCTGGTCGGTGATGGCGCCATGCAGATGAACGGCAACGCGGAGCTCATCACGATCGCCAAATATTGGAAGGAGTGGGCCGACCCGCGCTTGATCGTGCTGGTGCTCGAAAACCGCGATCTGAACATGGTCACTTGGGAAATGCGCGCCATGTCGGGCGATACGCGTTACGCGGCGTCTCAGGACATCCCGGCGTTTCCGTACGCGCAATACGCGGAGCTGATCGGCCTTCAGGGCATCCAAGTCGATAGCCCTGCGCAGCTCAAGGATGCTTGGCAGGCAGCGCTCTCGGCGACGAGGCCGGTGGTGCTGCAAGCGCGGGTGGATCCGAACGTTGCTCCCTTTCCGCCGCACATCACCTTGAAGCAGGCGAAGGCGTTCGGCATGAGCCTATTGAAGGGGGATTCGGAAGAGACCGGCATCATCAGTCAGGCCATTCATCAGCTCTTCCCCAGCGATAAATCGTAGACGAGGGCCGTTCAACTCGCTCATGAAAATCGAGGATTACGCGCTGATCGGCGATCTTAGGACCGCGGCTCTGGTCGGTAAAGATGGCAGCATCGATTGGCTGTGCGTGCCGCGCTTCGACGCTGGAGCCTGCTTTGCAGCGCTGCTCGGCACGCACGAGCACGGTCGTTGGCTCTTGGCTCCGCGTGACGCCGTGCTGACGACGACGCGCCGCTACTGCGAGGACACGTTGATCCTAGAGACGCGTTACGAAACGCGCGAAGGCTCGGTCAAAGTGACCGATTTCATGCCGCTCGGCGATTTTCCGGAGGTCACGCGCATCGTCGAAGGCTTGTCCGGTCGGGTCACGATGAACTGTGAGCTCGTGATCCGCTTCGACTATGGCGCGGTCGTGCCCTGGGTGCGAACCATTGCAGGCAAGCTCGTGGCCATGGCTGGCCCGGACGCGCTCGAGCTCTCTTCGCCGATTGCGTTACACGGCCAAGGGCTGGCCAGTGTTGCCGAGTTCGCGGTGGAGCCGGGCGATCGCGTGCCGTTTTCGCTGCGCTGGTTTCCGTCCCACGAGCCCTTCCCGCCGAGCGTCGACCCATTCCAGCTTTTGGCTGCTACCGAGCAGTATTGGCGTAAATGGTGCGCGAAGTCCCAGGCATCGGGGCCGCACCGCGACGCGATTGTCCGTTCATTGATCACGTTGAAGGCGCTCACTTATTCACCGACGGGGGGCATGGTGGCAGCCGTTACCAGCTCGCTCCCCGAATGCATCGGCGGGCCGCGCAATTGGGACTATCGCTACTGTTGGCTGCGCGATTCCACGTTCACGCTGTATGCGCTCATGCACAACGGCTACCTGGACGAGGCGCGCGCGTTTCGCGACTGGCTCTTGCGCGCCGTCGCCGGCGATCCCGGAAAATTGCAGATTTGTTACGGCCTCTCGGGCGAGCGCCGGCTGGAGGAGGTGGAGCTGCCCTGGCTGCCTGGCTATGAAAACTCGCGCCCGGTGCGGCTCGGAAACGCGGCAGCCGGGCAACTACAGCTCGACGTCTACGGTGAGGTCAGCGACACGCTACATCAGGCGCGGCGTCACGGCATCGATTCGGACGCGCTCGGCTGGCCATTCCAATTGGCGCATACCGAATGGCTGGAGCGCGCTTGGCGTGAGCCGGACCAAGGTCTATGGGAAATGCGCGGCCCGCCGCGGCACTTCGTGCATTCGAAAGTGCTCACTTGGGTGGCGTTCGACCGCGCGGTGAAGGCCGTCGAAAAGCTCGGCTTTTCGGGCCCGGTCGCGCGCTGGCGCAAGGTGCGCGATGAGATTCACGCGGACGTATGCCGCCACGGCTTCAACGCAGAGAAAAACAGCTTCACGCAAGCGTATGATGTGAACGGCGTCGACGCGAGCCTGCTCCTGATTCCCGCTGTGGGCTTCTTACCCGCCACCGACCCGCGCGTGCTCGGAACCATTTTGGCGGTGGAGCGCGAGCTCCTGCACGATGGCTTCGTCAAGCGCTACGCTACGAAGCGCGCGGACAATCCGGACGGGCTGCCCGGTCATGAGGGCGCATTCCTGGCCTGCTCATTTTGGTTGGTCGATGCGTATGCGCTCAGCGGCCAAACGAAAAAAGCACGATCCTTGTTCAGTCGCTTGCTCGCGCTGCAAAACGACGTTGGGCTGCTTTCGGAAGAATATGACCCGCAAAGCCGGCGTTTCGTCGGTAATTTTCCGCAGTCTTTTTCGCACGTCGCATTGATCAACAGCGCGCGCAATTTGTGCGAGGAGCGCGGCCCGACCGAGCACCGCAGCAGCACCTGACCCGGAATTTGCATTCCCGCGCCCGAGCTGGAGATTGGGAGAATTGAATTGATGGTCACTCGAACCGGACGCGGCTCGGCGCTGCCTTCGGCGTCGCGGTCCGCGGCCCCAGAACCCTGGGGTGCGGATCAGTACCCGTGTTTCCCAAAACACGCTGATAGGAGTGTTGAATAGCAGTGGATTATCGGGCCCCTGTACGAAGAATTTCGAATCGCCAGGTGACAGTTGCAGATTGGCAGGCGAAAGATGAAGCCGAGTTGACGCAGCGAACACACTGGCAGACTCCTGCCGAGCACCACGTTCAATGACTATACGCTCGAGCTTGAAGCTTCGACGGTAGGCATGCGAGACTGGCCTGAATGAGGGGGCTACCCATGCAACGCGTGAAGAGTCTCGTCTGCGCGCTCGCTCTCGTAGCCTGCAGCAGCGGTTCGGACAACCCATTCGGCAACGGTGGTGCAGCGGGGACGAGCGATGCCGCTGGGGGAAGCGCGAGCGGCGGCACCCATGCGGGCGGCACTCATGCGGGCTACGGGGGAGGGAGCGCTGGAACGACTGATCAGGCTGGAAGCGCGGGTGCGAGCGCGAGCGGGGGAGGCGGGCTTGGTGGCAACGGCGGCAGCGGCATGGGCGAGAGTGGGGAAGCCGGTGCGGCGGGTGCAACAGCAGGCGCAGGCGGGCTAGCTGGAGCGGGGGTGGCGGGTGCGGGTGCGGGCGGCGCGGG
>Ga0068855_100004607_pt1 | contig 16830 bp, 14 predicted proteins | sample KBSCornC52_FD_66592 | JGI IMG/M metagenome (GOLD analysis project Ga0068855, IMG submission 66592) | Corn rhizosphere microbial communities from Kellogg Biological Station, Michigan, USA - KBS Corn C5-2 | ecosystem: Host-associated > Plants > Roots > Rhizosphere > Soil ...
CTCAACCGCAACGACGCCCTCGGCGACCCAAGCCGCGACCTCCGCAGGCACGGCCTCGACTCCGCCGGCCGATTCCTCGACATCAGCGGCGGCGACCACCGCGGCGGCGGCCGGTAGCGGGGCGCTCGTCGGAGTCGATTACCCGCGATCCGACACCGACTTCTGGAACGCGTACATCAAGTACGAACCTCAGGAAGCGGCGAAGGTTGGCGTCACGATGAAGACGACCAACTCGCAAAACGACGTGGCGAAGCTCGCAGCCAACGTGCAGACCCTCGTCAGCGAGGGTGTCAAGGGCATCGTGATGGCCCCGCAAGACACCGCGGCTATCGCTCCGACGCTGCAGCAGCTCAATTCCAAGAACATCCCGGTAGTCAGCATCGACACGCGCCCCGACACCGGCAACGTTTTCATGGTCGTGCGCGCCGACAACAAGGCCTACGGTACGAAGGCCTGCCAGTTCCTCGGCACGAAGCTCGGCGGCAAGCACAGCGTCGTCATGCTCGAAGGCGACGTCGCCTCCATTAACGGCCGCGACCGCACCGAGGCGTTTTCGTCGTGCATGAAGCAAAACTTCCCCGGCATCAAGGTGCACGCCGAGCCCTCCAAGTGGGACGCCGCCACCGCTGCCTCGCAACTCGCAACAGTGCTCGAGCAAGACAGCGACGTGCGCGGCGTCTACATGGAGTCGAGCTTCGCGCTGGCGGGCACGTTGCAGGATCTGCAATCCAAGGGCCTGCTGGTTCCGCCGTCCGACCCAAAGCACGTGTTCGTGGTCTCGAATGACGGAATCCCAGAGGAGCTGAAGGATATCCAAGCCGGCAAGATCGATGCGACGGTGTCGCAGCCTGCCGACTTGTATGCCTACTACGGCCTGTACTACGTCAACGCAGCCATCGAAGGCAAGACCTTCAGCCCCGGCCCGACCGACCACAACAGCACGATCATCCAGGTTCGGCCCGGAGTCCTTGAGGACCAGCTCTCGGCACCACTGGTGACGGCCGACGGCGGTACCTACGGCGGCATCTCGTCCCTTAAACCGGACGACCCCTCGCTTTGGGGAAACAGCTAGCCGCGATCACAAACACCGGCTCGGCGGCGGTGGCAAATCACCGTCGCCGAGCCCGCAGCATCGGCTTGAATGAGGAGACGCAGCACGTGTCCGTGGCAAGCAACGCGCCCGCGCCCGTCGAAGAAACACCGGCTGCCGAAGCGCATGGAATCACCAAACGATACGGCGGCACCGTCGCGCTGCAAGACGCCGGCATCGTCATCACCCCCGGCACGACACATGCCCTGGTCGGCCGCAACGGCGCCGGCAAGTCGACGCTTGTGAGCATCCTGACCGGCCTGGAGTCGGCTGACTCGGGCGAGGTCACTTTTAACGGCTCGCCGGCGCCCGGCCTTACCGACCGCGAGGGATGGCGCCGGCGGGTCGCGTGCGTGTACCAGAAGTCGACGATCATCCCGAACCTGACCGTCGCCGAGAATCTCTACCTCAACAGGCAGCCGCGCGGAGGCGGTTCAGCGATTTCCTGGCGCCGGATGCGGCGCCAGGCGAGCGATCTCCTCGATACGTGGCACCTCACGATCGACGTCGACGCGTATGCGTCCGACCTCAATGTCGAGCAGCGGCAACTTGTCGAGATCGCGCGTGCACTGTCGTACGAAACTCGATTCATCATCCTCGACGAGCCGACGGCTCAGCTCGACCGCGCGGCAATCAACAGGCTGTTCGAGCGCATTCGCGGGTTGCAGCGGCAAGGCATGACGTTTCTGTTCATCTCGCATCACCTCGAGGAGATCTACGAAATCTGCCAGCGGGTCACCGTCTTCCGCGATGCGCGGCACATTTTGACGGACGACGTCGCAGCGGTGCCGACCCGTGACCTGGTCGCGGCGATGACCGGCGAGGCGGCGCCTCACACCGTGCCCGCGCGCCGCGCGGGAGCCGCCGCCAGCGAGCCAGTGATTCTTGAAGTCGAAGACCTCGTCGCCGTACTCGACGCGCCCCGCGCGAACTTCCGGCTACGTCGCGGAGAGGTCGTCGGTCTCGCAGGCGGCAACGGCAGCGGAAAGACACAGATTGCCGAAGCGATCGTCGGCCTGCGCAAAGCCCGCTCGGGCACAATCTCTGTCGACGGGCACCGGACTAAGCCCGGCCACGTCAGTAGTGCACTACGCAGCGGCGTCGCGTTCGTCCCGCAGGACCGCCACACCGAGGGTTACGTCGGTGGCCTGAGCATTGCCGAGAACGTGACCATGACGGTTCCGAAGCTCATCGGGACGCGCGGCGTGCTGTCGACCAAACGCCGGGATGCGCTGGCGCGCAAGCTCATCGCCGACCTGTCGGTCAAGACGCCCGGACCCGAGTTGCCCGTCTCCTCGCTGTCCGGAGGCAATCAGCAGAAGGTGGTGATGGGACGCGCGCTCGCGAGCAAGCCAAAGGTACTCGTCCTCATCTCCCCGACCGCCGGCGTCGACGTGCGATCGAAGGCCACGCTGCTAGGGGTTGTCAACGAGATGCGGGCCCTGGGCACGGCGGTTCTCGTCGTTTCCGACGAGCTTGACGACCTGCGCGTGTGCGACCGGGTGCTCGCCATCTTCCGTGGCGAGATCGTACGGGAGTTCGAGGCCGGTTGGGCCGACAACGAGCTGGTCCTTGCGATGGAAGGCGTGGGTACAACCGATGACGAACATTAGCGACACGGCAACGAGCGACGTCGAGGTCTCGTCCTCGACTGTGGTTGCGGCCGGACGCCGCCTTCGGTTGGCGCGGCTGCGCGACTTCGCCCTGGTCCCGGCGGTGTTGGGCGTGGCGTTCGTCGGTTACCTCGTGAACCCGGTGTTCCTGCACAAGGGCAATCTCATTTTGATTCTGCAGACGATGTCCGAGGTCGGCATCGTCGTCCTCGCAGAGTCGTTGATTCTGATTGCCGGCCGGATGGACCTGTCACTTGAGTCGACCTTCGGGCTGGCACCAGGCGTGGCAGCCTGGCTCGTCCTGCCGAACGCCCCCGCACTGGGCTCGCACCTACCGTCTTGGACCGGCGTTCCGATCACGCTCGCGGTCGGCGCGTTGGTCGGAGCGATCAACGGGCTCCTGATCGTCCGCTCTCGCCTCAACGGCTTCATCGTCACTCTCGGCATGCTCATCGTGCTTCGCGGCCTGCTGACCGGAATCTCGAAAGGGCAGACGTTTTTCAACCTGCCGCATTCGATGCTCTGGGTCGGCCAGGCGCGGTGGCTCACGGTTCCCGTGTCGGTGTGGCTGTGCCTGGCCCTGTTCGGAGCCGCGATGTTCGTCTTGGGCTACACCAGAGCAGGCCGAGCCCTTTACGCCATCGGCGGCAACCGCAATGCAGCGCGAGCCGCCGGCATCAACGTCGACCGCGTACTGTGGCTGACGCTCATCGTCGCCAGCACTCTCGCTGCGCTTGGTGGGCTGATGCTCACGGGCCGGTTGGCGTCCGTCGCGGCGAACCAGGGCAACGGCTACATCTTCACCGTCTTCGCGGCGGCTGTCATCGGCGGCATCAGCCTCAACGGCGGCAAGGGCACGATGTTCGGTGCCTTCACGGGTGTGTTGCTGCTCTACATGATCCAAGACGTGCTCACGCTCGGCGGTGTCAACGCCGAGTGGATCGGAGCACTCGACGGCGGCATCATCCTGCTCGCCCTCGTGCTCTCGCGCATCACCAGCGGCCAAGCGCAGGATTGAAGCCTCGGCCGATCGTGTCATCATCCATTCACTCGCGGCCCAACCCGCGACGATCGCGAAGGACCATCGTGAGCAACCGGATCACCGGCTTCGAGACTGCGGACGTACGATTCCCGACGTCCCGGCATCGCGACGGGTCAGACGCGATGAACCCGTTCCCCGACTACTCTGCGGCGTACCTCACCTTGACGACCACGTCGGGCGAGACGGGTTACGGCTTCACCTTCACTGTCGGTCGCGGTAACGACGTGCAACTCGCCGCGATCCAAGCCCTGCGGCCGCTCGTGGTCGGCCGTGAAATCGACGAGATCCTGGCAGCGATGGGAGCCTTCGGCCGAACGCTGACAGGCGACAGTCAGTTGCGCTGGCTCGGACCGGAAAAGGGTGCCATCCACATGGCCGCCGGTGCCGTGATCAACGCCCTGTGGGACCTGCGGGCGCGCCGCGAGGGCAAACCCTTGTGGCAACTGCTCTCGACGCGATCGCCTGCAGAGCTCGTCGAACTCGTCGACTTCCGCTACCTTCGCGATGCGCTGACGCCAACGGAGGCACTGGAAATCCTGGAAAAAGGCACAATCGGCCGCGAGGATCGCGAGAGCGAGCTCCGTGCGAACGGTTACCCTGCGTACACCACGACGCCAGGATGGCTCGGCTACGACGACGAAAAGCTGGCCCGGCTCAGCGAAGAGGCGAAGGCTGACGGCTTTGCGATGATCAAGCTGAAGGTCGGCCGCGACAAGGGCGATGATCGCGCTCGCTTGGCGCTGGCCCGTTCGGTCGTCGGCGACCTGCCGCTAGCGGTCGACGCGAATCAGGTCTGGGGCGTTTCTGAGGCTATCGACTGGGTCCGTGCGCTCGCCGAATTCGAGCCTTACTGGATCGAGGAGCCGACGTCACCCGACGACATCCTCGGGTACGCGGCATTGCGGGAAGCGGTGCACCCGATCCGGGTAGCGACCGGCGAGCATGTGCACAACGCGGTGATGTTCAAGCAACTTCTGCAGGCGCGCGCGATCGACGTCGTCCAGATCGATGCATGCCGGGTGGGTGGCCTGAACGAAAACCTGGCGATCCTCCTACTAGCAGCGAAGTTTGGTGTGCCGGTGTGCCCGCACGCGGGCGGCGTCGGACTATGCGAACTCGTCCAGCATCTGGCGATGTTCGACTATCTGTCAGTGAGTTGCTCCACGGAAGGTCGCATGGTCGAGCATGTCGACCATCTGCACGAGCATTTCGTTGAACCCGTGGTGATTACCAACGGCCGCTATGCCGCGCCTCTTGCGCCAGGCATGAGCGCACAACTCCGCCCGGAATCGGTCCGCGATTATCGCTTCCCCGACGGGCCGGAGTGGAACGCGTTGTCGCCGTCACGAACGGAGTCGTGACACGGATGCGCAGAATCGGCCAGGTCGTTGGCCTCCGAGCGGAAATGAGAGAGGAGTATCTCCGACTCCACTCGACCGTTTGGCCGGAGGTCGAGCAGATGATCACCCAGTGCGGCATCCGGAATTACACGATCTTCGTCATGGACGGCATGCTCTTCAGCTACTACGAGTACGTCGGCGACGACTACGACGCTGATATGGCCCGCATCGCCGCCGACCCGGTTTCGCAACGCTGGTGGACGTTCACCGATCCGTGCCAGGAACGGCTTCCCGGCACTGCGGAAGGAAAGATGTGGCGCGAGTTGCCGGAGATCTGGCACCTCGACTGAAGCTTGGCTAGCTGCCGCGGAACATCGAACACCAACTTGGAGGTCGAAGCGCATGCGCGCCGCAACATACAACGGGCCTGGAGCCGTCGGCGTGTCACAAGTAGCCGGCCGCGAACCCGCACCCGGTGAGGTGCAAATCGCGGTCGCCTACACCGGAATCTGTGGCACCGACGTCCACATTTTCCACGGCGCCATGGACGGCCGGGTGAAACCGCCGGCAATCATCGGGCACGAGTGTTCGGGAACAGTCGCGGCTGTCGGGCCGGGCGTTTCCGGGTGGTCGGTGGGCGACCCAGTCACCGTGCTGCCCGTGAAGTCGTGTGGCGCCTGTCGGGCCTGCCTCGCGGGCTACGGCCACATCTGCCCGCAGCTGGTATTCCTAGGCATCGACGCGCCCGGCTCGATGCAGAACCGCTGGAACGTGCCCGCCGAACTGCTCGTCCGGCTGCCGCGCGATATGAACCTCGAACACGCCGCGCTCGTCGAGCCGACGGCGGTGGCCGTGCACGACGTGCGGCGCTCGGGCCTGTCGGCGGGCCAGCGTGCCGTCGTCGTCGGCGGCGGGCCCGTCGGAGTACTCATCGCCTTGGTTGCACGGTCGACTGGCGCCGACGTTTCTGTCGTCGAGCTCGACCCCACGCGTCGCGAACTCGTGTCGAAGCTCGGGCTTCGAGCAATCGACCCGGCGGACGACGTGACCGCGCGGGTCGGTGAACTCACCAGTGGCGATGGCGCCGATGTCGCGTTCGAGGTGTCGGGTGCTCAAGACGGCGTCGCCACGGCGGTCGACGTGCTCGGCGTCCGCGGCAAGCTCGTGATGGTCGCGATTCACACCACACCGCGGGAGGTGAATCTGCACCGGTTCTTCTGGCGCGAGCTCGAGATGCTCGGAGCCCGGCTCTACGAACGTCGCGACTTCGAGGCGGCGGTCGACCAGATCGCGACCGGACAGGTTCCGGCGGCCGACCTCATCACGGGCGTTTTCCCACTGACGCAAGCAGGGTCTTCGTTCGCCGAACTCGCACGAGGCGGTGCCATGAAAATCCTGGTCGATTGCACGGACGCCGGGAACGGTGTTGCCTGATGTCGCAGCTATTCGACTTGTCCGGGCAAGTAGCGGTCGTCACCGGCGTACGACGCGGGATCGGGGCGGGTATCGCCCTCGCACTCGCCGAAGCCGGCGCCGACATCGTTGGCGTGAGCGCGACCCTTGAGGAGTCCGGGAGCGTTGTACAGAAAGTGGTCGAGCAAACCGGACGCCGCTTCACCCCCTACCGTGCCGACTTCTCGGATCGCATTGCGGTGAAGCGACTGACCGACGACATCGCGACGCACCACGGCACGGTCGACATCCTGGTCAACAACGCCGGCGACATCCGACGCTCACCGGCCGTCGACTACCCCGACGAAGACTGGGATCACGTCCTCGAGGTCGACCTCACGGCGCAGTTCCTACTCGCGCGTGACCTTGGACGTCGCATGGTCGAGCGACGCCGCGGGAAAATCATCTTCACTGCGTCGCTGCTCAGCTTTCAGGGTGGGATAAACATCGTCGCCTACACCGCAGCCAAATCTGGCGTTGCGGGGATGACAAAGGCGCTTGCGAACGAGTGGGCGGCGCACGGTGTGAATGTCAACGCGGTGGCGCCGGGCTACATCGAGACTGACAACACGGCGCCACTGCGCGCAGACCCAGCGCGATTCAAGGCAATCAGTGATCGGATCCCTGCCGGCCGCTGGGGTACACCGGCGGACATCGGCGGCGCGGTGGTGTTCCTGGCGTCGTCCGCCGCCGACTACGTGCACGGTGTCACGCTGCCCGTCGATGGCGGGTGGCTCGGCCGATGAGCGGGCACGCGATCGTCGATGCGCATCAACATCTGTGGGAGATGGCCGAACACCCACAGACGTGGATGAACCCGGAAACCGACTCCGCGATCAACCGTGACTTCGTCGTCAACGACCTGCGCGCCGCGACGGCGTCCGTCGTCGATCTGGCAGCTACCGTCGTCGTGCAATCGGTGAACGACGCCAACGAGACGACACACTTGCTCGCACGTGCCGAGCAGGCACCAGACCTGATCGCAGGAGTCGTTGGCTGGGCCGACCTCACGGCGTCCGATCTCGAAGAACAGCTCTGCCGTTGGCGGGACGCACCCGGTGGTCATCGGCTCGTCGGGTTACGGCACCTCGTCCAGAACGAACCTGACGAGGGGTTCCTCGACCGGCCCGAGGTCCGGCGGGGCCTACGCATCGCCGCGCGCCACGAGCTGGCGTTCGACCTGCTCGTGAACGGCGTTCACCTGCCGGCTGCCGTCCGCGTCGCGTCGGATCTGCCCGAGACGCGCTTCGTTCTCGACCACCTCGGCAAACCGCCGCTGCGGTCGGGCGACCTCGCGCAGTGGACGGCACAGATGCGCGAACTCGGAAGACTGCCGAACGTATGGGCGAAGGTGTCGGGCCTGGTGACGGAGGCCGTACCCGGTGAGCGCTCCGCCGCGCTGCTGCAACCAGTCGCCGACGTCGCTTTGCAGGCGTTCGGGCCGGGCCGCCTGATGTTCGGATCCGACTGGCCAGTCTGCCTGCTGGCCGCCGACTACGCCGAGGTCGTTTCAATCGCCCAGCAACTTCTGTCTTCTCTGAGCGAAACGGAGTACCGCCGCGCGTTCGCCGGCAACGCGGTCGAGTTCTACCGCCTCAGCCTCGGAGCGCAACCGATCTAGCGGTCGAGCGGGCTGTCGTCCTCGGGTGTCAGTCGCAGTCCGGCACGAGCCGGCCGCACTTGCCAGTTCGCCGCCGTCCGCCAGGCTGCGTCGTCAGCGAGCGCGGCAATTGCCTCCTCGTCCACGGTGAGCCCGTGCCCTGCTTGGTCGCCGAGAACGATTCCCCCGTCAGAAATCTCCTGGTCCACGCCGATCCCGCACGGGTACGTGAGATCTTGTACCTCGATCGAAATCATGTTGGGCATCGCCGCGGCCGCCGGAGCTATTGCCGGTGAGAAGCCGACCGGGCTGACGGGGAGGTCGCGCGCGTCAGCCGCGGCGGCGACCCGCAGCGCGAGGGTCGTTCCCCAGCCCCAGCCGACCTGCACCACGTCGAGTGCGTCCGCGTCCAGTAGCGGCCGGAATTGCTCGAGTCCAGTGAGATTCTCGCCGCTTGCGACGCCGGCGCGCACACCGGCGCGGACGGCGGCGTGGCCCGCGGCATCCCACCTGCGAACCGGCTCCTCGATCCAGGCAAGGTCGATCTGTTCTTCCAGCTTCGTGACGTACCGAACCGCCTGCGACCGGTGCCAAGCCTCGTTTGCGTCAAACATCAATGCCGGCGCCGCGCTCTGGTGGGAGTAGATGTCGCGCAACGCGAGCAGCCGCTTCATGTCGCGATCGAGATGCCGACCGCCCTTCAGCTTGGCTGAGCGGTAACCGCGCTCGGCGAACCGGGTGTGGATCGCCACGAGTTCGTCGTCATCGAGCACGATATCGAGAGCCGACGCATACCCAGGAACGAATCGGTCACGGCCACCAAGCAAACGCCACAGGGGCTCGCCGGCGGCCTTCGCCTTGATGTCCCAAAGCGCCATGTCGATGGCACCGATCGTGCCGGCGACCGCCCCCTGATGACCGAGCTTGAATATGTGGGCACGCATCCGGTCATAGAGGGCGACGACACCTCGTGGATCCTCACCCGCGACCGCCTCGAAGATGCGCTCGACGTCGGGGTGCGCGCCGACGCCGACACCTTCGATCCCGTCGTCCGTCGTGACGATGAGCACGTGTACAGGCGTGCGCGTTGTCTCGCTGGCGTGGTTGACGTCGCCAATCCGGCGGCCCCAGTCGTGGTGTGTAATCAGGCTGCGGTAGCCGGTGACCTTCACGAAGTGTCTCCATTAAGCCGAGGACCTATAACATATGATGATTGACCTGAAGCCTTCGAACATCGCGGCGGGAGATGTCCCTCGCGCCGTCTCACCAACGGAGTCGCCCACATGGCCGTCACTGCACCGGTGAGCGCGTCGCATCGGCCCGCTGCGCAACGTCCTTCGCGCCGTGCCGACGCGGTCGTGAGCGACCTTCTGGAGCGCATCGTCTCAGGCGACCTTCGTCCGGCCGACCTCGTGCCGACCGAGCCGGCGCTCTGCGAGGCGTACGGCGTGAGCCGCACAGTCGCCCGGGAAGCGGTTAAGACGCTCGAGGAAAAAGGACTCCTCACAGCTCGCCAAGGCATCGGCACACTGGTTTCCCCACAAGAGGCCTGGAACCTTCTCGACCCCGAAGTCCTCGCGGCGATCGTGCGTCACGACGAGGAGTACGAAGTTCTGGACCAGTTGATCGTCGTCAGAACCGTGCTTGAGTCCACACTGGCGCGGGAGGCCGCTCGCCGGCGCACGGACGACGACCTTCGCGAGCTGAACGAGTTGATGGATGAACTCGACAAGTGCGTGCGCGAGCCGGAGCGGATGGACCGCGTAGACGTGGCGTTCCATGAGCGGATCATGCTCATCTCGGGAAATCAGCTCGCCCGGGCAATCGTGAAGACCGTCCATGCCGAGGCGCGTCGCAGTATTCGCTACAGCGGCAACGTGAAGGTCGCCGACCGCGAACACACCAACCGCCAGCACCGCGCGGTGCTCGCCGCCATAACTGCCGGCGACTCCGACCTCGCGGCGTCGCTCATGATCGAGCACATCAGCGATGCGTGGCAACGCCGACGTCCCCGGGCGCGACGCACGTCGGCACGCCGCTGAGTTCAGCTCCTGCTGGCCGGCGGTCATCCCTTCGTTCCTCCTGCGGTCAGACCGGCCACCAGGAAACGCTGGGAAAACAGGAAGATTATGAGCACCGGCAAGACAGATACGACCGTCGCCAGAGCCAACGCGGGCAGCTCGATCGACTCCGAGCCTGCCGAGCTCGGGTTGAACGCGGGCGTCGACGCCAGCAGCGTCGACAGCCCCACCTGAACCGGATACTTGCCGCTCGACGGCAGCATCACGAACGGCAGGTAATAGTTGTTCCAGTTCTGGACGAAGCTGAAGAACCCCACGAGCGCGACGATAGGAGTCGCGAGCGGCAACGCGATACGCAAGAAGACCTGCAACTCGCCGGCGCCGTCGATACGGGCTGCCTCGAGCAGGCTGCTCGGAATGCTCGACGAGAAGTAGATGTAGGCGAGGTAGACGCCGAACGGATAGAACGAGTACGGCAGGACGACGGCCAATGCGGTGTTGACGAGGCCGACGGCGTTCATTTCGAGGAACAGCGGCAGTACGAGTGCCGTATTGGGGATGAGCATCACGACGAGCGTGACGACGAGCAGCGTGCGCCGTCCCCGGAACTTCGTGAGGGCCATCGCATAACCGGCCGGGATGGAGATGACCAGCGTCAGCGCGAGCGCGCCAAGTGAGTACAACGCCGAGTTGAACAACCACTGCCCGATCGCGTGGTCTTGGAACGATGTCAGCTGATCCCAGTTGGCCACGAGATCGTGCCAGCTGCCGAACGAGAACGGACCCTGCCGGACCAGGGCGCCGCCGGACTTCGTCATCGCCAACAGTAGCCAGATGAGTGGCACGATGAAGAAGACAACGAACGCGAGCAGAACTACGCCCGTCACGGTTCGCCCGCTCCAGCCGGCGATGCTGCCGAGGGGCAATCCCTGCCGGCTCGGCGCGCGGTCCGGAAGCCGCGACGAACCGTGCCGACGGACTGTTGTCACGCTCAACGTTCCTCCGTGGTGAACAGTCCTCCGCGCCAAACGAAAAGCGCGGAGAGCGCGAGCGCGACGACCAACAACAGCACGGCAATGGCCGCCGAGCCATTGAAGTCATTGAGGTTGAAGGCGTACTGGTACGCGAGCTGGTTGATCGAGTAGTCGTTCGGGACGATGCTCTGGCTGGCCTGCGAGAGCAACGTCGGCTCGACGAACAACTGCGTGCCGGCCGCGAGCGACAAGACGACCATGTACGCAATCCACTTTCGCAAAGACGGCAACTGAATGCGCCACGCGATCTGCAGTCGCGACGCACCATCTATCCGAGCCGCCTCGATGACGTCCGTCGAGATGTTGTTGAGGGCGCCGAACATGACCAAGATCCAGCCACCAGCGCCGGTCCAGAACGAGATGATGGCGAAGATGTACGGCAGGTGCGTCGGATGGATCGTTTGGCTGAAGGTGTGGTACCCGAAGGCTCGCAGCAGTGGGCCAGCAGGGCCGGCCGACGGATCCAGCACGAACAGCCACAACAGCACGGCCGAAGCGCCGGCCAGCGCTCCAGGCAAGTAGTAAAGGAAGCGGAGCGAGCCGTTCAGCCACCGCACGCCCACCGAGTGGACCATGATTGCGAGCACCACGACCAGCACGACGAGGGCGACGATCCAGCTCAGCAGATAGAGCGAAACATGCCAAACCGCTGGGCCGAAGCGGAAGTCATCGATGACGTGAGAAAAGTTCGAGATACCAACGAAGCCCTGACCCGACTTCGTGAACGCCAGGTACAACGCATAGCAGCTCGGCGCGGCACCGAAGATCAACAGGAACACCGCGTACGGAGCGACGAACAAGGCCGCGGGCGCTTGCGTCTTGACTCGACGCCCGCGCGGCGGCCGGCCCGCAAGATCGCGGCCGGCCGCCACCTCGTGCAGGGTTGTCACGACGTCGACACGGTGTATCCGTCGACCTTGGCCTGATCGGCAATCGCCGTCTGCCACTTACCAAGGTTCGACGCAATCGATCCGCCGGAAGTGATGATCGGCGTCATCGTCTTCGCCCAAATCGCCTCCTGGCTGAACGTTGGCGCACCCCACCCGGACCAGACCTCGCCGCCAGCCGTCGTGATAGCAGACAGGTCGGTGGCGTAGTAGCCACTGGACTGCTGCTTTGCCAGCCACTTCTGTCCGGCCGAGGCGTACGCGGGATACCCGGGTGCCTCGTTGACCTGGTACGCATCGTCCGTCGTCACGAACTCGGCGAACTTGGTCGCGAGCGCGAGGTTCTTGGAATGGCTCGAGATGAACCACGTACCGCCGCCGACGTCACCGGTGACTGGAGCGTTGCTCCCCCACGCCGGCGGCGCAGCAACACCGATCTGGCCGGCGGGCACGTTGAGCGAGCTCTTGTTGTCGAAGATGGCGCCTGCGTACCAGGCTGGGCCGGGCATCATCAGCACCTTGCCGCTGTACGCCTTGACGAACTCGGGCGTGAAGACGCTGTCAGTCGTTATCGACTTGTTCGCGATTTCCTTGTCGAGCAAGCCGGCCATCTGCGTGCAACCCGTGCTGCTCGTGTTGATCGTGATGGCGCGAACCGCGGTCACGTTGTTCGCCTGACATTGGCTCGACCACATGTAGATCTCTTCGGCGAAGGTGTCGCCGACTGCTCCGATGATGTACCCAGGGTGGTCCTGAGCCACCTTGTCGCCGATCGCCTCGTAGTCTTCCCACGTCTTCGGAACGGTGTAGCCGAACTGGTCCATAAGGGCCTTGTTGTACCAGAGCACGTCCTGAGCGAGGTCGTTGCGCAGGCAGTAAACCTTGCCGCCCACCGTGCACGCGTCCAGCGAACCCTTCGACCACCCGCTCAGCGTCTCGGCGGGTACGAGGCCCTTGTTCAGCACTGCTGCGTACGCCTGAGCGCCGTTAGTGCCCTGGCTTGCCCATGAGGCGTCGTTGTTCTGCGTCGAGAACACGACATCCGGCCAACCGCTACCAGCCTTGTCGTAGAGGTTCATCTTTGTCTTGAAGCTGCCGGAGCCGTTGGCCTCACCGTCGTAGGTGACGACCTTCACCGGATCGTTCGGAAAGGCCTTTTTATAGGCGTCGGCTGCAGGCTGCCGCGTCGAGTCGATCCACACAGTGATCTGTGCGGATGACGCCTGCTTGGCCTCTTTGAAGCCGTACTTGCCGTCTCCGGACCCGGCGGAACTCGAGCAAGCGGTCAGCGCGAAGGTTGCAACGATTGCGAGTGCGGCGGGCGCCCGGAACCGGAATCGGTTCCTCGAAGCTACGGGGTTGTGCATACCTCACGTCCTTCTACGTCGTGTCCCAGGCGGGCGGGCGCTCGATCAGCACGACCCGTCCCCTGGCCGCTGATCGGGGCCGGGTCGCCATGGCGGCCGCGCCCACCTGCACTGGTGTGAGCCAGCGGCGAGAAACGTATGACGAATAACGTATGTTGTCAACGCTCGAGTTGGCGGCGACCGGCGTGCGCGCCGCGACCGAGCATCTGCTCGCACTTGGCCACTCGGCCGCGCGGCAGGTCTCCGGACGCCTGGCTGGGTCGAACGCAGCGGCCGAGTCAAGGGATGGCAGGCAGCCCTCGAATCGGCGGGCGGTCCTTGTTGAACGGGAAGCACGAGCCACCCGCCGAGCACCTGAATCCGCGCCGGGAGTGGGAACTCGCCGGCAACAAGAAGGCCCAGGCCGTCTGACCTGGGCACCTGCTTGTAGCCCCGACCGGATTCGAACCGGCGCTACCGCCTTGAGAGGGCGGCGTCCTAGGCCGCTAGACAACGGGGCCGAACGCGGCAATCGGTTCACGTGAACCAAACGCCGTCGGCCGGAAACTCCGGCCTGGCTGGGGTACCAGGACTCGAACCTAGACTAGCTGAACCAGAATCAGCCGGGCTGCCAATTACCCCATACCCCACCGGATCGGACAGCTGCTCTCCGACCGCTGGACGAGTGTATCCGACGCCGTCGGGCCGGGCCAAAGCGGCGTCAGCACAAGATCAGCGCGGAGCTTCGGCCGCCGAGCGAAGCCGCGCGAGCGAGCGATCACGCCCGAGCAACTCCATCGACTCGAACAGCGGCGGCGACACCGTGCGCCCCGTGATCGCCACCCGCAGCGGCGTGAACGCGTGCCGCGGCTTCAGCCCGAGGCCGGCCACCAGCGCCGACTCCAGCGCCTCCTTGATCGCGTCGGCCCGCCACGACGTCAGCGGCCCCAGAGCCCCGATCGCCGCACTCAGCGCCGGCACCGCCGCCTCCCCCAGGTTCTTCGCCGCGGCCTCCGGATCGCGTTCGAACGCTGCCTCCGAGACAAAGAGGAACCCGAGCATCGGCACGACCTCGGACAGCAGCGCAATCCGCTCTTGCACGAGCGGCGTCGCCGCCGCCAACAAAGAGACTTCGTCGGACGACGCCGGGCTGGCGACTAACCCAGCCTCCTGCAGATACGGCAGCATCCGAGAAGCGAGATCGTCAGCGCCCAGCGTTCGGATGTAGTGACCGTTCAGCCAATCGAGCTTGGTCAGGTCGAACACCGGCCCAACCGGATTCACTCGCGCCCAGTCGAACGACGCCACCATCTCGTCGAAGCTGAAGACCTCCTGCCCCTCCGGCATGGAATATCCCATCAGCGCAAGGAAATTCCGCAGTGCCTCGGGGAGGTATCCGCGTTCGCGAAACCACAACAGCCGCGCCGCAGGGTTCTTGCGCTTGGAGATTTTCGACCGGTCGCTGTTGCGCAGCAACGGCATGTGTGCAAATGCAGGCCGCGACCAGCCAAGCCAGTCGTACAGCAGCAAATGCTTCGGCGTCGACGAAATCCACTCCTCACCGCGCACCACGTGCGTGATGCCCATCAGGTGGTCGTCGACCACAACCGCCAAGTGATAGGTGGGAAATCCGTCACCCTTCACGATGACCTGGTCATCGGGGCGCGGTGCAGACAGTTCGCCTCGAATGAGATCGGTGAAGGTGAGCTCCACGTCGTCCGGAATGAGCATGCGCACGACGGGGGTCTCGGAAAAACCCGGCAACGCAGCTCGCTCGTCGCGCGTCTTGCCGTAACACAAGCGGTCGTAGCCCGTGGGCTTCTTCGCCCGCTGCTGCTCCTCGCGCATCGACGCGAGCCGCTCGGTAGAACACCAGCAGTAGTAGGCATTTCCAGACTCGACCAGCTGCGAGACAAACGGCGCGTAGGTCTCGAGCCGCTCCGACTGCCGGTAGGGCGCAAACGGGCCGCCCTTGTCGGGCCCTTCGTCCCAGTCGAGGCCGAGCCAGTGCAGCGTTTCGAAGATCTGCCGTTCGCTGTCCTCGACGTAGCGACCACGGTCGGTGTCTTCGATGCGCAACACGAACTCGCCGCCCTGCTGGCGCACGAACGCCAGGTTGAACAGCGACATGTACGCCGTGCCCACGTGCGGGTCGCCGGTCGGCGATGGCGCGACGCGCAGGCGCACGCTCATCGTGTCACCACCGTGTTGGTCAACGTCCCGATCCCTTCAACCGTCACGGAAATCTCGTCGCCTGCGACCACCGGGCCGACGCCTGCGGGCGTACCCGTCAAGATGACGTCGCCCGGCAGCAAAGTCATCGCGTTGCTCACGAATGAGATCAGCTCACCGACGTCGTGCAGCAGCAGCGACGTGCGGGCGTCCTGCTTCACGGTGCCGTTGACGGACGTCGTGATCGCGAGGTCGCTCGGGTCGAGATCGGTCTCGATCCACGGCCCGAGCGGGCAGAACGTGTCGAACCCTTTCGCGCGCGCCCACTGGCCGTCGGCGCGCTGCAGGTCGCGTGCGGTGACGTCGTTCGCGCACGTGTAACCGAGCACCACCTCGAGGGCCCGCTCGAGCGGCACCTCGCGGCATAGCCGGCCGATGACGACCGCCAGCTCGCCCTCGTAGTCGACCTGCTGCGACAGCGGCGGGTAGACGATGCCACTGCCAGGCCCGATCACGGACGTCGACGGCTTGAGGAACAGCACTGGCTCGGCCGGCGGCTCACCACCCATTTCGCGCGCGTGGTCGGCGTAGTTCTTGCCGATCGCGACGATCTTGCTGGGCAGAATCGGCGGCAGCAGCCGCACACCCGCCACCGGCACCCGCTGCCCGGTGCGGACCGGCTCGCCGAACGGATGCCCGTCGATGACCGCGATCTCATCGCCCTCGATCGCCCCGAAAGCGAAGCCGGACGACGCCTGGTCGCCGTAAGAAAACCTTGCGATGCGCACGCACCTGAGGCTATCGGTCGGCATGCCAAGAGGAGCCGCTGGGCATGACGCCGCTTGAGATGACCGGCCGTTTCCGCGACCGAGCCGAGGCCGGCAAGGCGCTCGGCGATTTGCTGCGCGATCGGGTGCCCGCTGGCGTGGTGGTCCTCGGACTGGCCCGCGGCGGCCTCCCCGTCGCCGCCGAGGTTGCACGCGCGCTCTCCGCCCCGCTCGACGTGTGCGTCGTACGCAAGCTCGGTGCCCCGACGCAGCCCGAGTTCGCATTCGGCGCCATCGCCGAGAACGAGGCCACTTTCATTGACGACGCGACCGTTGCAGCCCTTGCGTTGACCGACGACGCCGTCGCGCGCGTTCGCCAGCACGAGGCCCAGGAGTTGCTGAGCCGGGCACGCCGGTACCGAGGAGAGCGGCCGCTGGTCGACGTCCGCGAAAAGCATGTCGTTCT
>Ga0068855_100004610_pt1 | contig 16826 bp, 11 predicted proteins | sample KBSCornC52_FD_66592 | JGI IMG/M metagenome (GOLD analysis project Ga0068855, IMG submission 66592) | Corn rhizosphere microbial communities from Kellogg Biological Station, Michigan, USA - KBS Corn C5-2 | ecosystem: Host-associated > Plants > Roots > Rhizosphere > Soil ...
GACGTTGCGCGAGGAAAAGCAGGAGCTCTCCCGCCGGCTGGCCCACGCCGAGCGCCAGCTCGCGCCTGTAGCCCAGAGCCGCTCGATGCGCAATGTGCGCGACCTCGTCGAGCGGTTTGCGCCCACCGATGCCAATGTGCTGCTGCTCGGCGAGAGCGGGGTGGGCAAGGAGGTCGTGGCGAATCAAGTGCACCGCCTGAGCCGGCGGGCGGATGGCCCGATGGTGAAGCTCAATTGCGCGGCCTTTCCGGCGAACATGATCGAGGGCGAGCTCTTTGGTTACGTGAAAGGCGCCTTCACTGGCGCCGTCGCGGATTTCCCGGGCATGATTGCCCAGGCGACCGGCGGCACGCTGTTCCTCGACGAGATCGCCGAGATGCCCGTGGAGTTGCAGACCCGATTCCTTCGCGTCTTGCAGGAACGTGAATACCGCCGGCTCGGCAGCACGAAGACCATCCCGGCAAATTTCCGGTTGGTCGCGGCCACGAACCGCAACGCCGCCGAAGCCGTGCGCAACGGGACGCTTCGCCAGGACCTCTACTACCGGCTCAATACTTTCCAGATCGAGATCCCGGCCCTTCGCGAGCGGCGCGAGGATATTCCCGCGCTGGTTGCCGTGTTCCTCTCCCGCTTTGCCAAGCAGATGGGCAAGCCGGAGCCGACCATCGCTCCGGAAGCCTTCGACCGGCTGCTCAATTACGACTGGCCGGGCAATGTCCGTGAACTGCAGAATGCCATCGAATACAGCGTGGTGCTGGCCGATCAGGCGCTCATCACCGTCAAGGAACTGCCGCGCGAAATCCAGCTGCCGTCCGCCCTGCATGAAGCCCGCGCCGCCAATGCCGCGGCTTCGTTGAATCTCGAGGACCAGGAAAGGCAGGCCATCCTCCAGGCGCTCACCCAGGCCCACGGCAACAAGAAAAAGGCCGCCGCCATCCTCGGTATCCATCGTCCCACGCTTTACAACAAGATGAAGCACCATGGGATTAATCTGAAGTGAGGGGTTCTGGATGCTGGATCTCGGAGGAAGGGTGGGCGCTATCCTTTCCCGTGCCTTGGCCTCAGCCCGGAGGGCTGTAGGACCGTCGCCGGCGGGAAGCGCGCTTGGACCGCCACCCCCGGCCCCTATCTCCACGGCTCACCCCGGCAAGGGGTAAAGGAATCTCCGGGTAGCGGAAAATTCCGGCACCGCCTTCGGGGTGCAATTGCTTTTTTTTGAGACGGTTTCCGGGGGTATCGCTCGCGAGCTCGCTCGACCCCCGGCTACGGTCCATCAGCCCTCCGGGCTGGCTCCAGTCTGCGGTAAACGAACGGGGAACATCTTGATTGGGCGCCGTCCTTGTCTCCGAATTTGCAAATACTACCGATGATATCACCTCAGATGATTGCTCCTTGTTTAGAGGCCGTTTTGCCAGCATGCTGGCAGGTTTCAGCCCAATCCTGATGTCCACCCTGCCCACCACGCTCCGCCACCGCGAAAAGGTCCTCGCGCATGCCGAGCAACAGCTTCGTTCCCAAGGAGAACTGAATTCGGCGGACCTGCTCTCCCTCTACAAGAAATTCCTCAAGATCGAGAACCATCGCATTCGGCTGAAGCACTACAGTGGTGGGGGCGGACGTGAGATTTGCGCGCAGCGGGCCAGTCTGGTGGACATCGTTCTGCGACATTTGCTCGAGGCAGCGGTCGAGGATGCGGATCGCAAGACCCCGCTGCCCAAGCTCGCGCTGGTCGCCCTCGGCGGCTATGGCCGCGGCGAGCTGAATCCCTTCAGCGACGTGGACATCATGTTTCTGCACGAGGACTCGATGAAGGTGCTCGATCCGCGGGTGAACGATATCGTCCAGCACATCCTCTACATGCTCTGGGACGTCGGCTTCAAAGTCGGCCACTCCACGCGTTCCATTTCCGGGGCGATCAAGCACGCGAATGAGGACATGCTTTCCAAGACCGCGCTGCTGGAGGCACGCTTCATCGCCGGGCAGGAGGAGCTGTTCACGAAATTCAAAAACGCCTTCGTGGAAAAGTGCGTCGACAAGTATGTCGACGAATACATCAAGCAGCGCGTGGAGAATCAGGCGGAGCGCCACGAGAAATTTGGCCGCACCGTTTATCTCCAGGAGCCGAACATCAAGAATGGCTGCGGCAGCCTGCGCGATTACCAGAATCTGCTTTGGATCAGCTACTTCAAGGAGCACGTCCAGACCACGGCGGGCCTGGTGGAAAAGAAGCTGCTCAACGAAGCCGAACGCCGCCAGCTCGATCGCGCCTACGATTTTCTCCTGCGCATCCGTACCGAACTGCACTACCTGAACAAGCGCTCCACGGATGTCATCATCATGAGCCAGCAGTTGCAGATCGCCAACAAGCTGAACTACCCGCAGAAAAATATCCTGCGGCGCAGCGAGGCCTTCATGCGCGATTACTACCAGCAGGCGCGCGTCATTTACTCGATCACCGAGTTGCTCTCCGAGCGTCTCAGTCTCAGCACCACGCGTTCGCAAAAGCGCAACGGCATCCTCGGCTTGCTGCGCAAGTCGAAGCCGGTCAAGGGCGAGGAATTCGACGGCTTTTACAGCCTGGATGGACTGATCTACGCCGACTCCTCGAATGTCTTCAACCAGGAGCCGACGCGCATGATGCGGCTCTTCCAGCACATGCAGCAGCGTGGACTGGAGCTGAGCCCCGAACTGGCCCAGTTGGTCCGCCGCCGGCTGCACCTCGTCGATCGCACCTTCCAGTACGCGCGCAACACTCGCGAAACGTTCCTCGCCATTTGCTCGCGCAAGGGGCAGGTCGGCAAGATCTTCCGCGCCATGCACGAGGTCGATTTCCTCGGGCGTTACATCCCGGAATTTGGCCAGCTCACCTGTCTGGTGCAGCACGAGTTTTTCCATCGCTACACGGCGGATGAACACACGCTCGTCTGCGTGGAGAAGCTGGACATGCTGGTCGACACCAAGGAGGCGAAGTTTGCCGAGTACCGGAAGCTTTTCCAAAAGCTGGAGAATCCCGGGGTGTTGTATCTGGCCATGCTCCTGCATGATACTGGCAAGGCGGCCAACGCGCGCGTCCACGCCGAGGCCAGCGCGCTCTTCGCGCAAAAGGTCGCGCGGCGGCTGCAGCTTTCCGCCGAGCAGCGCAAGGCGCTTGTCCTGCTCGTCGATAATCACATTCTGCTCTCCATGACCGCCCAGCGGCGCAATCTGGAGGATCCGGCGACCATCGCGGAGTTCGCCTCCCTGATCAAAAATCAGGCGAACCTCGATGCGCTCATGCTGCTCACCCTCGCGGACGGGCAGGGGACCGGGGACGAAAACTGGTCGGACTGGAAGGAATCGCTGGTCTGGCACCTTTATCGCAGCACCACGCTGTATCTCGCGGATGGCGAGGCCTTCTACCGTCAGCGCACCATCGAGCGCGAAGAGTTGCGCGGCCTCGTGCGCAAGAAGCTCGCCACGGAATATCGCGAGGAGATCGACGCGCATTTCGAGCACATGCCGGACCGTTATTTCCAGACCTACACCGTCCCGGAAATCGTGGAGCACATCCGGCTCTTCCGCACTTTCCTCGAGGCCCGCCAGCGCGAAGGGCAGTCGCCGCTCGCGCCCGCGGTCAAATGGATCGCGCACTCGAACAAGGGGCACAGCGAATTCCTTTTCTGCGGCTGGGACCGCAAGGCGTTGCTCGCCCGCATCGCCGGTTCGCTCTCGATCGCCCAGCTGAACATTCTCAGCGCCGACGTCTTCACCCGCACGGACAACCTCGTGCTGGATATCTTCCGCGTCTGCAACACGAGCTTCGAGGCGGTAACCGATCCGGCCGAAACCGCGCTTGTGGAGAAGCGGCTGCGCCAGTCGGTGGAGGATGAAAATTTCGACTTCACCGCGCTGCTCGAGAAGTCGCGCAAGAAGCGCGGCTTCCAGCTTTCGCAGGAATTGGATTTCCCGACGCGGATCGTCATCGATAACGATGCGCACCCCGTCTACACGCTGGTCGATATCCAGACGCCCGACCGACTCGGCCTGCTCTATCGCCTGCTGCGGGCCATGGCGGAAACGAATGTGCAGATCGCCCTGTCGCGTATCGCCACCGAAAAAGGCGCGGCCATCGATGCCTTCTACGTGACCGATGCCGACGGCCGCAAACTGCGCAGCGCCACGGCTATTGCGAAATTGCAGAAGGCCCTGCAGGTGGCTTCGCAGCTCGGCTCCACGGTCTAAACGGAGGGACGCGCTCCCGCGCGTCCCCATTTTTCTCGCACCCATGCAATCGACGCCAGGCACGGTTTTTGACGCGACCGAAGCCTTCCCGTCTGGAGCGGCGCCTTCCCGGCGTTGGAAGTTTCCTGGAATTGCGCCTCACGTCCCGGGCGCACCGCCCTTGGAAAAGATGAGCCATGGACGCTTGCGTTCTCCAAAACGCTGTCGCGCCATGCCGTATCCAACGCAATGCGTAAACAGAACCTAAGATAGATGGAGAGTGGGAACGCGCCGGAGCGCGTCCCTCCGAATTTCATGCTTCGCCAATTTCCGCGCATCTTCCTCTGGCACGTGGTGCGCCATCTGCAGCGCCACCGTCTGCTCGCCGTGCTGAACGTGCTCAGCGTGGCACTCGGTGTGGCGGTCTATCTCGCCATCCAGATTGCCAATCACAGCGCATCGCGTTCGTTCGCCGCGGGCATCGATCTCGTGGCCGGCAAAGCCCAGCTCGAAGTGCGCGGGGACGTGGACGAAACGCTCTGGCCGGTGGTCGCCCATCAGACAGGGGTGAAGGCGGTGACCGGTCTCCTCGAAGGCAAGATCACCTTTCCCGATTGGCCCGGGGAATACTTGCAAGTGCTCGGCGTCGACCTTCTCACCGGCGAAGCCTTCCGCACCTTTGACGTCGATCAGCAAGGCACCAGTCCGCGTCTCGAGCAATGGATGGGTGAAAGGGGGCAACTCGCCGTGCAGACGGAATTCGCCCGGCGGCACGGCTTGAAAATCGGCGGTCCCCTGCGGGTGCTGGTCAATAGCGAGATCAAGACCGCGACCGTAGCCGCCTTTCTCAACGGTCGCGACCAAGCGGCCACCATGCCCGCCAATTTCGCCGTGATGGATATCGGCTGGGCGCAGGAACTCTTCGGCCGGCAAGGGCATCTCTCTTCGCTGCAAATCCTGCTCGACGATCCGAGCCAGGCGCAGAAGGTCGCCGGGCAACTCGACCAGGTGCTTCCACCGGGCCTGCACGCCGCGTCCCCGCGCCAGCGCAGCTACCAGATCGAAAGCATGCTCTCCGCCTTCCAGCTCAACCTCACCGCGCTGAGCATGGTCTCGCTGCTGGTCGGCGTCTTTCTCGTCTACAACACCATCTCGGCTTCCGTCGCCCGGCGGCGCGTGGAGATCGGCATCCTGCGCTCGATCGGCGCGAGCCGTTGGGAGGTGCGTGCCCTGTTCCTCGGTGAGGCGGGAGTCTTTGGCTTTCTCGGGGTGGTCGTTGGGATGTTTGGCGGCGTGCTCCTCGCCCGCGTGCTCACCGGTGCGGTGGCCAAAACAGTGACGTCGCTCTATGTGCTGCTCAGCATCGACCGCACCTGGCTTGATCCATGGCAGTTCGCCACCGCCGCGTTTTTCGGCATGGCGACGGTCATCGTCGGCGCCTGGCTGCCCGCCGGCGAAGCGGCCCGGGTCGATCCCGTGCAGGCCTTGAGCCTCGGTGCGCACGCCGAAGGCGCCGTGACCCGCCTCCCTCGTCATGCCTGGCTCGGCCTCGGCGGTCTGGTGCTGGCGCTGATCTCCGCTGGGTTGGCGCTGCACGGACGAAGCCCGGCGTGGAGCTTCGCCGCCGCGTTTTTCGTGCTGGCCGCCTTTGCGCTGTTCGCGCCGATGACGACATGGCTCTTCGGCTTGCTGGCGGCGCGAGTGCGGCGCGCCGGTTTGATCTGGCAACTGGCCGCCGGTCACCTCCGCCAATCCATTCACCGCAATGCGGTCACCGTCGCCGCACTTGCTGCGGCCATCGCCATGACCATCGGTCTCATGGTCATGATCTTCTCCTTCCGGACCAGCGTGGACGCGTGGATTCATCACGGCATCGTCGCCGATCTGTTCATCGCACCGGCGTCCAACGAAGTCATCGGCCTCGAAGCCGCCGTGCCACCCGCGGCCATCGAGTGGCTGCGCGCACGCCCTGAAGTCCGCGCCGTCGATACCTTCCGCGAATTGGAATGCAGCTTCGTCAAAGTTTCCGCTCCCGCACGAGAGCAACCAGAAAGCACAAATTCGACCGCCCGTCTCGCCGTCTTACAAGGCGAATACCGCCACAACCTGACCTTCGTCGGCGGTGATGACGAACGCAAAATGGCTCGTGTCTTTCACGGTCGCTGGGTGGCAGTGACGGAACCCTTTGCCCGCAAGTTTGGCGTGCACGACGGCGACCACTTGCAACTCACCACGCCGCGCGGCCCGGCGGATTTTGAAGTCGCCGGCGTCTATGCCGACTACACGCGAGACGAAGGGCAAATGCTCATGGCGCGCAAGAATTTCGGGGAATGGTGGAATGACCCACGGGTGCAATCACTGGCCATCTATCTTCAACCGGGAGCGTCCGCGGATGGCCTCGCCGATGCTTTCCGCCAACACTTCAGCTCCGAGGGAGAATTCGCCATCTATTCCAATCGCAGCCTGCGCCAGCGCATCCTCTCGGTCTTCGATCAAACCTTCGCCGTGACTTATGTGCTGCGCACCGTGGCGATCCTCGTCGCCATCGCCGGCATCTTTCTTTCCGTGACCACCCTCGCCGCCGAGCGCGAACGCGAGATCGGCACCTTCCGGGCGGTCGGCGCCTCCCGCGCGCAAGTGCGGCGCCTGCTCATGACCGAGGCGGGCATGCTGGGCGCCATCGCCACCGTGCTCGGGCTCGCGTCGGGCCTGCTGCTCGCGATGGTGCTGACGTGGGTGGTCAATCCGGCGTTCTTTGGTTGGACGATCCACTTGCAGCTGCCGTGGAGCAGCCTGCTCGCCACGCCCCTGTGGATCATCCCCGCCGCTCTGCTGGCCGCGTGGCATCCCGCCTGGCGGGCGAGCCGTGCGGCGATCGCGACTTCGGTTCGGGAGGAATGATAATGATGCGTTGTCTCTCTTTCATTCTCGTTCTCCTCAGCGCCCTGCAGGTCTCCGCTGCCGACTGGCGCCTGGCGCTTCCCGGCTGGCAATACGAGTTCCCTCGCGATCAGCACATCCACCCCGATTTCAAAACGGAGTGGTGGTATTTCACTGGCCGCCTCGCGGATGACCAGGGGAATGTCTTTGGCTATCAGGTCACTTTTTTCCGTCAGGGGCTTCGTCCACCTGGGACACGCGGGGGCACGACTTCCCGCTTCATCGTCGACGACCTGAAGTTTGCCCACTTCGCCATCAGCGACGTTCGCGGACAACAATTCCACTTTCAGCAAAAGCTCAGTCGCGGCGCTTTCGGCGAAGCCGGATTCAGCAATGGCAGCCGTCTGGCGTGGATCGACGATTGGTCGCTGGAACTTGCGCCCGATGGCGCCTTCGCGCTTCGGGCCAGCGACGGTTCCACGACGTTGCAAATCCATCTGCGGAGCGCCAAACCATTCGCCATTCAGGGCGAAAATGGCGTCAGCCAAAAGGCCGACGGCCCCGGTCACGCGTCCCACTATTTTTCCGCCACGCGTCTGCTCACCAGCGGGACACTCAACATCGGCGGCAAAGCGCACGCGGTGCACGGGGAAAGCTGGCTGGATCGCGAATGGGCCAGCAACCAACTGACAGCAAATCAAGTCGGCTGGAATTGGTTCAGCCTGCAACTGGACGACAACACGGAACTGATGCTCTACCAGATGCGCACGAGGGACGGTGGCCTCGATCCGAATTCCAGCGGCTCCTATGTCGCCAGTGATGGCGCGGTCCAGCATCTGCGCCGCGAGGATTACCAGCTCACGCCCACGAAGTGTTGGACGAGCAAGGCGACCCACGGCCGCTACCCGATCGCCTGGCAGCTCACCGTGCCCAAGCTGAAACTCCAATGCGTCATCTCAACGCCGCTGGAAACGCAGGAACTGGTGCTAAACCCGGTCGCTTATTGGGAAGGCTTGATCGATGTACAAGGCTCCCACGAAAGCCGCGGCGTGCACGGCCACGGCTACATGGAACTGACCGGCTATGCCGGAGCGCTGGTTGGCCTGTCGGAGGCGTCAGGAAGCCAATAAAACAAGCGCGCCGGATTGCGGCCCACTTGGTCCCGCCATGGCGGGATTACCTGGCTCTTGGCACTTAAATCAGCCCCAGCTTCATCTTGCCAGATTCGCTGATCATCGCCTGGTTCCACGGCGGATCCCACACCAGCTCGACTTCGGCGTCGCCGACGCCCGGCACGCCGAGTACCTTCGACTTCGCTTCGGAGGCGATCACCGGGCCCATGCCGCAGCCGGGGGCGGTGAGCGTCATCTTGATGTCCACCCGCGCCCCGTTGCTCTCGCGCGGCGTGATCACGCAGTCATACACCAGGCCGAGGTCCACGATATTCACCGGGATTTCCGGGTCGTAGCAGGTGCGGAGTTGGTCCCACACCGCCTTCTCGTCGACCGGCACATTGGCATCGGCATCCTCGCCGCCTTCCGCCTTCTTCGCTGCGCGCTCGAGGCCGAGGGCATCGGCATCCTCGTCCGCGATGCGGGCGAGGCCCTGGTCCGTGGCGACGGTATAGCTGCCGCCCAGGGCCTGGGTGATGAACACGCGCGTGTCCTTGGCCAAAGTGATTGTTTCGCCGCTCGGGATGCGGGTAGCCGCGCAATCGCGGAGCAGCGTTTTCTCAGTATTTTCGTGCATGGGTTAAGAATTGGGTTTTTTCAAAACGACCTTCACCTTGCGCTCGGACGAGGTGGCGGCGTTGAGTTGATCGAAAAGGGTGGTGGCCCGTTCGGCGGGCGGGGGTGCAGGTTTGGCGGCTTCGGGCTGCGGTGCAAGCGCGGAACGCAGCGCACCTTCAACCAGCTGCGCGCAATGAATCTTCATCGGCGGCAGCGGCCCGAGCGGCGCGGAAAGTTCCTCGCCGGACATGGAAAGCGCTTCGTCGACGGTTTTGCCGGCGATCAGCTCCGTGGCCACGCTGGCCACGGCGATGGCCGTTTCACAGCCGAAGGTCTGGAACGTTGCCCGGTCAATGACCTTCCGGCCGTCCTGCTCCCTGAATTTCACCCACATCCGCAGCATGTCGCCACAATCGGGGCTGCCGACCGTGCCGACGGAATCGGCGTTTTCCATCTCACCGAGATTCTTCGGGTTGGCGATGGCGTCGTGGATGCGTTGTTGAAGGTCGTCGCTCATGAGCTTGGGCTACTCCAGTTCGTAGCGTGGCAGGTTATTGTCAACTTCCACACTCCAGCCGTCGATCCCACCGCGCACGCTTTTCGCATTCTCGAAGCCGTGGCCGACGAAATAGGCGGCGGCGTCCATGCTGCGGGTGCCTTGGTGATCCATGATGGCCAGCAGGGCGCGCCGGTCGCCTTTCATGAGGATCTCCTGCATGAGCTCCTGGGTAAAAAAGATGGCGCCTTCCACGTGCACAGCGTCGTATTCCTCGCGAGTGCGGACGTCCACCAGCTTCGCCTCCGGGTCATTCTTCAGCGCCTCGGCCAGCTCGGTGGGCGAAATCTGCATCTTCTGGTCCTGATCGTGGCTGGTCAGGATGTGTTCGACCACCTCGGGGATGGACAGCGCATCGTTCCGTGCGCACACGCCGGCCAGCGTCTCGTCCGGCTGGAACCCGCAGCTCGCGCATCCGCCGATATGGTAACGGCGGAAAAGCGCCCGCTGTGCGCCCGGGTAGAGCTGCAACAGTTCGCGCATGGTGATTTGCGGATCAATCGTGGTGGCGGTGGACATATCGGCACAAAGTAGCGGTGTCCGGCCCGGCTGACAAACGCGCACTTTACCGGACTGGCCGGGCCGGTTACCGTCCCGCCCTCTCATGCGTTTTCAGACTCTCTACGAAGGCCGCTGGATTTTCGCGGTTGTCATCGCTCTCGGTATCATCGGGGGCGCTCTCGGCTGGCTTTGGCTCGACATCATTTCCGTCCTCCTGCTGCTCTTTTGCATCAATTTCTTTCGTGATCCGGATCGCCCGATCCCGGCGGGGGATGAAGTAGTCGTCGCCGCCGCGGATGGCGTGGTGGCGGATATCGTCGAGATCGAAGAAGACGAAGTGCTCAAGACTCGTTGCCGGCGGGTAGGCATTTTCCTTTCGGTCTTTGATGTGCACGTCAACAAAGCGCCCATGGCCGGCAAGGTCACCTACCTGCAGCATCACCCGGGGCTCTATCTGGACGCACGCAATCCCGAGTGTTCGGTGAAAAACGAGGCCCTCACCTGGGCCATCGAAGGCGCGAAGGCGACGCTGGTCATTCGCCAGATCACCGGAGCCATTGCCCGGCGCATCGTCCCGTGGTCGAAGGTGGGCGATACCGTGGAGAAGGGGTTCCGCTTTGGAATGATTCGCTTCGGCTCGCGCACGGAGATATATTTGCCGATGACTGCGACCGTCGAAGTCAAGGTCGGTGACCGGGTGTCCGGCGCCCAGAGTATCATCGCCCGCCTGGCCTAAAGACATTTCCATGAGCGAAAGCACCGGCCCGAAAATCTATCTCCTGCCGAATCTGATGACGGCGGGAAATCTTTTCTGCGGCTTTGCCGCCACGCTCAAGATTCTCGAAGGGGCCTTGATTCAGGCCAGTGTGCTTCCAGGAGTGGGAGAGGCGATCACGGCGGCAGACAAAGCGGCGGCGGACAAATTTCATTTCGCGATCTGGTGCATTCTGGCTTCGTGTATTTTCGATGCGCTGGATGGCCGTCTGGCCCGTTTGGGCGGGCACGAAAGCCCTTTTGGCCGGGAATTCGATTCGCTGGCGGATATCGTTTCCTTTGGGGTCGCGCCGGCGCTGATGGTATATCGTATCGTGCTGCACGAATTCCCCAACGTCGGCTGGCTCATCGCCTCGGTATATCTCATCTGCGGCGCGCTGCGTCTGGCGCGTTTCAATTGCCTGGCCAGCGAGGATTCCGCTTCGGCGAACAAGGAGTTCCGCGGCTTCCCGATTCCCGCTGCGGCGGGGGTCATCGCCTCCATCACCCTGTTCCTGTTGTGGATCGATGAAAAAGGCCGCGAGGTCGGCCAGGGCAAATGGGTTCTGCCGCCACTGATGCTCTTTCTCGCCTGGATGATGTTCAGCGGATTCAAGTATCCCAGCTTCAAGGCGATCAACTGGCGCACGACCCGCAGTCTGCCGAAATTCATCGTCATCGCCTTCGTCCTCGCCGTGACCGTGGCCTACTACCAGTGGATGCCGGCGGTTATTTTCATCACCTATCTGCTCTACGGTTTCCTCCGGCCCTTCCTCTCCCGCAAGATGAAGGAAGAGATCGAGGAGGAAGTGGAGGACGACGATCCGCTGGAAAGCCCGTAGCCGGTCGTGAGCGATTTCGCCCAAGCCGGCCTCATCTGCACGCTGCAGCGGCTGAATGACGCGCATCTCGCGCGCCTGGAAACGGAATTGGACGCGCTGGTTCGCGAGCAGCCGATCGCGCTGGTTTTGCCGTGTCATGGACGCGACCTCGAACAGCCCGTCTTCGCGCGCCTGCTCGAGGAACTGCGGGACGCGAAATTTCTACGCGAGATCGTCTTCAGCGTGAACGACGTCGCGCCCGCGGCCCTGGAGGCCCTGCCGGGGCGCCTCGCTGGGTTGCCGCAGAAAACCACGCTGCTGCACAACGAGCCCCGCGCCGGCGAACCCGCCGGCAAAGGCCGGAATGTGCGCGTGGCCTTTGAGCATCTGGCGAAGGCGGAGGAGTGCGCGATCTTTGCCACGCAGGACTGCGACGTGGCCAGTTTCCGGCGCGTCGATCTGGCCCGGCTTTGCTACGCCGTGGCGCATCCGGAGCTCGGTTATCGCTTCGCGAAAATGTATTATTCGCGGGTCACCGATCGTCTCTACGGTCGCGTCTCGCGCTTGTTCCTCGCGCCTCTGCTCCATGCCGTGGTGCGCGTGGCGGGGCATCTACCCCTCGTCGATTTTCTGCTCAGCTTCCGCTATCCGTTGGCAGGCGAAGTGGCGCTCACCCGCGAGTTGGCCTGGCAATTGCCAGCGAGTTCTGGATGGGGGTTGGAGATCGGCCAGCTTTGCGAAGTCTTCCGCCGCATCGATCCGCGCGAGGTCTGCCAGGTCGATGGAGGGACGGGATACGATCACAAACACCAGCCGGCGACGACGGCGCTGGCCACGATGGCGGGAGAAATCGCGCGCGAGCTTTTCGCCCAACTCGCCGCCGAAGGTCTGGCGAAGGACACCGCCTTTCACGCCGCGATCGCCGCCGCCTATCGTCGCGAAGCCGACCACGCCCTGCGCCGTAGCGCGAACCTGGCGTTGATCAACGGTCTCCCGTTCGACGAAACCGCCGAACACGACATGCTCGACACTTTCGCGAGACAATTGGACGCGCCGTCGCTTTAGAGCGGTTGCCAAAAATCATGTCCGGTTAACAGAGAACGCGCTGGAGGGCACCGCGCCGTCGGTGCTGGGAGAATGCGCCCGCTCGGAGGCGACGGCGCGCTCCCCTTCAGTTCTGATTCGGAAGCGATTTCTGGCAGACGCTTTAATGCTGCCTGGCAAGGTCGCGCAGATCTCCAAGCAGCGTGCAGGCTTTGTTGAACTTCGCGGCGTGCGAATGGATATCGCTCACGCGCCACGTGCCATCCTCCTGGGCCAGGAGCATCGTCATTTTTCGACCGTGAGAATACTGAGCAGCAGAAAGAGAGCGGCAGATTTCATAAACAATGTATGTCGATGTGCTGAGTTTTGAGGTTGCCGTAAGTCGCCGACAAAACAAGTGGGGACTACCAACAACTCCGTACTTGGCCGGGTGCCCATTCGGTGCTTCCCTACGCGCGCCATGCCGAAAAAGCCTGTTGTTCTTATCATTCGTGACGGCTGGGGAATCAATCCCGGCGGTCGGGCCAAAGCCCAGGAAAACGGCGATGCCACGTTGCTCGCCAGGACTCCTTTCCACGATCATCTTTACGCCACCTATCCGCAGAGCACGCTGAGCGCGAGCGGCATGGACGTGGGCCTGCCCGAGGGACAGATGGGCAATAGCGAAGTCGGCCATCTCAATCTCGGGGCGGGCCGCATCGTCTACCAGGATCTCACGCGGATTAACAAAGCGATCAAGGACGGTGAACTCGCCAAAAATCCCGTGCTCGTCGAGGCCTTCGCCAAGGCCAAGGGACACCGTTTGCATTTTCTCGGATTGGTCAGCGACGGCGGCGTCCACTCGCATCAGGATCATCTCATCGCCCTGGCCAAAGCGGCCCACGACGCGGGCGTCGACGATATCCTCGTGCACGCCATTACGGACGGCCGCGACACCTCGCCGACCGGCGGTGCGGGATTTCTCGCCGAGGTGCAGAAGGGCCTCGAACCGTCGGGCGCGAAGATCGCCACGGTGATCGGTCGCTATTACGCGATGGACCGCGACAAGCGCTGGGAGCGCAACAAGCTGGCGTGGGACGCGATCGTCCTCGGCCGCGGACCGGTGTCGGAAAAGACGCCGAGTGAGGCTGTTTCTGAGGCTTACGCCAAGGAACCGCGTGGCGACGAATTCCTCACGCCGATCATCTTCTCGCACGCCAATGAACAGCGCATCCGCGATGGGGATGTCATCGTTTGGTTCAATTTCCGCGCCGACCGCGCGCGGCAGCTCTCGCTGGCTTTCTTGAAAAAGGATTTCAACGGCTTCGACCGCGAAGTCATGCCGGTCGTGCATTACGTCACCCTCACCGAGTACGATGAGACCTACGGCGTGCCGGTGGTCTTCGCGCCGCAGTCGCTGAAAAACATCCTCGGCGAAGTGGTCAGCGCCGCGGGGCTAAAACAACTCCGCATCGCCGAGACGGAGAAATATCCGCACGTGACCTTCTTCTTCAATGGCGGCGTCGAGGAGCCGTTCCCCGGCGAAGACCGCACCATCGTACCGTCGCCCAAGGACGTGCCGACCTACGATTACAAGCCGCAGATGAGTGCGCCGGAAGTGACGGAAAAGGTGCTCGAAGCGCTGCCGAACTACGACCTCGTCATCCTGAATTTCGCCAACCCCGACATGGTCGGCCATACTGGCGTCGTCGAGGCGGGGATCAAGGCGGTGGAAACGATCGACGACTGCGTCCGGCAGGTGGTCGAGAAGACGCTGTCTCTCGACGGCCAGCTCCTCCTCACCGCCGATCACGGCAATTGCGAACTCATGCGCAACCCGGACGGTTCGCCCAATACCGCCCACACGACCAACCTGGTGCACTTCATCTACGTCGCCCAGGGAGGGGAGAAGGCGAAGCTCGACAGTGGCATCCTGGCCGACGTCGCGCCCTCGCTCCTCGCCCTGCTCGGGCTCCAGCAGCCTGCGGAGATGACGGGGAAGAGCCTGGTGCACCGCTAGGCGGGCGAAATCGAGTGGGAGAAAGAGGGAAGGGGAGAATGGGAGAAGCACTTGGTCCTCCGTTCTCCGTTTCCTCATTCGCCCATTCCTGCGCTTTCCCTCAGATTGGCATTGCGCAATCCGCGCGAATTCGTAGTTTTCCCGGCTCCGCGCTTTCGGGCACGGGCGTATCCTCATTTGTTGGCCGATGGTGTAGTGGTAGCACAGGGGTCTTTGAAGCCCTTAGTCTAGGTTCAATTCCTAGTCGGCCAGCCACTATGGAAGGGCTTGGAGGGAGTTCATTGGATGAAGATGGACATGGGACCAAAGGGAACGATTTTCGCTCACAAAGGGAGGTTCCCAAACCCCTTCCACTTGCTTAGTATGCAATTGTCCCACCTATGAAACTCTCCAAACGCGGCGAATATGCCCTGCGTGCTCTCATCGACTTCGGCATTGCTTACGAGCTCGGCCGGCCCCTGTTGAAGATCGGAGAGTTGGTGGAAAAGGAGCGCCTGCCGGTGAAATTTCTCGAGCAGATTCTCACGCAATTGCGCGGCGCCGGTTACATCGAGACGAAGCGCGGGAAGGCTGGCGGCTACTTCCTCGCCATGCCGCCAAAACAGATCAGCCTCGGCAAGGTAATCCGCCTCATCGATGGCCCGCTCGCGCCGATTTCCTGCGTCAGCGTCACTGCTTACGAGCGTTGCAGCTGCCCGGATGAGGCGCACTGCGGCCTGCGCATGCTCATGCTCGATGTGCGCAACGCCATCGCCCGGATCCTCGATCGCTACGTGCTGGGCGACGTGGTGGACATTACCTTGCGCAAGATGCGCCGCGACAACGTGCCCATCCCTTTCATCGTGGAAAAGTTGCTCGGTCCGTCGACGCCGCACCGCGGAGAGCCGGGCTTTGTGGATCACTTTCCGCTCGGCGGATTTCTCGCCGAACTGGAGGAGTCGAAATCGGACAAGGGAACGCGTCCGCCGGCGCGGCCGAAGGCCAAGGGAAAAACGCCCGGGAAAAAATAGGGCTTGTAAAGTATACCGACTAAGTAGATAAGCGAGACGCCTGCGCTTCGCGGGCTTCGTTTTGCCGACCATTTCCATGGAGGCATTGACCTTACGCACCCATTTCGGGCCGCGCCACCGGACCTCCGGCGGCGGTCTTTGTCTTCCAAGGAAACATGACGCAAAACATTTCTCATCGCCGCGCCGGGCGGCGCCATCTGCCCACCGGTTTCGGCCTCGCCATCGTGGCCACTGCTCTGGCCGCCACCGCCTCGCTCTCCCGTGCTCAGGATTCCGGCGCGCTCATCGACAAGCTCGTGCAGAAGGGCATCCTCAGCAGCAAGGACGCGGAGGAAGTCCGCACGGAAATCCAGCAGGACGCCGCCCAAAGCCAGATTGGCAAGATAGCCCTGAGCAACTCGGTCACCCAACTCCGGCTCTATGGTGATCTGCGCCTGCGCTGGCAGTACAATGACTCACAGCAGCAAATCCCGGACGGGAACAATGTGAGCCAGCAATCGCGCTGGCGCTACCGGCTGCGGCTCAATGCCGACTGGCAGCTTGGGAATGATTGGTTCGCGGGCGTGCAATTGCAGACCGGGCAGGCCGCCGACTCTGGCAACCAAACCTATAGTAACGGCTTCAACAACGATTCCATCTTCATCTCCCGCGCCTTCCTCGGCTACCAAAACGACTGGTTGAAAATCATTGCCGGCAAGCAGGCGAATCCCTTTTACACCACTGACCTGCTCTGGGATCCGGATATCAACCCGGCGGGGCTCACCGAGACGATCGCGCTGCACAAGATGCCGCTCTTCGGCGGTTCGGCCGGACCGGATGGCAAGGACGGCGTTTCCGCGCCGGCGCATGTCTCCCCGTGGGAAGCCACGCTAGTCGCCGGCCAGTTCATTTTCGGCGACAATAACGAATTCAGTAACACCGGCGACCTGAGCAGCGACCCGTGGATTTTCGATGAGCAGCTCATCGTGAAATACAATTTCAACAAGGACACCAGCGTCACTTTCGCGCCTGGTTTCCTCGTGGAATCGGCGGGTCATGTGTCGGGGGCGCTCGACTCGCTGCCGTTCACAGATGAAGGCGCGATCAGCAACGGCACCACGGCCGTGCAGACCACCGTGCAGAATGCGAACCAGGTGCAGATTTCCTATGACGCGAAAGGCGTGCCGACCAAGACGATCACGCCGCTGACCACGACTACGACGACGCAAACGACGATCACCCCGAATAACCGGACCGTCGGTTCGGCCACGGTCAGTGGACCGCGGACGATTACCTCGGCCGCCGCATCCGGGCGCAATGGAGGCGTGATCACGCAGACGGGCAAGGCTTCTG
>Ga0068855_100004611_pt1 | contig 16823 bp, 15 predicted proteins | sample KBSCornC52_FD_66592 | JGI IMG/M metagenome (GOLD analysis project Ga0068855, IMG submission 66592) | Corn rhizosphere microbial communities from Kellogg Biological Station, Michigan, USA - KBS Corn C5-2 | ecosystem: Host-associated > Plants > Roots > Rhizosphere > Soil ...
GCGCCGCGCCCGCTCCATGTTGAGGATGATGATCCGCTCGTAATGGTCCGCGCCCTCGTTGAGCGAGGCGATGGTGCCGTTGCCGACGATTCCGTCCGAGGTGAGGCCGTGCGCCGCCTGATATTCGCGGATTTTCTTGTCGAGGGCGGAGTCGAAGGTGGTGCCCTCGGCCAGGCCGAGCCGCTTTCGAAGCAGCGGCACCCGCTCGTCTTTCGCGCCGAGCTTCATCACCGCGCCGCTCGGGATCTGGATCTGCGGGAGCGAGCCCCAGCGCTCCTTATACTTCATCAGGCCGCGGCGAAGCTCGGTGTAGATATCGTTCACGGGAACGAACAGGTCGATCGGAGCGCCGGTCCAGTCCTTGAAGCCGAAGCTCTTGAGTAGGGCATCGCGCTTGTCGATCTCGGGCTTGATCTCCGGATCGATGTAGATGAGGTCCACGCCCTGCTGGATGCTCGGCGGGATCTCGATCGGCTCGATCGGTTGCGGCCGCGCCAATGCCTGCGCGGAAACGGCGGCGGCCAAGGCCGCGATTATCGTCAAACCCACCCTCATGGCCGCGACCCTACCAGCCGGACCTGAACCGTTCCAGAATCGTCTTCCCGCATTTGCCTCGGACTGTCGCCAAGGTTCTTGTTTTGTTCTCATGGTGGTGTAGATTCAAACCATGCCGGCCGAGTCGATCCACGGGCGCGGGGCGACCCGCAACTCAACGCCGACGCGCTTCAACCTGAAGGAGCGGGCGGAGGACGGGGACTGGCTCGACAGCGTCGAGGCGCTCGACGGAATCGCCCCGCGGCGGACGACCGTCACCATCGAGCATCCCAGGACGATCCTGACCCGTAACGCCTCGCCGGACATCGGCTTCGACCGGTCGGTGAATCCCTATCGCGGGTGCGAGCACGGCTGCATCTATTGCTTCGCCAGGCCGACCCACGCCTATCACGATCTGTCGCCGGGCGTGGATTTCGAATCGCGGCTGTTCGTGAAGCCCAACGCCGCCGCGCTCCTTCACCAGGCGCTTTCCAGGCCGGGATATAGCTGTGCGCCGATCGCGCTCGGAACCAACACCGATCCCTACCAGCCGATCGAGGAGAGGTGGAAGATCACGCGCTCGGTGATCGAGCTCCTGCTCGAGTGCAGACATCCCTTCACCATCACCACCAAGTCGGACCGGGTGCTTCGAGACCTCGACATATTGAAGCCGGCGGCGGCTCTCGGGATCGCGTCGGTGGCCCTGTCGGTGACCTCGCTCGACCCGAAGATCAGCCGGATCCTGGAGCCGAGGGCGCCGGCCGGCCGCAAACGGATCGAGGCCATCCGCCGGCTCAATGCCGAAGGCGTGCCCTGCTACGTCGCCATCGCTCCGGTCATCCCGCAGATCACCGATCAGGAGATGGAGAGCATCGTCGAGGCGGCGGTTGCGGCCGGGGCGAGGGGCGGGTTCTTCCTTCCGGTTCGGCTTCCGCACGAGGTCGCGCCCTTGTTCCGCGACTGGCTGAGACAGCATTTCCCCGACCGCGCGGGCAAGGTGATGAGCATCATCCGGCAGATGCGCGGCGGGCGCGACAACGATCCCAATTTCTTCAGCCGCATGCGGGGACAGGGGCCGTGGGCGGACCTTTTGAAGACGCGGTTCGAAATCGCGGTGAAGAAGCACGGCCTTCGCAAGGCCAAGTTCCCGCTCCGAAGCGACCTGTTCGAGCCGCCGCAGGGCGATCAGCTCCGGCTGCTCTGACTTTTCGACGAACGGCCGTGGAAGTCGATAACAGCCTTGGCTAGGCGACTTGAATGACTCGCTCCATCCTGACCGCGCTCGCACTCGTGCTCGCCGCCCCCGCCGCCGCCCAGACCGTCGCTCCGCAGGTTGCGCAGCTGCGCGATTCTGCGCTCAAGGACGAACATGCCTGGGCCATCACCGAAGGCCTGACGACGGAGGTCGGCCAGCGCCTGGCCGGGACCGAGGCGGAGGCGCGCGCCCGCGCCTGGGCGATCGCGAAGCTGAAGGCGATGGGCTTTGCCAATGTGCGGGTCGAGACGTTCGACATGCCGACCTGGACGCGAGGAGCCGAAAGCGCCGAGATCCTCGCGCCGTTCCCTCAGAAGCTGGTCGTCGCGGCGCTCGGCAACAGCGCCTCGACAGGGCCGGAAGGGATCATCGGCGAGGTGGTCGGCTTCGACACTCTGGCCGATCTTCAGGCGGCACCGGATTCCGCCGTTCGCGGAAAGATCGTGTTCGTGTCGCACGCCATGCCGCGCACCCAGGACGGTTCCGGCTATGGCTATTTCGGCGGCGCTCGCCGGCAGGGGCCGGGGATCGCGAGCAGGAAAGGCGCGATCGCGATCGTCATCCGCTCGATCGGCACCGACCATCATCGCAACCCGCACACGGGGGTCATGAGCTTCCCCGACGGGGTCAAGCCGATCCCCGCGGGAGCGCTTACTCTCCCCGATGCCGAGCAGCTGCAGCGAATCCTGAAGCGCGGCAGGCCGGTGACGATGCGGCTGACGCTCGTGTCGCAGACCGGCCGCGGGCAGTCGGGCAATGTCATCGCCGAAGTGCCGGGGCTCGATCCCAAGCTCCCGCCGGTCCTCGTCGGCGGCCACCTCGACAGCTGGGACCAGGGAACCGGCGCCATCGACGATGCCACCGGAGTCGCAATCGCGACCGCGGCTGCGAAACGGATCATGGATGCCGGCCGGCCGCTTCGGACCATCCGGATCGTCTGGTTCGGAGCCGAGGAGTTCGGGCTGTTCGGCGGTCAGGATTATTTCAAGAAGCACGGAACGGAGCCTCATTACGCGCTTGCGGAGAGCGACTTCGGCGCCGGCCGGATCTGGCGGGTGAACAGCAAGCTGGGCAAGGACCGAGAGGCGGAAGGCAAGATGCTCCAGGCGGCGCTGGCCCCGCTCGGCATCGTTCCTGGAGCGCTCGACCAGGCGGACGGCTCGGACATCGAGCCGCTGCTGGCCGCCGGCATGCCCGGAGTGGGCCTGAGCCAGGACGGGACCTATTATTTCGACGTCCACCACACGCCGGATGACACGCTGGACAAAGTCGACCCGGAGGCGCTTCGGCAGAATGTCGCCGCCTGGACTGCGATGCTGGCGGTGCTGGCCGGCCCGGTCGAGACGGACCCGAAACAGCCGCGGTGAGTTACATCCTTCCAAAAGGAGGACCATCCATGCGCATGCTTATCGTCCTGCCGCTCGCAACTCTGGCCGCGGCCTGCAACGTCTCGACCGATGCCAACAACAGCGCGGTCACGGTTCAATACAATCAGGAGACCGCGCAAAACGCGGCCGAGGACGTCGGCAACACGGCCCAGAACATGGGCAATGCCATTGCCAACGAGGCGAACGAGACCGCAAACAAGATCGATAACCGGATCGTCGCCAACGACAGCGACCGGAACACCGCTGCCGGAAATCGGCAGTAGAGGCGGTCAGCCGCGGTTGGCGGCGATCGACCGAAGGCCGGCCCTGACTCGCTCCATCAACCCCTCGTCCGCCTTCGCCGAGTAAACGGCGTAGATGGAATAAGCGAACCTGGGCTTGTCGGCGAGGAGGTGAAGGCGGCCCGATTCGAGGTGCGGCCGGGCGGCCTCCATGCGGAAATAGCCGCTGCCGCCTGACGCGAGAATATATTCGAGCGCAAGCGGCCCATGGTTGACGGAGACTGCCGGGCTCGAGGCCTCGGGAAAGGCGGCATGATAGCTGCTCGCGAAATCCGGCCCCCAGTCCACGTAGACATATTCGTCGCCGCCGGGTCCCTTGGCCTGGGGATCGGTAGTGACCGCGACCAATGCCTCCTCGAGAAGGAGCTCGGGGACGATCCCCGTCCGGTGCGGCGGCGCATAGACCACAGCAAGGTCGAGAGCGCCTTCCTGCACCTGGTCGACGAGACGATCGGCGACCTCGACCTGCGCCCGGATCGCGATGTCGGCGCAGTGGCTTCGCATCCACACCAGCCAGTCGAGGAGCATCGGGTTCCACAGGCTATGCTCGCCCCCGACGGATACGACATTGTGCCGTCCTGCCGGGACCGCGACCTGGTGAAGCGCCGTTTCCCAGATCCTGACCAGGCTCGTCGCATAACGAAGGAACTGGTCGCCCGCGGGGGTCAGCCTGGCGCCGGCCTTGTTGCGGACGAACAGCTGACGGTCGAGCTGCCCCTCGAGCACCCGGATCCTGGCGCTGACCGTGGTCTGGGTGACATTGAGGTTGGCTGCGGCGCGAACGAAGCTTCCCGTCTTGACGATTTCCAGGAAGGTGCGGGCAGAGGTGATGTCCATTTTTAGTGCACCAAATCGAATGATAAAGTGCAATGGTATTCGTTTGCCTGCTCTATTGCAAAGGCAGATATTCCGAGAGTGCCGCGGATACTGCGGCGGAAGGAGACCGGACAATGAAATGGACCCGGGAAAAGGATTATCGCGGCTATCGGACCTATGGCGATGAATCGCCGTCGCGGGCCGGCGGCGGGGTCGTTGCCCGCCTCCTTGCACGGATAAAGGCGGGCCTCAAAGCCAGCATCCGGCCGACTGCCTCGACGGTGCTTGTGAGCAAGGGAGAGCGACAGGGCTTTTCCACGCTCGGAACGCAAAGCGGCCTTAGCCGCCCCGAGGATTGCCCGTTTCCGAGCGCGCCGGCCAAGGTCACACCAGCCAATAACCAGTGACCCGGACGATGCATGCGCTCATCATTCACGACGAGCCATTCTTCGCTCCTGTCGAGGAGGTATTAAGCGGCATAGGCTTCTCGTCCTTCGAGCTCGCGTCGAGCTTTGAACAAGCTATCGCTGCCGCCCGCCGGCGCCATCCCGACCTCATCGTCACGGCCTATCGGCTGCGCGACCGGACCGCCCGCCAGCCGATCGCTGCGATTTGCGAGAATCGCGAGGTTCCGGTCGTCTTTGTGACGATCGAAACCGACGCTGTTCTCAACTGGCTTCCGGCCGCGGTCATCGTCACCGAGCTGAGCTCGCGACTCGCGCTGGAGATTGCGGTCGAAGATGCCATCTTGCGCCCGTTGGGACGGCGCCGGGCTCGCCGCCCCCTCGGCGGTCCGAGCGCCGTCATCCATTCCTGAAGGCTGGTCGGGGAGACAGGATTCGAACCTGCGACCCTCTGCTCCCAAAGCAGATGCGCTACCAGGCTGCGCCACTCCCCGATTTGACCGGCCGCTTACGCTGGAGCCGGTCGCCAGACAAGCACTCCGCGCCCATTTGGGAACCGAGTCTGCCCAGCTCCATTTGTTGCGGTGAATGACCGAGACTCAAAGCCAGTCCGATCCGAATCCAAGCTTCGGCAGCGAGATGTCGCGCAACCTGCCGGCGCACAATTGGGGCTGGTTCCTGTTCAGGGGGATCATCGCGCTGGCTCTCGGGTTGCTGGCGATCTTCTTTCCGTTCAGCGCTCTCACTGCATTCGCTTTCCTGTTTGCCTTGTTCGCCTTCGTCGACGGAATCAGTCTGCTGGTCAGCGGGCTCGCCGGCGCAGCAAGTCATCGCGAGCGATGGTGGGGCCTGGTGGTCGCGGGCCTCGTCGGAATCGCTGTGGGCGTGATCTATATCGCCTGGCCGGGCCTGAGCACGGTCAGCTATGGGTTCGTGTTCCTGGTGATGATCGCAATATGGGCGATCGTGAACGGCATCGGCCAGATCGGCGCCGCGATCCGGCTTCGCAGGGAAATCCGGGGCGAGTGGCTGCTCGCAGTCGCCGGCGTCTTCTCGATCCTTCTCGGCGTCGCCATCCTGGCGGTAACGGCGACGGTTCCCGGCGCGTCGCTGTTGTCCGTCGGGCTGATCATCGGCTTCTACGCATTGCTCGCCGCTGTGGCGCTGATCGCGCTCGCGTTCAGGTTGAGGGGGCACAAGCGCAAGATGGCGTAGGAGGGTGCGGCGGGCGGTGGTGTCACGAAGTCAATCCGTGACCTCGATCCATTCCGCTGCCCTCGGCAGTTGTGCTGGTGGGCCCGGCAGGATTCGAACCTACAACCTAGCCGTTATGAGCGGCCGGCTCTACCGTTGAGCTACAGGCCCCTCTGAGCGCAGCAATGCAGATAGACGGCCCGCGTGTCCGAGCCAAGTCAGGCGCGCCGAAACGCGAGGCAGACGGCGGCCGGCGAGACGGTGATGTCGGTGCCGGCGCTGCGCGCGAGACCGCGGGCGAGACGAAGCGAGAATTCCTCGGACATGGCGTCCTCGGCGGAGCCGAACAGTTTCTCGCCGTCCACTCCGGAAAGAGCGGCCGGGCGGCTGATCCAGACGATGCAGCGATCGCCCTCGCCATCCACTCCGACGCGCAGATTCTCGCCTTTCGATGCGCGCGCGACGACCGCCGCGAACATTCGCTCGATCAGGCGCTCGGCCACCTCGCGGTCGATCGCCGCGGTGAGTGTGGCAGTGGAGCGCGACGCCTCGAGAGTGACGCTCCGGTCCGCCGCGGCTTCGCGAAGCCCGCCGATCATTTCTTCCATCAGCGCGCCGAGATTGACTTGCGCGTGCCGGTTGCCGTTGGTCGAGTGGATCCTGGCCGCAAAATCGACATCTTCGATGGCGTTCAGCAACAGCCGCGCCTGGGCGACGATCTCGTTCGCCCGATCGCGATAGGCGCTTTCCGCTGGTCCGAGATATTCGCCGCTGATGATCTCGGCGAACCCGATGATCGCGTTGAGCGGAGTCTTGATCTCGTGCACGAGCTCGCGAAGCGACGTCGGATCGGCGGCAGCGGCTACGCCGTCGGCGGCACGCTGGGCGATTCCGCGGTAGCCGGCGAAACGGCCGGTGGACCGCTCGAATGCGGGAATACCGCTGATTTTCCAGATTCCGCCGGCGCTGGCGTCGGGCGGAAGCTCGAGCAGGCCATCGTGGAAAGGCGCTCGCGACGCGAACGCCCGCTCGACCGAGACATCGACTCCGCCGCCGCCACTGCGCTGGGCGATGGAGCGGCCGACCAGAGCCCCGCGCGGTGCGCCTTCGACCCAGTCGATGTCGCCGGATTCGTTGCATTCCCAGCGGAACAGACGCGGCGATTCGGCCGGCCCTTCCGGAGATCCCGCCGATTGCGGGTCGCGCGAGTGCCTGAGCCGCTCGATTCGGGCGACAACCTCGCTGATGGAGGGAATGGGTCCTGCCGAGTGGCCGTCGGCCGGTTCGCGCGGAGAATCCTTGCTATCGTCAGTCCGCATCGCGGCGATGAAGGCGCGGCAATCGGCGCTCGCCGAAGCGGCGACATACCGCCATTCCGATGCCGACAGCCTCGCCGACGCGAGAATCGGCGCGGCGACTGCCAGGCGATCGGCGGCGAAGACTGCGGCAAGCTCGGCCGAAAGGGGAAGCGAAGCGACTGCAAGGGCGGTTGCAACGCGGACCCGCTCCTCGACCGAATCGCGCTCGTCGCGGATCACCGAAAGCGCACGTTCGACTGAGCCCGGCTCGGTTTCCCCGCGAGGACGGGCAACGATCTCCACGAGCTGACGCCAGCGGATCGCGCGCTCGTGGGCCGTCGTCGCCGGCTGATCCAGCACAGTCGTCAGTCGATCGTCGAACCGCAGTGTCACTCGCGCATGTCCAGCCGGAAGAATTTCCTCTGTCTGCACTATCCCTGGGGAACGACAGCGGAAGGCCGCTTTGGTTAACTATCCCGAAACGAGACAGCAATCAGCGCTGATTTGACAGCAAAAAAGAGGCCGCCCGGAGGCGGCCCCTGTGTCACGAAACCAGGATCGGGTCAGGCCTTGCCGTTGGCATAGACCAGCCAGAATTTGGCGAGCTCCGCTCTCGCTCCCGTGACCTTGGCAAGAGCAGCCGCGGCTCCGGCCTTGTCGCCCTGCCGGGCGAGAGCCATTCCGAGGTGCAAATTGTTGCGGTCCGAATCCCCTCCCTTGGCAAGCGAGGCGCGGTAGAAATCCGCGGCTTTGGAATAGTCGCCATAGCCGAACCAGGCATCGCCTGTCCCGGTCAGCTGAGTGGCCGAAGCACTTGCCGACGCAGTCATTGGCAGGCTGGCCTTGTCGCCCTGGCTCTTCTGCGAGGCGAGCGAATAGAGTTGGCTGAAGCTCGGGTCATTGCGCTTGATCGTGTTGGCGGCGAAGCCTTCGTCGAGGAGGGCCTTCGCCTCGCCAGAATAACCCTGGCGGACCGCGAGGTCGCCGTAAGTGAAATAGTCCGCCGGTGCGAGCGACTTCGTCGCGCGCTTCAGCCGAAGCAGGTCAAGCGTCTGCGCGTCGTCGAGCGACTGCAGGTTCTGATAGACGGCGAGTGCATTGGTCCAGGTATCGACGGTCGGATAAGCCCCGATCCACTCGCGGCTGATCTGCAACGCCTGGGGAAGCTTGGCCTTCCATGCGATCTGCAAGGCGCGCCTGTACCAGGTCTCCGGGGCCTTCTGGCCGCCGGCGGACTGCAGAGCGATGCCCTTTTGGATAAGCGCCAGTCCTTCAGCCGGCTGGCCGGCGTCAACCTTCGCTTCCGCCATCGCCGCAGTGGCGTCGACATTGTTGGGGTCGAGCTGAAGCGCGTGCTGATAGGCATCGAGTGCCCGCTGGGTCTGCTTCAGGCGTGAATAAGTGGAGCCGAGGTCGCCATAGAGCTCGGCCATCGGCGCACCCTTGAAGCCCGAGGCGATCATCTGCTCGAGCGCCGCGGAACGCATCGTGTCGTCCTTGGCGGCGGTCGCATATTTATATTCGAGCGCACCGATCATATACTTGTCGTCGGCGGATTTGGCGACGGCATTGGCAGCGGCCACCTTGGCCTGGACGTCGGCGCCGTTGTTCGCCTGGACGGCCGCCTGCAGATCCTTGAGCGGCTTGACGGCTTCGCGCGAGACTTTCGGCTGAATGGCATTTGCCGGCTGTTGCTGTTGACCGGAAGCGGGAGGGCCGGCGGCGGATTGCTGGGGAGCCGCCTGGCCGCCGTAATTCGTCTGAGCGACGGCTGGCGAGGCTGCAATTGCCGCACCGGCCAGCAGCACCGCGGCTGCAGTAATCGTGGATTTCATCGTCGTTCCTCCGTCGGCCATGCCGGCCCCGATTTGTCTGGAAGTGCGCCCCGCCAATACTGCCGAGGGGCAAGATCGCCAAGACTCTGCCTCAATGAGCATGAACCGCCATTGAACTGCCTGATTTCGCGCGCTTTCACGTCTTCTCGACCCCGCTCTCGCGCGTGTGCGCGTGCGCGCGGGGGTGGTGCGCGGGTTCACTTTGGGCTAGGCGTTCCTATCTGGGGGGCAGGCGCCGTTCGAGCGCTTTCTTTCCCGTTTTTGACGATCTCGACAGATAGGACAGCCTTTTGGCCACTCAGCCTCCGGCCGACGAACAGCACAATCCGAGCGACCCCAGCGACATCGCACCCATCTCCATCGTCGAGGAGATGAAAACCAGCTACCTCGATTATGCGATGAGCGTGATCGTGAGCCGGGCTCTGCCCGACATTCGCGACGGCCTCAAGCCGGTCCATCGCCGTGTCCTCTATGCCTGCCAGGAAGCGGGCTATGTCGCCGGGCGACCGTACCGCAAGTCGAGCCGGATCGTCGGCGACGTCATGGGTAAATATCACCCGCACGGCGACCAGTCGATCTACGATGCGCTGGCGCGGATGGTCCAGCCATGGTCGATGCGGGTGCCGCTGATCGACGGCCAGGGCAATTTCGGTTCGATGGACCCTGACCCTCCGGCGGCGATGCGCTACACCGAGGCGCGCCTCGGGAAGGTCGCCAACTTCCTCCTTGCCGACATCGACAAGGACACCGTCAACTTTCAGCCCAACTATGACGCCAGCGAGAGCGAGCCGCAGGTCCTCCCGGCGCGCTTCCCCAACCTTCTGGTCAATGGCGCGGGCGGAATCGCCGTGGGCATGGCGACCAACATTCCGCCGCATAATCTGGGCGAAGTGCTTGCGGCCTGCCGCGCCTATATGGACGATCCCGCTGTCACCACCGAAGGCCTGATGGAGCATGTGAAAGGCCCGGACTTCCCGACCGGGGCCTTCATCCTCGGCCAGACCGGGATCCGGGACGCCTACACGAGCGGTCGCGGCTCGATCATGATGCGCTCGCGCTACACGATCGAGGAGGGCAGGGGCGACCGCCGCTCGGTCGTCCTTACGGCGATTCCGTATCAGGTCGGCAAGTCGGGGCTTGTCGAGAAGATCGCCGAGGCCGCCAAGGACAAGCGAATCGAGGGCGTCTCCGACATTCGCGACGAATCCAATCGCGAGGGCGTCCGGATCGTCATCGACCTCAAGCGCGACGCGACTCCCGAGGTCGTGCTCAACCAGCTGTGGAGGCACACTCCGGCGCAGTCGAGCTTCCCGGCCAACATGCTCGCGATCCGCGGCGGCCGGCCGGAAACGCTGACCCTTCGCGACATCATCGAAAGCTTCGTCAAGTTCCGCGAGGAAGTGATCACCCGCCGCTCGAAATTCGAGCTGATGAAGGCGCGCGAGCGGGCCCATATCCTGCTCGGCCTCGTCGTCGCGGTCACCAATCTCGACGAGGTGGTGAAGCTGATCCGCGGGTCGAAGACTCCGGTCGAGGCCCGCGAGAAGCTGCTCGCCCGAAGCTGGCCGCAGGAGGAAATCCGGCCGTACATCGCTTTGGTCGAAGCGGTCGAGCCGCAGGCCAGGAGCGAGAAGTACAAGCTGTCCGAAGCCCAGGTGAAAGCGATCCTGGAGCTGAGGCTCCACCGCCTCACCGCGCTCGGCCGCGACGAGATCGCGGGCGAGCTCAAGGAGCTTGCGGATTCGATCGGCGAGCTTTTGGAAATCCTCGCCAACCGCGAGCGCCTCTACGAGGTGATGCGCGCTGAATTCGACGAGGTCGAAGCCGAGTTCGCGACCCCGCGGGTCACCGAACTTGCCGCCGCCGCCGACGGAATCGAGGACGAGGATTTGATCGAGCGCGAGGACATGGTCGTGACCGTGACCATGACCGGCTACATCAAGCGCACCCCGCTCTCGATCTTCCGCGAGCAGAAGCGCGGCGGCAAGGGCCGAGCGGGAATGCAGACCAAGGAAGAGGACGCGGTCACCGAGCTGTTCGTCACCTCGACCCACAATCCGGTGCTGTTCTTCTCGAACCTCGGCCGCGTGTATCGCAAGAAGGTCTGGCGCCTGCCCGAGGGCGGTCCAAACACCAAGGGCCGGCCGATGGTCAACCTGCTGCCGCTGGCGGAGGGGGAGACGATCTCGACCGTCCTGCCGCTGCCCGAGAATGAAGCCGAATGGGGCGGGCTGCACATCATGTTCGCTACCGCTCAAGGGTCTGTGCGGAGAAACAGCATGGACGCCTTCACCAACGTCCCAAGCAACGGCAAGATCGCGATGCGGTTCGGGATGAGCGACAATGGCGAGAATGGCGACGACAGCGAGGATGGGGGCGATCCGAACGATCGGCTGATCAAGGTCCGGCTCCTGACCGAGGAGGACGACGTCCTTCTCGCGACCCGAAACGGAAAGGCGATCCGCTTCCGTTCGACCGACGTTCGCGAATTCCAGTCAAGGACCTCGACGGGAGTGCGCGGGATCCGGCTGATCGGCGACGACGAGGTCATCTCCATGTCGATTCTTCGCCGCGTCGGAACGACCCAGGAAGAGCGCGAGGCCTATCTCAAGTGCCCGCCGTGGCGCGACCGCGACGATGTCGAATGCAGCCTGCCGAGCGAACGCTACGCCGAGCTGAACGAGCGCGAGCAGTTCATCCTGACCATCACCGAGAACGGCTACGGAAAGCGCAGCTCGGCCTATGAGTACCGGCGCACCAATCGCGGTGGTCAGGGAATCACCAATATCGACACTTCGGAGCGGAACGGAAAGGTTATCGCCAGCTTCCCGGTCAAGCAGGGCGAGCAGCTGATGCTGGTCACCGACCAGGGCAAGATGATCCGGACGACGGTAGCCGACATCAGGATCATGGGCCGCAACACCCAGGGCGTGACGATTTTCCGGGTTGCCGAAGACGAGCATGTCGTCGGCGTTGCGAGGATCGACGAAAGCGATGAGGAAGAGCTCGAAGGCGGCGAAGAAGAGATCGCTCCGATCCCCGATGCGACAGTCGGCGAAGACCTGGCGTCGGGCGAGGAGGAATAGGGGAACGCCCTTGGGGCAGGGGGCGTTGGCCTGGTGTCAGGCTGAAGCGCATGAAGGAGGCATCCTCGATGGCCATTCCCCACGGAGCACTCGTCCTCGTCGCCGACGGCAAGAAGATGCTGTGGCTACGCAATCACGGCGATTCCGGGATGATCGATTTGAGAATGGAGTCGCACGGCGAGCGCGCCGATCCGATGGACCGCGAGATCAAAACCGATGCTCCCGGAACCCAGGCTCAACGCTGGGGTGACGGCCGGCCCGCGATGGACGAGGCTGATTTCCACCAGCAGGGCGAGGATCGCTGGATCCGCGAGGCCGCCGAAGCGGTGAACCGCCGCGCCCTGGAGAACGATTTCGACGCCCTGGTTGTGGTGGTCCCGCCCAAGGCGCTGGGACAATTCCGCAAGAAGCTGCACAAGGAGGCTGAGCGGCGGATCGTCCTTACCGTCAACAAGACAATGACCGACCGCCCGATCCCGGACATCGAGGAGCTGCTCGTCGGCGAAGGCGCTCCGCCGGCGTGATTCACAGGCGGGGGGAGCAGCTTCGTGGCTGAGGCTCGGATCGTCACCCTGACGGTCAATCCGGCAATCGACATTTCCAGCGAAGCCGAGCTCGTCCGGCACACCCGCAAGACACGCACGTTCAATGAAGCGATCGAGCCTGGCGGCGGCGGGATCAATGTCGCTCGCGTTCTCCACGGACTCGGGGCAAAGGTCTGCGCACTGTTCCTCGGCGGAGGAATGACCGGGCGGGTCCTCGACGACCTGATGAATCGCGCCGGCATCGAGCGGCAGATGATTGCGATCGGCGATGATAGCAGGATCAGCCTGACAATCGTCGAGCGTTCCACAGGCCATGAATTCCGCTTCGTTCCGGAAGGACCGGAGGTCACCGCGAAGGAGGCGGCCGCTGCAGTGGAGGCTGCCGCTTCATTCGCCTGCGATTATTTCGTTGCAAGCGGGTCGCTTCCGCCCGGAATCCCGGACGATTTCTACGCGACGCTCTGCGCAAGAGTGGCCGAACGGGGCGGCCGGTTCGTGCTCGACACGTCGGGTGCACCGCTCAAAGCGGCGCTGGATGCGGGCGGGATTTTCCTCGTGAAACCAAGCCGGGGCGAATTCGAAAAGTTCGCAGGGCGCAGGCTCGGCACTGACGAGCTGGCAGCGGAGGCCCAGCACCTGGTCTCTGCTGGCAAGGCGAAAAATGTGGCAATCACGCTTGGACGCGAGGGAGCGATCCTTGCCTGCCGCGACGGCACGACGATCAGCCCGGCGGTCGAGGTCGAGGCGCGCAGCGCCGTCGGCGCGGGCGACAGCTTCCTTGCCGGAATGGTTTACGGGTTCGCGCTCGGCCGTCCGCCCGGGCAGGCATTTCGCGTCGGCCTGGCAGGCGGAGCGGCCGCGGTGCTCAGCAGCGGCAGCGACCTTGCCAAACCGGACGATCTGAAGCGGCTGGTTTCCGAAGCTCTAGGCGAACAGGTCGACGACTTCGGCGCACGGAGCGACCCAGCGTAGCAACAAGGTGCGGTGGCAGCCGCGGGGCTCGCGTTCATAGCAAAGGAGGGCGCTCGGCCGTTCCTTCGCGAGATCGAGCATACGGGCGCTCTCGGCGATGGCCTCCGGAAGCTCGAGCTGTCCGGAATAGATTCGCTTCAGGTCTTCGGTGCGTCCCGCGCGAGCGGCCGCTCGTCCGTCGGCAGGTGTGCCGAGCGCTCGGAGATGGACATAGTCGATCCCGACCTCCGCAAGCTCGTTGCGAAGAAGGTTTTTCGAGAATCCGGGGCGACGCGAGTTGGGCACAGCGCGAATGTCGATGACCCGCTCGACTCCGGCCTGCTTCAACGCCGCCAGGAATTCGGCGACGGTCGCGCTTTCGTAGCCGATGGTGAAGATGCGCATTCTCGCCCGCCTACCGGCTTAGCTGCCTGTTGGGAAATGCGGAGACGAAGCCGCCGTGAGGGGGCAGCGAACTTTCCCCGGAGCCTCGCTGCCCTGCCTCGACGGCCGTCGCTCAATTGGTCTGCGCCGCGGCCGGTAGGCTGACGGTCCGAAACCAGCTCGATCGTGAGAAGTGCAAGGCTCGAAGGTCAGGCGATTGCAGGATGTCTCGTCAGGCTCGCCCGCAATGGTTGCGACGAAAACACTTCGTTAATTTTCAACTGTCACCCTCGCCACTCGAGGAGAGGCCTGGTGGCGCTGCATGCCGCGTTAACTTCTTACACGCAGCCCGAAGAGAGGCGGAGCTCGGGCCGGCGAACGTTGCGGCTGCAGCTGCCTGCCGTGCCTGGCGCCGACGCCAGCGCCGCGCTCGTATACAATCTGTCTGAACGCGGACTTCTCCTGGAGACCGCGGCGCCCCTTGGTGAGGGCGATCTGATCATCGTCGAATTGCCCGAAGCCGGTACCGTGACTGCAGAAGTGATCTGGGCGCGCGATGGCTTCGCGGGATGCCAGTTTGCAAAGCGATTGACCGCGGCAGCCGTAAGCGCAGCCTTGCTTCGCTCGGATCCGAAAGAACGCCGGCAAGAGGACGAGCATCCCGTTCAGTCTGCCGAATGGACCGAGCCGTTGTCCGCGATCGAGAGCCGGTGGCTGAACGTGATCGTGATGACGGCCCTCGTTATGGCGCTGGTTGCCGCAACTCTGTTCATCTTCGCGCTGATCAGCTTCCCATTCTCGGTTGGATAGCCGGGTCCCGCTGGCGAACTCGGACGCGCTCGCCCGCCGGCGCAGGGGCGATTCAGCAGTGGCGGGCGTGCCCGGACAATCCGCGGGCTTCGCCGGGCGCGTCGCTTCCGGACTTTCGATTCGCAAATAGGCTGGTCTTCGCGTTTCCGGCCATTCGAAGGCGTGCGTCCGCTACCCGGGCGCCAATCTTGCGTATCGGAACAAAATCAAAGCATTTTCGTACGTTAAGACATTAGATGCGATGGGAGGAGAAGGTGCCACATCGCCGCGGAAGCTTTCGCTCGGATTGGGACGATCTCCTGAGGCAGTTCGCACAGCGACGGAAGCGCGATGAGCACCGCCAGGGAAACCTCGACCGTGCGGCGGACGAAGCAGCTAAATCCGGCCTTCACGATCGCGCAGACCCGCATCGGCTTCTGCTGGAGCGGTCGAGCCGCTGAAGCTGCGCGCCGGACGAACAAGGCTGGGCTGCGATGCCCGCTCCATGCTTGATCAAAAAGCGTCTCGAGCCCGCAAGAGTCTCAAAAGAGTGCAGTCGCCGGTCTAAGCTCAGGCTGGGCTGACGGGCTCATTGTTGCCGCCCTCAAGGGCGATTGCGAGCACGATTGCAACAGGAACGGCAAAGAGCACGACCAGACCCGGCCAATCGACTCCGATCTGGCGCTCGGGCGGATATTGCAGGGCCGCGGCCGCTGCCGTCCCGGCAACGGCCGGCGATGTTGCGGTCGCGATCGGTTGCAGGCCTGCCGGGACTGCGCATTCGGACGCCGTCCCGCAGACTGCTGCGCGGGACTGCTCGGTTCCGAGGAGGCTCAGGGAAACGAGGGGGTCCGCGGCCCGCGCCGTCGTCACGGGTGACGCCCACGCCGCCTGACTTGAAATCAGTGCCACTGCGCTTGCGGCGAGCGTCCAACGGCGGCTTGCCGAAATCATAACCACCTCCCACAGCAGATCACAAATGAAGCTAATCAAACCGGAAATCATGCACTTGGTTCCCGATCCTTGGCGGGAATTCGTGGGATGCCGGCAATGGGTGTAACATTGGGGGCGATGGATTGCTTGACCCGCGTCCCGGCGATGCGGCGGTCGCTGCGCTGACTCCATCACTTGCGATAATAGTCCCTGAACCAATCGACGAATGCTGCGACTCCTTCGCGGATGTCCGTGTGCGGCTGGTAACCGGTGAGATCGCGCAGGAGATCGGCATTGGCCCAGGTCGCGCGGACGTCACCGGGCTGCATCGGCAAATAGTTGCGCTGGGCTTTCTTGCCGAGCTTCTCCTCGATGATGCCGATGAAATCGAGCAGCCTGACCGGCTCGGAATTGCCGATGTTGACGATTCTGAAGGGCGCGACCGGGCTGATAGAATCATTCGGCTGCAGTTCGCCGCGCTCGCCAGGCAACCGGGGCGGAACGCCGATCAGTAGCTCGATCGCCCTCACCAGGTCGGCGACATAAGTGAAGTCCCGTTCCATGTCGCCGTGATTGTAGACGTCGATCGGCCGGTCATCGAGGATCGCATCGACGAACTTGAACAGCGCCAGGTCCGGCCGTCCCCAGGTCCCGTAGACGGTGAAGAAGCGGAACATCGTGATCGGCGTTCCAAAGAGATGCGCATAGCTGTGCGCCATCGACTCGGTCGCCTTCTTGGTCGCCGCGTAGATGCTGAGCTGAGTGTCGGCTTTCTCCTTCTCGTCGAAAGGCATTTCGGTGTTCGCGCCGTACACTGACGAGGTGGAGGCCATCAGCAAATGCTCGACCGGCATTGCTCGGGCGAGCTCCAGGACATTGAAAGTGCCGGTGACGTTGCTCTCGATATAGGTCCGCGGCTTCTCAAGGCTGTAGCGGACGCCAGCCTGTGCGGCGAGGTGAACGATCACCTCGGGCCGGAAATCGCTGACGACCTTCTCTAGAGACTCGAAATCCTCGAGCATGGCTTCAGTTGCGGCAAAATCAGGCTTTTGCAGCAGCTGCTGGTGCCGCCGGTGCTTGAGTGCGACGTCATAATAATCGGTCATCCCGTCGTAGCCGTGAACGGCATA
>Ga0068855_100004614_pt1 | contig 16816 bp, 20 predicted proteins | sample KBSCornC52_FD_66592 | JGI IMG/M metagenome (GOLD analysis project Ga0068855, IMG submission 66592) | Corn rhizosphere microbial communities from Kellogg Biological Station, Michigan, USA - KBS Corn C5-2 | ecosystem: Host-associated > Plants > Roots > Rhizosphere > Soil ...
ACGGCGAACTCGTCGCCGCCGAGCCGGAAGCTCTCGCCGCCTTGGCGCAGCCGGGATGCGACCTGCCCGAGGACGCGGTCGCCGACCGGGTGGCCGAAGTGGTCGTTGACGCTCTTGAAGTCGTCGATGTCGACGAGGCACAGGCTGAGCGACGTGCCGTTCTCCTCCGCCGCCGCGAGCTCCCGCTGCAGCCGTTCGTGGAAGCTGCGGTGGTTGCCGAGGCCGGTGAGGGGATCGGTCAGCGCGAGCTGCATCGCCTTCAGCGCGGCGAAGGTGGAGCGCTGATAGAGCGCGATCGCGAACAACGGCCCGACGAGCGCGAACGACAGCGCCGGCGAGCGCTCCCACATGACGACGAGCATCAGGGCCGCAGAGGTCATCAACGCGAACGGCGCCGTCGTGCTGCGGATGTTGTCGACCATCAGCTTCACGAACGGCTTTCCCGACGAAGCGGCGAGGACCGCGCTGATCAGGACGAGGTTGACGACCCAGTTGTAGAGAAACGAGCAGAGCGCGAGGCGTGCGATCAGCGCGCCGACCGAGTGGCCGGGGATCGTCCGCACGGCGAGGCCGGCGATCGTCGCCGACAGCGCGAACATCGCGCCGTTGTAGGCGACCCGCAGCGGCGGGCGGTGCCCGATCAGGTGGGTGACGGTGGCGCCGCCCGCGGCGACGAAGATCCCGGCCTGCCAGCCGAACAGGACGACGGTCGCGACCGCGAAGACGAGCCCGAGCGTGACGCCGCCGGCGTCGACGCCTTCCACCGGCACGGGGAAACGCTCGACCAGCGCCATCCCGAGGAAGAGCGCGAGGATCGCGAGCTCAGAGCCGAGCGAATGCGACGCACGGGCGTACGTGACGCACGCAACGAGGGTCGCGATGACCCCCGCCACGATGACGGGGGTCACGATCGCGAGAACTCTGGAGGATGGGGTGGAGGTAGTGCTCACCGCCCCTTGTCAGGGGCGGGCGCGCTTCCTCGGAGCGCTCCTTGCATTCCCCTCTCCCCTATGACCGGCCGATTACCAGCCGAAGCTGAACGGCGACCAGCCGAAGCTGCCGAGCAGTGACGCGAGCACCACGAGCAGCACCAGCAGGATCAGAAGCCGCGGTTTCCATTCCAGCATTTCTTCCTCCAGAGCAATGTGGACGCCAGACCTCCAGATCTTCACCGCTCGGTGCCATCCGTGAAATCACCCGATGGAGTGATCGTGGAATTGCGGGCGTTTCTCCCTCGAAAGGGATATGCGGACCTCAGGAAGAAAGGCCGGCCTCGGCGAGCGGCCGCCGGGCCCATGCGAACTCGTTGCGATACCAGCCGGTAAGGCTCGCAACTGCGACGCCGTATTCCGAGGAATGGATGAACCAGCCGTTGCCGAGGTAGATGCCCATGTGCCCGACCTGCGACGGCTGCGAGCGCGGCCCCTTGTCGCCGAAGAAGATGACGTCCGCGGGCTGGAGCTTCGCGAACGCGATCCGCAGGGACGCCGGCACCTCGCCGCTCATCTGGAAGGTCGTGCGGCCGCGAAGGGTCGAAGCGAGCGTGCCCTCGCCGGGATACCACTGTTCCTTGTAGACACGCCAGACGAAGCCGGAGCAGTCGTAGCCGCCCCGCGAGGTGACGCCGAAGGGGCTTTCCGTCGTGTCGCTCTCGCCGCCCCAGATGTACGGCATGCCGATGTGGGCGACCGCGGCGTCGAGGATCCGCGTCTGCCATTCCGTCAGCGACGGGAGCGAAAAGGCCTCCGCGGCTTGCTCGACGCTCGGCACCTGCCAGTCGGAGAAGGTGAGGATCTGGGCCGCCGAATACGCGGCTTCGGCGCGGGAGGCGGGGTCCTGGGGGCGGAGCTCGAGCGCGTCGTCGTTCGCCGGGTGGTTGAGCCGAAGGCCGAGGAGCCGTGCGACGACCTCGGTGCCGAAACGCGACGGCACCTTCAGCCCGGCAGCCCGGGCGCTCTTCGCGAAACTCGACGCGGCGTCGTTCAGGCCGAGGGCGGCCACCAAGCGGGCGTCGAGCTCCCACATCGGGACGGGGCGGCCGCCGTTCGGCACCTGTTTCGGGCCCGCGGGCGGCGTCGTCGGGACGGCAGTCGTGGTCGTGACGGTCGTCGTCGTGACGGTCGTCGTCGTGACAGGCGTCGTGATCGCCGGGCCGGTGACGGTCGGCGGGCCCACCGGCGGGCTCGGCACGTTCTCCGGGTCGCCCGCCTCCGGCGCCGGCGAGAGCCGTGCCTTCAGGTCGAAGACGAGGTCTTCGAGCGCCTGCGCGGTCAGCGGGTCGCTGCCGCGGAAGGTCTGGACGTTCGTCGCGCCCATCAGTCCGGCCGCGGCGACCGCGCGGATCTGGGGCGCCGCCCACGACGCCGGCGTCTTGGTGCCGGCGTGCGCGGCCGCGGCCGACGCGAGCAGGGCAGCGCAAGCGAGAGGTGCGATGCGGCGGCTCATCAATGTGCCCATCGACCCGAGGCGGCGAGCACTTTAGGCTTGCAAGCATGAATCTCGAAATCACGCCCGAGCCGTCGGACGAGGAGCGCGCGGCGATCCTCGCCGCCCTGGCCGAAGAGCGGCGAACCTCACAAAATCTTTCCTTCGAGGACGATCCAGAGCCGTAACCCGAGCCTCCGCGCGGACGTTTCCCTCACATGTTCGAGGAGTGCATCCGCTGCAACGAGGCTCCGGCCGTCGACGAGCTCGGCTATTGCGGCCACTGCCATTGGGCAGTTCGGGCCGAGGTCGAGGAGGGCTTCTACCAGTTGCGTGAATATCTGCGCGCGTGGGCGCGGTTCAGCGACTGGTGCAGCGCCCGTGGCCTTACGCCGGCTTAGCGGTCGCCCTTCCCTTGAAGAGCGACGGCGCACTGCGCGCGTAGTCGAGGCCTGACACCCAGGTCAGCACGACGGCGACGAGCAGTGCCCACCACGCCACGCGATCGCTCCACGCGCCTGCCGCCGCGAAGCCGCCGAGCGCGGCGGCAATCGCCTGCGCCCATGTCTTCAGCTTCCCGAGGTCGCGCGCCGCGAGCACGACGCCGCGCTCGATCGCCGCCTGGCGCAGGCCGGTGATCAGCACTTCGCGCACGACGATCGCGGCGACCATCCACGCGGGGACCACCCGCAGCCCGACGAGCATGACGAGCGTCCCGAGCACGAGCACCTTGTCCGCGATCGGATCGAGCAGGGAGCCGAGGGCGGACGAGCGGCCGTGCCGCCGGGCAAGCCGTCCGTCGAGCCAGTCCGTCGCCATTGCGACGCAGAAGACGCCCGTTGCCCAGTACGCGTGCGCGTCGAACTGGAGCGCATAGAGAACGACGACCACCGGCACCGAGGCAGCGCGCGCGACCGTCAGCTGATCGGCGGGGGACACGAACCGGGAGAATACGGTGCGCCGATGTTCGACAAGGTTCTCGTTGCAAACCGAGGCGAGATCGCGATCCGCGTCTTCCGGACGCTGCGCGAGCTCGGCCTCGGCTCGGTCGCCGTGTATTCCGAGGGAGACGCAGGCGCGCTGCACGTCGCCTACGCGGACGAGGCGTATCTCCTCGGCCCGACGGCGCCGGCCGAGAGCTATTTGAACGTCGAGCGGCTGCTCGATGCGGCCGCACGTTCGGGCGCCGGCGCCGTCCATCCCGGCTACGGCTTTCTCGCCGAGAACGCGGCGTTCGCGAGCGCGGTCGAGGAGGCGGGTCTCGCATGGATCGGCCCGCCGCCGGCCGCAATCGAGCTGATGGGCAACAAGACGGCGGCACGAACGGCGATGCGCGATGCGGGTGTTCCGATCATTCCGGGCACGACCGATCCCGTTCGCTCGGTCGACGAGCTGCTCGCGCTCGGCGAGGAGATCGGCTACCCGCTGCTGATCAAGGCGGCGGCGGGCGGCGGCGGCAAGGGGATGGAGGTCGTCGAGCGTCCCGACGAGGCGCTGCGCGCATTCGAGACCGCGCAGCGGCAGGGGCAGGCGTACTTCGCGAGCAGCGACGTGTACGTCGAGAAGCTCATCGCCGACCCGCGCCACGTGGAGGTGCAGGTCCTCGCGGACGCGCACGGCAACGTCATCCATCTCGGCGAGCGCGATTGCACGATCCAGCGCCGTCATCAAAAGCTCGTCGAGGAGACACCGTCGCCCGCGGTCGACGACGCGTTGCGCGAACGGATCGGACAGATCGGCGTCGAAGCCGCCCGCGCCTGCGGCTACCGCTCCGCCGGGACGATCGAGGGTCTGCTGACACGGGACGGCGAGTACTTCTTCATGGAGATGAACACCCGCATCCAGGTCGAGCACACCGTCACGGAGGAGGTGACGGGCGTCGACCTCGTGCGCGAGCAGGTGCGGATCGCAATGGGGGAGCCGTTGTCGCTCGCACAGGAGCAGGTCGTGTTGCGCGGCCACGCGATCGAGTGCCGGATCAACGCGGAGGACGCCGCAGCCGGCTTCCTGCCGGCGCCGGCGCGGGTGACTGCCTACAGCGAGCCGTCGGGTCCCGGCGTTCGCGTCGACTCGGGCGTCGCCGCCGGCAACGAGGTGTCCGGTGCGTACGACCCGATGATCGCGAAGCTGATCGTGCACGGCGTCGACCGCGAGCATGCGCGCAAACGGATGCTGCGCGCGCTCGACGAGTTCGTGATCGTCGGGCCGAAGACGTTGATCGGCTTCCACAAGGCTCTCCTGTCACACGACTGCTTCGTGCGGGCCGAGACCTGCGACGGCCTCGTCGAGTCGGACGAGATGCGCGAACGCGCCGCGGCGATGGAGCCTCAGGCGAGCCCGGCGCCTGCGTTGAAGCAGGCGCCGGTCGTCGCCGTCCCGCGCGTCGTGGAGGTGAACGGCAAGCGGTTCACGGTGCGTATGCACGAACCGGAGCAGCCGTGGCGCGAGGTCGCACGTCGTCGCGCGGAACGCGTTCGCGCCGGGGGCGCAGGCGGCGGCGACGAGGTCGTCTCGCCGATGCAGGGAACGGTGCTGTCCGTCGCCGTGGCCGAGGGCGATGCCGTCGAGGCGGGCGCCGTGATCTGCATCGTCGAAGCGATGAAGATGGAGAACGAAGTGCGGGCGCATCGCGGCGGCGTCGTCGCCGAGCTCGGCGTATCTGCGGGCGACTCGGTCGGCAACGGTCAGGCGATCTGCCGGATCGAATGATTTACCCGTCCCGAACATCGTCGCCCCTAGGGTCGGCTCATGCGCTTCCTCGTACCTCTCGTCGCGGCACTCGCACTTACCGGCGTCGCCGGTGCGACGTCTCCCCCCGTCAAGAACATCCCGGCCGGCCCGGTATCGACGATCGCGACGCAGCGCGGCCAGCTCGTCTCGGTCGCCCTTCCGCACGTCGCCGGCAAGTCGTGGCGGATCGCACGCGCGCCGAACGCGAAGGTGATGAGGGAAGTCGCAGAGGCCGACGTCGGCAGAAACGTGGTCGTCGTCTTCAAGGCGGTCGGCAAGGGGCATGCCGCCGTCGTCTTCGCCCTCACGCGCGGTGAGACGTCGCACGCGTACGCGTCGCGCTCGTTCAGCGTGACCGTGCGTTAGGCGCCTGCGCTCATCCGTTCGCGATCGTCGCCCAGATGCCGGCGCGCGCGCTGTTTCCCTGCGAGTCGAAGACCGCGACCTGCAGGCGGTAGCGTCCATCCGGCACCCGCGTCGAGTCCCAGCCGTGGACGAGGTAGTAGACGAGCCGCGCGGGCTTGTCCGGGCCGTTGAGGGTCGTCCAGGGCGCGTAGACGTCGGCGAACTTCTCGCGCGGCGCGAGATACGAGCGGAAGTCGACCGCGGTGTGCCAGATCGCGTTCGTCGCGCCGCTTCGTAGCAGCCGCCAGCGGATGTACGCCGGCGCCACCCGCGTCAGATTCCACGGGGGCGCAGGCACCGGCGTCGGCGGCGTGTCATACGCGTCGACGAGCAGGTCGAGCGTCCCCGACAAGGCGCCGAGATCGAGCTTGTGCGTGCCGGTCGCCGCGAAGAGCGTGACGACGGTGGGGGACGTGGCGTCGACGTACGGCGTGATGCCGCCCGGGCGGAGCGGGTTGACGTAGTGGCCGTCGTGGATCTCGGCGAAATGCACGTGCCCGAAGCCCGTCTTGATCGTCGCGATCGCCGTGCCCGCGCTCACGCGCGTCGCGTCCGCGACGAGCGCGTCGACGTGCCAGTAGGAGAAGACACGGTCGCCTGTGTCGGCGACGAGTGCGACCGCGTCGGGTTGCAGCCGCACGACGCCGTCGGCGACCGCATAGACCGCCGTCCCATCCGGTGCAGAGATGTCGATGCCGAAGTGGAACGACGCCGCGTCTGCTCCTTCCTGCCGCGGATCGTCGAAGAAGCTACGGACAGGATGCTGCTTGTCGAACGGCTTCAGCGGCCAGCCGTAGTTCGCGCGCGCGGCCGCCGGCGCCGCGAGCGTGAGCGCTGCGGCGGCTAGATGGAGCGCTGATACGCGCGGAAGCACCACGTCGCAAAGATCGCAGTTGCCCCAGAGAGCGCGAGCAGCAGCAGGAGATAGACGCCCGTCGGCCCCCAGTCGCCGCCGACGAGCACGGCGTTGCGCGCGGCGCGCGTGCCCCAGTTGACCGGATTGAACTTTGCGAAGGCGCGAATCCAACCCGGCATCAGCGCGACGGTGACGAGGATCGACGAGAGGAACATCAGCGGCATGCCGATCATGTTCGAGACGGCGATCATCGACGCCTGTTTCCGCATCAGCAGGGCGACGCCGTGCGAGAACCCGGAGAAGACGGCTGCGAGAAGCGCCGAGGCGGCGAGCACGATCAACCAGCCGAGCACGCCGCCGTGCACGCGCACGCCCAGGGCAAGGCCGACGAGCAGGAGGATGCAGGCCTGCACGACGGCGGTGAGCCCTGCGCGAACGACCTGCGAGAGCACGATTGCGATCCGGACGGTCGGCGCGGCGAGGAAGCGGTCGATCACGTGGCGATCGAGGTCGTTGATCATCGCCATCCCCGACCACATCCCTCCGAAGAACGAGTTCATCGCGACGATGCCGGGCGTCAGGAACTCGATGTAGCTGCCGGTCGAGGGCCCCTGCGCGCCGACGCGCTTGAACAGCTGCCCGTACAGCAGAAGCCACAGCATCGGCTGCACGATCATCATCACGATCCAGATCGGCTCGCGGCCGAGGTTGCGAGCCTGGCGCACGACCATCCACCAGGTGTGGCGCAGCAGCTGCATCAGGCCCCTCCCTCCTTGTCCTCTTCGGAAAAAGCGCGGCCGGTGTAGTGCAGGTAGACGTCGTCGAGCGACGGCCGAGCGGTCGTGACGGAGGCGACGGGGACGCCGGCGGCGTCGAGCGCGCCGAGGATCGTCGGGATCGCCTGCGCGCCGTTCGGGACGCGCGCGCGGACCTGCTGCCCGTCGACCACGGCGTTGCCGGCGATCTCCGCCATCACGCGTTCGGCGTCGGCGAGGCGGCCGTTCGCCTCCGGGAGCTCGACCGTGATCGACTCGCCCTCGAGGCCGCGTTTCAGATCGTCCGGCGTTCCCTCGGCGACGACACGTCCCTGGCTGACGATCGCAACGCGCTCGGCCAGCCGGTCCGCCTCCTCGAGGTAGTGCGTCGTCAGCAGGATCGTCAGCGCTTCCTGCGCGGCGAGCCGCTCGACCTCGACCCACATCGCCGCGCGCGCCTCGGGATCGAGGCCCGTCGTCGGCTCGTCGAGAAAGAGCACGCTCGGCCTGTGCACGAGGCCGGTTGCGACGTCGAGGCGGCGCTTCATCCCGCCGGAGTAGCCGCGCGCGACACGATCGGCGGCGTCGCGCAGGCCGACGAGCTCGAGCAGCTCGTCGACGCGGACACGCAGGTGCTTGCCGCCCATCCCGTGGATGCGACCCTGCAGCAGGAGGTTCTCGCGGCCGGTCGCCTCCCAGTCGACACCGGAGTCCTGGGCGACGTAGCCGATCTTGCGGCGGACGCGGTTCGGATGCTGCGCGACGTCCTCGCCCGCGACGAGCGCGCGACCCGAGTCGGGATGCGTCAGCGTGGTAAGGACGCGAACCGTCGTCGACTTGCCGGCGCCGTTCGGCCCGAGGAGCCCGAAGACCTCGCCGTTGCGCACGCTGAACGAGAGGCCGTCGAGGGCCTGGACGTCCTTGTAGCTCTTGCGAAGCTCCTCGGCGACGATCGCGTCCACGACCGTCGAGACTAGCGGCGCTAGCTGTCGACGTAGCGCGCGCCGACGAAGACGCCGACGACGCTTCCGACCGCGCCGAAGAGGAGCGACTGCACGCCGAGCGAGCTCGCACCCCAGAGCACCACGGGCACGTAGCTGCCGACGAGGCCGCCGAGCAGCACGCCCATGCCGATCACACCGCGTCCCATGGAGAACTGATCGGCATTGCAGGCCCTCGCCGTTAGAGTCAGCCGCCGTGGACCTGATGGAGTATCAGGGGAAGGAGCTGTTCCGCCGTGTCGGGATTCCCGTCAGCGACGGGCGGCTCGCCACCACTCCCGAGGAAGCGCGCACGGCGGCTGAGGAGATCGGCGGCCCGGTCGTGGTCAAGGCGCAGGTGCTGACCGGGGGACGCGGCAAGGCGGGCGGCGTCAAGCTCGCCGACGACCCGCAGGACGCCGAAGCGAAGGCGAACGACATCCTCGGCCTCGACATCAACGGCCACGTCGTGCGCAAGCTCTGGATCGAAAGCGCGTCGGATATCGCGAAGGAGTACTACCTCTCGATCACCTTCGACCGCGGCGCGAAGAAGCCGCTCTTCATGTTCACGACACAGGGCGGCATGGAGATCGAGCAGGTGGCCGAGGAAAACCCGGACGCGCTGATCCGGTTGCACGTCGACCCGAGCGAAGGCTTCCAGCCGTGGGTCGCGCGACGCCTGATCTACGGCGCCGGCGTCGAGGACGCGAGCGAGCAGAAGCAGATCGCTGCGATCGTGGAAAAGCTGTACGCCGCGTTCACGCAGTTCGACGCGATGCTCTGCGAGATCAATCCATTGATCGTCACGCCGGACGGGGAGGTGAAGGCGCTCGACTCGAAGTTCACCGTCGACGACAACTCGCTCTACGCGCACCCCGACATCGCGGAGATGCGCGACAACGCAGCCGCCGATCCACTCGAGACGTTTGCACGAGAGAAGGGCGTCACGTACGTGAAGCTCGACGGCGAGGTCGGCATCTGCGGCAACGGAGCGGGGCTGTCGATGAGCACGGTCGACGTCGTTGCGCACGTCGGCGGCCGGCCTGCGAACTTCTGCGATCTCGGCGGCGGCGGCAGTGCGGAAGGCGTCGTCGACGCGCTCGAGGTGATCACGCGCGACCCGCAGGTCAAGTCGATCTTCTTCAACATCTTCGGCGGCATCACGCGTTGCGACGAAGTCGCGCGCGGGATCCTCGAGGCGCTCGACCGCCTCGACATGTCGAAGTACCCGATCGTCGTCCGCCTCGACGGCACGAACTCCGCGGAAGGCCGCCAGATCCTCGCCGATGCGGGAAAGCCGAACATCTACCCCGAGGCGACCATGCTCGACGGCGCCCGCCGCGCGGTGGAGCTCGCGAAATGACGGAAGACCTCTGGTCGGAGCGCGCGGAGGCGTACCGCACGAGTGCGATCCACTCGTCGGGCGACGACCTCGATCTCGTCGTCGCGTGGTGCGAGCCTGCGGAGGGCGTGACCGTCCTCGACGTCGCGACCGGCGGCGGTCACGTCGCGCGCCGGCTCCGCGAGGCAGGCGCGACGGTCGTCACCGTCGACCCCGCCCCGGGGATGCAGGCCGACACGACGGCAGCCGCCGAGGACCTGCCGTTCGCCGACGACAGCTTCGACGCCGTGGCCTGCCGTGTCGCCGCGCATCACTTCGCGGACGTGCTCACCGCGGTCAAGGAGATGGCGCGCGTCGCGAGGGAGCGGGTCGTGATCTGCGACAACACGTTCGTCAGCGAGTCGTCCGAGGAGGCCGACCGCCTCCGCGACCCGAGCCACGTGCGCAACTACAGCGCGCCGGAGTGGCACAGCTTCTTCGAGCTCGCGGGCCTCGACGTCGTGGACGAGGCATTCATGGAGCGTCCGCTCGAAGTCCAGCCGTGGCTCGACCGGACCGGGACCCCGCCCGAGGATCAGGCCCGCGTGCGCGAGCTGCTCGGCGACCGAATCAAGGACGGCTGGATGAACCTGCCGACGCTCGTGATCAAGGGAGTCAGGACGACGTAGTGGCGATCATCGTCGACAACGACACGCGCCTCGTCGTCCAGGGGCTGACCGGCAGCGAGGGCCGCTTCCACGGCCTCCGCAACCGCTCGTACGGGACGAAGGTCGTCGCCGGTGTCACGCCGGGTAAGGCGGGCCAGGACGTCGAGGGCATTCCGATCTACAACACCGTCGCCGACGCCGTCGAGCGGGAAGGCGTGAACACGTCGCTGATCTTCGTGCCGGCGCGCTTCGCCGCCGACGCGATCTTCGAGGCCGTCGACGCCGGCGTGCAGACGGTGATCTGCATCACCGAGCACGTGCCCGTGCACCAGATGCTCGCCGCATACACGTACTTCCGTACGAAGGGCGTGACGATGATCGGCCCGAACTGCCCGGGCGTGCTCTCGCCGGGCAAGGCGAACGTCGGGATCATCCCGGCGGAGATCTTCAGCGAAGGCGCCGTCGGCCTCGTCTCGCGCAGCGGCACGCTCACCTACCAGATCGGTCACGAGCTGACCCAGCTCGGGCTCGGCAACTCGACGATCGTCGGCATCGGCGGCGACCCGGTCGTCGGCTCGTCGTTCATCGACGTGCTCGCGAAGTTCCAGGACGATCCGCAGACGGAGCTGATCGTCATGGTCGGCGAGATCGGCGGCGACGAGGAAGAGAAGGCGGCCGCGTTCATCAGCGAGCACGTGACGAAGCCGGTGCTCAGCTACATCGCGGGCTTCTCCGCGCCGCCCGGCAAGACGATGGGTCACGCGGGCGCGATCATCTCCGGGTCGAGCGGCACCGCGCAGGGCAAGAAGGAAGCGCTCGAGGCGCGCGGGATCGAGGTCGGCACGACGCCGACCGAGGTCGCGCAGCTCGTCGCCGGGCGGATGAAGTAACGCCCGCCTCCGCCTGAAACGCGACCGGCGCGCAGTGGCATGGTGGAGTGATGGACTCCGACGCCACGCTGCTCCGGCGCTCGCGCCGCGATCCCGACGCCTTCGTCGAGGTCTGCCGGAGGCATTCCGACTCGCTCGCCGATTGGCTCGGTGCACGGCTGCGCGACGACACCCTCGCGCACGAGGTGCTCGCCGAAACGCTGTCGGAGGCATGGTTCGCGCGGTCGCGCTACCGCGATCCGGGCGACGGCGACGCGCGGCCCTGGCTGTTCGGGATCGCACGCAACCTCGTGCGGCGGGTGTTCCGGGAACGGGCGATCGAGCGGCGCGCCCGGCTCCGGCTCGGGCTCCCCGTCCCCGAGGCGGACGGCGCAGCCGAGATCCTCGACCGGCTCGAGGCCGAACAGCACGCGTTCGTGCTCGACGAGCTGCCGCAGGACCAGCGCGAGGCTCTCGAGCTGCGCGTCTACGGCGATCTGGACTACGCCGAGATCGGCGAACGCCTGAACTTGACTCCTGCAGGAGCGCGGACGCGCGTCTTTCGCGCGCTCGGCGCCCTTCGGACACAAATCGGAAGGAGCGAGACATGACGATCGACACCGTCGAGCTGCTCGATCAGCTCGGCGCCGCAGTGCGCCGTGACGCAGCGCAGCGACGCCGGCGGAACCGCCTGACGCTCGCCACGGCGGCGATCATCCTCGGCGTCGGCGCCGGCGTCGGCGTCGCCGGAACGTATGACGACTGGTGGACGAACAACGCGTCGGCCGTGCAGCCTTCCCAGCTCGGCGAGGTCGCGCAGGAGAACACGTCGGTCGGGATCGACCTCGACCTCTCGAAGAAGGCGACGGTTGCCCGCACCGACGATGCGGCGCTCGACGCAGTCGCGACGAACGGCGGCAAGGGGTATTGCCTGTCGCTGTTCGTGGGCACGAAGCACCTGGGCTCTTCGTGCACGACGGTCGCCGATTCGGAGTACCGGACCCGCGCCGACGGCTCGCACTGGATCGGCTACGGGCGCATCCTGGACGACGGCGCAACGGCGCTCGATCTCTCATCGGTCGGTCTGCCCGCGCACGTCCCGCTGCAGCGCGGCGGCTTCTTCCTCTTCGACATCCCCCGCCAGCAGTGGCAGGCGCTCGACGGCCGCAGCGGCGACGTCGCGGTGCTCGACTCGAGCGGGAAGACGATCCGCACGGCGTGCATCTACGTGGGCGTCGCGCCGCCGAGCCCGTACGCGGGGGCCGGCGGGCTGGGCGACAGGCCGGGCGCCTGCGCCGCGCTGGCGCCGATCATCCCCGACCCGCAGCTCGACGATGCGAAGAAGCTCGTGTCGGTGACGCTCGCGCACGACCATCTGCCGACGTTCACCGCCGGTCAGACGATCTCGGTCTGGCGCGCGCCGAATCGGGGCGGCGGGATCTGCTGGTACGTCGGCCCGCGTCCGTCGCAGGAGTTCGGCGGCAGCTGCGCGCGGGAGGAGCAGCGCATCGTCCGCGGCCGGCTGCCGCTGAGCGTGAGCGAAGGGATCGTGAGCGGCTTCGCGCCGGCCGAGAGCGGGATCGTCCGCGTCACGATCGACGGCGCCGACGCAGCGCTCGCGAACGGCGCCTTCGTCGGCGAAGCGGCCGCCGGCCCGGTGACGGTTGTCGGGTACGACGCGGCGGGCGCGGAGATCGCGCGAACCAAGCTGCCGGGCTAGCCGCCCGAATCGCTAGGGTCGGGACGTGGCTGCGATCTCCTTCGCGCGTGGCGTCCCGGCCCCCGAATGCCTGCCGATCGAGGAGCTGGCGGACTGCGCACGCGGCGCGCTGCTCGAGGGCGGCGCGCCGGTGCTGCTCTACGGCCCGGGTGGCGGCTACGGCCCGCTGCGCGAGTGGATTGCGCAGCGTCACGGCGTCGAGCCTGCGCGCGTCGTGATCACGAGCGGCTCGCTGCAGGGCTTCGTGTTCCTGTCGGAGCAGCTCGTGACGCCGGGCGCCCGCGTCTTCGTCGAGGCGCCGACGTACGACCGGCCGATCAAGATCCTGCGCCGGCTCGGCGCCGAGATCGTGCCGGTGCCGATGGACGAGGACGGATTGCTTCCGGACGAGCTGCCCGACGGCGAGGCTGCGTTCCTCTACACGATCCCGACCTTCCAGAACCCGACGGGCCGCACGCTGTCCGTCGAGCGCCGCAAGCGGCTCGTCGAGCTCGCCCGCGAGCGGAATTTGCTCGTGCTCGAGGACGACCCGTACGGGCTCGTGCGCTACGAGGGCGAGCCGCTGCCGTCGCTGTTCGAGCTCGCCGGCGGCGAAGGCGTCGCCTACGCCTCGTCGTTCTCGAAGACGATCGCCCCCGGGGTGCGCGTCGGCTACTTCGTCCTACCGCTGGAGCTCGCGCAACAGGTCGAGGCGCTCGCGACCTCGACGTACATCTCGCCGCCGTACCTGACGCAGGCGACCGTGCACGAGTTCCTGCGCCGCGGCAACTTCGAGCCGAACCTCGAACGCGTCAACGGGCTGCTGAAGGCGCGGCGTGACGCGATGCTCGAGGCGCTCGAGCGCCACATGCCCGACGGCGCGACCTGGAGCCGTCCCAGCGGCGGCTACTTCATCTGGCTCGATCTCCCCGACGACGCGCCCGCGCTCGCGGACGCCGAGCGCGCCGGGGTGACGTTCGTCCCGGGCACCGACTTCTTCGCCGACGGCAGCGGAGTGCAGTCGCTACGGCTTGCCTTCAGCTTCGTCTCGCCGGACGAGATCGCCGACGGCGTCCAGCGTCTCGCTGCGGTGCTAGCCGGAGCGCCGGCGCCGGCGTCGCTCTAGCTGCGCGAGCAGCATCCCGCCGACGAGGCCGATCACGAGGCTGAGCAGGATCAGCCACACGAGCGACACGCTCGCGGTCGCGAACACGAAATGCAGGTTCACCGACTTCTTGTTCTCGATCACGAACGCGATCACGTACGCGACGAGGAGCGCGAGCACGATCAGCCGCGTGTACAGCTTCGGCTGCCAGTCCTCGTTGATCCGGTCGGTGTCGATCTTCGGTCGACGCGCCAGGCGCATGACCGGATCCTATGACGCTGCGCGCAGTGGAACGAGTTGCGGCTGCTTCGGCGCCGTCATCACGCCCTTGGCGAATGCCCGGAACGTCGGGCACGGCGCCTCGCCGGGAAGGGCGCAGAGGCCGGCGCGGCGGAAATAGCAGTCACTGCAGGTCGCTTCGGTCCGCTTGCTCATTTTTCCGGGGGCTCTACTTCGCTCGTGGGTGGACGACGTGGTCGATCCTACGGTCGATCGCGTCGCGAGCAAGCGTTGTCGACAACGAAAACTGACGATTTTCCGGTAGTTTCGCTAACGCTTCAGCGGGAGCTTTGCGAGGGCCCGCAGCGCTTGGCCGAAGGTCGTGACCGGAATGATCTTCAGATTCCCGGCGTAGCGCTTCGCCGTCGCCGCGTTGCCCTGGTCGACGGGCACGAGGAAGACGTCGGCGCCCGCGTCGCGCACCCCGAACGTCTTCTGCTTGACGCCGCCGATCGCCCCGACCGCCCCGTTCAGCTCGATCTGCCCGGTGGCGGCGACCTTGTAGCCCCGCGTCGGGTCGTGGCCGAGCTCGGCCAGGACTTCGAGCGTGAACGCGAGGCCCGCCGACGGGCCGCCGACGTTGCCTGCGTCGATCTGGACGTTGAGCGGCAGCTTGATGTCCGCCGCCTGGTCGGGGGTGAAGCCGATGATCGCATGACCCTTCGCAACCGGGTTCGCGATCGTCTTCACGCGCGACGTGATCGTCTGGGGGCCGCGGCGGATCTGCAACCTCACGGTCTGGCCGGGCTTGACGTCGTTCAGGATTGCGCGCAGGCTCGCGATCGTCGGCGTCGACGTTCCGTCGACCGCGGTGATCACGTCCGCCGGTCGCAGCAGGTCGGCCGCGTGGCTCGTCGTCTCGATCTCGTCGACGACGACGCCGCTCGGGCGGGCGACGACGTTGTAGCCGAGATGCTTGAGCGCGACGGCGGCCGCGATCTGCTGCGAGACCTTCATCGCGCGCAGGTCGGCCTGGTGCGCGGCCTGGTCGCTGACGCCGGGCGGGACGAGCAGCTTCGCCGGGACCACGGTCGAGCCGGTGTGGATCCACGGGAAGAGCGCTTCGAGCTCCGACGCGCGGCGCTCGAAGACGTCGACGAAGTAGATCTTTCCCGGGCCCTTTGGATCGCGACCTCCCTGCACGCGGACGAGCGGCGCGACCGCGTGCGCGCGATCGGGCAGCAGGATGTAGTCGCTCGACGGTACGAGGTAGAGCGCGCCGAGCGTGATCAGGAGCAGCACGACGACGCCGCCGACGACGTGCCACCGGTTGACGTTCCGGCGCATCAGAAGAGAAAGCGCTGCAGGCCGCCGTCGACGACGATCGTCTGACCGCTGACATAGCGGGCGCGGTCGGATGCGAGGAAGCACACGACGTCGCCGAACTCGCGCGGCGTGCCCCACCGCCGCAGCGGGATCTCGGCGAGTTGCTCCTCGGTCGGACCGTCCGGATAGAGGTGCGCGAGCCGGTCGGTGTCGATGCGTCCGGGCGCGACGCAGTTGACGGTGACGCCCTGCGGGCCGAGCTCGGCCGAGAGCGTCTTCAGATACCCGGTGAGGCCGGGCCGGAGCATGTTCGAGAGCGCGAGGTGCCGGGTCGGCTCCTTTGCGGCGAGCGACGTGATCGCGATGATCCGGCCGTTGCCGCTGCGCTCGAGGTGGGGCAGGCAGAGCTGAACGAGCCGCACAGCCGGTTGGAGCAGGAGCTCGAACGCCTGCTCGACGCTGTCGGCGGTGACGTCCGTCGCTTTGCCGGCGGGCGGCCCGCCGGAGTTCCAGACGAGGATGTCGAGGCCGCCGAACGCCTCGATCGTCTGGGAGACGGCGCGCTCGAGATCCTGCGGCAGCGTCACGTCGCCGCGGACGGCGAGTGCGCCGAGCCGATCGGCCTCGCGTTCCAGCACGTCGCGCCGGCGTGCGAACATCGTCACGTTCGCGCCCTCTTCGCTGAGCGCCTCCGCGCTCGCGAGCGCCAGCCCCGAGGACGCGCCGCAGACGAGGGCGCTGCGCCCTTTCAGTCCGAGGTCCACGGCTCGCCACGGTAGCGGCCGAGCATCGTCACGCGGCCGCCGATCAGCCATTCGGCGACGTACACGTTCCCGTCGTCGTCGACGGCGAGGGTGTGCGGGCTGTTGAGCCGGCCCGGCTCGAGCGGCGGCGCGACGAGATTGCCCTCGGTGTCGCGGGCGTTGGGCCAGCCGTCGTCGTCCGGCGTGCGCGTCCCGGCGCCGAGGTGCTCGACGAGCTCACCGTCGCGCGTCAGCACCGTGACGCGCGCCGCCGTGAAGTCGGTCAGCACGAGCTCGTCGCCGACCGCAACGAGGTCGGTGGGCGTGACGACGACGTCCTCCCCGAGCGTGCGGCGCAGATTGCCGTCGAGGTCGTACTCCTTGATGCGGCCGTTCGCACGGTCGCAGACGAGCAGCGCGCCGCCGACGGCGGTGACGCAATGGGGGGTCGTGAAGCCGTCGTCGAGCGTGAGGTCGACCACGCCCTCGGCTGTGTAGCGGTGCACGAGCGACTGGCCGTAGCCGTCCGCCACCCAGATCGCGCCGCGCTCGTCGACGGTGACCGCCGTCGGCGACCACTTGACGCCGACGGGATACGGGCGCGGCAGCTCGAAGCCGTCGTCGAGGCGGACGACGCGCCCGTCGCGCCGCACCGTCTCGAACTCGGCGCCGTGCGCGTATCGCTTCGAGCCTGTGTCGACCGCCCACGGCCAGCG
>Ga0068855_100004621_pt1 | contig 16801 bp, 9 predicted proteins | sample KBSCornC52_FD_66592 | JGI IMG/M metagenome (GOLD analysis project Ga0068855, IMG submission 66592) | Corn rhizosphere microbial communities from Kellogg Biological Station, Michigan, USA - KBS Corn C5-2 | ecosystem: Host-associated > Plants > Roots > Rhizosphere > Soil ...
AGTCCGCTTGCAATCTGACTCTCCGTGCCGTTCGAGTTGGGATTGACCCCTTGCCGCAGCCAGTCCGCCGTCCGCTGCACCAGATTCGTCAAGTCATTCTGGTCCATGCCGTTCAATGCATCGCGGAGGCTCGAAGCCGCACCTGGTTGGGTCGGCGCAAGGTCTCGCGCTGTATTCCGAAGGCGACGTTGCAACTGCTCGAGATCACTCGACATCTGCTGACGCGCATCGGCCAGACTCTGCCGCTCGCGTTCCATCGCACGGGCCTGGTCCGCTGCGACCCCGCCGTTGCGTCCCGCCTCACCCTGAGCTGCGAGCTTGCGCACCCGCTCCGCCTCAGAGCCTTCTTCCTTAGCCAGCCGCTGGGCTTCGCGCCCCAGCGAGTCCAGCTTGCCGGTGGCCTGCTGCTTTTGCGCCGAGCCCAACAAGTCCGTAGCTTCACGCAACCGTTCTGCTGCGCGCTTTGCTGCGTCCGAGTTCTGCGCACTGGCACGGCTCATGGCCTCGTTAGCCGCACGCAGTCGATCGAGCGCCTGCTGCACCCTGGGATCGGCGCCGCCATCGCGAGTTCCCGAAGCACCATTGCGTGCCATTTGTCCGGAGCTCTGCCCAGAGCTCTGGCCGGAACGGCCATTCTGCTGCTGTCCCGACTGACTCGCTGAACCGGACTGGCCGCTCTGGCCAGACTGTGCGCTCTGTTGCCCCTGCTGGCCTTGCTGCCCCTGCTGTCCTTGCTGTCCTTGCTGCCCCTGTTGACCTTGCTGCGCACTTGCATTCTGTTGGCCCTGCTGCCCTTGCATCTGCTCTAGTTGGCGCTGCAGTTGCTCGGCCTCGCGCCGCAGCATCTCCTGCTGCCAGCGCTGCTGGAAATTCTGGGCCTGATTTCCCTGCTGCTGAGCCAGTTCCTCCTGTCGCTTCGCCAGAGCATCCAGCTTTGCCAGAGCATCGTCCACCTTCTGCTGCTGCTGCTCTGCCGGCGAAGCCGTCTGCGCGGTTTCATACTGGTTCTTCTCAGTGTCCATTTCCAGGTCGAACAGACTGGCAAGGTCGCGGCCTGCACCCCCGCCACCGCCTCCCCCGCCGCCGCCCCGCTGGCCCCACGCGACCTGGATTTTCCGGAAGGTCGACTCGGCCCGCAGCAATGCCTGCAGCACCTTTTGCTCCAGTGGCATGGCCTCCTGCCACTTCATGGACTTCAACTTGTCGGCCGCGGGCTGCATCCCCGCTGCGGCCTGTTGCATATCTTTATCGAAGCTATTGAAATCCTCATTCGCCTGCGAGAGATCGCGGCTCTGCATGCGCATGCTCAATGCCTCGGCCTGCTCTCGCAGCGCGAGTTGCGCGTCTGAGAGCAGCTTGCCGGTAGCCGTCGCCTGCTCTGAAGTTGTTCCCTTGGCGTTGGTCTGCTTCCAGGTTGCGGCAATCAGCTCCTTCTGCCGGCGTGCGATGTCGCCCTGCTGGTTGGCACGGTTTCCCCCACCTCCTCCACCACCGCCCCCGCCCTGCTGCGATTGGGAGAACTCCCGCTCAAAGGGATCCACCTGGATGAAACTGATGTCAGTCTTTGACTCGGCGTGATTGTCCTTCGCCGTTGCATAGACGCTGACCACATCGCCCGGCTGCAGCTTGAAATCTTCAAGGTTCAACGTGGCAGAGCCGCCGCCGTCTTTAGCCCCCGGCTGCTTCAGCAGATTCACACTCTGCTCCGGCCCGCCGTTCACGGAATAGTGCAGGCTCACCTGCTTCAGGCCGAAATCTGCCGCCGCCTTCACACCCACCGAAACTTCCTCGATGGGACTTGCCCGGTAGTCTGAGGCCGGCTTGTCGATCGCTATCTGAGGGGGGTTGGCTTTGCTGGTGGAGATGAAGTAGTCCTCTGACAGCCGCACCAGCTGCCCCTGATCGGTAGCTGCAACATGGTATGCGCCGTCCTTCTCCATGTGGATGGTGCCGCGATACACATTGCCTTCGCCGCCGGACAGCTTCAACTGCTTGCCGTCGTCCATCACCAGCATCCCGCTCTTGAGCGGAGCGGTCATGGTGACAGTGAGATCCGCATCTGTGCCCTCAAGGGCGCGCAAATCGCCCGCTTGGTCCTCAGAGACGGTCTGCATGCCCGTCCACTTCGGATACCGGTATGTCACCCGCATCGCCTTCACAGCTGGCAGATCCACTACACGAAAGCGGAAGTGTTTCGAGGCGGCAGCCCCGGCGTGCACGTAGTACTCCACATTTTCCGGCAGCGCGGCGAACAGGAACTGATAACCCACGCCGTTCTGCTGCGGTTGCATCGGCACCTGTTCCCATTTCGACGAGCCGCCATAGCGCGCCAGCAAGTTCACGTTCCTCGTCGAAAGCCCGATGACCTCTGCAGTTACGGTGGCATCGCTGTTACGCCGTATCGCCGCGTCGCCCGGCTGGACACGGATTTCGTAGATCGGTGGAATATCCCGCTGCGGCCCCAGCCAGAGCAGTGATGCGCCATAACCCACCGCGCCCGGTCGCGCCGCCACAAGCCATCCCAGAACCCCCGCACATACCGCGCACGCCGCAGCCAACCCCAGCACTCGACCCCAGGTCACCAGTCGTCCGGGGGGTGCCTGATCGGCGACCTTCAATGTGTCTGCGGCCAGCAGTTCCAGGAAGACTGCGCTCTGCGGGCTCGCTTCGTCTGTCTTCTGCCTCTCGGAGAACGTCGTCAACCGCTGCTCGAACTCCGGAAATGCCGTCTCGGAGCGGGAGACCGCGCGCGCGCGGCTCAATTTCCAGAGTGGCCACACCACCGCCGCGGCAGCTGCAATCGCCAGCAACGTGTAGAGGACCACCCGAGCCGGAGTCAAGCCGCGTTCCGGGAACGCATAAGCGTTCAAAATCAGGGTGAGAGTGACGGTGACAGTCAACGCGACAGCCGCAACGACCGCCGCACCACGTACGCCTGCATCCAGCCGCAGCCTGCGCTGCAAATTCTGAATGTAGAGGTTGAGCTCGCTACGCTTGCTCATATTGCCTCCCGTTCCGTGCCCAGATATCCACTGGCCACGGCCGTCTCAGCCACGGCGGTTATTGCTGCCAAAAGCATAATCCACCACCACAAGTGTGAGCCACCCTGCTGAGCCTGCTGCTGATCCTGTTCGGTCGCCGGCGTTTCCGGCTGCGCCGTCGCACCCGCCCAGAGCTTCAGGGTGTCATCGGCCATCGGCCGCAGATCCGACTCTCTCGGGTCAGCATTTACGGCGAGCAGTGCATCCCGCCCGTTTGCAAATCGCACCTGATAGAACCCCGCCCGCGATAACTGGAATGACTGCGCAGTCGCCGCCTCCTTCAAGGAGAGGGGCCTGGAGCCATCGGGTGCAATTACGTCCACACTTGTCTTGCTCGCCGCTGCCACGTTCACCGGGTTGCGCAACTGCACATAGGAATCCACCGCTCTCGGACCCCCCATGCGCTCTGCGCCGGCGAGATAGCGCGATACTTCATCGACAAACGCCACAAAGGCCGGGTTCAGTGGAAGATCATTGGTGGCGTTGTCGAACCCGGAGGCGAAAAGGAGTACATGTCCCTCGCCCATCTGGCGGTCCATCAGCAGGGGCGTTCCATCCGCCAGCCGAGCTGCAACCCGTGCGCTGCCTGGATCCACCGCCGAGGCATAAAAGAACTTCACCCCCTGCCAGCCGTTGGCATCCTTCAGCGCCGGATGCGAGGAGTCCATCGGACCCGCAGTCACGTATCCCGCCCCGCCTGCCCCCCGCGCATAGAAGTGCCCATCGCCGACCGCTCCTCCAAACACAGGAACGTGCTCACGGTGCGCGGCCGACATGCCTTCAGCCACCAGCACACTCCCGCCCGCCTCAACATTTCGGATCAGGACGTTTTCCAGCACCGAAGGGACCGCCGGCACATCCGACAGCACCACAAACGCGTACTTCGTCGGATCGATCTCCGTCGCCTGCTCGGGGGTGATCGTCTGCAGCACAAAAGAAGCCTGAGCCGCCGCTCCCAGCCCCGTGCCGAAGTACAGGGGCGATCGGTTGTCGCTCGACTGATGCACAAACAGCACCCGCTCCGGGTCCGCCCGCTTGACCGCGAAGTTCTCCGCGTCATCCCCAGGGAAGGCGTCGCCGCCATCAAGCCGTACACTGCATCTACTCTCGCCGTAGGGCACGTCCAGACCATCGAACGCAACCGTCGCGCGACCGTCTGCGGGAATGTCGACCTTCTTCGTTGCCAGCACTTTCCCGTTCACCACCAGAGAGACCGTTCTGGACGCCGCAGGAGTACCGTGACCGGCTACGACAGCGATCACCCGCGCCTTCTTGGTATCCACCAGCTGCCCGGGAGCCTGCACACTCTCCACCGTCCAATTGGGAGCTGCGCCCGAACCGATGTGATGCAGTACGAGCGAAACGTTGCCGGGCATCACCATGTCGGCAAAGTTCCCCGGCATGTTCGATTCCTGCATATCACTGAACAGATCCAGCTCCATCGGTGTGTGCACCGTCTCCGCCATGGCGCGCATTCCTCGCCCAAGCTCGCCGAAGCTGCCGTGCCCTTCACCGGGCGTAATGCCCTCAACGGCCGCGCGAAGCACGCGCGTATCCGCTACCGGCTGCGTCAGCACTCGCATTTGGCCGCCCAACGCTATCACCTGTGCCTTCTGCCCGCCGGGCTTGTGCGCCAGCAGATCCAAAGCCTGCCGCTTCGCCTCATCCAGCCGCAACGTTCCGCCGTCCTTCGCGTTCATGCTGAACGAGTCGTCCACCGCAACTAGCAGCAGCTTGTCCGAGGCCAGCACGGTCTTATGTCGGAAGAACGGCTGCGCAAATGCGAGCACCAGCAAAAGCAGTAGCAGCGTGCGCAAAGCAAACAACAACCAATACCGCAACCGCCGGTGACGAATGGAGCTCTGCGTGCCCTGCTCAAAAAACATGAGCGAGCTCACCGGCCGCGGGACGGTTGTCTGCTTCCGCAGCAGATGCACGTAAACCGGCAGGCCCAGCGCCGCCAGCCCGGCCAGAAACCACGGTGCCAGGAATCCCATGTCAGCGCACCCCCGTCCGTGTCGGCGAGCCCTTGGACTGCCGCAACGTCAGATACTCGGTCAGGGCTCGGTCCAGCGGCTTGTCTGTGGTCAGCAGGTGATAACTCATCCCGGCAGCCTGCGTCCGATCGCGCAGGTCCTCAAGATGGCGGTCCATCTTGGCGCGATAGGCCGTCTTCACGTAGTCCGGAATTACTTCAAGCTTCTCGTCCGTCTCCAGGTCCACCAGAATCGAAGGGCCTTTGAGATCGGGATAGATCTCCTTCGGGTCGAGCAGGTGGAACAACACCACATCGCTGCCGTGAAATCGCAGCGGCTCGACCGCCCGAACGATTTCGTCCGGTTGAGCATAGAAATCCGAAATCACCAGCACGATCCCGCGACGATTGAGAAATTGCTGGAAATACTGCATGGGCTTGCCAAAGTCTGTCCGTGCCGCCGGCTCGGCCTGCTCCAGGCCGGCAAGCAGCCGGTACAGCTGCCCCGAGCGCGTGGAGGGCCGGATGTAATTGCGCACCTCGTCGTCGAACACGATCAGCCCCGCCGGATCGTGCTGGTTATGAATCGCCAGATACAGGAGTGACGCGGCCACATACCGCGCATAGTCCATCTTGCTCACCGCGCCGGAGCCGTACTTCATGGAGTTGCTGGCGTCCAGCAGTACCGTCAGCTGCGAATTGGTGTCGCCGCGATAGCGCTTCAAATAGCAACGTTCCGTTCGCGCGAACAGATTCCAGTCCACGTGTCGCAAATCGTCACCCGGCGAGTACGCGCGGTACTCGGCAAACTCCATACTGAAGCCAAAGTCCGGCGACCGGTGCAGACCGGCTACAAAACCGTCCACTACCGTGCGCGCCACCAGGTCCAGACTGGAGATCCCCTGCAACACCGCCGGATCTAAGAACCGCTGCAGCATACTTCACCTTTCAACTCACACCGAGGTACGTCCCTACTCCTTCGGCCGCGGCAGCTTCTCAATTAGCCGCGTCAGAATCTCGTCCGCGTCAATCCGTTCTGATTCAGCGTGGAAATTGAGCAGAATCCTGTGGCGTAGAACCGGAGTGGCCAGCGCGGCAATATCCTCGTAGGTCACGTGGTACCGCTTCCTGCTCAGTGCCCGAGCCTTGGCCGCCAGCACGATAAACTGCGCCGCCCGGATGCTCCCTCCGTAGTTCACGTACTTCTTCACGAAGTCCGGCGCATTCTCGCTCTTCTGCCTGGTCGCCCGCACTAGGTCCACAACATACTTTGCTAGCGATTCGCCAATCGGCACCATGCGCACCAGTTGCTGGAAATCGAGAATCTCTTCCGCATTGGTCACCGATTGGATCTGCGGATCGCGTGTCGCGGTAGTTAGGTCGACAACCTTCACTTCATCCGCGGCACTCAGGTAATCCAGCACCGAATTGAATAGGAAGCGGTCCAGCTGCGCTTCGGGCAGCGGATACGTGCCCTCCAGCTCGATCGGGTTCTGCGTCGCCAACACAAAAAACGGCGAGGGCAGGCGGTAAATATGCCCGCGCACTGTGCAGCTTCGCTCCTGCATCGCCTCGAGCATGGCAGCCTGCGTTTTGGGCGGCGTACGGTTAATCTCGTCGGCCAGCACCACATTGCCGAAGATAGGCCCCTCCACGAACGTCCACTTACGGTGTCCGGTGGTGATATCCTCTTCAATAATGTCAGTGCCGGTGATGTCGGACGGCATCAGGTCCGGCGTGAACTGAATCCGCCGGAACGACAGCCCCAGCGTCTGCGCGATCGTACGCACCATCAGCGTCTTCGCCGTGCCCGGCATGCCGGTGATCAGGCAGTGCCCACCCACGAACAGTGCAATTAAGATCTGATCGAGCACCTCGTCCTGCCCAACGATCACCTGACGCACCTGCCCTAAAATTCCGTCCCGCACCGCCTGGAAGCGCTCAATGCGCTGCTGCAGCTCCGCGGCGTCCCTGTCCAAACCAGCAATTGCGCTCATGCACGCTCCCCTCTCGTTTTCCGTCTCATCGCTCAACTCCACTCAAGCTTTCGGTCCGACTCTTGCACTCACCTGTAACTCACAACTGAGAACTGGCGACCGATAACTCCGGCCTCACTTCCCCTCAATCTCCAGCAGCAGCTTCTGCGCCGGCTTGTATCCGGGTGCCGCCTCCAGCGATGCCAGCACACTCTCCTCGGCCTTCCCCTTGTCGCCCTCCGCCATGTAAGCCCGCGCTACATCGTAGTGCGCCTGCGCCTTATCCAACGGATTCATCGCCAAAACCGCAGAGTACTCACGCACTGCGCCCTGTTTATTCCCTTGCGCAAGCCACAGTGCTCCCAGCTTCTGGTGCAACTCCTGGTCCTCGGGGTAAATAAAGTTGATCTCATTCAGAGTTGCAGCCGCCTCCGCGGGATGCCCCAGGGCCTCCTGAAGTGATGCCAGTTTCTTCAACGCCTCCGGACTCTCGCCTCCACGCTTCATGAACTCCGTCAGCGTCGCCGACGCGCCCTGTTTATCGCCCTTCGCCAACTGCGCGGTCGCAAGGTACTCGTAGGCGTTCGCATCCCCGACGTACTCCGGATACAGCTTGATGACCTCCTGGGCTGCGGCAATCGTCTTATCGTAGTCGCGCCCGCTTGCCAGGCCCACGAGCGCCTTCAGCTGCTGCCGCCACGCGTCGAAGTTCTTTACCGTTGCGCCCACCCGCGCATCCAACCAAGTCATAAAACCCTTATCAAACTCCTCAGGCGACACATGCAGGTTCGCCTGGATTGCCTCTGCCGTTGTTTTGCGTGCAGCAAACGACTTCACCATGCCCAGCAGCGCATCATTGCCCCACTTATCAGCAATGTAGTCGCAGATCTCGCCGCCCTGGTAGTAGCTCACCAATACCTGTTCCGGGTATTTGGGAAAGATGAATCCCTGATCCAGTTTCGCCACCGGCAGCAGCTTTTTATCCCGGATAGCGACCACAACCTCGGGCGTCAGCCGGTTCGCCCACATTGGGTTCGTCTGCCCTTCCTCGCGCACCGCCAGCCCTTCGGTAAACCACCGTGGGACGCGGAAGTCGGTTGCAGAAAGGATGAAGACGTGGCTCATCTCATGCCACAGGGTCGCACCCCAGTTGAAGTCCCCCGGCTTTCGCCCGGACGGGCTGTCCATCGCGACCACGTTTCCGAAGGTCACGCCCAGCGCGCCCAACCCGGGCATGCCCATGGTGCGCACCGCGAAGTCCTCGTGGTTGGGATACACCTCCAACTGCACCGGCCCCTTCAGCGCAATCTTGTATTTGGCTGTGTAGGTTGCAATCGCTTTATGCAACTGCTCCGAGATGTACGGGGCCAGCAGGTCCGCTTCTTTCTTGTTCAGCTTCAGCACAGTCGTGGCGTCTGCCTTCGTCTCGAAGTTCTTATAGCTCTCCAGCAGCTTCAGGCTGTTTGAGGTCGCCGCATCGGTCTGGCCATTGTTGTACGCATCCTCCAGCAGCCGCTGCGGCTCCTCCTCCTCGCCCATCCGCATCAGGTTGATGCCCAGTTCCGACTCGGCGGACCACAACTCCGGGTCCGCTGCCAATGCCTTTCGGTAGAACTCAATTCCCTCCGGGTATCGGCGGTTCAGCACCAGATGCCGCGCCACAATGGCATACCCTTCGCCATACTTCGGATTCACAGCCGCAATCTTCTTCAGCCACCCGTCAGCGCCGGGCCGGTCATCGGCCAACATCGCCGCCGCCGCGCGAATCGCCATCGCGTCCAGCGCATCCGGGCTCAGTGCAATGGCAGCATCGGCCTCCTGCACCGCGGCATCATTCTTCGCATCTTCCAGCAACAGGTTCGCCAGCACCTCGTGCGCTTCCACCAGCTTTGGATCGGTGCCCACTGCCTTGGCTGCAAACTCCGGAGCCTTCTCGTCGAACCCATCTGCACTCACCAGCGCCAGCCCCACATACGCAGGCGCGCTCTGCGGGTCCTGCTGGAGCGCCTCTTTCAAGAGCTTTTCCGCCTCGATGTTGTTGAATCGCTCGTGAAACAGCAGCCCATATCGAACCCGCCAGATTGCTGGAGCTTTCGGCTGCGCAATCGCTGCCTCAAACTCACGCTTCGCATCCTCCCACTGCCGCAAGCCCCAGAACCCTTCCGCGCGGTCATACGCTTCACCGCTCCGCGTCAGGGACTCGAAACACGCCTTCGCTTCCGTATTTTTGCCATGCAGCCGCAGTGTGCGGCACGATTCCGGCGTAGGTCCCCCCGGCGCAGCCCAAGTCGTGCCTGCGACTGCAAGCATTGTCACCGCTATCGTCCTCGAGATGTTCCCCATCATCCCCGGATACCTCACCCTTCAGACTCGACAGCTCAGAATCCCGCCGCCGCCTTGTTTTTCCTTCACGAGCAAGCAACAACTTCTTTCACTTATCCAGCTGCTCCTGCACCTGCGCCAGCTCCACCAGTGCCGCGGTCAACTCCTTCTTGTACTCGCCCGGTTCCATTGCGGCCTTCTGGTACTTCAGCCCATCGATCTTCTGTTCCAGCTCTTCCTTCCTGCCCATCAGCTGCCGCTTCGCCGGATCGTTCATTGCCGCCTGCGCTGCACCAATCCTCACCACCGCAAGCGTCGACATCAGCGCCCCCTCGCGCCCTTGTCCCAGCCCCGCCGATCGAACGGGCTCGCCCTTGCCCGTATCTTCAAACTGCGCATGCTCGGTCGCCAGCCGCTTCTGTGAACTATAAAAATCTGCAGTCTTGCGATCCGCATAGACAAATGCCTCTGCTGCGCTGATGGCATCGTTCTTATCCGTATCCGCCGAGGGGTCCTGCAGCGCCTCCACCCAGTAGCGTGCAAATACGGTTGCATTCTTTTCCGTGCCGCTCTTGGTCGCCGAGATCACCGCTCGTCCGGGCCGCTCCAGCGCCGCCACCGCCCCGCCGCTCGCACTGGTCGTATCTACCACCAGCTGTCTGCGCGCTGGCACCTTGTCGCACATCTCTGCGAGCTCTGCGGCGGTTACATCCGGCCCCACCAGATTGAACTTGTAAACCTCGCCGTCGAAGCTCCCGTGCCCGATCAGGGTCAGCACCAGATCGTCCTCCGGCTTCGCCTGCCGGGCCGCCTCGCTCATGGCCTGCGCCAGCGCAGCCTTCGTCGCCTTCGGTCCAGTCAGCGTCCATACGTGAGCTCCAACCGCACTCTTGAATACCTTGTCCAGATCGTTCGCATTTGCCGTAAACCGCTGCTCGTAATCCGGCTCGCCCCCCAGTCCAGCGACCGTAATGTAAAACGTTGCCGCATGCGCACTCCCTGCACCGAGCATCAGTGCCAGTCCCAGGGCGTGACTGGGAACTGCGAACCCGGAGTTGAGAATCGAGAACCCACGTCTCGCACTCACACGACACCCCACTTCCTTCGCAACAGCCAGTCGGCCGCAGTCAATCCCACCAACAGCAGGAACACCACCGGCATGTTCCACAACTCCTTGGTGTCCCGCACCGAAATTCCCGCCTCCGAATACGAGATATCCCGCGGCAGCTTCCCTAAATCCCCACGATCCCAGTACCGCCCACCCGTATTCTCCGAGAGCTTCTCGAGCAGCGCCCGGTTCTGCTCGGTGTGGAAGTTCTCCGCCACGCCGTCATCCCTGCGGAACGCCACCACGTCCTTACCTAGCTCATCCTTCGCGGTGCCCGCCGTCACCTCGGCAACGTAGCTGCCCGGCTTCTCCGCCGTCCAATCCGCCTGGTAGGTGCCTGGCTTGTTCGGCACCGGAGATAGCTCCACCGTCGTGGTGCCCCCTCCCGGCCCGATCACCCGTGCCATCACCTTCGCCTCCGCTGCAGGCGAGAACTCCTTATCCTTTACCTCCGCCGTAAATCTCACATGGCCTTCATCCATAAGCACCTGGTCGGGCTTCCCCGCAGCATCCGCAACCGACAATTGCACCTGGCCCGGTGAGTCCCCCGCCAGCCAGCGCAGTAGCTGCTGCCAGAAGAGGTCGTGCGACGGGTCCCCAAGCGGGGAGCTCATCTGCCACCGCCAAGTCCCCGAAGTTGCCAGCACCGCCGTCTTGCCCCGGCCATAGTTCTGGGTCACCAGCAGAGGCATCGTCTTCCCTGCATTCATCTGCACCAGCACGGTCGCACCTGGCTTCGGAGTCCCAGGATCCTCATAGTCCGCAAGGTAGGGCAGCTTGCGCCATCGCTCCACGTTCGCTCCACGCTGATCCAGCAGGCGCGTCACTGCGCTCTCGGCACCCGCGGACGTCAACTGCACCGTCGCCGGGTCCCGGTGAAACTCCGTCCGGCCAGGCGGCAGAAATGTAGGAAACAGATCCGCAACGCTCGATGATGCCCATCCGCCATCGCTCAGCGAGGACCGCCCGCCCAGAAACAGCAATCCACCGCCTCGCTTATCCACAAACTCCCGCAGCAGCTCTTGTTGTCCGGCGCTAAAGTAACCCGCCTCCACACTGCCAAGCACAATGGCGTCGTACTTAAACAAGTCCTCCGCCCGGACCGGAAAACCATCCGCGAGTTCGCTGGGGTCGGAAATCCCCTGCCTGTAAATTTTGTTCTCGGTGGTCCGCACCATCGACACCACCTGCAGCCCCTTGTCCTCCGCCTCTGCCCTTCGGATAAACTTGTACTCCCAGCGCGGCTCGCCCTCCACATACAGGACCCGCCGCTGCGTCCCACTCACGTTAAGCAGCCTTGCCGTGCTGTTGTTGCGCGAGTTTGTCTCGCCGGACAGTGGCTCCAGCGAGAACGAGACATTCTTAACACCCGCGTCGCCGGAGTTGAAGAACACCGTCTGGCTCTGCTGCACTCCATCGCGTTCCAGCGTGACCGGCTCGCTGGCCAGCAGCTTCTCGCCATCGCGTATGTCCAGCACCGCCTTCTGACCCGCGAACCCGTGCTGATGAAAGCTCACCGTCGCGGTCACGCGGGAGTTCGTAATCGCCTTCGAAGCCACCACTGCATCGTCCATCTCGGCATCCCGCATCGGCTTCTCCTTGCCAAAGCCAATCGTGTGCACCGGAATCCGCCGGTTATGCAGTGCATTGATCGTGTCCACGTCGATCCCCGCCCCCGCCGTACCCAGCGAGTTCTCCGCGCCATCCGTGAGCAGCACCACCGCACCCAACGGAAGGTCACTCGTCTCGGCAAGCAACTGCTTCAGCCCCGCGTTGATGTGCGTTGCCGTCCCATCCGCCTTCCACTGGCTGGCCTTTTCGGCCCGTGCCAACCCACCGTCCATCCGGTACACCCTTGTCTGAAATCGCTTATTCAAACCGGGCAGCACCTCTCCAAGAGCCTGCGCCGCTGCCTTCTCCCGAGCCGTGTTTCCATCCGGCCCGGCATCGGTAATCCCCATACTTCGTGAATCGTCCACCAGCACGGCGATCAGGTTCTGCTGGCTCTTCAACTCCGCCACCGTCACAGCCGGCTCCCACAGCAGCAGCAGCACTAGAGCGACCACCGCCGATTCCAGCCCGAAAATCAGCCATGTCCGCCAGTTCCGTACGCGCGGGGCATTTCCCGGCAGCCGTCTCCACATCAGCCAGCCAAGCCCGCCCACGCACGCCACAATCAGCAGGACCAGCACCCAGCCCGGCCACGTGCCCAGCAGCACATACCTCCCACGCGTGAACACCGGACTGGGGTACTTAAACAAAAACTCGAACATGCCCGCGCAAACACCTGACTTCCGCTTACCAGAATCCTGCTAACCCGCAACTCTTACTAATGCGTCATGCTGTACATCACGTAATTCAATCCCACCCGGAATGCCATTGACGCAAACTGCTCTGGGTACGCCGGATCATCCGCCCACTCCCACGCGTCGCCCAGGTGCATGTTGTGACATATCGCAACCACCAGCCGGCCGTGTTCATCGCGGATTCCCCGCCATTTCGCCACATACCCATCTTTTTCATACGTGCGCCCGGTCATCACATACTGCTCGCCCGGCACTTGAAACCGATCGTCCATGTCGTACAGCACGTGAAAAATCTCATCCTTGTCGGTCAGGTCTTCCACTGGATACTTCTGTGCGTCGGGAAAGATCTGCCGCATGCCGCGCATGAATTCTTCCCAGTCCTGCGTCCCGTGGAAGTCGTCCACCATCAGGAAGCCGCCCTTCAGCAGGTACTCGCGCATTCGCTTCGCCTGGTCATCGGTAAAACTCCACGTCTGCACCTGCACCGCGTAGACAAAGGGATAGTTGAAAATGTCGTCATTATCTAGGCTTACTACCTGCTCGGTCGAGCGCCCCTCAATACGGGTCAGCCGGTTCAGAGCCATCAGAAACTGCCGGTCCGCCTTCGGATAATCGCGCTGCCACGTCGCAAACCCTCGTCCATACCGCCCATAGCCGCGCCCGTAACCTCCGCTGAAGCCGCCATACCCTCCGCCACCCATCGCAGTGTTGTAGCTCAGCCGCGACCAGGTAAACTCCGCCTTCTCACGCCCCTGCGGGTTTACGCTCCCCCAGTCCGCAATGCGCTGATAGGCAAATGCCCCCATCCCCAGAGACAAACCGATTCCTACAGCCACAGCCCACCGCACCATGGACCGTCGAAACGCCGGCCGCCCGGTCACCGCATGAAAGCCCGCTCTAAAACGCAGGAGCCGCATACACCTCTCCTCATCCCCAGCTATTCGTTCCGGCGCGAAGTGCTGAATCGGCGACTCGCAGCTATGCCGGCTCTACCGATCCGCGAAAGACCAACAGTATTCGCCATCGCCGGGACGTTTGTCATTTCCCCCACGTTGTGCAGAAACCTGCCCGGCAATCGATAAGGCATACTCCCCCATGCCGGACTCTGAGCAGCGTGTCCGTATAGACGAATTGAATTCGAAGGAGTTGCAGTGCCATTTCCGGGAGGGGTCATGCGCCCAGCCGGAGGCCTTCCGGCTTAGCGATTTACGTGCCCTTTCGCGTACCGCTGTGCATCCAGTTCCCGGGCAATCCGCATCGGATCGTATCGCCGCGAGAACGACTCGACTACCGCGTCCGGGGCCGTATCCGGAGATCCGGCCTGAAAAACCGGGGCGGGTGCGTATTCAATGCTCAGCTGAATTTCTTCGGCCGCCGGGTCTCCGCGCAACAGCGATGCCACCACCAAAGCCCCGTCCAGACCTGCCGTAACCCCCGCCGCGCTCACCAGATTGCCATCCACCACAACACGTGACTTCGTCGGAACCACCCCGTAATAGGGCAACAAGTCCCAGGACGCCCAGTGGGTCGTCGCCATTCGGCCGGACAGGATCCCTGCCGCCCCGCACAGCAGAGCACCAGTACATACTGACAACACCATCCGTCCCGACTCAGCCTGCTCCCGGATCAGCGAAAGTATCTCCCCGTCTTCCATCAATTCCCTTTGCCCATAGCCGCCCGGAACTACCAGCACATCCAGCCGCGGGGCATCGGCTATCACAATCTCCGGGGTAAGGATTAGCCCCTGAATATCGCGGATCGGCGCTAGGCTCTTCGCCATTACGTGTACAGTGGCATCCGGGGTCCGCGACAGCACCTCGAATGGTCCCGTGAAGTCGATCTGGTCCATACGCGGGAAGATGAGGCACCCGATCGTGAGGTGTCCTTCGTGTCGTGCCGGCTTGGTTCTCTGTGAAAAGGTCAGCGCTTGGTTCATTACTCACCTGCCTCTGGGGCAGCCCCTTCGCTCACCTTTAGATTTGCTCAGGAGCGGAATGCTTCTCATCATAGCCATTTGCAGAGTTCCCTCTCGAAAGCCAACCATTCGTAAGTCGTCATCTGCGAATGCGATTCGCTTGTATACAGTTTCCGGCCCGACAGGCATCATGTTGTCCTGAGCTGAATCGGAGCTGCAGTACGGGCAGGCTCATCTGCTCAGCGCAAAAGTCCGCAAAATAGAATCAGGGAACAGCCTCCCTTTCACTCGATCCGTCCAACCCTGCAGATGAACCGCCGCGACCTCCTCAAACTCGGCCCCCTCGCCCTCGCCGCGGCAGTCTCCCGCTCCTCCGCCGGCCAGATTGTCATGCTTCCCACCGCGCCCAGTGAAGGCGGCTCGCCCCACGTGGCGCCCAGCGCTAGCGGAGACGTCAACCTCCGCATCTCGCCGGTCACGGTCGAACTCGCGCCAGACCGCATCCTCTCCACCATCGGCTACAACGGCTCCTCGCCCGGCCCAGTGCTCCGTCTCAAAGAGGGCAAGCCCGTCACCATCCACGTGACCAACGACACCGACACCCCTGAGTTCGTCCACTGGCACGGTCTCCTGCTTCCCTCCGAAGTCGACGGCGTGGAAGAAGAAAACACACCCCCCGTTCCGCCGCACGGCAGCCGCAGTTACCAGTTCACGCCCACACTTGCCGGCTCCCGCTGGTATCACTCCCACGCCATGGCAATGAGCGACCTGCACAAGGGCACCTTCACCGGCCAGTTCGGCTTTCTCTACGTCGAGCCGGCAACCAATCCCGGCAGCTACGACCAGGAACTCTTCCTCGCCCTACGCGATTGGGAGCCCTTCTTCACTACCGCCATGGTCGATATGGACGAGAACAACGACCCCAATGCGCCTCAGCCGGAGAAGCCTCAGGTCCTCAACACTGCACCCAATGGCCTCGAAGTCACCTCCACCACCTACTCCATCAACGGCAAAGCTCTGGGCGCGGGCGAACCCATCCGGGTCCGCGAGGGGCAGCGCGTGCTCTTCCACTTCCTCAACGCGTCCGCCATCGAGAATCGCCGCATCTCGCTCGGCGGCCATAAGTTTCAGGTCATCGCACTGGATGGCAACCCGGTCCCCAATCCTGCTCCGGTAGACTGCCTGTTCGTCGGTGCGGGAGAACGCATCTGCGCCACGGTCGAGATGAACAACCCTGGCAATTGGATCCTCGGCGAACCCACGGACCTCATCCGCAACGCCGGCCTCGGCGTCCTCGTTGAATACGCCAATCAGCACAAGCAGCCGCAGTGGATCGCGCCCTCCACCCTCATCTGGGACTACACGCTCTTCGCCAGCAAGACCACTGGTCCCGCAGCCCAGCCCGGCAGCGGCCCCGTCCAGAACATCGATATGATCTTCGAGAAAATTCCCGGCGGCGGCCCCGGTAAGTTCAACACCTTCACCGTCAACGGCAAGCCTTCACCGGAATTCACCTTGCATCAGGGCCAGCGCTACCGCCTCACCTATCGCAACCGCACGGACGACGCGCATCCGCTCCATCTGCACCGTCACCAGGTGGAACTCGTAGACATCAACGGCAAGCCCACCTCTGGCCTCATCAAGGACACCATTGTGGTCCCCCTATACGGCCGTGCCTCAGTCGAGTTCACCGCCAATCAACCCGGCCTCTCGCTCTTCCACTGCCACATCCAGCAGCACATGGACTACGGCTTCAAGGCCCTCTTCCGCTATGCCTGACTCGTGCGCCAGTCCCGCTCGCCGCCGCGCATCGGAATAGGATGAAAAGGGGGAAAACGGAGCCAGACATGACCGGCGAATTGAACCGCAAACACGAACGGCTGCACTCGGCTCTCCGCGGTGCAGGCTCGCTGCTCGTCGCCTACTCCGGTGGAACCGACTCCGCCTATCTCGCCCATCAGGCGCACGCTGTACTCGGCTCCCGCATGCTGGCAGTCATCGCCGATTCTCCCTCGCTCCCGCGCCGCGAACTCGCCGCAGCCCTTCAATTCGCCCAGCATCACAGCATTCCGGTTCACATCCTGCAGACCCACGAGCTTGAAAACCCCGAGTACGCGCGCAACGACGCCAACCGCTGCTTCCACTGCAAGGACGAGCT
>Ga0068855_100004625_pt1 | contig 16791 bp, 11 predicted proteins | sample KBSCornC52_FD_66592 | JGI IMG/M metagenome (GOLD analysis project Ga0068855, IMG submission 66592) | Corn rhizosphere microbial communities from Kellogg Biological Station, Michigan, USA - KBS Corn C5-2 | ecosystem: Host-associated > Plants > Roots > Rhizosphere > Soil ...
TATCATAGGAATGGTAGCTGCATTTGAACCAAGAAAAGATTATAAAACTTTAATAAAAGCGGCTCTATCTCTTTTGAACATCTATTCTTCTTTAAGGTTTGTTTTAGTAGGAAACGGCACTGAGTTTAATGAAGTAAAAGATAGTGTTCCTTTAGAATTTCGTGACAAAATCTTTTTTTTAGGGAAAAGAACTAATGTGGAAGAAATTGTTAATTTATTTGATGTTGGAGTTCTCCTCAGCAATGCTAAAATTCACGGGGAGGGCATCTCAAATTCTATAATAGAATACATGGCATTAGGAAAGCCAGTAATCGCAACACGGGGAGGGGGGACAAATGAAGCAATTATTGATGAACAAAATGGTTACCTTATTCCACCGGGTAACCCGGAAGAACTTGCCAGGTGCCTAAAAAAACTTATAGCAAATAAGGACTTAAGGTATCGGTTAGGGAGAAATGGGCTTGAAATTGCTCACAAAAAATTTGATCTAAAAGTTATGACTGAGAATTATATTAAAGTTTATCAAAAACTAATAACAGAAAATAAAAATTAATGAAGATTTTAATTACAGGGGCCGCTGGCTTCATAGGTTCCCATACTTGTGAGTCTTTGATAAAGAATGGGAATTCAATTATCGGAGTAGATAATTTTGACCCATTTTATTCTTCTAAATTGAAAGAATTAAATCTGGAACAATTAAGCCAAAACAGTAATTTCCGGTTTTATAAAGCCGATATTCGGGATGATAAAGCTTTAAATCAAATCTTTTCTTCCAACCAGGTTGATGTAGTAATCCATCTTGCAGCTAAAGCGGGCGTGCGGCCTTCCATAAAGGCTATTAGTGAGTATTACGATGTTAATATTAATGGCACCATTTCCTTATTGGAATCAATGAGAAAAAATGGAATAAAAAAAATGCTTTTCGCTTCCTCGTCTTCTATCTATGGGAATAATGAAAAGGTTCCTTTCTCTGAAGATGACCGCGTGGATAACCCTATTTCTCCTTATGCTTCCACAAAAAAAAGTGGAGAGCTTTTATGTCATGTTTATAATCATCTTTACAACTTTGACATTACCTGTTTACGTTTTTTTACAGTGTATGGTCCCCGTCAGCGCCCTGATCTGGCTATTCATAAATTTACAAGGTTAATCCAGGAAAATAAGCCGATTCCTTTTTATGGCGATGGTTCCTCCTCCAGGGATTATACTTACATCGAAGATATTGTAAATGGGATTTCATGTGCCCTTAATCATTTGGAAGGTTACAAAATATACAATCTGGGAGAGTCCAAAGTAATAACATTAAAAAAACTTGTAGAAGTAATAGAAACGATTCTTGGTAAGAAGGCCTTGCTGAATCAATTGCCAATGCAACAGGGTGATGTGAGCAGAACTTTTGCCGATATTTCAAAAGCAAGAGCTGAGATTGGCTATAATCCAGCGCATGATTTTGAAACAGGTGTGAAAAAGTTTGTAGATTGGTTTAAACCCATGAGCGCTTTTTTAAATTAAAACAACCGGCCAGTATGCCTTCAAAAATTTTATTTGTAAAAACTGATAGTTTTTCGAATATAAATCCTGCAGTTTTTAAAATTTTGGAAACTAACTTTCCTGAATACGAAATTGATATTGTAGATGCATGGAAAATAATTAAGAAAGACACTTCTGCTCACCATTTTTTAATAAATATTTATTTCTTTATAAAAGAGTACGGAGTAGAACTCATTTCCGGACACAAAAAATGGAAAGAAAGAAGCCAGTGGTATTTTGCGACTTCATACATTTCAAATCTGGTTAGCAAAAAAATCAGGAAGCTATGCAAAAATAAAGATTATAAATTCAGTTTTCAAACTCAATCACTTTTCAATGGTAAGATTGAAAACATTCCAAATTATATTTATACAGATCACACTACCCAAACAAATCTCTATTATCCTGATATAGATGCAAGGCAGTATATGCGTTCAAAATCTTTTATTACAAAATCAGAGGCAAAAGCTTACCACGAGGCCACCATGATATTTACTTTCGGTAGTTTGGTAGCACATTCACTTTTTGTTCAATACCACATTCCCAAAGAAAAAACTTTAGTGGTCTATGCAGGAAGTAATGTGAAATACGATACAAGTGCTATCCCTAATCTAAAAAAATATTTATTAAAAAATATTCTATTTGTAGGCGTTGAATGGGAAAGAAAAGGCGGCCCAATATTAGTGGAAATTTTTAAAAAAGTACTGGAGAAACATCCTGATGCTTCATTAACTATAGTGGGATGCAGTCCTAAAAATATTTCATTGCCCAATTGTAGTATCATAGGAAAAATCCCTGTAGAACAGATCTATCCTTATTATAATTCGGCAAGCATTTTTTGTTTACCAACTTTAAGAGAGCCTTTTGGGATTGTTTTAGTTGAAGCAATGAATTATCGTTTACCGGTCATTTCAAATAATATAGGATCTATTCCTGACTTGGTTCAGAATGGATATAATGGCTATTTAATTGATAATAATATTAATGAATATACAAATGCTATTTGCCATCTTTTTGATAGTCCTTCTCTGTGCATGGAAATGGGAGAAAATGGATATTGTTATGCACAATCGAAATTTAAATGGGAAATTGTGGGTCAATCCATAAAAAAAGGAATAGATGAAAGCCTGCTGAAATCCGAACAAGCATTAACCTACCAATAGATTACAATTTGCCAAACCACTGTAACAAAAAAGTATTAATAGTCGGGCCATTACCTCCACCATATGGCGGGGTAAGTGTTCATATTTCCAGATTTATTAACTTGCTAAAAACTAACTTTTCTTTTGATTTCATTGATGAAAGTCCTGTAAGAAAGAAAGATTATTTCAATTTAAGAAGTTTAAATTTTACCAGGTACTTAAAAAAAATCAGGAGTACGGAATTATTTTACATACACAGTGGAAATAATCTCTTAAGAATAATTAATCTGGTTTTTGGTAAAATTTTCGGAAAAAAAATTATTCTTGTTCTTCATGGTTTTACATCAAATCCACCAAAATTTATATTTTATATTAATGGAATCCTCTACAGGATGGCTGATATTATCGTTGTAGTTAATAGAGATATTAAAGAGAGGTTATTTTTGCCTGAAACGAAATGTGTTCTCAAAGAAGCTTTTATTCCGCCCAATCAGGAGGAAGAGCCAGAATTGCCGGAAAAAATCTCTAAATTAATTTTAGAAAGCAGATCAAAAGGTAGGGTAATAATTAGTGCCAACGCCTTCCGTTTAGAAAGATATAATGATGAGGATCTGTATGGATTAGACATGTGCATAGACGTTGCAAAAAGACTGGTAAATAAAGGAATATCGTTTATTTTTATTTTTGTGGTATCAACAATCGATCAAAATCCAGAAGGATTTTATAAAAATGAAGCATTGATTAATCAAAATAACTTAAAAGATCATTTTTATTTAACATCCCAAAAACTATCTTTCGTAAAATTAATGCAGCAATCGGATATCATTGTAAGGCCTACCAACACAGACGGTGATTCCTTAACTATACGGGAAGGATTGTTTTTAAATAAAAAAGTGCTTGCTTCTGATGTAGTAAAAAGACCGGAAGGCGTTATTCTTTTCCAGAACAGAAATTTGAATGATTTCGAAGAAAAATTAGAGAAACTAATTACAGAAAAGGACTTAGATAAGGAATTTTTTAGTATGGAAAATCAGTCTCAACTAATTCAAGAGTTTAAAAGATTTTATATTGAACTGTTAGAAAAAGCGTAAGTAATAATGAACTCTTATCAGTTGTAAATAACTGAAAATTAAAATTCGGTTATTCATTCATTTACTGAAATAATAGGGAAAAAATGTGCGGAATAGCGGGATTTACGGGATTTAAAGAAAATGTCAGACTTGCGGAAATGGCTAATGAAGTACAAAAGCATAGAGGACCTGACAATCAACAAATCTGGAATGATGAAAATATTGCACTGGCCCATACCAGGCTTTCAATTATCGATTTGTCAGATGCCGGAAACCAACCGCTGGTAAAAGATAACCTGGTTGTGATATTCAATGGCGAAATATATAACTACCAGGAACTGCAACAGAAACTTGAGATAGAAAATAACGTTAAATTCTTAAGTTCTTCAGACACCGAAGTGGTCCTTGAAATGTTTCGATATCACGGACCAAAATGCGTTGACTATTTCATCGGAATGTTTGTTTTTGCTATTTATGATAAAACCAGCAAAACAATTTTTATTGCAAGAGATCATTTTGGAATTAAACCTCTTTTTTATACACAAATTGGTGATGGGTTTGCATTCGGCTCAGAATTGAAGACCTTAACAAAAATTCCTGGATTTGACAAGACAGTCAATTCCAAATCACTGGTAAGTTGTTTAAACTATTTATGGGTTTCAGGTAATGATACCATGTTTCAACATTGCTACAAGCTTCCGCCTGCACACTATCTTGTTTATCAGAATGATGGAAGCATTCAAATAGAAAAATATTGGGAACTTGATGATAATTTGGTTAATAAAAATGAAGAAGAGACAATAGTCACTGATCTGTCTGACACGATAGAGAAATCTGTCTTGCGCCACATGGTAGCCGATGTGCCTGTTAGTAGCTTTCTGAGTGGCGGGTTAGATTCTTCACTCATTGCCGTTCTCGCAAAAAAGAAAAATAATCAATTATCTACCTATACAATTGGCACTTTGCAAAAAGATAAAAAAATAGAGCAAATGCCGGATGATGAAAAATATGCAGCAATAATTGCCCGAAAGTTTAACTTGGATCACCATGTCATTCAGATAACGCCTGATATATTAAAGGAATTTCCAAAAATGGTTTCAGCATTGGATGAGCCAATTGGAGATCCCGCTGCTATTAATACTTATCTGATTTGTAAAGCAGCCAGGGAAAGGGGAGTAAAAGTCCTTTTATCAGGAATGGGAGCAGATGAAATATTCTTTGGCTATAGAAGACAAAAAGCCACTTTGCTTGCCGCCAGATATAATAAATTACCTGCTTTTATTAAAAGGCAAATTTCTACAATAGTAAAAAAATTGCCAGTTAAAATCGGAAACAGGGGTTTTAAGCCTGGCAGATGGGCTAAAAGATTTATTAGCTTCGCCAATTTGCCAATTGAAGAAGCCTATATGAGAAGCTATTCTTATTATGATCCTAAAGATTTAACTGGTTTATTAAAAAAAGAACATGTACATGCTATTCAAGAATTGAGAGAAGAACACAAGGCATTATTTTATTCCAAATACAACGGAGATATCATTAATCAAATATGCAACGTGGACATCCAAATGTTTATGCTGGGATTAAATCTAACCTACTCCGATAGGGCATCCATGGCTGCATCCGTAGAGGTTAGAGTGCCATTTATAGATAGAATCGTCATTACAAAAGCGATGCAAATTCCAGGGTCATATAAAATAAAAAAGGGAATTTCAAAATATATATTAAAAAAAGTGGCTGAAAATTTTCTTCCAAAAAAAATTATTTACCGACGTAAGGCCTCTTTTGGCGCTCCCATCAGGTCGTGGATATCATCGGATTTAAAAGAAATGGTAAACAATTTGCTTAGTGAAGAAAGCGTAAATAAAAGAGGGCTGCTAAATTATTCTTTTATAAAAGGCCTGATTGATAAAGATAGAGCAGGCGAAGAAGATAATGCTTACCAAATTTATCAATTACTAACACTGGAATTATGGTGCCGAGAATATTTAGATTAATTAAAACAGGTAAATAATAGTGAAACAACTCATTCAGAATTTTAAGACTGGAAAATTATATGTAGATGAAGTGCCTTTACCCTCTATATCCGAAGGAATGGTGCTTGTCGAAAATCAATATTCATTAATTAGCTCTGGTACAGAGAAGGGAACCGTTAAGGTTGCCAAGGCTAATTTGTTGGGAAAAGCGAAACAAAGGCCCGACCTGGTTGCGCAGGTTTTACAAAACATAAAAAAGGAGGGCATAGCTGCCACAATTAATAAAGTAAAAACTAAATTGGATTCCCTGAAGGCTTTGGGTTACAGCACCTCGGGAACTGTTTTGGCTTCTCTGGACACAAACGGGAATTTTCAGCCGGGCGATCGCGTGGCCTGCGCCGGGCAAGATTATGCCTCTCATTCGGAAATTGTTGCTATCCCGCAAAACCTCTGCGTTAAAATACCAGATAATGTTTCTTATGAAGAGGCTGCATTTACTACTCTGGGCGCGATAGCTCTGCAGGGAGTAAGGCAGGCATCGCCGGTGGTGGGAGAAAAAGTGTGCGTCATTGGATTGGGATTGCTTGGTCAATTGACTGGTCAGATATTAAAGGCAAATGGATGCGACGTCTTAGGAATTGATTTATCGGAAAGCCTGATACAATTGGCCAGTGAAATAAGTGTTCACCAAGCATTTCATAGAAATGATCCAAACCTTATCAATAATGCGGAAAATTTTACTAACGGTTTGGGTTTTGACAGTGTTATTATAACGGCGGCCGCTCCGACTAACGATCCTGTCATTCTTGCAACTGAATTGTGTAGAAAAAAAGGTAAAATCATTGTTGTAGGGGCTGTAAAAATGGATATTCCAAGGGATCCCTATTTTTATAGAAAAGAATTGGAATTGAAAATTTCCTGTTCTTATGGACCGGGCAGATACGATCCTCAATATGAAGAATTAGGTAATGATTATCCTCCGGCGTACGTCAGATGGACCGAACAAAGGAACATGGAAGCTTTTCTTGGAATGATTGCCAAAGGTCTCATTCAAATTAATCCACTAATATCCCACAGGTTTGAAATCAATCAGGCTGAAGCGGCTTATGATATTGTATTAGGGAAGAATCCTGAGCCACATATCGGAATACTCCTAAAGTATGATCCAAACGAGAAAAAAAAGCTCACGAAAATAAATATTGAAAGTCATGCGGTCAGTAAATTGAATGTAGGATTTATCGGAGCTGGCAGTTTTGCACAGAATTATCTTATACCATCTGTAAAAACTTTTGGCGCTTCGCTTGACACCGTGGTTACTTCAAAAGGCATTACATCAAAGAATGTTGGTGAAAAATTTGGTTTTAATAATTGCTCGGCTGATACCAATGATGTCATTCAAAATAATGATATAAATACTGTTTTTATAGCAACTCCCCATTCCTCGCATGCTTCTTTAGTCATTAAAGCCTTGAATGCAAAAAAGAATGTGTTTGTCGAAAAGCCATTGGCTATTTCGTACGAAGAATTAGAAGAAATTAAAAATTTGAAAAAGAAATCGACGAACTCGTTAATGGTGGGTTATAATAGACGATTTGCGCCTGTTTCTTCTGAAATAAAAAAGTTATTTGGAAAAACGGGCGAACCATTGGTTATTCAAATCAGGGTGAATGCAGGATTTATTCCGAAAGAACATTGGACTCAGATTCCTGAAATTGGCGCAGGAAGAATTATAGGAGAAATGTGCCACTTTATCGACCTAATGCAATTTTTTACGGATTCCTATCCGATAAAAGTATACGCGGATTGCATTTCATCACAAAATGCTGTTTTGAAAAATGATGACAATATTGGCATAATCGTAAAGTTTGAAGATGGATCGATTGGCAATCTGACTTATGTTGCCAATGGAGATAAAGGATTACCAAAAGAACATATTGAAGTTTTCAGCGCCGGAAAGACAGGGGTGATCCACGATTTCCGCAGCGGAACATTTTATAGCGATAATAAATCGAAAAATTTAAAACTTCAGGGAAAAGGTCATCAACAGGAAGTTCAGGCGTTTTTAAATTCTTTGAAGGAAGGAAGACCTTCTCCGATTGACTTCCGGTCGATTTATTTTACTACTCTTACTACCTTCAAAATAATCGATAGCCTCCAAACGGGTTTGCCACAGGAAATTGACATTCATGAATGAGTTGGTTTTGAAATCGCTTTCAAAACTGGAAGCCTTTTGTGAGAAAGATCAATTTAGAGGCTGGGATCCTTATGACGGCCTTAACAGCACTTTCTTTCAATCCTTGCCAGGATTTTTAAAAGGCCGGTTTCCAAGGTTAGCCTGGATACAGTTCTTTAAAAAATCGCCTGTAAATTTTAGAAATGTTACAGGAGTAAAAAAAGGATACAATCCCAAAGGCCTTGGGTTATTTTTAGCCGGATATTGCAATCTTTATCAAATTGAACAGCAGGAGCAATATCTCGACAAGATTAATTTCTTTTCTGAAAAGATTTTGGAGCTTCAGAATAAAGAATATTCCGGCGCCTGCTGGGGATATAATTTTGATTGGCAGGCGCGCGCCTTTTTTCAACCAAAAAATACGCCTACGGTTGTGGCTTCTGTATTTATAGCAAATGCCTTATTGGACGCGTATGAATTGACAGGAAATGCAGAGTTTTTGAAAGCAGCAAGAAGTACCTGTGATTTCATCTTAAATGATTTGAACAGGACTTACAGTAAACAAACAAATTTTTGTTTTTCTTATTCCCCATTAGATTCGAGTGTCGTATTTAATGCATCACTTTTAGGAAGCCGCCTGCTGGCGCGGGTATATAGTTTTACCAAAGAACATGTTTTAATTGAGAATGCAGAAAAATCGGTTGCTTTTTGTTGCGAATACCAGCATAGCGATGGCTCCTGGGCGTATGGAACGCTTCCCTATCATCATTGGATAGATAGTTTTCACACTGGCTACAATCTCGAATGTATTTTTAATTATATAAAATATTCCAACGATAACAGATTTTGTAAACAACTGGATAAAGGTTTTCAATATTATATCAATACATTTTTCACAGAAAAAGGAATTCCAAAATATTATAATAATTCAATTTACCCCATTGATATTCATGCACCGGCTCAGTTTATTATCACTCTCGTGAAGCTTAATAAGTTTCATGAACAGAAAGAACTGGCTGATAAAGTTTTACAGTGGACAATCAACAATATGCAATCATCAAAAGGATATTTCTATTTTCAAATAAATAAGTTTTTTACATCCCGCATTCCATACATCCGGTGGGCGCAATCATGGATGTTTTATGCATTATCTACCTATTTAAAAACAGTCAAAGATGCAAGTAAACAGAATTAAAATTTGTAATGTACCTGTAGATGTGCTTACGATGCAGCAGACTGTTGCCTTGATTGATGAGGCCATCCATGAAAAGAGGTCCATTCATCATGTAGTAATAAATGCAGTTAAGATGGTGAATGCACAAAAGGATCAAAAGCTTATGGATTCGATTGTGAGTTGTGATATTATTAATGCAGATGGCCAGGGTATTATTTGGGCTTCGCAACTATTAAACAAACCGCTTCCCGAACGCGTGGCGGGAATTGATCTGATGGAAAATTTAGTGGAACTGGCAGCACAAAAAAAATACCGGATATTTTTCCTGGGCGCAAAAGAAGAAATCCTGCAGAAAGTAATCCAAACCTATTCTGAAAAATATGGAAACGAAATTATTGCGGGCTATAATAATGGATATTTTAAACCCGAAGAGGAAGAAAAGATTGCCAAAAAAATCGCAGATTCGCATGCAGATATACTTTTTGTAGCAATGAGCTCACCCAAAAAAGAAATTTTTCTGAACACTCATAAGGATCTTATTAAAACGCCTTTTATCATGGGCGTAGGCGGTAGTTTTGATGTAGTGTCAGGTTTCGTAAAACGCGCGCCAAAATGGATGCAGGAGAGCGGACTTGAATGGTTATACCGCACCTTGCAGGAACCGCGGAGGATGTGGAAGCGTTATCTATTTGGAAACTCGTCTTTTATTTATCTTGTCTTGAAAGAAAAATGGAAGATGTTGAAATGGAAGAAAAAGATAATACCACTTTTGCACTAGTCTCATGATAAGAATCAACAGCAGAAAAGCATACTGAGACAGACTTTCTTGGGCCCTGAAAACAAAAATTAATAGCTGTATCATCTCAAAAGCATGATTTGAAGTTTTTTGCTTCAATTTCCCTTTGCCTCAATCAGTTTTTAAAATTCGGATAGCATCAATAATTATAGTATCAATAATTCTAATTCAATAACTATTTGTGAAAGTGTTGTTATAAAATAAGTTAACATTAAAAATGCTTTTTAATTCATTTCCTTTTCTGATTTTTTTTCCTCTTGTAACCCTTTTATACTACATATTACCTTATCGTTTTAGATGGGTTCATCTTCTTATTGCAAGTTGTGTATTTTATATGTTTTTCATACCTGCTTATATTTTTATATTAATTGTAACCATTATAATTGATTACACTGCAGGGATATACATTGAAAAAACGAAAGGTGGAAGGCGTAGAAATTGGCTTATCTTAAGTATTATCTCTACATGCCTGGTGCTATTTGTATTCAAGTATTTCAATTTCTTCAGTTTGAATTTTGAAAAAATAGCCGAATTATTTCATCTTAATTATCCGGTGGGTTTTGTTAATATAATTCTGCCGGTCGGTCTATCATTTCATACCTTTCAGAGCCTAAGCTATGTTATAGAAGTCTATCGGGGGAATCAGAAAGCGGAAAAACATTTAGGAATATATTCTTTGTACGTAATGTTTTATCCACAGTTAGTAGCAGGTCCTATTGAGAGGCCTCAAAATATGCTTCACCAATTTTATGAAAAACATGACTTTAGTTATACGAATATGGTTGAGGGTTTAAAACTCATGCTATGGGGATTTTTTAAAAAAGTTGTAGTTGCTGACCGGTTATCAATTTACGTTAATGCGGTCTATAATAATCCGGAACATCATACGGGTACAAGTCTTGCTTTAGCAACAATCTTTTTTACTTTCCAGATTTATTGTGACTTTTCAGGCTATTCTGATATTGCAATTGGAAGCGCGCGCACAATGGGCTTTAAATTAATGACAAATTTTAATAGGCCTTACTTCTCTAAATCAATATCAGAATTTTGGAAGCGATGGCATATCTCTCTTTCTACATGGTTTAGGGATTATCTGTATATACCAATGGGTGGGAACAGAGTTTCAAAACCGCGGTGGCTTTTAAATTTATTTGTAACTTTTGTCGTTAGCGGATTGTGGCACGGCGCAAATTGGACATACGTTTTTTGGGGAGCTTTTAATGGAGGGTATTTAGTATTCCCACATTTACTCAATACCTCCTCAAAAAAAAAGTCCTACTCCAATAACAGACTACTGAAAAATTCAAGTACAATCGTCAAAGTAGGAATTACTTTTTTCCTTACCTGTTTTGCATGGATTTTTTTCAGAGCTAACTCCATATCAGAATCCTTTGAAATAATTCACCGTATTTTTTATAACCATGGACCTTTGTTTATCGGAGATGGACGAACAATCCTTTATGGAGTCACATTTCTTTTTTTTCTTTTGTGCGTTGAGACTGTTCAGGAATATCGCTTACTTAATAATTTTTCTCTATTCCACCATCCAAATCGTAAAGTCCGTTTTGCAACCTATATATGTCTATCAATAATTATTTTATTATTCGGTGTTTTTGATGGAGGCCAGTTTATATATTTCCAATTCTAAATATGTATAAAAAACAAGAAATTTTTGAAGTCAAGAAGTTTATCGTTAAACTTATTCTACTATGTTTTGCTTTGGTTTTAGCAGATTTTATTATGGGCAGAACATTAAAGCACTATTACTTTAAAATCAATTCCGGCTCTCTTTTTCATATAACTTTTGCAATAGATAGTACAAACGCAGAAACATTAGTTTTTGGTTCGTCAAGAGCTATTCATCATTATGTTCCAGAAATTTTTTCAAATGAGCTAAACACTACCTTTTACAATTGTGGAGAAGACGCAACTGGATTAATCTATTCAGCAGCCTTAATTAAGGCCGTTACGGCAAGATACAAGCCTAAAAGAATATTGCTAGATATTTTACCGTTTGAATTTTCCTTTGATGAATCAGATAGGCTCTCCAAACTGCTACCTTATCAAGATAATCCTGCTATTTATCCTTATATACTTAGCATATCACCTTATGAAAAAATAAAATTAGTGTCCCAATCATATCCATTCAATTCTTTGGTTACTTCAATTATTTCACGCAACTTATCAAAAGATAAATTGCAAACGACAGAAGGCTATTTAGAATTAGATGGCACAATAGACAGTGTAAAACCCCTTTTATCAGAAGAGGAAGGCAAAATTATTCATCAAAAAATAAAAATTTACAAAGATATTTTAACCTATCTTAATCAGCTACACATCCCAACTTATATAGTAATTTCACCATTTTACGCCGAAGTTGTTACCAGTAAATCCGAAGTAATTGCAAAAAAATATTGCCAAACATATAAAAATGTTCATTTTATTTCGTTTATTAACCGAGCTGATTATTTAAAAAATTACAAATTGTTTAAAGATTTTATGCATCTCAACAATTTTGGCGCAGGTAAATTTAGCGAAGAACTATGCGAACAGATTAAAATTATTGAGAAAAAGAAAGGAATTAAGTGATTTAACAACTTCGCAATTTTCAGAGTGAATTGAACTTTAAGCAAGCCAAACCCTAAGAGATGCTTTCTATTTTGAAAATTTAAAGACTCCGATACGTTGAACAAGTGGTATTTTATTTTATTAAAAAATTTCATTTTCAAGAAGTCCACTATCAAAAAATAAAGATCATTTTAAAAAACTATAATTTTGAACCGGCAGTTTGAACGATATCTCCAAATAACACTTTTATTGCTGGATTTTGTGGCGCTAAATGTTGTTTTCTTTGTTCTTCAGATTGTATTTACCAATAGATTTCATTTTGAATCGTCTGATGCCTATTTTAAATATATTTTAATATCAAATGGTGCATGGTTGCTGCTGGCCTTTTTTTTAAGGACTTACTCACCTAATATAATTTTCAATTTTGAAGATTTCACCAAGAGAACAATCCAGGTTTTTCTGGTCTGGATTATTATGGTATTATTTTACCTTTTCTTTTCACGGGAGCTAACTGTCTCCAGGATTTTTATTGTTTCTTCAACATCCGCCTTTGGTTTCGGACTTTTGCTTAATAAATTTATTTATTTGGGAATATTCAGGTATTTTAAAAACAGCCAGTTTTTGGTAAAGAAGATTTTGATTTTGGGATACAACGAAACGGCAAAAAAATTAGCCTCTCACTTTGAGCAGGATGCATTGAACACTGAAATAATTGGTTTTGTGGAAGATGAGGAAAATGTGCAGGAATTATCGCATTATCCCGTTTTGGCGAATGTGAATGAAACGCTTAGGATAGCTAAAGAAAGAAATGTACAGGAAATTTTTTCAACTATTACCCCTGAGCAAAATAAATACATCTATGATTTAATGTACCAGTCCGAAAAGGAATGTATCAGGTTCCGGATAGTCCCCAATCTTTCGGTATTCGTCACTAGAGAAGTGCATATTGAATATTATGGAGAACTGCCTATTTTGTCTTTAAGAAAGGAACCGTTGGATGATGTGGGAAACAGAATAAAAAAGAGAGCTTTGGATTTAGTGGTTAGCTTATTTGTTACTGTATTTGTCCTCTCATGGCTTATTCCCTTAATCGGAATACTAATTCTGCTGGAATCGGGCCGGCCGATATTTTTTAAACAATTGCGAACCGGCAAGGACAAAAAGCCCTTTTATTGCTGGAAATTCAGGAGTATGCGAAAAAATAAAGACGCAGATTTACGACAGGCTTCTAAAGATGACACGCGGGTTACCACGCTGGGCAAATTTTTAAGAAAAAGCAGCCTTGATGAATTTCCTCAATTTATTAATGTGCTTCGAGGTGAAATGAGCCTGGTGGGCCCGCGGCCACATATGCTGAAACATACTTCCGATTATTCCAAAGTTGTAAACGATTATATGGTCCGACAATTTATTAAGCCTGGCATTACAGGCTGGGCCCAGATAAATGGCTATCGTGGCGAAATCTCTAATCCTGAACAAATCAGGATGAGGGTGAATAAGGATTTGTGGTACCTCGAAAACTGGACCTTATGGCTTGATATCAGAATCTTGTTCCTTACGATATATTATGTTTTTAAGGGGGATTCAAAAGCTTATTGATCATTTTTTGTACCTTTACCCCCACCCAAGCCATCCTTTTTAAAACTGCTACGTTTCCCGATTTTCTAAAAACCCATTAATTTATTTTTTTAAAATAAAGCCTGATGAATTTACGTTCATAAAGTTTAACTATTTGTCTGAGACTGATTGATTCGAATTAACTTATTATGTGTGGAATTGTAGGAATCATAAATAAAAACGGCACTACTCCCAATCCGTTATTGCTCGAAAAAATGGCTGCCACTATTCACCATCGTGGTCCTGATGAAGATGGAATTATGTGCGACGGCTCCGTTGGATTTTTTCATAAAAGACTTTCAATCATCGACATAGCCAGTGGCCAGCAACCAATGACCTATAACCGCTGCACTATTGTGTTCAATGGTGAAATTTACAATTATATCGAGTTAAGGGAAGAATTAAAAATTAAGGGCCATTCCTTCGAAACATCCTCAGACACAGAAGTGATCCTTCACATGTATGCGGAGCATGGTAAAAGTTTTGTCAACCTCCTGAATGGAATGTTCGCGTTTATCATTTATGACAGAAATGAAAATGAAATTTTCATTGCCCGCGATCACTTTGGAATCAAACCTCTATATTATTATTCTGACAATGAAATCATCGCGTTTGCAAGTGAAATAAAAGCCCTACTGGCTCATCCGTCTATTAAAGCCGAAAGCGACCCTGATAGTCTGTACGAATATCTGACGTTCCAGTTTATTATGGGCGCCGGCACCATGTTTAAGAATGTTTTTAAAATATTACCCGGGCATTACACCTGCATCGATTTAAAAAATTGGGAAATAAAGGAAACTAAATATTGGGAACCTGATTTCAACATCGACCACTACCATACAGAAGAATATTTCGTAGTAGAACTGGATAAAATACTAAGGAAAACAATTTACCAGCAGTTGCGAAGCGATGTACCGATTGGAACTTATTTGAGTGGAGGTATTGATTCTTCACTGGTGACCATTATGGCCGCGCAATTGCTAAATACTCCCATTAAGTCTTTTAGCGGCGCTTTCAACGAAGGACCTGAATTTAATGAACTTCAATATGCCCACTTTGCCGCAAAAAAAGCGAATGCAGAACTTTTTGAAGTTTTCCCTACCGAGCAGGAATTTATTGATTTGCTTCCGAAACTAATTTACCACCTGGATGAACCCGTAGCAGGTCCGGGGCTTTTTCCTCAATATATTGTGTCACGGTTGGCGTCAGAGCATGTGAAAGTAATTTTAGGAGGACAGGGTGGCGATGAAATTTTTGGCGGTTATACAAGATACCTTGTGGCTTACCTGGAGCAGGCTTTAAAAGGAGCTATTTATGAAACCAATGAAGAAGATGAGCATATAGTTTCCCTGGAATCTATTCTTCCCAACCTTCCCTCGTTGAAGCAATATGTTCCAATGATGAAAAGTTTTTTAAAAGAAGGCGCGTTTGATGATATGGATAGGCGATATTTTCGTCTGATTGACAGGATGGGCTCAACAGCTGAATTTTTTGAGCCTGATTTTTTAAATGGTTGCACGCACGAAGCCATTTTCAAAAAATTCTCGGTCAATTTTAATAATCCAGATACCAAGAGCTATTTTAATAAAATGACTCACTTTGATATGTTGGGAAGTCTTCCCGGATTATTGCAGGTTGAAGACAGAGTGAGCATGTCTGTTTCGATTGAATCACGAGTGCCTTTGCTCGACAGGCGGATAGTAGATCTGATTTCCAGAATGCCGGCAGGCATGAAATTTAAGGGTGGGGAAATGAAATATCTTCTCAAAAAAGCAATAAAAGATATTATGCCCCCGGAAATCATGAAGAGAAAAGATAAAATGGGATTTCCTGTTCCGTTGCATATCTGGTCCAAAAATAAGGCGAAGAATTTTATTATGGATGTGCTGTTGTCAAAAAAATCAAAGGAAAGAAACATGATAAATACGAATTATGTTGAACAGCTCATCCTGGCTGAGCAACCCTTTAGTCGTGGGTTGTGGGGGCTGTTGTCTTTGGAATTGTGGCACAATCAATTTATTGACAAATAAAGATTGAACTGATTTTTATTAAATCAAAATAAAAACTGTCATTATTTATTTGTTTACTGTCAGTTGAAGAATTCAATTTCAAATGATTTACTTAGATTCTGATTAACTGTTTTAAAACAAGAACTCAAACCAATTAAATTTTTTTAAAATCGTGAAAGAAAAATTACCACTCAATGTAGATAACTGGAAAATCTCAAAAATCGGCGTTATAGGGCCTGGTATAGTGGGTATGCCAATGGCAGCTTTGCTCGCTAAAGCCAAAATTAAAATCGGAACCGACGAACCGGCAAAGGTTATCGTAGTGCAGAGAAATTCAGTTAATTCCGGTTGGAAAGTAGACGCTATTAACAGTGGCAAATCTGTAATTGGCGGTATTGAGCCGGAACTGGACGACATAACCCGCGAAGCAGTGGAAGCCGGAAATTTATCGGCCAGCTCAGACTTTTCAGTGCTTTCAGACGCTGATGTAATATTGGTTTCTATTCAAACGGATAAAAATGAAGAAGGTTTTGAGCCGGATTATGGGCCCATGTTTGGCGGACTTGAAAAGTTAGCGGAGGCTTTGCAAAAAAAGCCGGTAGATAAAATTCCATTGGTGATTTTTGAATCTACGCTGGCTCCCACAACGATGGACACTTTATTCAGAGACCATTTCAAAAAATATGGCCTGGAAGAAGGTAAAGATATTTTGTTAGGTAACAGCCCAAACCGCGTGATG
>Ga0068855_100004626_pt1 | contig 16790 bp, 14 predicted proteins | sample KBSCornC52_FD_66592 | JGI IMG/M metagenome (GOLD analysis project Ga0068855, IMG submission 66592) | Corn rhizosphere microbial communities from Kellogg Biological Station, Michigan, USA - KBS Corn C5-2 | ecosystem: Host-associated > Plants > Roots > Rhizosphere > Soil ...
CCGGCCCGGTGCCGGGCAGCAGCGCATGGCCGGTGGCCAGCTCATCGCCGGTGACGACGGCCCGCGCTGCTGCCGGCGTTCTTCAGCCATGGCGACACCCGGGCGGCGGTGCAGCGACTCGCCGGCCTCGACGCCGAGCTGATCCTGCCCGGGCACGGCGCCGCGCTGCGGCAGCCGATCGCCGACGCGGTCGCCGAAGCGCTAAGCCGCTGACGCGCTCAACCGTCAGGCGGCTGACGCGACGCGGCCGTTCACCAGCGCGAGGCGGCGGTCGGCGCGGGCCGCGAGTTCCAGGTCGTGCGTGGCGAGGACGACAGCGGCCCCGGTGGCGGCGGCGCCCAGGACGAGCTCGACGATCACGTCCCGCGTCTCGGCGTCGAGCTCGGCGGTCACCTCGTCGGCGATCAGCAGCGCCGGCTGCAGCGCCAGCGCCCGGGCGACCGCGACCCGCTGCTGCTGGCCACCGGACAGCTCCTCGATCAGGTGGTCGGCCACCTCGTCGAGGCGCACGGCGGCCAGCGCGGCGGCGGCGGCCGACTGCACGTCCTCGGGTGAGTGACCGCGGGCCTGCAGCGCGACCTCGACGTTCTCGGCCGCGGTGAGCAGGTTGACCAGCCCGTACGCCTGCAGGATCACGCCGACCCCGTTCGGCGGCACGGACGAGAGCACTGCTCCGGAATCGGGCGTGGCCAGCCCGGCCAGCAGCGCCAGCAGCGACGACTTGCCCGACCCGCTCGGCCCGGTCACCGCGAGCACCTCGCCCGGGTAGACGGCGAGGCTCACGCCGTCGAGCACCGGCACGTCGTTCGGCCGGTAACCAACGTCCCGCACCTCGATGAGAGCACCGCTCACGCTACGAGTCTCCCGTCCACCAGCGTGCGGGACGCGCCCAGCGCCTCGGCCACCGCGGGATCGTGCGTCACCGCGATGACGGTACAGCCGGTCGACGCGCACACGGTCGCGAGCAGGTCGAGCACGCGGTCGCGGCTGGTCGCGTCGAGCTGGCTGGTCGGCTCGTCCAGCAGCAGGAGCCCGGGCTGGCGGGCGAGGCCGACCGCGATCGACAACCGCTGCTGCTCGCCGCCGGAGAGCCGCGCCACCGGGCGTCCGGCCAGCGCATCGAGACCGAGCCGCTCCAGCAGCGACGCCGGCGTGGGGAGTGCACCGCGCTCGCGCCGCGGTGCCGACCGCTGCGCGAAGCGGATGTTGTCCTCGGCCGTGCCGTACAGCAGCAGGTTGCGCCCGGGGTTCTGCACGACCATCGACAGGACGGCGCCGCGCAGCGCCAGCAGCTCGCGTTCGGTCGCCTCGGCCAGGTCGACGTCGCCGACCAGCAGCTCCCCGGCGGTGGGGCGGTGCAGGCCGGCCAGCAACGTCACCAGCGTCGACTTGCCCGAGCCCGACCGTCCCAGCATCGCCAGCCGCGCACCCGGCTCGACGGTGAACGAGACGTCGGCCAGCGCCGGCGCGGGCGTGCCGGGGTACTGGTGCGTCACGCCGATGCACTGCACGGCGACGGAACTCATCGCGCCGCCTCCCGCAGCCGGGCCGGGACGGCCGCCCGGGCCAGGGCCCAGCCGGCGACCAGCGCGGCGACCCACAGCAGCGCCGCGAGCGCGGCCGCGGTGGCCAGCGCGATGAGCACCGGCGGCGTGTAGCGCAGCGCCACCGGCGTCGCGTCCGAGAACTCCGGCACGACGGGCAGGACGAGCCGGGCCGCGACGTAACCACTGGGCAGGCCCAGCAGGACGGCCGCGCCCAGCAATAGCAACTGCTCGGCCACCGCGCTGCGCCGCAGCGTCCGCCGCCGCACCCCGACGACGCGCAGCGCGGCCAGCTCGAACGAGCGGCGCCGGCCGTCGGCCAGCAGCGCGACAGCAGTGCCGCCGACGGCGAGCACGGCGGCGGCGATGGCGCAGGCGAGCAGCAGCAGCAGCCCGAGGGCCGGTCCCTGGCGGCCGAGCTCGGCCCGCCGCGCCGCCTCGGTGCTGCGGCTCTCGACCAGCAGCCCGGCCCGCTTCAGCCGGGCCACCGCGTCGGTCGGCGCCTGCGGGCCGAGCCATACCGTCCACTCGGCCTCGCGGTCGAAGCCGAACACCCGGATGCGGAGGTAGTCGAGGTCGGCGATCGCACCGTGGTCGAGCACGACCGGCAGCGGCTGGACGATCCGGCGGACCAGGTACTGCGCGCCGTGGTTGCCGTAGTCGGCGACGGTGCCGTCCGGCCGCTCGGGCGCGCTGAGCGACGCGCGCGCGGCCAGCACCGGGATGCGGTCCGGGGCGTCGGCGTAGACCAGGATCGGCGAGCCGCGATCGTCGCTGTGGACGGCCACCCGCACCGCGCCGGCCGACCCGTCGACCCGCACCGAGGTGCCGTCCCCGACCCCCTCGCCCCGCCATGCGGACGCCCGGTCGAGGTCGGCCCGCACGGCCGTGAACGCCGAACCGGCTGCGGGCGCGGCCGCCACCGCGTTCACGGTGACCGTGGCGTCCATCGCCGCCGTCGCGTCGAAGCTGGGACTGAACGTGATGCCGGTGAATGCGCACCCGCCCGCGCACGGCACGGTGGCGACGTAGTCGTGCCGGCCGAGCCGGAACGTCCCCGCGGCGTAGGCGGTGCTCGTGCGGTGCGGCTGCCGCACGCCGATCTGCACCGCCGGCGCCGGGCCGCGCAACGCCAGCCCGGTGATCGTGACGCGGATCCGCCGTCCGGTCACCGTTGCGGGGCGGGCGGCCCCGGCTTCGGTGACGCCGTCGGCGACCTGGCGGGCACTGAGCTGCCCGCGCACGTCGTAGCCGACGGCCGGCAGGCGCGCCGGGTCGACGGCGAGGATGGGCCCGGTGATCGACGGTCCCGAGCCGTTGATCGCGCCGTCGGCGGCCCAGGTCGGGGCGGCCATCGCCCACCGGCCCTTCGGGTCGGCCTGCTCGACCACGGCCTCCGGGTCGTGATCGGGGGCGAACTGCACGTGCAGCCGCACCGGGGCGCCCACCTCGGTCTGGGAGCGCGCGGCCCGGTTCGCCCGCGCGACGGCCTCGCCGCTGAGCGCGAACGTGGCCAGCCCGACCGCGACGGCGAGCAGCGCGGCCAGCCGCATGCCGCCGGGCCGGCGGACGGTCTGGCGCAGGGCGAGGAACGTCGCGAGGTGCCGGCTGGCCCGGGTCGGCCGGAGGCCGAGCCGGGCCAGCCGGGGCAGCACGCGGACCCCGAGCAGGGCGACCGCGATGACCAGGAGGGTCGGCGCGAGCAGGTAGATCGCGCGCGGCTGGCTGCCGTCGTTGCGCACCCGCACGAGCGCGGCGACGGCGGCCACCGCCACCAGCGCGTCGAACGCGATGAGCAGCCGGGTCGAGTGCCGCGGCGGGGAGGTGAAGCGCCACTGCTCGAGCACGGGACGGGTCAGGGTGCGCACGGCCCCGAGGGCAGCGGCGGCCACGCTGCCGGCGACGGCGGCGGCCAGCGCCCACCCGGTGGCGGCCGTCCACACCACCGGCGTGCCGGCCACGAGCGCGGCGTTGCGCAACAGCACGGTGATGCCGTAGCCGATGGCCAGCCCGAGCGGCGCCGCGAGCAGCAGCAGGGCCAGCGCCTCGCGCAACGCGAAGGTGACGGTGCGGCGCGGTGGCAGGCCGCGCAGTTTGGCCAGCGCGATCTCGTCGCCGCGCGCATCGACCGCGCGGCCGACGACCTGGAACAGGACCAGCAGCGCGAGGGTGGCCAGTTCGCAGACGACGACCAGGGTCGCGGTCTCGACCGCGTGCTTGTCACGGGCGGCGGCGTTGAGCACGGCGTCGAGGTCGGTGCGCATCTGCGGCGGGCCCGGCTGCGGCGTCGTGCGCGGGAAGCGGCGCTCGACGGCGGCCACGTTGCGGCGCAGGGGCGCCACGTCGGCCAACCGGACCCGTTCCGGCACGATCGGGACGCCCACGTCCACGTCGGCCTCGATGGGCTGGGAGATCGCGGCGAAGGTCGACTCGGCGACGAACAGCGCGCTGGTTCCGACGTCGACGGCGCTGGTGACGGCCGGCCCCAGGCGGCCGTTGAAGTACGGCCGGCCGAACCAGTAGGCCTCCTCGGTGTCGCGCGGCCGGTACGCGCCGACGACGTGCAGCGTGGCGAACACCGGACCGTCCACGATGCCCTGCGTGGTGCTCACGAGTTCGTGCAGGTCGAGCCGCTCGCCGTCGTGCCAGTTCAGGCCGGCGGCGGTGGCCGTCTCGGCCGGCACCATCACCTCATCCGTACGTCGCGGGCACCGGCCACTGGTGAGCTCGACGTGCGCGCAGACGCCGTCCCGGGTCGCGAGCAGGCCGATCGTGGAGTGGTAGGCGTTCGTCGCCCGCACGGTGGCCGACATCGAGGCGCCGGCGATCGGCTGCCCGTACCCGCGCACCCGCGCCTGCTGCCGGACCAGCCGCCGGGCCGAGTCGATCGTCTGCCCGTAGTTGCCCTGGGCGCTGGCCAGGAACGACAGGCCGGAGTGGTAGCTGGAGGCGCGCAGCTGGTCGGTGAGCGTCGACTCGCTGGCCGCCCGGGCATACAGGGGTCCGAGGGTGGCGACCGCCGCGCTGATGGTCCCCACGAGCAGGACGGCGACGGCGAAGCCGCGGCGCCACCGCAGCCCGCGCAGGAACAGCACTCCTACCCCCGTCCTCGACCTCGTCGTCGCCGATCTTGCCTACACCCTCGCGCCCGTCCGGGGGAAGCGCAGAACGGTTACGAACCGGGTCAAACCTCGATGTCGACCACGACCGGGGCGTGGTCGGAGGGCCCCTTGCCCTTGCGGGCGTCGCGGTCCACGTACGCGTCGCGCACCGCCCCGGCGAGGGCAGCGGTCGCGTACACGAGGTCGATCCGCATACCCATGTTCTTGTGGAACATGCCGGCGCGGTAGTCCCAGTACGTGTACGGCGTGTCGTACTTGAGGGCGCGGGGCAGGACGTCCACCAGCCCGAGCGAGCGCAGCTCGGCCAGCGCCGCCCGCTCGGAGTCGGTGACGTGCGTCGAGCCGACGAACGCGGCCGGATCCCACACGTCGGCGTCGCTCGGGGCGATGTTGAAGTCGCCGAGCACGGCCAGTCGCGGGTGGTCGGCCAGCTCGGCGGCGACGGTCGCGCGCAGCGCGGCCAGCCACTTCAGCTTGTAGAGGTAGTGGGCGTGCCCGACCTCGCGACCGTTGGGGACGTAGACCGACCACACCCGCACCCCGCCACAGGTCGCCCCGAGCGCGCGGGTCTCGGTGGCCTCGAGCATCGCGTCCTCGGGTTGGAACCCCGGCTCGTCCCGCAGCCCGGGGTGCTCGTCGGCGATGCCGACCCGGGACAGGATCGCCACGCCGTTCCACCGGCCGGTCGCGTGCGTGGCCACCTCGTAGCCGAGCGCGGCGACCTCGTCCACCGGGAAGTCGCCGGTCTTGAGCTCCTGCAGGCAGAGGACGTCCGGCTCGACGAGCCCCACCCACTCGACCAGCCGGGGCAGCCGGGCGACGACGGAGTTCACGTTCCAGGTGGCGATGCGCACGCCCGCCAGCTTCCCAGAGCCTCGTCGGAGGGTGTATGACCGCGCGAACGAGATCCACGGGAGGCGCGATGACCGAGCTGCCGACGGTGCCGCCGCGGCTGGGGCCGATCACGCTGGGCGTCGGCGCGGCCGACGGGTACTCCGGCAACGACCTCACCAACCCGCGGACGGCGACACTGGCCGGTGAGGTGCCCTACCTGGCCGCCGACGGCAGCACGCTCACGGCCGACCCGGTGCTCGAGCTGCGCATCCACGGCGTGGGTGGCGCGCCGGCGTCGGACAACCTGCAGAACCCGGCAACCGTGCAGGTGGCCGGCGACAGCACGGCCGGCTTCTACCGCGCGTGGTTCCCTGGCGGCTCGGCGGCCGGGCAGCCGCGGCGCGAGGCGTATTGCTGGGGCGGGCTGAACACCCGGGCCAGCAGCCGGGCGCTCTACTTGATGCTGGTCGGCTTCATGCTCGTCAACGTCGCGCACTGGGCGCTGCCGCCCGCGCGCGGCCGCGGCCTCACGCACCGGATCGGCGGCACCGCGTTGCGCGTGCTCGGACTGGCGTTGACGGTCGCGTTCATCACGACGTCCGTGACCGTGCTCGGCGACCTGGTCGCCTGGCAGGCCCCGACCCGCGGCGCGCTGCCGTCATGGCTGGGCTGGTATGCCCGGCGCGACTTCGGACCGCGGTTGGCGATCGCCCTGCTCGGCGTGCTCGGCGTGCTCGGTGCGCTGCACTGGGTCAGCGCGGCGACGACCCGCAACTACGAGGCGTGGGGCTCGGGCGTGCTGCCCGACGAGGACGACGCGTGGCCGCTGACCAGCCGCACGTTCTGGTGCGGAGAGCTGGCGGTCAACCGGCAACGGCACTGCCACGTGGCGGCCGGGGCGGCGGTCGTCCTGCTGTTCGCTGCGCTGCCCAACGGGTCGGCGGACGGGCTGCGTTACGTCCTGGCCGCGCTGGCCGGCGCGATCGCGCTGGTCGCCCTCGCGCTCGTCGCCTCGCCGTGGACGGACCGCGCGCAGATCGCGGGCTGCACGCCCGGCTGGGGGGACGTGGTCGCGCGCTGGTTCGGTCGCTCGGCGGTCGCGCTCGCGGCGCTGACCGCGGTGTCCCGGTTCTGGTGGCGGATCGACGGCAACACCCGGGCGCTGCCGGGTGACCAGGCGATGCAGGTGTGGTCGGTCGTCGCCGAGTTCGCGGTGCTCGCGGCGCTGGCGATCGGCGTGGTGCTGCAGGCGCCATGGCGGGCCGGGCGGCGCGAGGTCATGGGGTTCGGGCTCACGGCGCCGCTGCTGGCCGGCCTCGGCTGCGTGGTCGCCACGATCTTCGGGTCGTCCCTGACACTCGCGGTGGCGAACGTGATCGGATCGCCCAAGGTCTCCGTCGATGCCGGCAAGGTGCACGGCGAGACGCTGCTGCTGCCGGCGACCGTCTACGTCGGCGGCCTGGGCATGATCGCCGCCGTCGTGCTGGCCGTGGGCGTCGGCGGCTACCTGCTGACGTGGTCGCGGTGGGAGGCCGACCGGCTGGCCCGCACCGACGAGGGCCGCGACCCGGACGCCGTCGCGTCCAGCTACCCGGCCGTCGGCAGCGTGGTCGGCGACGAGCCGAGCGTGCGCCGGGTCGCGGGCATCTGGGCCCGGTCGGCGCTGACCGAGCACGCGGCGACCGCGCTGACCTGGCTCGCGGTGCCGACGGCGGGGGTCATCGTGGCCTACCTGATCACGCTGGAGGCCGGGGGCAATCCGTCCCCGCTGGCCCGCACCGCGCAGGTCGGCGGGACGATCGGGGTCTTCCTCACGGTGTACTTCCTGGCCACGCTGCGCTCGGCGTTCCTCGACGCGAGCAAGCGCAAGCGGTTCGGGTTCGTGTGGGACGTCGGCACGTTCTGGCCGCGAGCGACGCACCCGTTCGGACCGCCCTGCTACGCCGAGCGGACGGTGCCCGAGGTGGTCACCCGCATCCGGCGCATGGTCGGGGACGTCCCCCTCGGGCCGGCCGACCCGGCGCTGGCGCTGGAGATCGCCGAGCGGTTGCCGCCCGGCGTGCCGGCGCCGATCGAGGCGCAGAGCCCGGTGCTGCTCACCGGCTACAGCCAGGGCACGCCGATCTCGGTCGCGGTGATGGCGCAGCTGCCGCAGCGCGTGCGGGACCGGATGGCGCTGCTGACGTTGGCCGCGCCGATCCGGCGGCTCTACGGGCGGGCCTTCCCGGCCTACTTCGGGCCGGAGCAGCTGGGCCGGCTACGGGTGGCGCTCACCGGCGAGAGCGGGCTGCGCTGGCGCAACCTCGTGCGGCGCAGCGACTACATCGGTGGACGGGCCTTCGACCCGTCCCGGCCGGAGGCGGACGTCGATCACGGCGTGTACGACCCGCCGGTGTTGTGGAGCAAGCACGATCCGAGCCCGCCGGCGACGCACCGGCACTCGGACTTCTTCCCCGACCCGCAGGCGCGACCGCACGCGGTAGAGCTGGCGAAGCTGTTGTAGCGGTGACGCGCGGCTATTGCGGGACGGCGGTGGTCCGGCGCGCCCCGGCCGGGTTGCGCAGTTGCCGCCGGACGGTGCTGCGGACCAACTCCGCCGCGGAGCCGCCGCCCAGCATCAGGACGAGAGCGGTAATCAGATTGGCCACGTCATCGAGCTACCCGCCGATCCGCCGGAGCAAACGCCCGCGTGGGCCAGTCGGCCCGCAGTAACGCGGCGAACCGCTCCGGCGCTGGCGGGGCGGCCGCTCGCGTAGTCTGGGGCGTCGTGGACGTCGCCGCCGAGCTCAAGGAACTTTCCGCCACTCTCGCCAGCATCGAGGCGGTCGTGAACCTCGACGCGCTGCGGGGCGAGGCGGGCGAGCTCGAGAAGCAGGCCTCCGCCCCCGACCTGTGGGACGACGTCGACCAGGCGCAGAAGATCACCTCCCGGCTGTCGTACGTGCAGGGCGAGGTGCGCCGGGTCGAGGACCTCCGGCGCCGGCTGGACGACACGCAGACGCTGTGGGATCTCGCCGAGGAGATGGACGACGCCGACTCGCGGGTCGAGGCCGAGTCGGAGATCGCCGGCCTGCGCAAGGCGATCGGCGAGCTCGAGGTGCGCACGCTGCTCTCGGGCGAGTACGACTCGCGCGAGGCGCTCATGACCATCCGGGCCGAGGCCGGCGGCGTCGACGCGGCCGACTTCGCCGAGATGCTGCTGCGGATGTACACCCGGTGGGCCGAGCGGCACGGCTACTCCTTCGACGCGCTCGACACGTCCTACGCCGAAGAGGCCGGCATCAAGTCGGCCACCATCCAGATCCACGCGCCCTACGCGTACGGCACGCTGTCCGTCGAGCAGGGCACGCACCGCCTCGTCCGCATCAGCCCGTTCGACAACCAGGGCCGGCGCCAGACGTCGTTCGTCGGCGTCGAGGTGCTGCCGGTGGTGGAGCAGTCCGACCACGTCGAGATCCCCGACGACGACATCCGCGTGGACGTCTACCGCAGCTCGGGCAAGGGCGGGCAGGGCGTGAACACCACCGACTCGGCCGTGCGCATCACGCACCTGCCGACCGGCATCGTCGTCACCTGCCAGAACGAGCGGTCACAGATCCAGAACCGCGCGTCGGCGATGGCCGTGCTCCAGGCCCGCCTGCTCGAGCGGCGCCGGGAAGAGGAGCAGAGCGCGATGAACGCGCTCAAGGACGCCAGCAACTCGTGGGGCAACCAGATGCGTTCGTACGTGCTGCACCCGTACCAGATGGTGAAGGACCTGCGTACCGAGTACGAGGTCGGTAACCCGCAGGCCGTCCTCGACGGCGAGATCGACGGCTTCATCGAGGCGGGCATCCGCTGGCGCAAGGAACGCGAGACCGCCTCGGCGTAATCGCTTGAGCGGCTCGTGCGCGACCCGGCCGCGCCGAGCCCGTCGACCCGCCCGTCCAAGCCCGGACGAGCGCTCCCTCCCCGCCTCCCACAGTGCGCTCGCGCATATTTGCTCTGCTCACCAGGACTGAGCGTTTGCGCACCATTGGTGAGCAGAGCAAAGTTCGAACGGCGCAGTGTGGGAGCCAGCAAATACGGGGGTTCCAGCCGAGCCGCCGGCGTCCCGGCCGGCCGCCGACACACCCCCGGAACCAACGTTCTCCTCACGAGCGCGCCCGCGACGGCCGGCTCAGGACCCCGCTGCACGCCCCTTTTCGGTCGCCGGCACGCCCGAACCGAGCCGCCGCCCGGCCAGCGTCGCCGCCGCGATCGTCACCATGGCGCCGAGCATGATCGCGCCGGCCTCGCCGCGGTGCAGCACGCCCAGCTGCGTGCCCAGCGTCGCCGCGGCGACGGGCAGCCCCAGCTGGGCCGCGGCGAGCGTCCCGGCCGCCAGCCGCTGACCGCTGACCCGCATCAGGACGTGCACCCCCACCGCCCCCGCACCGAGCGCGACGCCGAGCCCGATCGAGGAGGGATGGCTGGCGAGCGAGCGCAGGTCGAGCACTGCCCCGAGCCACACGAAGAACAGCGGCGCCAGGAACCCCTCGGTCACGGCGAACAGCTGGCGGGCCAACCGCCGCGGTTCGCCCACCGCGGCCACCACCAGCCCGAACGAGAACCCGGCCAACATGATCGAGACGTGCGTCCGCACCGCCAGCGCGGCCAGCGCGAACAGGATCAGCAGGTTGATCCGCAGCTCGAGGGCGAAGCGGCGGTGTTCCGAGAGGCGGTGCATCCGCTTGCGCAGGCCCGTCCGCTCGAGCTGGCGCAACACGACGAACAGGACGCCCGCACACGCCAGCACCGCCAGCGCACCGAGCGCGGCCCGTCCGGCGTGGGCGCGGTCGATCGCGAGCGGCAGAGCGACGATCGCCGCCGCGTCCGCGACGGAGACCTGGGCGAGCAGTTGCAGGACGTCGGCACCGGAGGAGGGCCCCGCCTGCGCGATCGGCAGCACCAGCGCGGCCGAGGACGACGCGAGCAGTACCGCGTAGAGCAGCCCGTGTCCGGTGTCGAAGACGGCCGCGAGCCCGAACCCCGCCGGCACCGCGAGCACTCCGACGGCCACCGCCCGCAGCGCCCCGACCCGTAGCGCCGAGCGCAGCCGCGCGTCGCGCACCGGCACGTGCGTGCCGCCGACGAACATCACCAGCGCGAAGCCGATGTCGGCGAGGAACGTGAACGTCCGGTCGTCCGGGTGCAGCGTGCCGGTGCCGGTGCGACCCAGCGCGACGCCGGCCAGCAGCTGGCCGAGCACCACCGGCACCCGTCCGCGCTGCGGGGTTGCGAGCAACGGACCGAGCAGGCCCACGAGCACGACCAGCGCCAGCGTCCCGAAGCCCACGCCGGCAGTGTGGCCCTACGTGAGCAGCAAGCGGTGGAGGCGCCGCGCCGCCACGACCACTCCGATGGCGGCCATCACGGCGAAGTACGCGACGTGGCCGAGCAGCGCCCAGTCGACCTCGCCCTCGTTCAGCGCCCGCAGCAACGCGATGCCGTGGTGCAACGGCAGGACCTCGACCACGACCCGCAGCCACGCCGGATACACCGACAGCGAGTAGAACGTGCCGCTGAACAGGAACAGCGGCGCGACGGCCAGTTGGATGTAGTCGAGATCCTGGATGCTGCGCATGAAGGACGTCAGCGCCATGCCGACCGCCGCGAACGCGAGCGCGATCAGCAGCGCGGCCGGCAGCAGCAGCAGCGCCCATACCGACCCGATGAGCCCCATCGCCGCCATCACGGTCAAGAAGCCGGCCGCGTACAGCCCGCCGCGGAACAGCGCCCAGCCGATCTCGCCGAGGGCGACGTCCAGCGGGCCGAGCGAGGTCGCCAGCATCGCGTCGTAGACCTTGGCGTACTTGAGTTTGAAGAAGACGTTCATCGTCGCGTCGTAGACCGCGCCGTTCATCGCCGAGGACGCCAGCAGCGCGGGTGCGATGAATTCGGCGTAGGTGAGGACGTGCCCACCCGGTCCGATCACGGGGCCGACCAGCGTCTTGAAGCCCGTCCCGAACGCCAGCAGGTAGAACAGCGGCTCGAAGAAGCCGGAGAAGATCACCATCCAGCTGCGCCGGTAGACCTTGAACGCTCGCTCGAGCACGACGTGCGCGCGGCCGGCGTAGAGGCCGGGCGGCAGGATCCGCAGCGCCGCGCTCGTGCGCAGGGACGTGCTCATCGCGCCAACCGCACGGCGAAGCGCCACCGGGCCAGGACGATGCCCACCACCACCAGCGTGCCCAGGAAGGCGAGGTGCCCGACCGCGGCCGCCGCCGGCAGGTGTCCGAGGGATACGCCGCGCGCGAGTTGCGTGCCGTGCCAGAGCGGGCTGACGTGCGCCAGCCAGCGCGCCCACTCCGGAAGTTGGCTGAGCGGGTAGAACGTGCCGGAGAACAGGAACATCGGCATCACGACGAAGCGCTGCAACACGTTGAACGCCTGGCTCTCGGCCTCGATCGTCGCGCTGAGCGCCATCACCGGCGCGGCGAAGGCCAGGGCGGTCAGCGTCGCCGCCGGGATCGCCAGCACCGCGGCCGAGCGGTGGACGCCCCCGAACATTGTCAGGATCGCGAGGAACAGCGCGGCGTTGACCGTGATGCGCAGCGTGATCCACAGCAGCACGCCGTCGCAGATCTGCCGCGGGCTCAGCGGAGTGGCGGCCATCCCGTGGAAGTGCCGCAGCCACTTGAAGCCGGCCATCACCGGGTAGGTCGCCTCGCCGGCCGCCGACATCAACGCCGCCGCCGCGAGCAGCGCCGGCGTGACGAACTCCAGGTACGGCACGCCGAGCTTGCTCGAGTGGACGACGTGACCCATCCCCACGCCGAGGGACGCCGCGGTCAGCACGGGCATCACCACGCCCCCGATCACCACCGGCCGCCAGAACCGGCGCGCCCCGATCGCGAGGTGCTCGACGACCCTTAACGCGCCTGGTGCGCTCATCGCCTGGTGGTCACCAGCTTGCTGGTTGCGCGCCGGTCCCATCAGTCGACGAGGCTGCGGCCGGTGAGGCGGAGGAAGACGTCCTCGAGCGTCGACCGGCGCACGAGCGACGAGACCGGCGACAGGCCGAGCGCGTGCGCCCGCCCGAGCGCGGCCTCACCGTCCGCCACGTAGAGCAGCACGCGGTCGGGCAGCGCCTCGACCCGCTCCTTGGCACCGCCGAACTCGGGCGTCAGCTGCGCGGCCGCGGCGGCGTTCTCCCCGGGCGCGAACCGAAGCTCGGCGACCTCGCGGGTCGAATGCTCGTCGATCAGCGTGCGGGGCGAGCCCTCGGCGACGATCCGTCCCTTGTCCATGACCACGAGGCGGTCGCAGAGCTGCTCGGCCTCGTCCATGTAGTGGGTGGTGAGCACCAGCGTCACGCCCTGGTGCTTGAGCCGGTAGAGCCGGTCCCAGAGGACGTGTCGCGCCTGCGGGTCGAGGCCGGTCGTCGGCTCGTCCAGCAGCAGGATCTCCGGCTCGTTGATCAGCGACCGGGCGATGGTGAGGCGGCGCTTCATGCCGCCGGAGAGCGGCTCGACCCGCGAGCTCGCGCGATCGGACAGCTGCGCGAACTCCAGCAGCTCGTCGATGCGCGGCCGCAGCGTGGCCCGGCTCAGCCCGAAGTAGCGACCGTAGACGTACAGGTTCTCCCGCACGGTCATCTCGACGTCGAGGGTGTCCTGCTGCGGGACGACGCCCAGCCGGGCCCGGATGCGCGGGCCGTCCGTGGCCGGGTCGAGGTCGAGGATCCGCAACGTCCCGGCCGTGATCGGCGACACGCACCCGATCATGCGCATCGTCGAGCTCTTGCCGGCCCCGTTGGGGCCGAGGAAGCCGAACGCCTCGCCGCGATCGACCCGGAAGTCGATCGCGTCGACCGCGGTGAACGCGTCGAACCGCTTGGTCAGACCCGCGGCGACGATGAGCGGCGAACCGGCGGCCGGTGGCCGGATCCGCTCCGCATCCGCCGCCGCCGCCGTCACGAGATGTGACGCTAGCAACCCAGATCGGGACGATTTACTCGCGACGCCCCCTGAGAGCTGGCGGGCTCTTAGATAACCGTTCGGTAAACTCGCACCCCGTGATCCGGCTTGAGAAAGTGTCCAAGGTCTACCCGGCCGGAGCCCGACCCGCCCTCGACGATGTCTCGATCGACATCGACAAGGGCGAGTTCGTCTTCCTGATCGGTGCATCCGGCTCCGGCAAGTCGACGGTGCTCCGGCTGCTGCTTCGCGAGGAGCTCCCGACCCGGGGGCTCGTCGTGGTCGACAACCGCAACGTGGGCAAGATGCCCAACCGCAAGGTGCCCGAGCTGCGCCGCCGCATCGGCTGCGTGTTCCAGGACTTCCGCCTGCTGCCCAAGAAGAACGTGTTCGAGAACGTCGCGTTCGCTCTCGAGGTGATCAACAAGTCGCCGAAGCAGATCCGCCGCACGGTGCCCGAGGTGCTGGAGCTCGTCGGGCTCACCGGCAAGGCACAGCGGATGCCGGGGGAGCTCTCCGGTGGCGAACAGCAACGCGTCGCCATCGCCCGCGCCTTCGTCAACCGGCCGCTGGTGCTGCTGGCCGACGAGCCGACGGGCAACCTCGACCCCGACACCAGCCAGGGCATCATGAGCCTGCTGGAGCGGATCAACCGCACCGGAACGACCGTCGTGATGGCGACGCACGACAACAACATCGTCGACGCGATGCGCCGCCGGGTGATCGAACTCGACACCGGCCGGGTCGTGCGTGACCAGAACCGCGGCGTGTACGGGGTCGGCCGCTGACCGCGGCCCGCCCGTCCGCCCGTCCATACGACCAGTGAGGAACTGATGCGCGCCAACTTCGTCCTGTCCGGGGTTGCGAACGGTGTCCGTCGCAACCTGACGATGACGATCGCGCTCGTGCTCAGCACGGCCATCGCGCTCGCGTTCGTCGGCGCCGCGATCCTGGCCGACAAGGAGATCCGCAACTTCAAGCACGACTACGAGGGCAAGCTCAACGTCTCGGTGTACCTGTGCCCGACCCCGCTGTCGATCCAGCAGGCGGACAACCCGTGCAAGCAGCACTACACCGAGGCGCAGAAGACGGCGATCGAGCAGAAGCTGGCCAACGACCCGGCGGTGGAGAAGTCGAAGACGACCTTCATCTCCGAGCAGGAGGCCCTCGACCGCTACCGCAAGACCCAGCCGGCCGAGATCGCGCACAACGTCAACAAGGGCGACATCCCGGCCCAGTTCACGGTGCACCTGCATGACATCGGGCGTGACTACCCGGCGTTCGTGAAGACCTACCAGCACCTACCCGGTGTGTCGGGGACGACGACCGAGAGCGACGTCCTGAAACGGTTGCTCAAGATCATCGACGGGTTCCGCATCGCCTCGATCACGATCGCGCTGGTCGTCCTCATCGCCTCGATCCTGCTGATCGCCAACACGATCCAAGTCGCGGCGGCGCAACGGAAGAACGAGACGAGCATCATGCGGTTGGTCGGCGCGTCCAGATGGATGACCGAGCTGCCGTTCATGCTCGAGACGATCCTGGCGAGCATCGTCGGCGGCCTGATCGCGATCGGGTTGATCGCGCTGGGCAAGCAGTTCGTGCTCAACAACATCTTCAAGGTGCCGGTGCAGAACGGCGTCATCCCGAACCTCGACATCAACGACGTGCTGGTCGCCGGTGGCCTCGGGCTGATCTCCGGCGTGATCGTCGCCGGGCTGACCGCGTTGGTCACCTTGCGCCTGTACGTCAAGCTTTAACGGTGCCCAGCCAGCCCGCGTCGTCCAACCGCCAGACCGGACGCAAGCTCATCGCGTCCAACCGCAAGGCCCGCCACGACTACTCGGTCGTCGACGTGTTCGAGGCCGGCGTCATGCTCACCGGCACCGAGGTGAAGTCGCTGCGGCTCGGGCGGGCGTCCCTGGTGGACGGCTTCGCCACCATCGACGACGGCGAGGTCTTCCTGCGCAACGTCCACATCCCCGAGTACGAGCAGGGCAGCTGGACCAACCACGAGCCGCGACGCACCCGCAAGCTGCTGCTGCACCGCGCCGAGATCGAGCGGTTGATCGGCAAGACCAAGGAGAGCGGCCTGACGCTCGTCCCACTGTCGATCTACTTCTCGGCCGGCAAGGTGAAGGTCGAGCTGGCGCTGGCGCGCGGCAAGCGCTCGTACGACAAGCGGCAGGACCTCGCCCGCCGCGACGCCGACCGCGAGGTGCAGCGCGCGCTCGGCCGGCGCAGCAAGGGCATGGACTAGCACCAGGCTGACCGTTTTGCCGGTCTCCAACGCGCGATGATCGCGCCGCCCTGATAGAACGGTGACGCTTCGTCGGGTGACACGTGGGGGACGAGCGTGCTGCTGGCAGGGGTTGAGGTCGACCGCGTGATCGAGGGCGCCCTGGGCGTCCTGCTGGTCGGGGCGGCGCTGATCTTCGCCGGAGTCGTGCTGCTGCGCCGCTGGCGGGCGCGGCGGGCCGCCAAGCAGGTCGTGCCGCCCATACCGGCCCTGGCCCGCTTCGCCGACGTCGAGACCACCGACCCGTCCGTCTTCGGCGGCGGCGCGGTCGCGGCCCGCACCCGGCGCCGGCGCGACGGCGTCGTCTACGGCTACCCGGCCGCGGTCGAGGAGTTCCGGGACGCCCACTCCGGCGCGTCGTGGTGCACGCTGTCGGTGAGCCTGCCGGGGCGGGTGCCGTTCCTCGTGGTCGACCACTGGCAGGCGGTCGGCCAGCCGGGCGTGCCGTTGGCCGCGCCGCTGCGTCCGCGCCTCGGTGACCCGACCTTCGACTCGGCCTACGTCATCGGGGTGGCTGAGGCCGAGGTGGCGGCGCGAGTGCTCTCGCCGGGCGCCCGGGCGGTGCTGCTCGAGGCGCCGGTGCAACGGCTCGTCCTGCAGGGCTCGATCGTCATGGTGCGCACCCTCGACGGCGTCGAGCTGGACGACGCGCTGCTCGATCGGCTCGGCGCCGTCGTGGCCCGCTTCCTCGCCGCCACGCCCTCGTTCGTCCAGACCTCGATGGTGGTCTCCGGCGCCCGCCGCCCGGACGCGCCACTGCCGGAGGGCCTCTACGGCCCGGAGCGGGACTGAACCGCCCCCGCTTCTGCCTTCCCCCGAATCCGCCTTCCCCCTACGACACGCCGGTTGGGACGGCTCGAAACCAACCGTTGCCAGGGGGAAGACGCAGGGTGGGGCGGGCGTGGCCACGGGGGAAGACGGCGGGTTGGCCGGACGGTTACCCTGGAGAGGTACCAACCGAGGGGGTGAATGGTCTCGACTCCGGACGTGGAGTCAGGGGAAGCGGGCCGAGGACCGCATTGCTGACCTCGTAAAAAAAGCGATGCAAACA